>ENA-UOXG01000513-UOXG01000513.1-mixed-culture-metagenome-genome-assembly--contig:-NODE-513-length-26363-cov-76.012544_pt1 | contig 26363 bp, 6 predicted proteins | sample MGYA00238159_ERZ761634 | MGnify/ENA primary metagenome ERZ761634 (study PRJEB28908, sample SAMN08776845) | mixed culture metagenome | isolation source: Freshwater growth medium | place: USA... | reverse complement strand
GCCGCCACCGTCTCTCCCCCCCTCGCCGCCGCCCTCGCCGCCGCCGAGCCCGCCGACGCCGCCCAAACCTCCCCCTCCTGCACCGCCGGCCACCTGCTGCCGCTACGTGGGCTGCCAGGACCCGGGCGCGCTCAACTACGACCTCTTTGCCACCGACCCGGACAATTCGCTCTGCGTCTTCCCTAAAATGAAGGTGGGTTGCACGGACCCCCGAGCGCTCAACTTTGTGGCCGATGCGACGACGTGCTACGCTTCGGAGGCGCACTCGCCCTTCCCGCCGCCCGAGCCGCCGCCCTCGCCGCCGCCGCCGAGCCCGCCACCCTCGCCGCCGAAGCTCCCACCGCCCACCCGGCAACCACCGCCGCCGAGATTGCCGCTCAAGCCACCGTCGCGTCCACCGCTGCCCCAGCCCCTCTCGCCGCCGCCCAAGCCGCCGCCGTCGCCGCCGCCGCCGCCCTCGCCGCAGCCGTCGCCCGAACTTCCGCCGCCCTCACCCGTAAGGCCCCCGCCCCCCTCGCCGCCTTCGATGCCGCCCACGCCGCCGCCCAACACGCCGCCACCCAGAGGGCCGCCCTCGCCACCCAGAGGGCCGCCGCCAAGGCCCTCGCTCCCACCCGCTCCGCCGCCCTACCCGCCGCCGCCCGCCGAGAACTGCAACAGAATCTGCCTCTTCGCGTCCGATTTCAAGGCGACCGCGCCCACGTACGTCCATCCGGCGTTCACGCCGGACCAGGCCGAGAGCTTCGAGTACGCGCAAGGAGTGGCGGGCACCAACCTCATCGTCGCCTCAGCCGCGACCACGCAGGACGGCCAGGCTCTATCGATCGACGAATCCAAGGTCGTCGAGAACAACGATGTGCGCTCCAACGTCTACGCGCGCGTCGACTCGACCTACTCGCTGGGCACGTACGACGGCGTAAGCTGGATGGGCTCGTACCAGAGCGGCCTCATGCCGATGGGCAGCGAGGTGGTGAACAACACGCACCTCTTCGGCTACTCGTCGTGCCAGGTCCTCGGCGCGTGCTCGCATCGTAACCTACCCGGCTCCGCGTGCCAGGGAGGCCCCAACAACGGCTCCTGCTACCAGTCTTCGACTTCAGCGAGCCTCACCTGCGGTCGCCTCATCGAGACCTTCGACCACTTCGGCCCGGGCGTCAACCCTCCGATCCACGTGGACGCGACGGCGCGCTCGTGCCCGCGCGGCACGCCCGGCGGCGCCACGGGCAGGATCCACACCGTCAAGCGCTTCCTGTACGCCGGCTGCATGATCTCGTCGGACGCCAAGTACGAGCCGGCGGCCGAGGTGCACGTGCCCGCCATGTGCGCGGTCCCGCTGCACTGGCGGCAGGGCTGCCTGTTCCCGGGCGCGCTCAACTACATGCCCGGCGCCAAGGAGTCGGGCCGCTGCTACTACAAGACCGTGGGCTGCATGGACTCCACCGCGATCAACTACAACTCCGAGGCGACCGACAGCGACGGCAGCTGCATCGCGAAGGTGCTCGGCTGCACCGTCGGCCCGGGCCAGTACTCGGGCGTCGACCCGAGAACACCCGGCTTCGAGTCGACGTTCCATGACGACCCCGGCCGGACGGATGGCGGCAGCGGCCGGGTCGTGCTGGCGGGTAATCGTCGCTACCCCGCCATGACCACGTACAACGAGGCGGCCAACGTCATGTCTGGCTGCGTCGTGGCCATCGAAGGCTGCATGGACTCGACGGCGGCCAACTACGACCCGCTCGCTACCGTCAGCACGCTGTCGTGGTGCGTCCCCTCTGTCAGGGGCTGCATGGACCCACTCGCCTTCAACTATAGCCCGATGACGACCATCCACAATCAGACGCTCTGCAGCTACCAGGGCGGCTGCATGGACCGATCGGCGATCAACTACGACCCCAAGGCCAGCGCGGCGGGCCCGTGCTACTTTTTCCGGTCGGGCTGCCTCGACCCGGCCGCGCTCAACTTCCGCTGCTCCGCGTACGCGCTCACCCCGTGCTCCGTAGCCCCCGCGCTGTCCGTCACGGTGCACAGCGCGGTCGTCTGCACCATGTCGCCTCCGCCGCCTTTCACCTTGCCGCTGCCCTCGCCGCCGCCACTGCCGCCGCCTCCTTCGCCATCGCCGCCGCCCTCACCTTCACCGCCGCCTCCCTCGCCGCCGCCGGCCGGCTGCACGAACACCGCCGCGTATAACTACCGCCCCTTCGCCAGAACCGACGACGGCTCATGCATCATCGGCGGGTGCACCGACTCGCGCTTCCCCGAATACAATCCGGCGGCCAGGTTCGACAACGGCGGATGCGCTCCGCCCGTCCCGGGCTGCACGAACACGGCGGCCTTCAACTACCAGGCGAGCGCCACCTACTGCCCCACGGGTAACTGCTGCGTCTTCCCCGTGGTTGGATGCATGAACTCGGACGCCCTCAACTACAACCCGACCGCCACGTTCAGCAATGCAAACACCCATCCATGCCATCCCCGCGTCCGGGGCTGCACGAACTCGACAGCAGCCAACTACAACGCGCTCTACAACACCCCACTCCCAACCTCGTGCATCTTCTTGGGCTGCATGAACTCGCGTGACACCAGGTACTCTTCGATGGCGACGATCGACAATGGCTCGTGCCCGAACAACCCAGGCTGCATCGAGACTGGTGCGCTCAACTACAATGCGGTCTACAACGTGCGGCTGAATGGCTCTTGCTCTTACGGCGGCTGCACCGACTCCACCTATGCCAACTACAGCGCGCAGAACACCTTCTTCATCCCGGGCTCGTGCGCGACGTTAGGCGGGCAAGGCCGCCGCCTCGAGGAGGACGCTCCGGGTCGCCGGATGCAGGCGTCGGGCTGCATGGACCCGGCCGCATCGACCTATTCGGCCACAGCCGCGTCGCACCTTCAGTCCGATTGCACGTACCACGTCCTGGGCTGCAAGAACACCGACGCGTTCAATTACCTGGCGTTGGCCACGGCGGGCAACCCAACTGCCAACACGTCGTGCATCGCGAGTGTCACCGGCTGCATGTCGCCCACGGCCATCAACTACAACAGCACTGCCAACACCGCTGGCACGTGCACGTACCCCGTCCAGGGTTGCATGAACTCTGCCGCCAGCAACTACATGCCCACGGCCAACGTCAACGTCGCCTCCTTGTGCACGTACATCATCAGCGGCTGCACGACCCCTCAGGCGCTGAACTACAACCCCTCGGCCACCGTCGACAATGGCTGCCAGTTTCCGGTGAGGGGCTGTCCAATCCCGACGGCGTCGAATTATGTGGCCGACGTCACGGCTGGGTTCAACACCACGTGCGTTTACAACGTCCCGGGCTGCAAGTTTGCGGAGGCATCCAACTACAACCCGAGTGCCACGGTTGACAACGGCAGCTGCGTCGTGGCATCGCCGCCGCCGAAGCCGCCGCCGCCGTCGCCCCCGCCGCCGCCGTCGCCCCTACAGCCCCCCCCGCCGCCGTCGCCGTCGCCGCCGAGTCCGCCGCCGCCGCCGAGTCCCCCGCCGCCCTCCCCCTCACCCCCGCCGCCCTCCCCCTCGCCCTCGCCACCGGCGATGAGCGTCGTAGGGTTCACCCTTCGGCTCGCCGGCGACGTCTCCTCGTTCACCCCGAGCGTGCAATCCCAGATCAAGAGCGCGACCGCCGCCAAGGCGGGCGTCGACCCATCGGCGGTGGAGTTGACCATATCGCCGGGAAGCGTCATCATCAGTGTGCGCATCCTGACGCCCACGGCGACGGCGGACTCGGTGCATTGGCTGATGGCCACCGCGACAAGCAACACGAGCAGCGCCACCGCCATGTTCGCGACCGTCACCAGCGTCTCGATCGCCGTGCTCGCGGTCGTGACGCCACCTACAATTGCCAATGTCGCACCGCCACCTCCTTCGCCTCCGCCACCCTCACAGCCACCCGCTCCACCGCCTCCACCGTCGTCGCCGCCACCACCGCCCTCACCACCGCCATGTCCACAACCGCCGTCGCCGCCACCTCCGTCGCCACCTCCTACGCCACCTCCTTCGCCTCCTTCTCGGCCACCTCCACCAAGCCCGCCACCCTCGTCTACGCCGCCAAGCCCGCCACCCGTGCCGCCGCCGCCGCCGCCGTCGCCCGATGCATCTCCATCCTCAGCGGCGGTGCCACCCTTCGCGCCTGTCATGGTGGGCCAAGCAGTCGTCCAGGTGCAGGCCACCGTGATCACGATCAACTTGCAGGTCGCAGGCGACGTCAACGACTTTGCTCCAGGCTCGAGTGCGCTCACCAACCTGGATGCCAGTTTCCGCTCACTCCTCGAATGCTACGATCCGTGCCAGCTCCGGCTCCTGATTTCATCCGCCTCGGTGAATGTACAGGCGCTGATCACAGTGCCCAACCCTCCCACGGGCACGGCACCGAACGTTCCGACTGCCAACCTCGCGGCCACGGTGCTGGCGGCCGCGACTGCCCTCACGTCGCAGCCTCTCGCGGCGCTCTCGGTGGCCCTCGCTGTGACGGTGACGCAAGCGCCCGCCATCACGGTCGCTGAGAATGTTGCCGTGCCAATGGTCGTTGCGCCACCGCCGCCTTCTTCGCCATCGGGCTCCGCCCTCGATGATGTTCTCTCCGATCTCGGCAGCATTCAGATGGGCACGAGCATGCAGACAATCATCATCATCGTCGTCGCTATTGTGGCTGGTGCCTGTGTCATCGCCATCGCGTTCTACTTTTGCGGGGTGCGCCCAGGGAACAAGTCCCGTGTCCATTTCGAACGGCATCCAGTGAGCCCCACCCCTCTGCCAACACAGAGCACATAAATTACACGAAAGTCATCAGCATCTGCCAGATGCTGCCGGACACTGCACAGCAAACAGCCGGAGGCGCTAAAGACCTCGACACTGGTGGGGACGCTGCTCACACTCCTGGAGTGATGAGCTGGGAGCGGGGGAGCTCAGAAATGGGAGCGACGGCCCACGCAGAGGGGAGGAAGGCGTGCGCTCTGCAGCACGAGTCGGCGGGATAGGACATGATACATTGCGAGGCTGAGGGTTTGGACCGCTTGGAGCGAGCGGCTGTGTGCGAGAGGTGCCCGGCGAGCAGCACCGTGGCGGAAGTGTGCAACAACATGTGTCCCCGATCTTCCGCGGGATGCATCTGTAGTTTCGCCGCCGGGACCACCTCCGTCAACCATCTCGCTTGTGGGTTGGTGCATGCTGCGGAACACAATGGATGAAGCATGATCGTTACGCAGAATGAGATGGCAGAGAGCACACACAATCTGAATGCGTGGGAACATGCATGGGAATTGCGGAGGCGAGGCTGCCAGTACTGCTGCGTGCCTCCCCTGTCGACGCTGATCGCTGCGGACGCTGGATAGTGTTTTACGCTGATCATTGTGGACGCTGGATAGTATTTGACAACGGGTTTACAGCTGTGTGCATTTGTGAAGTGTGTCTGTGTATTATTTTTGGAGAGCTTATTTGCTTCTGAGCTTTGACGTTCCATCAGTGTGAGGTACGCCATACGCACAGCAGCGTATCCGCTCGACGCCGTACATGCTTGTGAGTAAATGTGAGTAGGAAAATCGCTTCCCCTTTGTTTGAAGTTCATACAGCTCGGTAAGTTACAAATCCTCTCTACATGCTAGGTTTCCTTTACATGTACTTGTACTTGTACTTGTACTTGCATGCGGATGTCTCAAGTTTATGCCGCACCGAGACGCAATTTGCTGAACAGTTGAGGGCTTCGATTTCGAACATCGAACATGGCGTTGCCAAAGATTGATCGCCTCAACTTCGGTGGCTCGAAGGTACCTAATCCCACTCAATCTCTCTCTGCTCGGTCACATAGCGACACAAGATCTCCTCGAGTCCAGCAGGCACTGAGGGACGGTGCGCACGCTCGAGTTGCTGGAATTCTGGATGCGGCTCTTGACACAGCGCATGCTCTTTCTGGGCGCATGACACACGAGCCGCACGCACCCAGGAAGTCCGCCGTGCCTCAATCCCGAGCGCCGACGCCTCCGAAGCCAAAAATCATCTCGAGCCTGCGGGCACATCCCGTAGTGCCACCCATACTCATTTGGCCGGCAATGCTCGTGGACGACTGGGAGTTACCAAAGCCACGCCTTGCCAAAGAAGCGGGCTCCGGTGCGACAACCAAGCCTCGGCTTGAAGCGCTGCTCGACGCGAGGCTGGCCGAGCCGCTGAGCGCGCGCCAAGCTCTCGGGGCAACGCCCGGGGCAGCGCCGGAACCGCCAAAGGTCACCGCCACGACCGCACGTGCGGTCCTCCGAAAGGCCACGCACGGCACAGGAGAGGAGCTCGTCCGAAGACAGAGGCGCTCTAGAGTGGCTGCAGTCACTCCACCTTTGGTGACCGCGCTCGAAATCGCTGACCGTGGACGGAATCCCGCGAGCCTTCAGTATTCGCAATTAGCAAGCGCCGCATTATTTGGTGCGTCGCCAGGTGCGCTGTCCCCCGAAGAAGTAACAGCTGATACGCGCGTCGAGGAGCACGTGACGCGTCGTCCACACCTCCCCGAAGAGCTTTCTAATGAGGCCTTCACGAGGGGCGTCAGCGATGAGGCTATCGATGCAGCCAACGTGTTCGACGGACGACAGAAGCGGCACGCGCGGCACGCGCAACGGCACTGGGAGCGCCTCAATCGACGGCCAGAGTCGCGCACCGCCAACCTTCGCTTCGAGAGCGCCCTCGAGCACGTGCGCTACAACCGCTTCGTGATTCACAAGGTCCTCCCTGAGACTGAGAGTGAGTCTGAGACCTATCCCAGATGGGAAATACGCAGTTGAATGGAAACTCTCAGTCTGAGAGCTCTCGCTCGCCGTGTCGCCACATAACGTTCGTTCAAACCCCGTACTTCAGTCGAAAAACGCAAAGTCATACATGTAGGTGGAGTCATAGTGTTAGAATTCATGTGCATTGCGTTCATGTGGTGGTTTTTAAATTTAATGGCTGCTGGAAATCGTCTCTCTGAAACACTCTCGAGAGTGGTCCCACCGCAATGATGCGCGCACCTTTTACGCCTCTTTTTGCACGCCGTATGTACTGAGCCCCGAGCGGTAATACGTTTACTGATATGGGTCGAAACGACGGTGCCGTTCACACTTCACAGCCCATGATTCACGATGCGGGCCGACGACTCGTCGGCCTATGTGGCGGTCGGGTTGCTCTCGGCTGCTGGCAGCACGGAGAAGTCGAACGCATCGACTGGGCAATGGCGGCGCACCTCGATTCGCAGTTATGTTGCAGATTACCAATCGCAAGTCGGCAGCGTCGGCGTTGCGTTGCGCTTTGTGCTAGCTGCCGGCGGGGTACTCACAGCAAGCATTCTGGAGGAGGCCAAACGAGAAGGAGATATGATCTTTTTGAATACGACGGAAGGAATTTACCGTTGCACGCGCAAATATCTTGAGTGGCTGCGCATCGCGCCGACTCTCTTTCAGCGCGCGCGCTTCTTTGCGCTCGGCGATGACGACATCTACGTCAGCCTGGCTCACCTGGAGAGTGATTTGCGCAGCGTGGGCGCGTACACCAACGAAAGTGAGCGCGTCCTGTGGGGACTAGTCATGTGGAAGGCTTACTTCAACAACGCGACGCTCGCGACACATACGGGCTTCGCATCGTGGGACTATTACGACTGGGCGGCGGTGGCGCAGCGTCGCTCGATGCACAAGTGCCACGCCGCAATGGCGCGGCGCGCTGAGCTGCGCCGCCTCACATCTGGTGCCCAGGGTGCAGCTGCCTCGACTGCGGGTGCTGCCGCCAATGCCGCCACTGCTGCCCGCGCTGCCCGTGCTGCAGCCAGCTCGTGGATAAGATCTCAAGCCAGCTCCTCTGCAGCGAGCTCCACTGCAGCATCCATCGGGTCGCCCCAAGAGGACCACTTCTTCAAGCAGTGGCTCTTCAAGGTGAGCGGGTACATGGACGCAGACTCGTCCGTGACTGGCCAGAACGGTTATGACCGGCTCTACCCAAATGACCCAGCCGAGCGCACGAGCGAGAAGCTGCCCGCAGCCTGCGCAATCATCCGACACGATCACATTCGTGCCGTCCTCACCGATGGCGTCGCCGCCTCGCCGCCCTTTCCGTACATCGATGGGCCACTCTTTGCGGTGTCACGAGCGCTTGCGACGGCCCTCGCGACCGACCCGATCCCGCGCACCTACTTGGACGCTCTCCGCCGGCGCTACGATCGGGCAGGCCCCCAAACGATCTACGGCATGTCTTGCTGGCCCACGACGGACTCCATCTTCGGCTATTGGACCACTGCGGTGGCGCTGCGCACGCGCGTGCCCGTGACGCTCGTGAATACACCCCTTAATAGGCAGCATATCTCGTGGCCCTCGTGGAGAGTCACAAACGGTACCATCGTTATGCATGGCATCCGCTCCGTTGAGAACCAGAACTTCCTGTCGCACGCGCGTGTGGCGAGCCGCGGCGCTTTCGAACCCTATGTGCGCACGTGCGGCCGCTGCGGCGATATGGGGTGGGTGACATGGCCCGGCAGTCCGCTGCACGCGTGGCGCTGCTGCGGCGCGAGCGTCGATCAGAATGGTGCGCGCCTCAAGGCCTGCACAGGGAAAGCGTGCCCAAACGTCCCATTGAGTGTGCTGCGTGCCGTCTACTACGGGCCGGGCGACGGTCTCATTAGCGAGTACACCGCACCGCCGCCGCCGCCGCACCGCCGCCGCCGCCGCCGCCGATCCGTAGATGCGTAGCAGGCGTACAATAGCGAACAAAAAGGACGCAGCCCGGTCCGACTCGGGTTTGACTCGGGTTAATGGAGGTTGTGGTGTTTCTCTCGTCTAGTCTCAACCCACGCAGTACCGAACGAGAGCAAGATAGTTTCTCAATCCCGTCCAAGACCGCAGATTCTCTCTTGTCAGGGCGTGGCTCACTCACGCACTCTCTCACTCACTCTCTCACTTCGCTCACACCTCACTCAGTGTCATAGGCGAAAATGCATGCGAAACGCTCCAACGAAGATCAACTTTGAGTCGTAGACGAAACCGAAACAGAAAGGGTCTGGGCCGCCGCCCCTTGGACCATTTATCTGTTCGCCCGCGTGATGGCGTCACCACAAGAGGCCGAACAGTGGCTTTTGCCGTCCGTGTCTGATTTGATCCACCGTGCAGCCATGCAGCAGCTCCCTTTCGAGCTCGACAAGCTGCCGCCCGCTTGGGCGCTCAATGCTGGTTTCACCAGGTCGGCGAGTGCTCGCACGATCGTGTTGTCTCCCAGCGATGCTGCCGAAGCAGAGGATGCGGAGTCGGCACGAGGCGCTGCGGCCCTCGGCGTGCCCATCGTTCGCAGCGGGCAGCGCGCCATGACGATGACGGTACCATCGAGCATCGTGGACGGCGACGGCGATGTCTACGTAGGCCTTTGCGATGCGCTCGCGTCGTTCAGCGACTCCAAGGCCGGGCGCGCGTGGGGCGTGCGCCTCAGAACAGGCGAGGTGCACACGACTTCCAACGCTTACTACGGCGGCGAGAGTGGCCGGCTGCTCTATGCGGATGGTTACCCGAAAGGCGGTCGGCGCGGCCCCATTGTGGGTGCGCTGCTGGTGATCATCATTTTGGACATGGACAAGGGCACGCTGGCCTTCCAGATTGGCGATCGACAGCCCGTTCAGGCATGCGTCGACTTGCGGGGCGTCAAGGCGTTGCGTCCGTGGGCGCTCTGTGTCGGCCGCCACGCGCAAGTGCGCACCAAACCCGACTGGCTACGCTTGGGCACAATTCCATTCACAGCCCTCCGCCAGCCTGTGCCTCCCGCGCCGCTGGGCAGGGCGTTCCACTCGCCAACGCCACGCCCGAGCTCGCGCCCAAGCTCGGCAACGGTCGCGCCGCTCCCAACTCCCGATCCCTCACCCAACCCTACACGCCCGAGCTCAGCGAGATTGGCTGCGAGCTCGCCGCGAGGTCCGGTGCGCGCGACGTTGAGCGCCATGGCGAGCGCTCGCCCCTCGGGTGCGGCGAGCTCGCTTGGGGGTACCAACAGCGCTCGCAACAGCGCTCGTACGCCGCATCTGCAGCCTCCGCCGCATCCTCAGTACTCCAAATCGGCTTGGGCAGTCATCGCCTCGCGACCGTTCGCCAAGCCGCCGCTGCCGCCGAGTGCGGCTCGCTTGGCTTACCTTGCATCGCCGAACATCGCTGGGCTGCAACGGTTGTACTCCCGCGATACCACTCCGGGTGCAGCGCTACTCACGCAAGGCGCTGCTGCACTGGCCGCTGCTCTAAGCCATCTGTCGGCGGGCGCTGCAACGGGCGCATGCTCGCATCAAATCGACGAAATCGACGAACCGCCATCGAGGCATCGCCCACGACCGCCGTTAGAGAGGCGCACTCGCCCAGCGTCGGCGGACTACGTGACCAGCATGGGCGTCACTTCGGGCGACGTCGCCACGGCCTACAACGACGTCAGGCTCGTGCTCTCTTTGAGAGAGCAGAGAGAGAGCGCGCTGGCGCGCAAGAGAGGATCGTCTGATGCGCGGGAGGACGGGTCAGAGGACGGGCAGCTTGCGGCGGGTGCCGCCGTGCGCCGGGTAGCAGGGGGCCAGGGGGCAGGTGGACAGGTGGCAGGGGGACAGGTGGCAGGGGGGCGGGTGGCAGGGGTGCACCCATCACAGCGCCCATCATCGGCTCGCCGTTCGCTGTCGCCCAAGTCTTTCGAGCGGCTGCAGGAGCTTGAGAGTGCCCACAAGCAGCTCTGCGAGCGAGTGCTCACGCTGCAGGGCGAGCTCGCAACCGAGCTCGCGAGAAAGCGCTCCTCATCGCGCTCTCCCGACCACTCCTCATCACGTTCTCCATCGCGCTCTCCCGATCGATCCTCATCGCGCTCTCCCGACCACTCCTCGTCACGCAAGGAAATCATGAATGCGTCGAAGGGTAGGGCGCAGACGCGGCGCAACCTTGAGAAGATGGCCAAACTCCAGGCAGACCACTCTCGCATGGCCAAGCCCACGGCCAAAGCTATGAATCGGAACTACCTGTCCACGCGGGTGTCGGTCGTTCCAGAGTATGTGAAGCTCGAGCCTTGTGACGGCATCGCCGTCCATGAACAGTTGCACAGGCTCCTCAAGCAGCACTCGGTGAAACTGATTGACCTGTTCCGACAGTGGGACCATGATGGCAACGGCGGCATCAGCTTCGACGAGTTTCGCGAAGGCTTTGCGGCGCTGGGCTACTCGGCGCCAACACGCGAGCTCAAGGCCGTCTTCAAATCCTTGGACACGGACAATGACAACTTTGTCAAGTACGAGGAATTCAAGGTGGCCTTTAGCCAGGCGCCACGCAAGGCGCCACGCAAGGCGGAGCTCAACGACGACAACGACAACGACGACGACGACGACGACGACGAGGAGGAGGAGGAGGAGGAGGAGGAGGAGGAGGAGGAGGAGGAGGAGGATGCGTCAACGCCGGCGAATGCGGCGGAGGCGTCGGAGGCGCCATCGAAGGAATCGACAAACTCACCGTCAGACTTCATCTGGACAGATTCAGCCGATTCAGTTATGGGGTCGCTCGAGGCGCTCCAAGTCGCACAGGCCGCGGCTGCGACCCGACTGCAAGCCATCCAACGGGGTCGCGCGGCACGAGCCGCTGCGGCGGCAAGGAGGGCGGAGGTCGCACAGGAGAATAGCGCAGCGACCAAGTTGCAGGCGACCAAGCGCGGCCGGGACGAGCGGGCAAAGCTCGCGGCACAGAGGGCGGAGGAGGTTGCAAAGCTCGCGGCAAAGAGGGCGGAGGAGGTTGCGCAGGTTGCGGCACAAAGGGCGGAGGAGGTTGCGCATGTTGCGGCACGAAGGGCGGAGGAGGAGCAGGCGGCAACGCGTGTACAGGCGGTCCGACGTGGCCACTCGGCGCGAGCCACGACAGCCTCGATGCGTGCCATGGGCGTTGCCAGCGAGGGCAGTCCAGCCGACGAGGCTGCTCTGGCCGCCGGAAACGCCGTGGCGGAGAATGCGAAGGCGGAGGCCGAGGCGGCGGTCGATGCTGAGAAAGCGATGGCGGAGGCCGAGGCGGCGGTCGATGCGGCAGCGAGCGCCGCCGAAGAGGCGCAAGCTGCGACCAGGGTGCAGGCCAGGCGCCGTGGCCAAGCAACGCGAGCCCAAACGTCCACGCTGCGAGCCGCGCAGTCGAGCGCCGACGCGTCTGATGGGCACGACAATGCCGACGAGGCCAAGGCGAGAGTGCAAGCAGTGGCAGGAGTGGCGGCTGACGGCACAGAGCCGACTTTGACGCTTGCTGCTGAGGCTATAGCTGAGGCTAGAGCAACTGCAGAAGAGGACGCCATGGCGGCGGCGACGCGGCTGGAGGCGGCGTCGGCCAAAGCAGCAGCTGTGGAGGCGGCGCCTAAGGCGCCGGCCGAGGCGGCGTCGGCAGCGGAACCGGCGGGAGCGGAGCCGGCGGCAGCGGAACCGGAGGGATCGGAACCGGTGGGAGCGGATCTGGCGGCTGAAGATGCGGCGGCAGAAGATACGGCTGCAATAGCGGCAGAAGATACGGCTCCTGCGGGGTTGGCTACGGAGCCGAAGATTGATTTGAGGGAGAAGGATAAAGAGGCGGTGCTTGAGGAGATGCGAGAGCGCGACGAGAAGCGCATCGCTCGTCAGGCTGAGGCCATGGTGGCCGAGAATGAGGCGATCCAGGCGGCATTGACCGAGGCGGCAGAGCGGCGTACAGCCAAGGCGGCAACGCAAGGGCAGGTGAAGGCTGAGGAAGCACCGCAGACCCGTGCGATCGTCGCTGCGGAGCAAGGCGGCCTGGCCGAGGCGGCGGCGGCCGAGGCGGCGGCGGCCGAGAAGGTGGCGGCCGAGAAGGCGGCGGCCGAGAAGGCAGCGGCCGAGGTAGCAGCGGCCGAGGCGGCAGCGGCCGTGAAGGCGGCAGCCGAAAAGGCGGTGGCGGAAGTGGAGGCGGAGGCGGAGGTGGCAGAGGCCGAGGCGGCAGCGGCTGAGGCGGCAGCCGAGAAGGCTGAGACGGAGAATGCGGAGGCGGAGAAGGCGGAGGCAGAGAAGGCGGAGGCGGAGAAGGCGGAGGCGGAGGCGGCAGTTCGTACCGCTCACACCCACATGTTCGAAGCCGACGCTGCCTCTACCTCTACCGAAGCTGAGACGGCCGCAGCGTATGTAGCGGAGCTGGCCAGTCAGCTTAGAGCTGCCAAGCTCGATCTGAAGTTTGCTTTTTCTGCCCACGAACGGCTCGAGTTGCAAGGTGACGTGAAGAGGCTTGAGGCGGCGATGGCGACGGCGACGGCGATGGCGGAAGTCGAGGCGGCGACCGCTGTCGCTGCCGCCAATGAAGCCGCTCTGGCGGCCCAGGCAGCCGCAGCAGCGGCCGAGGAGGCGGTGGCTGAGAAGGCAGCGGCCGAGAAGGCGGCGGCCGAGAAGGCGGCGGCCGAGAAGGCAGCGGCCGAGAAGGCAGCGGCCGAGAAGGCAGCGGCCGAGAAGGCAGAGGCTGAAGCGGCCTCGGCCGAGAAGGCGGCGGCTGAGAAGGCGGCGACCGAGAAGGCGGCGGCCGAGGCGGCGACAAAGGTGGCGGCGACGAAGGCGGCGGCCGAGGCGGCGGCGGCGGCCGTTAACGTGGGCCACCAAAACAGCGATGCGAAGAGCGAGTATGCTGTGAATGCCGCGGAGGTCACAGATGGGGCGGTGGAGGCGGCCAAAAAGGCAGCAGAGGCTGCTCAAGTTGCGGATGCTCAGGCTGCAGCACACGCAGCCAAGGAGGCCATGGAGGAGGGGCGGGATGCGCTGCCTCCGTTTTCTTCAGCGGCGATCATAAAGGCGATGGCCACGCGGAACGTGGCAGAAGCGCTTGTGGATGCTTTCGTCACCACGCACAACGGACTTCGCTCTCGCCACGTCTCGGTTGATGCGGCCTCGGCGGCGCTCGAGGAGCTTCGAGGTTCCGCTGAGGTGGCGTACGGCGCAGATGCGTCCGCCATTGGAGGAGCCATCCGCGACGGCGGTGCTATCCCGCATCTCGTGGCGTGCATCGACTCGAGCGACAGCGATGTACAGCACAGTGCAATGTCGCTGCTCGGCAACTTGCTCTCGGACGTGTACGATCCTGAGTCGCGTGCAACCCTTGCCCTCTTTGTAGCGGCTGGCGGCTTGGCGGCGCTGCAGCGCTCCTTGCGTGCGCCAGAGCCTACGAATCTGTTTGCGTGCGCGGCGCTGCAAAATGTGACGTCCCTCGATCCTCTCGACACGTGCGCGAAGCTGCGTGAGCAGGGCTGTGCCGCCGATCTTCGTTCGTTGGTGAGCTCCAGTGACCAGACTGTGTCCAGCTACGCGACGGCCGTGCTTGCGAATCTGCGCGCGTACGATCCTTTTTCGGAGAGGGACGAGGCAGTGGAGGAGGCGATCCGAATGCGCCGGCTGGCAGCCCTTGTCGAGCAGATGCGCACGGGGAAAGCAGTTGCATCGGTGCAAGCCGCTGCGCTCCGCTGGATTCGGCGCCGACGAGAGATCCTTTCTTCGATGCGGGAGCAGGGCAAGGATGAAGTGCGCGGCGCGGTCCCTAGCGCGGCATCAGACGTCGCGCAGGCTCGAACTACCGTACCCTCGCCCGCAACGACTGATGGGCCGTTGAGTGGGGTCGAGTCGCACGGCCTGCCTCTCCCTGCTCTACTCCCTGCTCCACCGCCACCGCTGCAACTGGGCATTGACGAAGCCGAGGCGACGCGGCCTACGCTCGTCGATGAGCTCAAGGACACGGTTGTGGACGGCATGGTGGACAGCCGGGTGCTGGAAAAGCTTCTGTACAAGTGGGTCGAGAGACTAGATGGTGCATCTGAAGACACTGCCGTTGCGCTATGTGAGGAGCTACGGGCAAGCGGTGCGGTCGCCGTCATCAGCAACTTCCTGACGCACGAGTCCGCGAAGATCTACCAGCTGGCCATCTATCTCGTCGGGAATCTGGCCTCGGAGGCTTTTGATCCGCATGCAAGCCTGAGCAAGCGCGAGCTCAAGCAAGCTGGCGCGTTCGAACTCCTCCTCCATCACCTCTTCTCTACCGACGATGTAACCCTTCTCATGACGCTCTGCGCCATTCAGAACATGTGCATGGAGATCGAGTATGTCGATGCACTGAAGAAAGCAGGGGGCATCAAGAGGCTGCGGAACATTGTCAGTCCTCAGCTTCTTCCATTTGCGCAGGGCTGCCTCGATAACGTGCGCCTTGTCTATTCCCTCCAGACAATGCAGAAGAAGGCCTTGAAGACTGAGGCCGAGGCCACACAAGTACTGGATGGGTTTGTCCGCCGTCGGCGGGCTCGTCAAGCAGCTGCAAATATGTGGCATGGGGGCACACGCCCTTAAGTCCGACTTTTTAGACTTTGAGGAACGAGGAGAATGACCGACTTGAGCCCGGAAGATTTAGGTTGATTAGCCCGGATCGACTGTTGAGTCCCACGTCCCAGTTCTTTGAGAGCTGATGCGGGACTGATGGTTGCGGTCACCTCGGGGCATGGTCGCTTGGTCCCGCTCCCGGGCGGTCTTTACGTTTTCCCTTACACGTTAGTCTTATATTGGGCCGTCCTAGTACCAGCACGCAAAACCACCGAGATCCGAGACCCGGAGTGTCCCCCGTCTGAGTCGTCACAGCGCCAGAGCCTACTGCGACCTAGACGGCCTACGCACATTCATCACACTGACATGAGTCCCAAGCGATCCCACCTCGTCCCTTGGCCTTGTCCCGAGCCTCGCGCGCCCCGCGTAACTGCTCCGCCCAGCCAGGAGCGTGCGCCACACCTGCCTCTGCTCTTGTGCTCATGGCAGGTCTGCTGCCTGCCTGATGCCTGCCTTCCGATGTCGCGCACTTCCCGCATGCTCGCCCCGCGAACCTGATCGATGCTGCCCCTGCAAGCTCACTCGATCTGCCAGCTGCCCCACCCCACCCTATCTATGGTACACTGAAAGCGACCACGATTTATGCGCGCTACAGCGTCGGCGAGCGCATCAATGCTACGACGGGGGCGATTCTGATGGTCTTCGCCGGCGAACTCGCCGAAGGGGAGAGCCCGCTAAAAGCGCCGACGAGTACAGCACTTGTGGCGATTACTTCGCAGATTCTAATTAGATCTCTATTTGCCCAGATTCGAGATCGTCCTGGACGATCTGCTTCTCCCTCGCCTGGACGAACTTCACCTGTTCCCTGATCGCCTCCGAAGCCGAAGCCGGAGACGAGCTTGATTCTCCCAAAGGCTTGACTCTCTCCAAAGTTGGAGATCCTCTCACCGGAGATGCCTCTGACGAAGCCGGCTCAGCAGGAGGTCTCTCGGGCCCAGGTGACCCCTCTGGAGGGCTCTGAGGGCTCTTGAACTTCTGCTGAAAGCCGTTCGTAAAGCCCTCGATGACGTGCTCGTTGGTCTTCTGGATGACGGGCAGCATGGTATCCTTGTCCTTTGCGTTGGTGACGTTCACGTCCGGCTTTTTGAGGATATCATACATTTCCGTCGGCGTACTTTTCGAGACCAGATCTTCAAGTCCCTTGGCTGTCGTCTCGATCGTTGCGTTGTGGATGCAACTGATCGTGTAGCGACGCTCAGCCTCCGTCGAGGGCCGAAGCCCATCGGATGTGGCCGTCTGCATCGAGCACCACGCTTCCGTCAGCGTCCAGAACCTGGACGCGTACGACCCGTCGAGGAGAATGAGGACAGACGCGGTCAGGTAGAGGTCGGTGATGCATGTGAGCATCAGTTGGAACTCGGCCTTCTCCTTGGGAGTCCGAGAGTCAATGCCATCGATCTTCTGGGGCATCGACGAATAGTCGAACCAGACCCACTCTATCTCGTCGTGCTTCTCCAGAAACGCCTGGATAGCCTTGAGCTGCACGCCGTTGACATCGGGGCGACCAGGCTCTTCCCAGCGATGGCTCACGAAGAGGATGCTATTGATGACGCCCAGGCCACTGAACGCTTCGACGAGACTGATTTTTATCAGCTTAAGGTGACCGACGTCGCGGAGCGCTTGCATTGGAGGCAACGATCGGGTCTTGCAGTCGCGCACAGCTTGTGCAGGAATGAAATAGAAATATGGAGCCTCGTCGCTCCAGTCCTCTTTGAGCTTGTCGATGGCTTTTTGCTCTTCGACTTCGTTTACGCGCAGCTGCGATGCATATTTCTTGAGGAAGTCGAAGTTGAGCGCAATCGCGATGAGCACATGCACGAAGATAGCGAGCCAAAAATCAAAGTCAGTGGAACTTCCGTAGAGGAAGAATGGCAGTTCCCGCGCCATCAATTCCGGTCGGTCAAAGTACGCAGCCGGGCGCGGCAGCCGCAGCAACGGCACGAGAAGAAGGAGGCGCAGGAATGAGTAGAACGCCGACACTAGCTGCGCAAAGCCCAGCGCCATGGCGACGAGCACGTGGCGAGAGAGTAGTTGCGCGTAGTTTCTGTCTGCGGTTGCACGGCCGGTGCCAAAGACGAGCAGCGAGATGAGTATCCACGCTACCATATTGAAGAGTAGAACTTTCGATACGTCGACACCCACAGCTCGCACCATCGGAGAGTACTGCACGGCCTGGCATAGATCCTCGAACGAAGCGTAACCGCAATTGGGCAGGTCCGGGCAGCTGGCATTGGCTGCAGATGCCTCGAAGGCCGTCCAAAATGCACCTCGGTCCGTACAGACGATGCCATTGAGTGAGAGGTCGTCGAAATGTGCTTGCAGATTGCTTGTAAGCACCACCCGCGACATTGCCGACATACCATAGGCGGCGACGCCGACACCGAAGATGGTGTGGATGCTGAGTCGCAAAGCTTGCATGTTCACGAAGGAATGGTAAGGGACTTTTTGGTCGTATTGGTAGTCGATGATGGATCGCACAATATTAGTGACCATATTCGCAACCAGTACGGCAATGGGCGTGCCAATCAAATAAATGAACAGGACGCCGCTCCAACCGGTAGCGTTGGACTCGTAGATTGCAGCGAACCCATACATAGAGCCAAAATACAAAAAAGCCTCAAAGGCCCTTGGCCATGACCAGATCCGTTTATCCCATTTGCAGAGACTGAGGAATTTATCCCATGGTGTGGACTCTGACGAGGTAGTATGCGTGCCATTGGGCGGCGGCACTGGTGTGGACTCCTTCTTCCTTCTTTCTCCTTCTTCTTTCTTCTTCTTTCTTTCTTCTTGGTCTTGTTCTTCCTTCTCCTGGAGACATTTTTTGACGCTCTTGACGAGGTCACACTTTTCTTTTTTGCCGCCGACTTTGAGTCCTTCCTTTTTGCAGAATGCCTCGAGTGCTGAGGTGGTGAAGCTCTCGAGCTGATCGTCGCGGTAGGCTTCCAGCCACTCTTGCACGCTGCCGGGCGGTTTCTTTTCGATCTGCGCGATGAGAAGCGAAAGAATCCACAACGGACCTGTTATGAGAAGGACATAGACCGCGAAATTTTGCCCAGTCTTGAGCTCTGTGAAAGACGCAGACAACCCCCATGCCGAGACTGAGCAGACAACCCCCACGCAGACCAAAGTCTGGAATTGCTGAATGGCTGAGAACACCAAGAAGGCGGGTCCTGGCACCGCCAGAAGGATGCGTACCATAATCAAGACCTTGTGGCGCGCTGATCTTATGGCGTCCCGTAACTCGCCACCGATGTTATTGATTTCCGTGTACGAGACGCCTCGCCGCATTCCTCGCGGATTTGAAGGACTGCTCTCGGACCGTTGTTCGGGCATTTGAGTCTGTCACGGCACCAGATAGGCGATCGCGGACCGTCAGTACAGTCATGTCTGGGTCTTTCATCAACCACAGACACAGGCCCATCCGGTGTAAACGCGCCGGCCTCGAGGGGCAGCGCCGCCGTTGGGCCAGCCGTTTGAGGCCAGCCGTTTGCGCCATCACGCGGAGCTGCACACGGAGCTGCACCCGCGCTGCCCTTGGCGGACCCGCGCATGCTGCTCTGGCCCAAGGGACGATCGGAAGTTTGCGGCGTCCAGAGCGGGCGCAGTAGCCGAGGGTTTGCATCAGAGTGATCATGCGTCGTCCAGGACGGGCGATTGACAGAAGGGTGGGCGGCTGCCCCAGCGTGCCGAGGCGCGGTTCGAGGAGAATGAGTGCATTGCCACCTGAAGTGAGTTCGGTGCTGAATACCACACGTTCCAGTGAAACAACGTTTTCCCCACACTCTGCGCAGTACACTCTGCGCACAAACACAAGAGATTCAGGGGAGGCCACGCCCTATCATTCACACTCCCCAATTTGAAAATCGAAGAAGAGGAATTCTAAATGCTGCCTCACGACGACGCATGCGGCGACGGCGGCGGCGGCGCGGAAGGGCGCGCCGACGTGGGGGATGGGGGCGGCTTCACGCCGCGCACGATGTCCCGAGAGCAGACGGAGCTCAAGCAAACGGTGTGGGAGAGCGCCGCCTCGAGTCCAGCGCGTGAGGGTCCTACCGCCGAGCAGCTGGAGGCTGCTGTGGCCGCGGCCAAGGCAGAGGCCGCTGCCGAAGCTGCCGCGGCGGCCGATGCAGCCAACGAGGCGCTCATCGCCCGACTGTATCGCCTCCAGGCACGATTGGCGTCGTCCGCGGTGACGACGCCCGTCCCGCCACGGCCCGCAAACTCGACGCCGTGGCTCCTTTCCAGGCGCGCCGAGGAAGCGGTCGCAGCGGTGGCAGCACTCGACAGTATGCCGTTGCGTAGCTCGACGAGCTTCGAGACTGCCCAGAAGCGCAGCGGGAGGTCGCACCGCGCCTCGAGTTTTGAGACGGCGGCGGCGCGTCGCAGGCACGTTTGGTACCCAACAGACCGGGGCTCGCCGCCGCCAAGTGCGCCGCCGACGGGCGTGACGCTCACCGCCACCGGCCGAAGCGTCGCACACGCCGCGCCCGTCGATCTCGGGGGAGCTCGGGGAAGCCCTGGCTCTCAGGCTCCCTCGGCCGCGGGCAACGCAGACAACATCCACGACGAGGCCCTGGATGAGGCACCGGAAGAGGCGATGCGAGTGTCGCGGCGCCGGGCGCGGACTCCGAGCGACTCATCGCCGTTCTTGCTTCGCGAGCAGGCCCGCGCCTCCTCCGCGTCCCGCCCCCCGCCCAACACCGCCGCCTCCGCGTGGGCGGCGATCCCTGTGGCGGAGAGGGTGGGCGTGGTGGCGGCGGCGCTCACCTGCGCCGAGTTGGAGGCGGAGAGCATGCGTGAACGGCTGCAGTTGGTCGTTCGGGAGGCGAAGCGCGATCGAGAGGCGCTCGAGGCGTGCCGTGCGCGCGAGGCGGAGAGGTACGCAGCCACCCTCGAGGTGAAGGAGAGTCGCGACCAGATCGACGCCCTGCACGCGGCGCTCGAGGCAGCGAACGCGACGCAACGCGAGATGGTCGCACGGGAGGCGCGAACGGCCGAGGCGCTGCGTCAGAGCGTTGAGAGGGCGCGCGCTCTGCAGGCTGAGGCCGACGCCCTCCGGCCGCTCAAGCAGCGAGCTCAGGAATCCGCAAACGTGGCCAGACGCGCCGCCGCGCACGCGGAGCGGCTCGCGCGCCAAAAGGAGACTCTCGAGATGCGCCTGCGAGCGACGGCTGGTGGCGGAGGACGCAGCAGCAGCCAGGCCAGGGGCATGGGTGGCGGCGGCACGGCGTGGACGTTGGCGCAGTCGGGCACGGGCGTCATCACGCACCTGGCGTCTCCCTTTGCGCCGCCGCTTCGGATGCCCAAGCAGCATCACGATGAGCGCGCGGCGGCGATCGCCGAGCGCACGGCGGCGACGAGCTTGAAGGTTCTCGGAGCTCCGATCTCGTCGGACTTGAGCGTGGCGGCCATCGCCGAAGAACTCGCCGAGATCGAGGCTCGCGCCATACACGCCGAGCTGCAGCATGCTCGCTCCGACGCGCGGATGGCTCGCGAGGAGGCGTCCCTAATTTGGCAAGAGGCGAGCGCCGCCGCGGCGCTCCACTCTACCGAAAAGCAACAGCTGCTCACGGCGCTAGTGGAGAGCAGAGATGAGGCGGCTCATGCGGCGCTCGACGCGGCGACGGCCACCGCGGAGCTTGCGCTCCAGCGCGCCGTCGCAGAGGCACAGGCCATGGATGCTGAGCTAGACGAGGCGCTCAGGTGGGTGTCTGCGGCCGTTGCGGCCAAAGAGATAGCGCTCGCTGCGGCGGTCGACGCGACGGCTCGGTTGATGGAGGAGCGCGATGAGGCGAAGCGGCAGTGCGACGAGCTCGCGGCCGAGATTGCTTGCCGCGATGCGCTGCAGGCTATGGAGCATGCCAGCTACCGGTCGCGGCACGAAGAGGCGGAGCTTCGCGCCAAGGGCCTCGAAGGGCTCGTCGAGACCCTTCGCGGTCGGCTTGAGGCGGAGTCGCGCGAGCGCGAGCGGCTGGTCCTTGCGAGCTTGGCGACGAGCAGGGCGAGCCTCAGCCTCGGCTCAAAGATGCTCGACCAAGTCGGCTCGTCCAAGGCGCCCAAAACGGCGCCCACAACGGTGCCCACAGCGAGCATCACATTGGCTGCTGATGAGGAATCGCGTGCGGCTGACGCGGTGAGCGCGGCGATGGCGCGCGCGGCTCAGCAAGCCGAGGCCCGGCAGGCCGAGGTGGAGGGCAGCGCGATGCTCGCGTCCACGCTTGAGCAGCTCAATGTGGCGACCAGACGGGCGGGTATGCTTGAGGAGCAGCTGGCGCTCGAGACGGCGCGCGCCTCGCAGCAGGCCGCGCGGGTAGCGATGCTCGAAGCGGACCTAGGCAAGGCGTTGGCGAGGCCAGCCGGCGTGCGGGCGCTGGACGATGAAGCGGCCGCGGCGGCGGCGGCGGCGGCGGCGACGATGACAGCAGAGGCTGTGCTCACGATCGAATCGCTGCGACGTGAGGTTGCGAGCGCGCAGGCAGAGGCTGCAGCGGCCACAAGTGCGCTCGCGTCGACGCGCGAGATCGTCGCCGAGATGGAGCAGCAGGCGGAAGAGCTCCATCTCGCGGCCACGACACGTGCGACAGCGGAGGAGGAGGAGGCGAGGGTGGCCGAACGCGAGCCCAGCAATCTCGTCAGCAATCTCGTCGTCCTTGGCACGCCGGCTGAGGCGCCGCGCAGCCCAGGCGTGTTCGGAGCGGGCTTGGCGGGCTTGGCAATGGCCGGCTTGGCTGGCTTGGCAGGAGCCGGCATCGCAGCAGCTGCGGCAGCTTCATCGATGGAGAGCGGTCGGATTTTGCATGAGGCCGCTATGAGGGACGCGCAAGCAGCGCTCGCGACGGCGCGCAACGAAGCTGACGAAGCTCGTGCACTCTTGGCGCAGAGTGAGGAGCGGCTGGCCGCCGCCCAAGCCGCCGAGGGGGCGCTCGCGACGGCGCTTCGGGCCGAGTGCGAGGCGGCCGTTGCTCGCGCGAACGAGGCGACCGCAACGGCCGCGCGTACCGCTCAGGAGGCGCAAGCAGCGCTCGCGACGGCGCGCAACGAAGCTGACGAAGCTCGTGCGCGTACTGCTCAGGAGGCGCAAGCCCAGGCGGCGGAGCGTGAGGCAGAACAAGTGGCGACGTCTTCGAAAGCCGCCGCGATGATTCGACGTCTGGAGGAACAGCTGGGGGCGAGCGTCTCCTTGCTCGAGCAGGCCCGTGCCGAGGTGGCATCGAATCAGGCCAATTTCAAGGCAGCTCTGGAAGAATCCGTGGCTCAGGCAGTCGAGGCGGCGGAGAAGGACGCGGATCTCGAGATCGAGCTCTCGGAGGCCAGGTGGCAGGCGACGCTCGGGGCGATGCAGGCACAGGTGGAGGAGCTCAAAAAGTCGCTGGCCGCGTCGCGTGACATCCATGAGGCGGAGGAGGCGCGTGCCAAGGCGGCGGAGGCTGCGGCAGTGTCCGCGACGACGGTGGCCGAGGCCGACAAGGTGGAGAGAGCAATGGCTGGGGCGCAGGCCGCGCTTGCAGAGCAGAAGGCGGCGGTGGAGGAGGCGCTGGCGGCGCGGAGAGCAGCGGAGGAAGAGGCTCGGACTGCGCAGAGGGCGGCGGCGGAGGCGGCTGAGGAGGCGCGGTCAGCAGTAGCAGCACGCGAGCTGGCGGTGCTGGCGGCGGAGGAGGCGCGAGCAGCACTCACAGCCCAGGAGGCGGCCGCTGAAGCGCGAGCAGCGACGGCAGCAGCCGAGCAGGCGGAGCTGCGGGCGGCGATGCAGGAGGCCACAGAGAAAAGAATGGAGGCGGAGGCGAGGGCCGCGACGACGTTGGCCGAGGCCGACAAGGTGGAGAGAGCATTGGCTGGGGCGCAGGCCGCGCTTGCAGAGCAGAAGGCGGCGGTGGAGGAGGCGCTGGCGGCGCGGAGAGCAGCGGAGGAAGAGGCTCGGACTGCGCAGAGGGCGGCGGCGGAGGCGGCTGAGGAGGCGCGGTCAGCAGTAGCAGCACGCGAGCTGGCGGTGCTGGCGGCGGAGGAGGCGCGAGCATCACTCACAGCCCAGCAGGCGGCCGCCGAGGCACAAGCAGCGACGGCAGCAGCCGAGCAGGCGGAGCTGCGGGCGGCGCTGCAGGAGGCCACAGAGAAAGGGAAGGAGGCGGAGGCGAGGGCCGCGACGACGTTGGCCGAGGCCGACAAGGTGGAGAGAGCATTGGCTGGGGCGCAGGCCGCGCTTGCAGAGCAGAAGGCGGCGGTGGAGGAGGCGCTGGCGGCGCGGAGAGCAGCGGAGGAAGAGGCTCGGACTGCGCAGAGGGCGGCGGCGGAGGCGGCTGAGGAGGCGCGGTCAGCAGTAGCAGCACGCGAGCTGGCGGTGCTGGCGGCGGAGGAGGCGCGAGCAGCACTCACAGCCCAGGAGGCGGCCGCTGAAGCGCGAGCAGCGACGGCAGCAGCCGAGCAGGCGGAGCTGCGGGCGGCGCTGCAGGAGGCCACAGAGAAAGGGAAGGAGGCGGAGGCGAGGGCCGCGACGACGTTGGCCGAGGCCGTGGCTCAGGCGGTCGAGGCGGCGGAGAAGGACGCGGATCTCGAGATCGAGCTCTCGGAGGCCAGGTGGCAGGCGACGCTCGGGGCGATGCAGGCACAGGTGGAGGAGCTCAAAAAGTCGCTGGCCGCGTCGCGTGACATCCATGAGGCGGAGGAGGCGCGTGCCAAGGCGGCGGAGGCTGCGGCAGTGTCCGCGACGACGGTGGCCGAGGCCGACAAGGTGGAGAGAGCAATGGCTGGGGCGCAGGCCGCGCTTGCAGAGCAGAAGGCGGCGGTGGAGGAGGCGCTGGCGGCGCGGAGAGCAGCGGAGGAAGAGGCTCGGACTGCGCAGAGGGCGGCGGCGGAGGCGGCTGAGGAGGCGCGGTCAGCAGTAGCAGCACGCGAGCTGGCGGTGCTGGCGGCGGAGGAGGCGCGAGCAGCACTCACAGCCCAGGAGGCGGCCGCTGAAGCGCGAGCAGCGACGGCAGCAGCCGAGCAGGCGGAGCTGCGGGCGGCGATGCAGGAGGCCACAGAGAAAAGAATGGAGGCGGAGGCGAGGGCCGCGACGACGTTGGCCGAGGCCGTGGCTCAGGCGGTCGAGGCGGCGGAGAAGGACGCGGATCTCGAGATCGAGCTCTCGGAGGCCAGGTGGCAGGCGACGCTCGGGGCGATGCAGGCACAGGTGGAGGAGCTCAAAAAGTCGCTGGCCGCGTCGCGTGACATCCATGAGGCGGAGGAGGCGCGTGCCAAGGCGGCGGAGGCTGCGGCAGTGTCCGCGACGACGGTGGCCGAGGCCGACAAGGTGGAGAGAGCAATGGCTGGGGCGCAGGCCGCGCTTGCAGAGCAGAAGGCGGCGGTGGAGGAGGCGCTGGCGGCGCGGAGAGCAGCGGAGGAAGAGGCTCGGACTGCGCAGAGGGCGGCGGCGGAGGCGGCTGAGGAGGCGCGGTCAGCAGTAGCAGCACGCGAGCTGGCGGTGCTGGCGGCGGAGGAGGCGCGAGCAGCACTCACAGCCCAGGAGGCGGCCGCTGAAGCGCGAGCAGCGACGGCAGCAGCCGAGCAGGCGGAGCTGCGGGCGGCGATGCAGGAGGCCACAGAGAAAAGAATGGAGGCGGAGGCGAGGGCCGCGACGACGTTGGCCGAGGCCGACAAGGTGGAGAGAGCATTGGCTGGGGCGCAGGCCGCGCTTGCAGAGCAGAAGGCGGCGGTGGAGGAGGCGCTGGCGGCGCGGAGAGCAGCGGAGGAAGAGGCTCGGACTGCGCAGAGGGCGGCGGCGGAGGCGGCTGAGGAGGCGCGGTCAGCAGTAGCAGCACGCGAGCTGGCGGTGCTGGCGGCGGAGGAGGCGCGAGCATCACTCACAGCCCAACAGGTGGCCGCCGAGGCACGAGCAGCGACGGCAGCAGCCGAGCAGGCGGAGCTGCGGGCGGCGATGCAGGAGGCCACAGAGAAAAGAATGGAGGCGGAGGCGAGGGCCGCGACGACGTTGGCCGAGGCCGACAAGGTGGAGAGAGCATTGGCTGGGGCGCAGGCCGCGCTTGCAGAGCAGAAGGCGGCGGTGGAGGAGGCGCTGGCGGCGCGGAGAGCAGCGGAGGAAGAGGCTCGGACTGCGCAGAGGGCGGCGGCGGAGGCGGCTGAGGAGGCGCGGTCAGCAGTAGCAGCACGCGAGCTGGCGGTGCTGGCGGCGGAGGAGGCGCGAGCAGCACTCACAGCCCAGGAGGCGGCCGCTGAAGCGCGAGCAGCGACGGCAGCAGCCGAGCAGGCGGAGCTGCGGGCGGCGATGCAGGAGGCCACAGAGAAAGGGAAGGAGGCGGAGGCGAGGGCCGCGACGACGTTGGCCGAGGCCGACAAGGTAGAGAGAGCAATGGCTGGGGCGCAGGCCGCGCTTGCAGAGCAGAAGGCGGCGGTGGAGGAGGCGCTGGCGGCGCGGAGAGCAGCGGAGGAAGAGGCTCGGACTGCGCAGAGGGCGGCGGCGGAGGCGGCTGAGGAGGCGCGGTCAGCAGTAGCAGCACGCGAGCTGGCGGTGCTGGCGGCGGAGGAGGCGCGAGCAGCACTCACAGCCCAGGAGGCGGCCGCTGAAGCGCGAGCAGCGACGGCAGCAGCCGAGCAGGCGGAGCTGCGGGCGGCGATGCAGGAGGCCACAGAGAAAGGGAAGGAGGCGGAGGCGAGGGCCGCGACGACGTTGGCCGAGGCCGACAAGGTGGAGAGAGCATTGGCTGGGGCGCAGGCCGCGCTTGCAGAGCAGAAGGCGGCGGTGGAGGAGGCGCTGGCGGCGCGGAGAGCAGCGGAGGAAGAGGCTCGGACTGCGCAGAGGGCGGCGGCGGAGGCGGCTGAGGAGGCGCGGTCAGCAGTAGCAGCACGCGAGCTGGCGGTGCTGGCGGCGGAGGAGGCGCGAGCAGCACTCACAGCCCAGGAGGCGGCCGCTGAAGCGCGAGCAGCGACGGCAGCAGCCGAGCAGGCGGAGCTGCGGGCGGCGCTGCAGGAGGCCACAGAGAAAGGGAAGGAGGCGGAGGCGAGGGCCGCGACGACGTT
>ENA-UOXG01000490-UOXG01000490.1-mixed-culture-metagenome-genome-assembly--contig:-NODE-490-length-26928-cov-70.526030_pt1 | contig 26928 bp, 17 predicted proteins | sample MGYA00238159_ERZ761634 | MGnify/ENA primary metagenome ERZ761634 (study PRJEB28908, sample SAMN08776845) | mixed culture metagenome | isolation source: Freshwater growth medium | place: USA... | reverse complement strand
CGCCCTCATGATTTGGAGCCGCTCCACGAGCGGCGACTTTGGGAAATTCATTTCCAAAAGTCTAGCACGAGCCAACTCGGGCGGAGCCTTTCGTGCCACTCTCACGTCGTCTGTGCGCTCCTCGAGACGCTCTCGTCTGGGTCGCATTCGTGCTCGCTCCCACGTGCCGGACGCTGGGGCACAACTACCGAAGCTGCCAGACGCTCGCGCCGTACTCGCGCCGCGCTCCGAGCACACCATCCGCACAAGGGCCCGCGAACTAGGGAGAAGGGCCAACTAGGCAGAGAGGACGTCCAGCACAAACATCATGGCGCAAGAGAGTCAGGAGCTCCTCGAAATCCTGCGACAAATCGCACGCTCGTGTGCTTGCCCTGAGGAAATCAAGATGCTTCAGATTCGCATGGGGGTCCCGCAGCCCAAACGGGCGCCGCCGCCAAAGCGCACGATAAATCTTCAGAATCTGGCGGCCGCGGTGGGCACGGTGAGTGCAGTGACTGTGCCACCCAAAAGAGCGATGCCGGAGGCGGACGCGGCGGCGCCGCCGCCACCAAAGAAACGGCCCCCTCCAAAGCGTGCCAATAAGGCGACGGACGAAGCGGTAGCCGCTAGAACGGCAGCCGAGCCTGTTGAGGCCGAGTCGCCCGCAGTCAAAACGAAGAGGCAGCCGCCACCTAAGAAGCCGAAGGCGGAGGGTCGAATGCTCGGGTCGGAGTCGGCGACGGTGGAGTCAGCGTCGTCCGCCGAGCTCGCCAGCTCAGCAAACGTGGAGAGCTTCGAGAGCACGACGCTCGAAGAAACTCTGCCCCTGCTGCCGAAGAAGAAGCCACCGCCCCGGCGGAGCCAAAGCTGAATTAAATCCGAATGAACGTATGAACCGGGTCTCCACCACAGAGACAACACAAAAACACGAATCATCAAGGAAGTGTGTGCGTGTAGTTGGGGGCGGGGCGGCGACTCTCTACACGTGCTGTGTGTGGAGCCCTCCAGGGCGTACAGCCGCTTTAACAGCCGCTCAGCCAGCTACAGCCAGCACTAGCTAGGGACCTAATACATGTAGTACTCGAGTGTCTCACGTACATGTGACGTGACACTGTCCCTGACAGCTGACACAGTCGCGTCCCGTCTCCCGCACGCGTTCTATCGACAAGAACCGGATGAATACGTCCATGGAATACGTCTCTACACTCGGCGCCGCGTCTCCGTCTCCCTCTTGTTGTCTTTTTTGATTTGTTTCGTCAGGTTTCCAATTTTGGCGCGAGGTATTTTCCGCGCTCTTTTTCATGTCGGTGCCCACGCCGATGATCGCTTACGCGATTCGGATCATGCCAACCGCTTTCAACGAGCGACTGCCGATGGCTTACGCGGTGCCAATTGCGTCAATGGCTTCCAATGTGCAGCGGCCGATTGCGCCGATGGCTTCCGCGGCGGCGGCTGTGCCGATGGCTTCCGACGTCAGCAACGAGCCAGCGGCAGCGCATCCCGCTCCACGAGCAGCGCCGTCGCAGACTATCACAACGGAGCACGTTAAGCTCGTGCACGGCGACTGCGTCGAGGGCATAGGGCAGCTCCCGGCATCGAGCGTCGATCTCGTCATCGCGGACCCGCCGTATAACATCGCCGTGCAAGGCTCCGCTTGGGACACGGTGCCCGACTACCTCGCCTGGTCGGCCGGATGGCTCAAGGCCTCGATTGCTGCCCTTCGTCCGGGTGGCTCCCTCTTTCTCTATGGCTCGCCTGCGAAGCTCTGGATCGATCGCCTCAAACTCGTCGCTGCCGAGCTCGGCCTCGAGTACGTGCAACACATCTCGTGGGTGTACAAGCAGGGCGGCGACTCGCGCCTGACCCACATGACGAGCTATTCAGTGCGCATGGAGTACCTCGAGTGGTTCGTCAAGCCGGGCGGGCCGCCCCAGTCCCGTCAGGAAGGGAGGATCGCCCTTGGGTCCGCCGGCCCGTATGTCGACGCCGACTGGTGGGACATTCCCCGTGAGAACTCTCGTTCCAAAGAGCGAGCGTATGGGCCGCCGCACCACCCGTCGATGAAGCCTCTCCGGCTGTGCGATCGGCTCGTCGAGGGCCACTCGCTCCGGGGGGAAGTCGTCCTCGTGCCTTTTGGTGGCTCTGGCTCCGAGTGCGTTTCAGTCGTGCAAGCGGGGCGCAAGCTGATCGCGTTCGAGACGGACGACGCGTACTACGAGCTGATCCGACGACGCATGCACGGGCATGGGCTGCTGCCCTCGAGCTTCCAGCCACTCACCGCGCTCGGCGACGGCGCGGCGGCGGCCGACGACGACGAGCAGCTGCTGATGCGGGATGGGCGGTACATGTCGGGCTACATGGGCGTCTTCAAGCACGGGCAGAAGTGGGTGGCTAAGGTGATGCGTGACGGCGCGTTCCGAAGCATTGGCGTCTTTGCGACTCCAAAGGAGGCGGCGCGGGCGTATCGCGACGTGTGTGCGAGCGAGCCGGACGTTGAGCGACCCGGCAATCGGGTGGAGGAGGCGAGGGCGGCGAAGAGGGCGGCGGCGAGGACGGGTGAGGGGCTCGTGCGAGGAGACGAGCGCCGTGCTGAGTGCTCTGAGCTGCCGGTCCAGGCAGAGGCCACGCTCAACACGGCGCTCATCTCGACACTCATCTCGAGCCGAACGGTGGCGCGGAGCTCGGAAGAGGTCAGCGCGCTCGTGGGCGCTCCAGGCGTATCGAGCGCGCCGCTGTTCCGAGCTCCGCTGGGCCCACCGATGGCACCGCAATCGTGGCCGGCAGTCGCCGAGAGAGGAGTGGTCGCTGCCGCCGCTGCGGCCACCTCCGCCACCTCCGCCACCTCCGCTGCCGCCGCCGCCGCCGCCGCCGCCGCCGCCGCCGCCGAGGCGGCGCCTGATGCGAGCGACGAGCTGGTTGATGCGAAGCTGGGCGCAGCGTTAGCGGAGGACCTTCCGGTGGTGACCTGTTCTGCCGAGTCGGAGGACGATGACGAGGACGTTGTGATCGCGTCGCTGCCCAATATAGTGCCTTCGATCTCCCTCGATCTCCCGCCAAGCAAGCGCCCCTGCAGGCGACCGGCGGCCGCGCCGGCGGCTGCGGCCACGGCTGCGGCGGCTGCGGCCGCGCCGGCGGCGGCAGCCTCATCGATGGCGGTGGCTCCGGCAGTCGGACATCGCGTCGAGGCGCGCTATAAAGCCCAATCCCTCGGCACCTCTCGAACCCAATGGTACCCGGGCAAGGTCACCCAATGCCATCCGGATGGCACCGTCGACGTGCAGTATGACGACGGTGACTTCGAAGCCCGTGTGCCGCCCAAGTTTGTCGTCGAGCTTGCTGCCGCTGCCCCACCGAAGCCGACGAGAGCACCGCCGCCGCCGCCGCAGCAGCAGCAGCAGCATCAGCAGCCCCAGCCGCCGCAGCCGTCGCAGCCGGAGGAGGAGGGCTCGGCCTGGCGCCGAGATGAGCGCCGAACATCTCGCCAGACGGCCGCAGGTCCTAATAAGGAAGGTCCAAATCAGGAAGGTCCAGTTGCGCGCCGAAATGAGCGCTCGGCCGCCGCCGACGCACGTGAGGGAGCGCCGGCCCGGCTGGGAGAGCGAGCTGCTGCGGAGCTGGCGGCGGTGCGCACCAAGCCACCACCTGGCTGGACAAAGGTGATGGATTTCGGCAAGCTCAAGGGCTATCGCTCGCGCGACGGGCGCAAGGCAATGTCTCTTCCAGCTGCGTGGCGCCTATACGACGAGCAGCAGCAGGGAGAAACTATGTACTAAGTTTGATAGTACATCTACAGCGACAGAGACGGAGAAGAGAAGGAGGGGAGGTATATGTTGGCGTGGTGAGGTTTTGAGATGGGTCCAATTGTTCCATGGCGTGGGTCGAAGAGCGGCTTGTTACTTTGTTGTCGAAGAGCGGCTTGCTACTTTGTTAGAAAGAAACCATCAAACCGGTCTCTTCATGCTTTGAAGAACTCTCCAATTGCCATCCTCAGCCCCCCCCCGCATTGATTATCATGGACGGACAGTTCTTGTTCAAGAACATGGAGTAACGTCAATTGCAGGTGTAATTATAGCGGCGGCCGGATGCTGCTGCCGGCCGCTCGCTTTCCTGGATACTCCCTGTACACAGGCTCGCCCCCACGCTGCCCTAGCGGACGTACTTGTCCTCGCCAAGTGGACCGGACGCGATCGGCTCTCGAAAACCAATCTCGAGCGATGCGCCACCTATCTGCACTTGCACACCGTGGACGCAGCCTGTCCACTGTGGCGTTCCGCAGCACGACGAGCAAGGCTCTCGACTGCTCCGATCCGAAACTTGCATTCTCCAGCTACTCCACCTTTGAGCTGCTCCGTGGCGCCACCGTGCTCACGGCCTGTTCGCAGCCGTGGCTCGTCAAGCATTCCGAGCCACTGCTCGCGCTGAGCGATCGGGTGCTCGGGCGTAAAGCCACCGAGGCCTTGCTTCGGCACTCGGTGTTTGCCCACTTTGTGGCCGGCGAGACTGCCGAGACCATCGCGCCGACGCTGCGAGGGCTCCGAGAGCAAGGCGTCGGCGGGATCCTCGACTATGCAGCCGAGGCCGACCTCGAGTCTGAAGGCGGCACCGACGTGACCGTCAACCAGCCAGCGCGCTCCTACCCTTACGTGAGCGAGGCGCAGTGCGACGCCAACCATCGCATCTTCTTGTCCGCCGTGGATGCCGTGCATGCAACGACGCCCGAAGGCTTCGCGGCGGTCAAAGTGACGGCGCTCGGCGACCCCGCGCTCCTCGAGCGCGTCTCCACCGCCGTGCGGGAGCTGCGCGCCTTTTTCGAGACGCTCGACCCGGCCAAGCAAGGCGTCATCTCCCGCGACGCCTTCCGCAGAGGCTGGCGCGAGGCTTTCGAGATGTCAGACGAGGAGATCGAGGCGGTCTTTGAGCGCATCGACACCGACATGGACGGCGACGTCGACCTCGTGGAGTTCACCAACGCGCTTCCACTGCATGCCATAGGGCCGCTCGTACAGCGCTGTCGATCCAAGGGCCCCCTCTACCGCTCCGCGCTCGACGTGGACGAGTGTGCGGGCCTGGAACGGATGCTCGCCAGACTGGACGGCATCGCGCTGCACGCCAAGGCGCTGGGCGTGCGGCTGATGATCGACGCGGAGCACACGTACTTCCAGCCGGCCATCGACCACACGGTACTCCGCCTCTCACGCGCGCACAATCGCGAGTACCCCGTCGTCTTCGGCACGTACCAAGCCTACCTCCGCGAGTGCGATGCGAAGCTGCGGCTCGACCTCGATCGTGCCCACCGCGAAGGATGGCACCTCGGCGCGAAGCTCGTGCGTGGTGCCTATATGGTGCACGAGAGGCAGCGCGCCAAGGAACATGGCTATCATGATCCGATCCACCCGACGGTGAGGGTCCACCCATACTACCCTGATTGCCCCCCTCATCAGGTCCCTGATTGCCACCCTCATCATCCTGATCATGGCCACTGATGGCCGCTGGTTGCTTCACGGACGGCCTCCATAATTGCCCTTCTCATCAGGTCACTGATTGCCCCTCTCATTAGGTCCCTGATTGTCCCTCTCATCAGGTCGAAGCCACCCATGCGAGCTATGACGCCGCCATCGACACTCTGCTGCTGCACTGCCCCTGCCCGGAGCGCACCTCGGTCATGGTGGCCTCGCACAACAAGGCGTCGATTGAGCGCGTGGCAGCGCTACTCCTCGGGGAACATCTCGGGGACGAGGGGGGCGAGCGCAGCCGCGTTGCGCGCGAGCGCGTCTATTTTGGGCAGCTGCTTGGGATGGGCGACAATCTGACCTTCACCCTCGCGCGCCATGCGCTCAAGGCATACAAGTACGTACCTTACGGCCCGATCCGCGAGGTGCTGCCCTACCTGATCCGGCGCGCGCAGGAGAATGCGGACGCGCTGAGCGGCGCCAAGGAGCAGCGCAACATGATGCTCGCCGAGGTGCGCCGCCGCGTGCTCGACATCTTCCCGTTCTGACGGCGCTGAGGTGAAACAGAAAAACAGGGGTGACGACGCAGTCGCTGTGAGGGTCGTGGCGCGCCGGCTCGTGCGGCGGTCTCTGCTCGACGACAAGTGAACGCGTGTCGTCGGTGTGCCGTCCGGTGGGGTCCACAGTTGATCATGTAGAAAAGTTTGTCTTTGGTCTCACAGGACCGTACCTAACGAGGCGGGCGACCTTCGGTACCTTCGGGCGGCGTTGAACTCCCCCACACTTGGAAGGGGGCGGTTCTTAAAGCTCGACGACAAGTGAACGCGTGTCGTCAGTGTGCCGTCCGATGGGGTCCACAGTTGATCATGTAACATGCGTTCGCTTGCGCGCTCAACACGGCGCGATTCTCACGCGGCGGTGTGTTCCTGGCCGACGCCGACGACGCCCGATCGCCAGCACTTGCCCGAGCGCGGACATTCGCATGCCACAAGAGAATACTGGCAATTGGGCGTGGGTCCCCGTGCTCGTGGAGCGCTACAAGGCGTGGGAGGTCAGCGTCGTCAAGTCCGTGCCCGCCGTCGTCAGGGCGCTCGAGGTGCGCGTGCAGGAGGCGAGGGATGTTGTCGAGGAAAAGGTGGCCATCGGGAAGGCCCACGTGGAGGCTACGGCGCAGGCCATCCCCGTGCGCGCTCGCGAGCAGCTTCGGTTGATCGTGAAGGACTACCCGGAGGCCGCCGTCAGCAGCGGCGCGATTGCGTATGCCTGCGCCATGGGCGCTGCAAACGGCAGCTTGCTCGGTCGCGCGCCGCGCAGCACTCTTCTGTTCGGGAGCTTGATCGCTTTTGCTGTGCGGCAGCCGCTGCTCGCCAAGTGGGGCGGCAGCTTGGTCGCCGTCAGTGCCACGCTCTCAACGTTCTTGAAGGCGCGCTGCGAGGCCGCAGGGCTGCTGCCGACGCTTGAGTCTGCCGATGCGAAGGCGGCGTGAGGGTGGCGGGTCCACAGGGACGCGACCCTCGTCGCTGTTCGGCGCGGGGGCACATGATAATGTGCGGCGAGAGCGCCGCACGCGCCTCTAGGGTCCCGTCACCGGTGCAGGCGTGCACAGGGCGGCGTGTTGCGGTCGTCGGCGCGTGCCGCGGCGTCGCGCCGTTCGAGTTTCGTGTGTACACGCTCGTCGCTTTATATTCACGCTTTAATGCTCACCGGGATCTCTTACGCCAAAGGAGACGAGGGAAACTACTTATTCTCTCGCACGCATTCGCCTCAGAGCATGCGCCGGTCGTCGCATGCTGTACGAGACTGCCCCGAGATCCGGTGCCGTCGAGGTCGTCGGTGGCCGTTACGGTCCAGGGGGGGTGCTGTTTGCTGTTTGGCCCCTCTGTGCGCTCGCCTCTGCGCTGTCCGCTGTGGCCGCTGTGGCTCACGCCCTGGTGCCAAGTGTCATCGCTGTGTCGCCGCGGAGCGGTGTTCGCATTCGCTGGCCCGTTGATTACATGACCGCCATCTTGAGTTCGCCGAGGCCCCGAGCAGGTCACAGACCCTTGCGGTCACAGTTCATGTCCGCGCGCGCCGCTGCTAAACTCTCTCACGAAATGGCAGCTGTCCGAACGAGGCGGTTACGCGTGGTGAGCAGCCCTTCCACACCCACCCAGGTCCTCGTGCGTGGATGCGCGAGGTCGAGAACTCGAGATGCCCACCTGAGCTCAAGATCACGCTCCAATCAGTGGCAATCAGTGGTGACAAGGTCACGAGCTCGACTGCCATCAGAGGCCATCAGAGGCCATCAGTGGTGAAGTGGCCATCAGTTGACTCCCCTCTTTTTCTCGTTAACAGCCTGCATTAACAGCCCTTCGCGAAAAACACAGGAAAAACACAGGATTATGCTCGCGCTCCTAGCGCTGTTTGGGCTCCTCTCGAGCGCGCACGGCTTCAACGTGAGGAGCGCACGTCCCTCGGGATCGCTGCAGCCGTACCGCACGGGTGCGCCACGGCTCGCCGTGGACGAGGCGAGGCTGAAGCTGATCAAGGGAGGCCTGCCACAGAAGTTTGCCGAGAGAGTGTCCTTCCAGAGCAGCGGGCAGCGCCAGGCCGGCCAGGAGGAGGAGATCCTGATCCTCTGGCGCGAGTTCAAAAAGTGCTATCCGAGTGAGAAGGTCGCACTGCAGATGCTCTCCAAGAACACGGCCGTCATCCTGCCGCAGCTCAACAGCCCGCGCAAGATTAAAGGCACTTACGCGCTGCTTCAGAAGCGGCTCGGCAAGGCGGCGACGTCCGAGCTGCTCCTGAAGAACCCGGGCGTGCTCGTGTGCTCGCCCGAGGGCCTCGCAAAGCTGTCAGACAAGGTTGGTGGCAAGGCTCGAACTCGGATGATGCATGTAGCACGCGCACTATAGCCCTTGAGAAGCGGCCACGAGCTCCAAGGCCCGAGGCCCGAGCGTGTCGGGTCCCTCACCCGCCGGTATCCCGCCATATGACATCGGCTCTCGCCCCCGCAGGAGATTCTTGACGCCGCTGAGCTCGTCGCGTCGCTCGAGGCCAACAAGCCGCTCATTGGTGCGCTATCAGGGCTCGTGGGAGTACTCATCATCGGTGCCATCGCGGCCCGGATCGGCACTGTGAATGGCGCCGACATGAGCCCTGGTGGGCTCGTCGACTCGATGGTGACGAATAATCCCTACTTCCGGTGACGAGCGCTGCATGGGCTACGGGTACAGCTTTGTCGAACAGCTTTGGGTTCCACACAGCAGTTTCACTCTCTGGGGGTGTGCGATGGACTCATCGCGTGTTGAGGTGCGTGCGCATCGCTTTTTCGTGATGTGCGGTCGTCGGTCGACGGTTCTCTCGGACGGGACCTGGCTGTAAAGCCTAGCTGTCGTGTACAATCTACTTTAAGAGAAGTCGAGTGATTTAGCCTTACGGCCCGACGACCGCCCTCAGAAAATAAGCGGCTGACGTAAGACGCCCCCGGACGTCCGCCCGGTTCTGGTAGAGCCCGTACCCGATGAGCCCGTACGCTCCGCTCCGGCCTCCGATTAACGCTACGGAGCGGAGTGCGGAGACGCACGTTCTCGTTCACACTTATCAAACTTTACGGCTTTAACTGCCCAACATTGTGTGACCGACCCAGGTCCCAGCCGGTGGCGGTGCACTGATGACTGAAAACGAAAGTCGAAACACATGTCACACATCGGGCCGCTGCAACGGAGCCAGCCTTTGAGACGGGTGGAGTGTGGTGAGCGGCGGGGGGACCGCGACGATACTGACTGACTGACTGACTGACCGCCGCCGCGCCCGGCCTTTCCGATTCTACGCCTCCCGCGGTCCGAGATCACCCTCGCCAACTGAGAACGCCACACCTAAAACGCGCCCACCCAGTTGGCGAGCGGGCACGCTGCTCATGGGCATCTGGGGGCCAGCAAACACGAGCATCTAACGAGCATCGGGTGATCCTTTATGGATAAGTTGCCTGTCTCAGCGTGTAGCCCAGCCGGCAATGAGCTGTGCGCATGCATCGCTTCCGCTCCCTCTTGCCATGAGCCAGACATCAATTCCATGTGTACGCACTGAGGGAGGCACCTCACTTGCACTGATGAGCGCGCCGGCACGACCACGAAGCAGCTCAATCGCCCCCTGAGGATATGGCACGAAGCCTTCATCGGGTGGCGATAGCATGCACTCAGCCCCCAAGCGGATGCAGCAGACCAGCCCATTCCCACTCAGAGCAGGGTACAAGCTTTCAGGACGAACGTCGCTGAAAATAGCTTTCCAGATGCCATTCTTGCCAAACCAGATTGTACCTGTGGTGAGATCCGACCCAAAGCCGATGACGTCGCCTGTAGCCCACTGTTCCTCCCATGATTCACTTCCTGCGTGCCATAAGAGCTTTCGTGCGCCGTCTGCCCCCCAGCTCGCATCGTCGTCACCTACCCCCTCGCCCAAGGGAGCGCTTGCTCCGACAACAAACGAAGGCGATGCCCACCCAAGCTGCGGCGCACCGCCAATTGTGATGAGCTCTATCTCGTAAAAGGCTTTGACGGGCGCCAAGGCCACTCGAACGCCAATTGTGCCGAATCCTGCGATGAGGGTTGCCGATGGAGGCACGCTGGCTGAAAGCAATGCCGCTCCGGTCTCGAGCAGGATGTGTGCGACCTGCTCGTGGCCATTTTTGGCAGCGCTCATCAAGGCGGTCCAGCCATCTGGCTTTGCCTGATTTGGGTCCGCCTTTGCCTCGAGCAGGACACAAGCAACCTGATCGTGGCCATTTAGGGCAGCCATCATCAAGGCTGTCCAGCCGGCGTTGCTCTGAGCGCTCACGACGGCGCCCGTCTTGAGCAGGACGAGAGCAACCTGCACGCGGCCATTATGGGCAGCGAGCATCAAGGCGGTCACGCCGGCGTTGTTCTGAGCGCTCACGACGGCGCCCGCCTTGAGCAGGACGAGAGCAACCTGCTCGTGGCCATTTTGGGCAGCGAACATCAAGGCGGTCCAGCCGTCGTTGTTCTGAGCGCCCACGACGGCGCCTGCCTCGAGCAGGACGAGAGCAACCTGCTCATGGGCAGCGCACATCAAGGCGGTGAAGCCATCGGGCATTGCCTGATTTGGGTTGGCCTTTGCCTCGAGCAGGACAAGAGCGACCTGCTCGTGGCCATTTAGGGCAGCGAACATCAAGGCGGTGAAGCCGGTGTTGTTCGAAGCGCTCACGACGGCGCCAGCCTCGAGCAGGACGAGAGCAACCTGCACGTGGCCACTTTGGGCAGCGAGCATCAAGGCGGTCCCGCCGTCGGGCTTTGCCTGATTTGGGTCTGCCTTTGCCTCGAGCAGGACGTGAGCGACCTGCTCATGGCCATTTCCGGCAGCTCTCATCAAGGCGGTGAAGCCGGGGTTGTCCTGAGCGCTCACGACGGCGCCCGCCTTGAGCAGGACAAGAGCAACCTGCTCGTGGCCATCATTGGTAGCCATCATCAAGGCGGTCAAGCCGCCGTTGTTATGAGCGCTCACGACGGCGCCCGCCTCGAGCAGGACGAGAGCAACCTGCACGCGGCCATTTCGGGCAGCGAGCATCAAGGCGTTCAAACCGGCGTTGTTTTGAGCGCTCACGACGGCGCCCGCCTTGAGCAGGACGAGAGCAACCTGATCGTGGCCATTCAGGGCAGCGCTCATCAAGGCGGTCCAGCCGTTGTTGCTCTGGGCGCTCACGACGGCGCCCGCCTTGAGCAGGACGAGAGCAACCTGCACGTGGCCATTATTGGCAGCCAACATCAAGGCGGTCACGCCGGCGTTGCTCTGAGCGCTCACGACGGCGCCCGCCTTGAGCAGGACGAGAGCAACCTGCTCGTGGCCATTTTGGGCAGCGAGCATCAAGGCGGTCAAACCGGCGTTGTCGTGAGCGCTCATGACAGCGCCCGCCTTGAGCAGGACGAGAGCGCAACGCTCGTGTCCAAAAGCACTCGCCCGCATGAGCGGAGTGCCACCGTCGGAATCGGCGAGCGCCGCATCCGCCCCTCGAGTGAGGAGCAGCTGCACGATCGGATCGGCGCCCTCCTCCGCGGCGAGGTAGAGCGCGGTGCAGCCCTTGGCGCTCTGCGCATTGAGAGTGGAGGCGTTTGATGTTTCCAGCAGCTTGAGGACGGCCGCGAGTTGCTTGCGGCGGGACGCGACCATGAGCGCCGTGATCCTCCCCGCGTCCTGCGTGCGTGCGAGGGTCGCCAGGTCCCCCGTCGCGGCGGCGCGCAGCCGCTCCGTGCGCGTGCACGCCTCGTCGGTGAACTCGCGGTCCGAGAGCGTCGGCACAAAGAGGCGGACGACGGCGTGCTGCTTGGCGTTCCGTGCTGCGCCGACTGCGGACTGGAGCTGCGTGTTGTTCTCCTCCTTGTCGGCGCCCTTTGCGACGAGCGCACGGCAGATGGCCACGTGCCCGCCCACGGCAGCGCGGTGCAGCGGCGTGTTGGCGTGCTCGTCGGCGACGAGCGGGTTGACGCCCGCGTCGAGCAGCGCCTCGACGAGCGCCGCGTCGCCCGCCCCCGCGGCGAGTCGGAGGAGCGCTCCCACGCCGTCGGAGGCGACGACGAGCGCCTTGGTGCGCGGCAGGGCCTTCTTGTCGTCCCACCCACCCATCTTGACGTCCACCGCGTCGCCCTCCACGCGTGCGACGACGGCCGAATTCCAGGTCACGTCAAAGGCGAGCACGCGCTTGCCCACGACGAGCGCGTCGTTAGCGGCCAGCTTCCCCGCCTCGCGCGCCGCCTGGCGCGCCACGCCCTTGGCTGCCTCGAGCGCCGTGGGCAGCCACGCGGCAGGCAGCCCCATGCGCACGAGCGTGGCAAGCACGCGCAGCCGCCACGCCTCATTGTCTGGCACGGCCGCCGCTTCGGCCGCCGGCAGCTGCGCCGCCTTGACGAACGCGTCGCCAAACGCCGCGCCACCCGCCTGCACGCCCATGAGAACGGCGTTCGTCCACCACACGCCCCACGCAAACGACGGCAGCGGCACGCCGCCATCGCCGATGGCGAGCATCGCATAGTACTCCTGGAAGGAGAGGTGGAAGGCCTGCATCTGCAGCGGCTTCGCCTCGAGCAGGCGCACGAGCGGCAGCCCGTCTCGCGCCACCAGGGCGCGCAGCTCGTCGGCCGCGCGCTGGGCGGCGGCCATGCCGATGCGCGCGCCGATGCGCGCGGCGGCGGCGGCGAGATGCGCCTCGGTGATGATGCGCTGCTCGGCGGCGTGCGCCTCGAAAAAGGTGGCTTGCAGCAGCGCGCGCGCATCGTCCGACACGGCGGCGCCCGACCGTTGTTTGAGCATCGCGCCGGCCGCCACCTCGTACAGCTCGGCGGTGGTAGTCGGCATGTCGATGCCGACGCGCAGCTGCGCAATGGAGCACACCATCGAGAGCATGAGGGGGTTGGCGGTGACGCGGCGCTTCGTGCCGGCCTCGCCGCCGGCGTCGAGCGGCACCTTGTCGCGCAGGTAGGACTTGAGCGCGGACGCCCGCTCGTCGCCGAGCCGCGTGGCGAGAAAGGCCTCCTGCTGCGCGTCGGTCAGCGGCGCGAGGGTCAGCCTGTGGAACCCGGCGAAGCCCGCCTCGTCCAGGCCGGCCGGGCGCGAGGTGCACAGGATCACAAACCCCTTGGGCGCGAGCACCTCGGCGACGTGCTTCTCGATGCGCGCCCGTTGGGCGCCCGCCTCGTCGAGCCCGTCGAGCAGCAGCAGCACGCGCCGCTCGTGCATCGCCGCGCGCAGCATCGCGTAGTGCGGCGGCGCGCACGTGAGCTTGAGGTCGGCGTCGACCCAATCGTTCGCCGCGTCGAAGGCTGCCCCTTGCTCGGCGAGCCGCTTCTGGAGCTGCTCGGCGCGCACGAGCACGGGCACGAGCGGCTCGCGCCCGTCGTCCTCGGCGCGCCCGTCGCCTTGCCCCAGCGCGTGCATGATGAGCTGCGACATGAGCCACGTCTTGCCCGCCGCCGGGCCGGCGGTGAGCAGCGCGCACGTGCGTGCGCTGGAGCGGAGGTCGTGCAGCCACGCACACAGCGAGCGTGCGTCGCGCACGGCGAGCGGCTTGCCGTCGGCATCGTGCCCCTCCACGCCAATGGGCACGCACTCCGTGAGCGTGCTGAGCTGCTGGCCGGAGAGGGCGTCGGGGATGTACGCGTGCTGCGCGCGCAGACAGTCGAGGTGCCACGCGCGCATCGACGCGAATCCGGTGTCGACGGGCATCGGCGGCAGCGCCACCTGCGTCCCCTCAGTCGAGTCCAGCTGAAGCGACCCAAGCGTCTTCTCCAGCGCGCCGACGGTGCTGTGCACGTACTCCTTGTATAGGCTGATGACCTTGGGCTTGTCGCCCTTGCTCGTGAACTTGGACTGGTTGATCCGCTCAATGTCGGCAGCAACATCCAGCTCGATCGCCTTAACCTCAATAGGGGTCGCGTCCGCGCCGCTGCTCAGCGCGAAGACCTTGGGCTGCAGCTTATCGAGGTGCACCCGTAGCGCGGGGTAGGCCGTCAACCTCTTGATCAGCTCCCTGCTCAACGAGTCCTCGCAGCAGCACCTGCGTGTGTGGGACAGTGTGGGGCAGTCGCGTGCGAGGGATGAGGAGAGGGGATCCCATCGCATAGGTGCCAAAAATAGGATGTGGGCAGCGCTCACCATCCACGTGAAAAGTACGGCGTCTCGTTGTAAAGCGTGTCGAGCCCCGCGCAGAGGTCGGGCGGTGCGCCCGCGTTCTTGGCCGCGACGGCAGACTCGTGCAAGGCGAAGCGCACGATGGCGGGGCTGCGGCTGAGGTCGCAGCTCTCAATGGTTCCGAACCTGATGAGCGCCGCGCGTACCACGCTCTCGTCTGCGTTTGAGCTCAGCTCGAACAAGCAGACAACCCCATCAAACTCAGCTGGCCGGGGTGGGATCTCCTCGATCTGGAGCACGGTCGTTGCAAGGATCGACGCATACAGCTGATTCATCGCCCCCCCCTTGAGTGCGATCTCAAAGAAATCCTTCTGCTCCGGTGTCCTTGGTGCCTGATACAATGATCCAAAGTCCCAGAACAAGGCTTTGATTGCCAGCCTTATCAGAGCGCGTCGAAGCACGCGGATGCGCGATCCGGCCGGATCTGGATCGCCTGACATGAGCCAGCCATAGGTAAGCGCGCCGATGCTCCGATCTCCACGACGAACGAGCGCTGCGGCCGCTTCACGGCTCAGCAGCGGCGATGGCGAGGCCCCGCTCTTTTCCAATGCCTCGAGCGCCTGCCGATTGGGCATCTTGAAGTTGTCCGGCTGCATCAGGAGCCACTCCACGCATAGCAACCGAATCGCTCCACACAAGAGGACTTGTATGACGATCTTGTCGAGCTCTGTGAGCGCCTGATGCAGCTTGGGCGGCAGCGGTGTACAGACGTCTAGAGAATTGAGCTCGGACTGTGCGCCCATGGCCACGGTGGGCCGCTCAGCGTCGTAATCGTCGTCAATGTTGGTGTCGTCCCCGTCCTCCAAGGCTCCCTCTGAGACAGCTTCCAACGCAGGCTTCCCCTTTTTCTTAATGTTGACGCGGCTGGATTTCTCCTTCTTGCTCGGACTGTTGCCGCGATGGCCTGGGGTGGTGCCGCGATGGCTTGGGGTCTCGCCGCGATGGCTCGATGTCTCGCCGCGATGGCTTGGGGTCTCGCCGCGGTGCGAGCCACTGCCTAATGCTGGCAGTTTGCCCTTGTCCTTCTTGCCCGTGTCCTTCTTTGGAGCCATGAATTCGGTTATCACCAAACCCTTTCGAAGCCGCGGCGGCTTGATGATCCGCTTGGTGAGCAGCGAGGTTGGCACGCCGGAGGCTGGACAAGCTCGGTGTCGCGATTGGGTTTGGAAAGTTCTTGGTTGACAATCAACTCCAAATCAAGACATGACACATGAAGTCAAGCTTGGTTGTCGGAGCCACTTTTTTGAGCGATCTTATCCGCAAGGTGAACGAAACCAACTCTTTTCACCTCGCAAGTGCTCGACAAGAGCGCTGACGTGGGTCCGACAGCCTGGCTGAGGTGATGAGAGCCCGTATGACTGCCTCGATCGGGCTTGCGTGACGACGGCGCGCCGCCTGAGCGCGAGCGCGTGCTGGCGCCGCCGGGTGAAGCGCACTCTGCTCTGACGCATCGGCGCGCTCTGACGGCTCACAGCGTCCCACTGTGCCTCCCTGACGCCGCAGCGTTGAGCCATGTCGACTGGCAAGCTCCGCTTCCTTACGCTGGTCAAGCCAGTGCTGCACGTGCTTCCCGAGGTCGCGCCGCCGGACCGAAAGATCCCGTTCAAGGTGTGCGATGCTGCGGCCACTGCCAGCGCGGTCACATAGAGCCGCACGCAGATCCCATGGCGCTCGTCAGCGTTTCTGTTACGGAGCTGAGGAGGCGAGGTCCATGGGCGCACGGCGCGCCTCAGCGTCGCGACGGCCCCAGCCTCACGATTCGCACGGGTCGCCTCACGGGTGCGCAGGAGAAGGTGCTGTGGACGGCGATCACGCTCTTCATCTTCCTTGTCTGCTGCCAGATCCCAATCTATGGCTGCAAAACGAACAAGAGCTCAGATCCGTTCTACTGGATGCGTGTGCTGCTCGCCTCGAACCGAGGCACGCTCATGGAGCTGGGCATCTCGCCCATCATCACTTCCGGCCTGGTCATGCAGCTTCTCGCCGGCTCCAAGATCATCGACGTCGACCAGGGCCTCAAGGAAGACCGTGCACTCTTCTCGGGCGCTCAGAAGCTCTTTGGGATCTTGATCACGGTGGGTGAGGCGGTGGCGTACGTCATCTCGGGCATGTATGGTGACGTGCGCGAGCTGGGCGCGGGCAATTCGATCCTGATCATCCTGCAGCTCTTCGTCGCCGGCATCATCGTCATCATCCTCGACGAGCTGCTCCAGAAGGGGTATGGGCTCGGCTCGGGCATCTCACTCTTCATCGCGACCAACATCTGCGAGACCATCGTGTGGAAGTCGTTCTCGCCGACGACGATCAACACGGGCCGCGGCACCGAGTTCGAGGGCGCGCTCGTCGCCTTCTTCCACCTCGTCGTCTCGCGTCCCGATAAGTGGAAGGGCGTCAAGGAGGCCTTCTACCGCCAAAACCTGCCCAACCTGACGAACCTCATGTCGACCGTGCTCATCTTCCTCGTCGTCATCTACTTCCAAGGCTTCCGAGTGGACCTGCCGGTCAAGTACCGATCACAGCGCGGCATGCAGGGCTCGTACCCCATCAAGCTCTTCTACACCTCCAACATGCCCATCATCCTGCAGACCGCCCTTGTCTCCAACCTCTACTTCCTCTCGCAGCTCATGTACAAGCGCTTCCCGAACAACGTGCTCGTCTGCTGGTTCGGCCGGTGGAAGGAGGATGAGACGGCGGGCCCGAGCGGCAACGCGCCCGTCGGCGGCCTCGTCTACTACCTCTCGCCGCCCAATTCGATCGCCGAGGTCGTCGCCGACCCGATCCACGCCGTCTTCTACCTGATGTTCATCCTGGTTGCATGCGCGCTCTTCTCGAAGACGTGGATCGAGGTCTCCGGCTCGTCGGCCAAGGATGTGGCGAAGCAGCTGCGCGACCAGCAGATGGTCATGAAGGGCCACCGCGACTCTTCCCTCGCCAAGGAGCTCAACCGCTACATCCCTACCGCCGCCGCCTTTGGTGGCATGTGCATCGGCGCGCTCACCGTCATCGCTGACTTCATGGGTGCCATTGGCTCCGGCACCGGCATCCTTTTGGCGGTGACCACCATCTACCAATACTTTGAGATGTTCGTCAAGGAGAATGGGCAGGACAATGCCCTCTCCGTCTTCTTCTAGACGCGTCGTGAGGAGTGAGGCCCGCGAACTTCGCGCCGTGATGGACGCCCCTCGCCAGCGCGCATGGCGATTGATGATGCGGCACGGCCGCCAAGAAGGTGTGTGACACCTGCATGGGACGCTACGTTGTCAGCACTGGCGGCGGGACGATGGGTGCGCATGTGGTTGTCTTTGTTGTGGTTCATGTTGACCGGTCGACGCCGGTGTCGACGCCCATTTATTGTCGTTGTCGACGGAGGCCTCGCTCCTCCAGCGAGAGCCTCCGGTGTGTGTTCAGTGCGTACGGGATGATTACCGCATGGAGTGTACTCCACAGTGTCGACGGGAAAACACATAACTTTGGTCTTTGCAAACCGTGTGAAAAACTGATACCGGTTACCGCGACGGCGTGCACGGCATACGAGAGAGACCGCTGACCGGGCTGGCGCGTCCGCGGACGGTGGGCGGACCCGGCGTTGCTATAGCGCCGATCGCGCGCAGATCCGCCCCGGCCCCGGCCCAGCATGCGTGTCTCTGTCGAGAAGCCTACGCTCTCCCATGCTCGCCCCATGCTCTCTCATCCCTGGCCGGCGCCTCTCGGGTGGTGTCCTGCGCGGGGCTTCATCGCGGCACCGACTCGGCGCTCGACCTTGTTGGCTCACTCACCAACGGCTCACAAACGTTTCGGACAAGTCCATCGCGACCACGCGCCGCGAGAACTGGAGCACGAGCGTGTCGGCCTTCTTACCGGGCTCGACGATGTCGCGCACGTACGGGGCAAGCTCGTGCATCGTCCACACCTTCTTGACGCCGTACAGCGCGACGAAGCGCTCCTTGGGCGTCAGCGGCAGTGACGAGACCGGCAGCGACTGGATGGTGGTTTCGTCAACGGCGGGACTGTCCGCCGGCTTGAGACTGATCGCGAGGCCCTCAAGGGTCGTCTCATCGAGCTCGACGCCCGAGGGCAGCCCCTCCCGCCACGCCTCCATGAAGCGCTCGCGCGGCCACGCGTCGCACTCGGCGAGCATCGCGCGCGCGCGGAAGCGGCACAGGGCCCTGGGCTCGAGTGCGAGGAACTCGGCGGAGGAGGCGGCGACCCATTCGTCCCAGGCGGCACGCGCGAGCGTCGAGTGGCAGCGCAGGCAGTGGCGCACGACGGCCTCGTCGATGCCCTGCGTGGCCTGCTCGAGGCAGCCCGCCACGCACTCCGCCACCGGCACCGCGGACAACGGCCACTCATGCTTGACGCACTGAGCGAGCGCAATCTCCATGACGTCGAGCTCGAGCTGCGCATCGACGCCGCACCAGCGGCCGTCGACGCAGAGGGCGCGGCTGTCGCGCAGCGCGACGCGCAGCTCGGCTGCGCTCGCCTGCACCGCGTTCTCGAGCTCGGCGAGCGTCAGCCGCCGCTTCGATCTTTGTCCCGGGGTCGCTGCCTCCTCCTCGCCCTCGCCAGGAGCGTCCTCCTCGGCGGCCGCCTCGCCACCCATGTATGGCCGCGCGGCGAGGATGGTGGCAAGCGTGCCCGTGCGCGGGGCGCTGCGGACCAGCTCAAAATGCGCAGTCGCCGAGGCCTCAGCGATCCAGACCTCGTCCGTCTGCTCCGAGTCAGGGCGCATCCGTTTGGTGCGCGCGCTCACGCCGAGCATCTTCAGGTTGGACGACTCGGCGAGGCGGACGGTGAAAGTCTTGTCCGCCGTGCAGAGAACCGCCTCGTCGTTGGGCCCGCCCTTGATGCGCACGCTGCGGACAATCAATCGGGCGGTAGGGGGTTCAGAGGCGAGTGACGAGTCAGGGCGCGGAAGCGTCTCGTGCTACGGACCTTGCATCGTCCTTCAGCACCTCTTTGAGCGTCTCCTCGTCGAACTCGAAGAGCCGGTAGTTGGCGTCGGTGTACGACTCGCCAAAGACGATCGCGGTGCCGTCTGCGAGCGTGTCGGCGGTGTAGACTTCCTTCACGTGCGCCATTGTGGCGGGAACGCCCGACACGGCGGTTTAAGAAAGTTGATGACGATGAGAGCGGGCGTACGTGGAAATCGGCAACGGGGTGCTCATGATGGCGCTAAGCAACATTCCTTCTAGGACGACTATAAAAAAAATTATGGCCTCGGCCCAAGGCGCCGATGCGGCCGCCGCCTTGACGGGCGTCGACGCATACGAGCGCCAGGAGGTGCTCGGCCGTGGCACCATGGGCTGCGTCTTCCTCGTGCGCCGGCGCACCGACGGCTTGCTTCTCGCCCTCAAGACGGTCGTGATCGCGTCGTCCAAGGACCGTGAGCTGGCGCTCAACGAGATCCACATCTTGCGCGCGCTCGACCACCCGCACATCGTGCGCTTCGTCGACTCCTTCGTCGCCGACGAGGAGCTGTGCATCGCTATGGACTACTGTGCGGGTGGCGACCTGACCGAGCTGCTCAACCGGCAGCGCGCAGCGTCCAAGCGGCTGCCTGAGGTGGAGGTGCGCTCGATGCTGGCGCAGCTCTCGAGCGCGCTCGCGCACGTGCACGCTCGCCGCATCGTGCACCGCGACATCAAGTCCTCCAACATCTTCCTGCGGGCGGCGCCCGCGGCCGGCGGACCGAGCGCCGTGACGGGCATGCCCGTGAGCGGCGGCGGCCGTCACCATCTCATGTTGGGCGATTTTGGCGTGGCGAAGGCCCTCGAGTCGACGAAGGCGATGGCGTGCACGCAGTGCGGCACGCCCTACTACCTGCCGCCCGAGGTCTGCAACGGCGCGCCCTACGACGTCAAGGCCGACCTCTGGTCGCTTGGAGTGCTCGCTTATGAGCTGATCGCGCTGCGCTACCCGTTCACCGGCCAGACGCTGCCGCAGCTGATTATGCGAATCATCGGCGGCAAGTACACGCCGCTGCCCTCCTCCGTCTCCGGCGAGCTGCGCCTGCTCGTGACCACGCTGCTCCAGCAGCGGCCGCAGTTCCGCACGAGCGCCGAGGCGCTGCTCCTGGTGAGAGCCGCTGATGAGTGCCACTGATGAGTGCCACTGATGAGTGCCACTGATGACCTAATGGCCTCGAATGGCCTCTAATTGCCACAAATTGCCTCTAATTGCCTCTAATTGCGCGCTGCTCCAGATGCCCGCACTCGCGGCGGCGACCCCGCTGCTGCACATCGCGCCCGCCACGGCGCCTAGTAGCCCAGAGAATGGGGGCTTGGGCGCCAACGGCGCCGTGCCGGGCGGCGGCGGCGGCAGCGGCGGCGGCGGCGGCAGCGGCGCCGGCGGCAGCGGCGGCAGCAACGTGCGCGCGAGCGGTCGCATCGGAGCCCCCACCAACGGCTCGGTCTCGCCGCCGCCGCAGCGGCCAAGCGTGCCGAGCAGCGCCGCGGCGGCGCCCGTCTCGGCGCGCCGGCCCGGCGACCCGAGCTATGCAGCCGGGGCGCCGACCAAGCGCCGAAAAGAAGCGCTTCCTCCCGCGGCCAAGGGGGGCGCCGTGGCGTGCGCGGCCAAGGGAGGCGCCGTGCCGGGCGTCCGGCAGAAGCCCACCGCCGCGGCCGCGGCGTCCTCCCTCGCGCAGGCAGTGCTCGTGTACGGGGCCGCCCCGCCGACCGACGCCTCGACCGACAAGGCGCGCCGACAAGGAGGGTCCGCGCAACGAGAGCGCGAGAGCGGCGCTGGCGCCAGCGCTGGCGCCGTGCCGAGCGTCTGCGCGGGGAGCATCCCCGATGCGCACCAGCTGATGGCCGAGCATAAGTGCCGTACCGAGCGCTTGGGCAAAGAGGGGAAGGCGAGCGCCGCCGGACGCAGTGGCGCCGTACCGAGCGCTGCCAGTGGAGCTGCGAGCGCCGTACCGAGCGCCGCAGCGACGGCGGCGACGCCGGTCGAGGGCGGCGTTGCTGGCAAGCGACCCGCCCGCGACGACTCGATCTTCAAGTCCCCACGCTTGCCTAATATGGCAACCTCATGGTTCAAATCCCCGCGCACGCCGGCGAGTGACATGAACCAGGTGACGCACGTGCGGATGGCCGATGAAACGCCGCCCGCGCCCGTGGGTGCTCGTCGCGCCGGCTGTGAATGTTCACAGCCCGCGCCCGTGGGTGCTCGTCGCGCCGCCACCGACGGCGGCACCGGCTGTGAGTATTCACACGACGGCGGCACCGACGCCAGCGAGGCACACGCAGCGTTCGCAGTGCTCTCCTGGCCCACAACCGTCGTCGCCGCCGCCGCCACCGACACCGCCGCCACCGACACCGCCGCCACCGACACCGCCGCTGCCGCCGCCGCTCCCACTCGAGCCACTCCCACCACCACCACAGTGACGGCACGCGCCGTGTGGCGTGCCGGGCAGCCCCTCGGACCCATCCCCCTCGTCGCCGACAGCTCGGCGAGCACGGCACCGGACGAAACTCCTTCGGATGCCGCCTCGACGCTCGGCACGACGCTCGGCTCGAATCTCGGCGTGAATCTCGGCGTTCATCTCGACCCGACGCTCGGCACGACGCTCGGCTCGAATCTCGGCGTGCATCTCGGCGTTCATCTCGACCCGAGCGCGGCCGACGCACTCGAGTCGACGCCGACGCCGCAGCTCACGCCGCGCCGAGAGTGGGGCGGCACCGACACGCTCGCGCGCCAGGCCGTCCTGGTCGCGATCCGTACGGTAGCGGCAGCAGCAGCGAGCGCCACGATGGGCTCGGTGAGCTCGGCGGCTTCGTCGACTACGTCAGATGCCTCATGGGACTTGGGAGTCGGAGGCACCCTCATCGGCACAGCGGCCGACAAGGGCGTACCGTCGGCCGCCGCCGCCGCCGCCGACGCCGCCGCCCCCACCCCCAACCCCGCCCCCGCCCCCGCCCCCGCCGCCGCCGCCGCCGCCGTCGGGAGCGACGAGGCCGGCGAGGCCGCGGGCAGCTTCGGTCAGGGGGTGCGCGCAGCCTCATTTGGCAAGTCTGCATGGACGAGCCCGCATGCACGCATGCAGTCGAGCCCGCAGCGCCGGTTACACGCGAGCAGCGGCCAGCCACTGCTAGGCGAGATGGATGAGGGCGTCGTCCTGCCGGTACGTTGATGACCACTGATGACCACTGATGACCTCTGATGAAGCATGCAATCCACGTCGTCCTGTCGGTACGTTGATGACCACTGATGACCACTGATGCCCTCTGATGAAGCATGCAATCCACGTCGTCGTCCTACCGCTACGACTCGTCGGGCAGCTTGAACGAGCATGCGGTTGATTGCCTCACTCATCAGGATGATTGTCTCCCTCATTAGGTACGCAAGGACTCGTCGGGCAGCTTGGACGAGCATGCGTCGGGCGATTCGCTCATCAGGATGATTGTCTCCCTCATCAGGTACGCAAGGACTCGTCGGGCAGCTTAAGCGAGCATGCATCGGGCGATTCGCTCAAGCTGGCGCCAGGCGGCACCTTTCTGCAGCGCCGTACCGGCAGCTGGAAGAATGCGGACTTTGAAGACGTCTTGTCGAGGGATCGGCCGCCGCGCATCTTCTCGTCCCCGTCGATGGCGGCGAGGCACGCGAGCCGGGAGACCCATCTGGGAGACAGTGTGCTCGCCCGGGCGGGGATCATGGCCGCGCCCTCGCCCGAATACCACCGCCCTGCGCCCTCGCCGCGCCTGGCCGAGCCACTCTCGCTGCATCTGGATGAGGTGCCCTCCGACCTCACCTCGCTCTTCACCCACTTCGACCGCAATGGCGACGGCCGGCTTGACGTACACGAGTTCCAGCAGCTCATGGACTTTATGATCTCCAAGAACCACAGCGCGGCGGGCGCCGTCGCGGGCGCGGGCGGCGCCTCCGCCGCCTCCGCCGCCTCCGCCGCCTCCGCCTCCGCCTCCGCCTCCTCCTCCTCCGCCGCCGCCGCCTCCGCCGCCTCCGCCTCCGCCACGTTGCCGCTCCTCGCTCAAGGGGGCTTTTCTGCCCGCGCCGCCGATCGAGCCGCCTCGCGCAACCCCGCCTCCGCCAAGACAGCGCGCGCTCTGGGTCTGCTGCCGACTGGTGGACAACCGACGGCGCCGCCGCCCGTGCCGCCGCCGGTGCCGCCGCCGGTGGCATTGCCCCCATCACCCGAGCGCGTAGTGGCGAAGGCGAAGGCGGCGGAGGCGGCGGCGGCGGAGGAGGCGGCGGCGGAGGCGGCGGAGGCGCCCACGACGGCGCACGTGCCTAATTCGGACGCCCTGCCTGCGATGGCGGCGCCCACGACGGCGCCTTCCACCGCGACCTGGGTGAGCGATCTGCTGAGCCAGCCGTGGATCCCGTCGCCGGAAGCCACCGGCCTCGATCTCGCCTCGATCGAGCTCACCGAGGGACAGACGACGCCACCGCGCACGCCCCCGATGCCCCAGACGCCCCCCGACGACGATCCTAATATGGACGACGATCCTATGGGAGCGCCGACCGGGCTGCCGTTGCCGCCGCCGCCGCGCGCTCGAGCCTCGTTCAGCGAGGCGTCCCACTATGGCACCTCGCCCGATGTGCTCAGCCGCGCCGCCTCGCTCGCCGCCGAGGAGCCCGACTCGACCACGTCCCCGGGCACCCATAGCCGCATGCCGCGCCGGAGCCAGTCGGACTTGGGCCATTCGTTCGACAAGGGTCGACCCGCCGTCGACAAGGGGGTCGCGGGCGACTCGCTCGGCCGCTTTGCCAAGAAGAAGGGCGTCATTGGCGCGGTGCGCAGCGGCCTCAAGAGCCTCTTCTTTGGCCGCTCCAGCTCCACCAAGGGCCTCAGCACGAGCAGCACGTCGAGCACGGGGTCCAACTCTAAGCGGTGAGCAGGGGTGTGGAATCCAATGCCGAGAGAGAGAGAGATAACTGAACAAGCTACCCTAGCCATGGACGAATGATGGAATGAACGTTGCGCCTGTCGGACATCGTGGGACGCTCTTCGGCGAAGTACTCGATTACGACCCCTTCTTCGGATCGAATATTAAACAGTAATATCTCATTCAATCACATCACTATTTGTTGAGAACGGAAGGGAATTGACATTTGACTGATCTCTGATGACTCCCCGCGCTCGGGCGCGCCCGCGACGGGTAGAGTTCCGGTGATGACTCACGACGGTTCGAGGTTCCGTTCGCTGCCAGCTCTGTTACGGCTATCGTCATCAGTTACGCTATCAGTTGGAAGTGGCGCCGTGACGCTACCTCGTCAGTCGAGCACCATCAGCCGCTTGTTAGCCCAGACAAAGCTGCCGCCCTGGAGCAGAGGCGAGCGCGAGGGTGGGGTGCTCACCACGGCGCTCGGACGCGTCTCCTCTCGGCGGCCTGCGCCGCCGAGTGACCAGTCGATCTCCCCGATCTCCCCACGTCGAGCGCTCAACGATCGCACCGCGGGCTCGTAGCTGCCCATCTCGGCGCCTGCCATCACGGCGCGAAGCATCGCCTCTGCGCGTGCCTCAGCGAGCTTCGCCTCTGCACGCGCAAACTCTCGGCGGAGGGCGGCGGCGGCGGCGGCGGCGGCGGCGGCGGCGGCATCGGGGTCCCCGGCGTCCCCAGCAGTACCGGCGACGCCATGCACGCCGCTGCTGCCGCCGCCGCCGCCTGCAGCCTTGGCGATCTCGTCGCGTCGCCACGGCGGCGCGCGCTGCCCACGGCCGGCCGTGAGGCGCGCGAGCTCGTCGGACGCGTCGGTGGTCTTGGCGGCCGACGCGGCCGTTGGCGAGCTCGCGAGCTCCGTTGGCGAGATCGAGCGCTCGGCGCCAAGATGGGCGCTCGAGACGGCGCTGCCCGTTGCGGCGGCCGCCTCGAGCGCCGTCTCGAGCGTCGCCTGCCTCGTGCGGAGCGCCGTATCGAGCGCCGTCTGCCTGTTTTGGAGCGCCGTCTCGAGCGCCGTCGCCCGGCGCCGTAGCTCCGCGTTCTCAACGCGCAGCGCCTCGCCCGCATCGCGCGCCGCCGCCGCCGAGGTGCCCGGTTCCGAGCGCTCATCACGGCGCGGCGATGTCCGGTTCAACGAGTCCGAGCGCTCATCACGGCGCGGCGACGTCCGGTTCAACGAGTCTGAGCGCTCATCACGGCGCGGCGAGGACTCACGCGACGAGGTCCGCCTCGACGACGCGCGAGAGGAGAGCGGCGAGCTGCCCGACGCGCCGCGATGAGCGCTCGGAAGGGCGCCGGCGCCCTCGAGCGGTCGATGGGGGCCCCGCGCCGTTCTGAGCGCGGCCTTGACGGCGGCATCGCGGAGCGCCGTCGCGATCGCTTCGGCGGACGCGCTCGAGATGAAACCGCCCGCCGTTTCGTCCACCGCGTCCTGTTGGGCGTCGGCGGAGAGCGCCATGCTGAGCACGGCCGACGCAACCGCCGACGCCGACGCCTCATCCTCGCTACTCGGGTGCCCCGCGCCGTCGGCGTCGTCAGCCCCCTCAACGGCGCTCGTGACGGCGCCCAGCTCGGAGGAGCGGCCGGAGGCATCGCGGCTGGGTCGGCGGGAGGGGCGCTCTGACGAACCCCGCCCGCCCTCTGACGAACCCCGCCCGCCCTCTGACGAACCCCGCCCGCCCTCTGACGAACCCCGCCCGCTCTCTGACGAACCCCGCCCGCTCTCTGACGAACCCCACCCGCCCTCCCGCCCGCTTGACTTGCGATCTCGCGCCTCCTCGGCTCCGGGGAGATCGCGATCTCGCGCCTCCTCGGCACGGATGTCATCGATGGCGCGAAAGAGCTCGCCCGCCGAATTGGGCGTGATGGCGAGGCGTCCACGGAGCCCGTCCACCGCGGCCGCCTCCTCGGCCGCCTCCCCCATCTCTTCGTCGAGTGAGAAGCCCATATCAGGAAGGAGGCCCTCATCGGGCGCACCCATATTAGGAAGGAGGCCCTCATCATTTGGGAGCGCCGTCGTGGCGTGCGCGATCTGCGCCCACGACGGCGTCTCAGATGCGACCGAGTAGGCCTCTTCGGAGCCCTCCTCTGGAACTGTCTCGACGGCCGGCAAGGCGCCCCCTCGGCCACCGGCCACGTGGCCGCCCTCCCCCAGACGCCCAAATAAGGACGCACCCATATTAGGAAACGCGAAGCCGCGGCCCCACGTGACCGCGCCCGAGACGGCGCCTGCTGCGGGCCGAGGCGGGGGAATGACGCCCGAGACGGCGCCCGCGAAGCCGCCGCCCGAGGGGGCGGCTGTGCGGCCGCTCCACGTGATGCTGCCGCCGCCGCCGCCGCCGCCGCCGCCGCTGCCGCCGCCGCTGCCGCCGCCGCCGCTGCCGCCCCGGCCGTTGCCAGCGCCCCACGCACCACGCGAGCCCCACGTGCCTCCTCCACCTCCACCGGCACCGGCACCTCCACCTCCACCGGCACCTCCTCCGGCAGCGCCTCCCCGCCGGCGCGAGGCCGCCGGCTCAAACGAGAGGAGCTTGGGCTCGGATGGCAACGGCAGCGCCCGAGACGGCGCCTCGAACCTCGGCGAGGTGGGCGAGGGCGAGGACGTGTCACTGGGCGAGGCCGCGCCGTCCCGGGCATATGCATGCAAGCTGGACGCGGACCAGGTGGCGGAGGTGCCCGGTGCCGAGCGAGCCCGTGTGGGGAATTGCAAGCCCGTAGCTGGGCCATCGAGCTCATCGGCAGATTCAGATCGTGAGCTCGCCTCGGCCACGAGCTGAGCGGCGAGATCGACGGCGGTCGCATCCATATCGAGCGAGCCTGCATGCACGAGCATGTCCTTGAGCTGCTGCAGCTCGTCCACCTGATGCGGGAGGCAATCAGAGGCCATCAGAGGCCATCAGAGGCCATCAGAGGCCATCAGAGGC
>ENA-UOXG01000481-UOXG01000481.1-mixed-culture-metagenome-genome-assembly--contig:-NODE-481-length-27161-cov-49.194606_pt1 | contig 27161 bp, 39 predicted proteins | sample MGYA00238159_ERZ761634 | MGnify/ENA primary metagenome ERZ761634 (study PRJEB28908, sample SAMN08776845) | mixed culture metagenome | isolation source: Freshwater growth medium | place: USA... | reverse complement strand
AGTGCATCTGAGTGCATCTGAGTGCATCTGAGTGCATCTGAGTGCATCTGAGTGCCTCCCTCATCAGGTGACCAGCTGCGCCTGGGTGAGCACTTCGTTTGAGCACGTCAAGGATCTCACCTGCGGCCCTGCGCAGCAGCAGCTCGGGCTGCTCGGGCTGGCCCTCGGCTGCGCGGCCCTCTGCCTATGGTTCGGGCTGTGCGGTCTCGCATGCCTGCGCCCCATCCCAGCGGTCGCCCTCGAGTGGGTGGACCATTCGAGATCGGGCCGAGCTCGAATCGCCACCGGCGAGATGGGCACGGGGCCGCGCGATGGCCGTTCGGCCGGGCGAGGCGCCGTCGCGGTCGAGCGTGAGAGCCCATTTGCGTACTTCAGGCAGGATCCAGGATCGAGTGCTCGTGCCTGGGACGGGACGCAGCCGCTGCCGCGCGTGTCGGCGACGTTGATGCCAGGGCAGGCGCAGTACATATCCTCTCCAGCGAGCCCGCTGCCTCCACAGCGCGGTCCGTCCGGTGTACACCGCCCACGCTCGCTCGCCCCCGACCTCGCCTCGCCCGACCAGCCGTTGGTCCACCCCGGGTCCGGCGCGTACGACTCGATAGCGAACAGCCGCGCCGACTTTGACGATCGATGGTCCGGTCGGCGGCGGGAAGGGTCGTCGTCCATGGCGACAGGCTATACGACACGCGGTGGTGCAAACGCGGAGCCGCTGCTCCGCATGTCCAATCCGGTGTATGGCGACTATGATGACGGTGCCTCAAGCGCCTCGGACAACGAGGGTCAGAGCAACAAGCCCAAAAAGTTCCGCCCGGGCAAGTGGCTGAGTCGTGCCGTGTTTGGCAAGCCAAAGCGCAGGCAACCTTAGGGGCCCTGGGTTGTGCACCCTCCGCCTGCAAGCGTGCGGCGTTGGGGTTGGGGTTGAGCTACCCTTGAGGGATGGGACGGTCGGGTTGATACATGATCTTTTGATGGGGGCGATCACTAGTGCACCATTGCATGCTCAAGGCAGCGCGCAGCGACCCATGCGTGCAGCACTAAACAGGTGCTGGTTGAGCTCAACATGCTCAACGAGGCGCGGATCGAAGTCGCTCCGGCCTCCGCCAGCTCCCGCGCTCCGCGGCTCCGACGTGTCCCCGCGCTCCGCCGGATCGCCGAGGGCGACCCCGACCAGGGCGCGTCACGTTACGTAGCCATGGCGCGCGGCGACGAAGTCGGGATCAAATAGGATTTCACATGTCCACTTTGCATGACCACTTGGTCACCCTGCCGTGACCGGACACAATAAACACACCACCCGCGACCGTGCACGAGAGCGACGAGACTCTCGACGGACGTTGCCTCCGTCGGGGCACCGACCCTTCGTTGTTTACTTACTAGGCGCTCGGGCGGGGCTCGCACATGCGCGTTCGTGCTCATGGACCGTCGGCCTCGGTCACGGTCGCCATCCTGAGCAGTTACGAGCTCAGCGCCAACTCGCCCGGCTGGCTCGCGGAGGCCATCCCCGCGACGTCATTGCCTACCTTCACTTTGTCAAGTTCGAAGTTGGTGGCTCGGCGCGCCGCTATGACTCCGCCTCTATGACTCGGCGCGCTCGGCGTGCGCGCCGCGCGTGCGCAGATGCACGGCGGCCTGCGGCGAGGACCAATCGAGGAGTCGCACGAGAGCCGGCACGCGATTCTGCTGCGCGAAGAGCCATCCCTTGAGCTGCTCGAGCTGAGATAGCGGCAGGTAGTGCGCCTCGTCGGTGCAGCCGTGTGTGTCGACCAGGGCGAGCAGCCGACGCAGTTCGAGCCAGCCGGCGTCGGAGGCACGAGGCGCGGCGCTAGAGGCGCAGAGCAGGTGACGAAGCGCCGCGTGGGCCTCGTGCAGCGTGAGTAGCTCATCGACCGTCTCGCTCGGCAGCTGGCGCAGCGCGTCCCGTGCGTCCCGCTCGCTTGCATGCAGCAGCGCGACGAGCGTTGGGTGGTCCAAGAGGTGGTTGAGGCTGTGGGATTCGTACAGCGCGCACGAGAGCACCTTGGCGGCCGAGTCGGCCTTGGCGAGGAAGCCGACGGCGCGCCCACGAGGGAGACCGGTAAGGAGCGCCGCGGCGCGTTCGCGGTCATGCTCGAAGATTCGACGGAGTTGCAGCCGCACGCACGAGCAGAGGAGATCGCTCAGTGTGCTGTGAAGAATGGGCCGGCCGGAGGTGGCGAACTGGCTGAGCTCGTGGTCGAGCTGCTGGTGGCACGAGCGCACGCGCGCGAGCTGCCGAGACAGACGACGGTCGGCCGCCGCCGACGCGCTGCCATCGCCCGCCGCTGACAAGGCCGTCGACGCGATGAACGCGGACGACTCGAGGCTCGCCACGGCCTCGTCGCGCGCCGTCCCGAGCGCGTCGCGCACCACCTCCAAGAGCGCGCGCGCCTCCGCGGAGATGTGATCTTGATGGGCTTTGGAGGACATGGTCGCCGGCGCGGTGTTCGCGGCGTACGAAGTGACCATCAGCGCAGGCGACGGCTGTTGCAGCTGGATCGGCGCCGGCACGACGCGGCTGCTGCCAAAGCCGCCGGCAGTGCGCGCCGACAGCCCTCGGCGCGGCGACGCTTGGGCTCTCGAGGCTGCCGTCGTCGCCGCCGACGACGCGCGACGAGCCGAAGACAGCGACCCCTTGGCGCTTGTCGTCGTCGTCGTCGTCGTCGATGGCGGCGGCGCGCGCACCAACTCGAGCCATGCGCGCTGTGGGGAGAGGGCAGCGGCGAGCCGCAGGCACTCCGCGACGCGCGGGCACGAGGGCGGCGGCGCGCCCAGGACGGCGCCCGGCGACAGCCGGGAGCGTCCAGCGGCGGTGCGCGAGCCGGCTTCGTTAGGCAGAGGAGGATCGCGTCCCCACAGTGGCGGCTCAAGGTGAGAGCCATCGGCAGTGCAGAAGCTCACGAGGCGCGCACGCTGGCCGACCGGCGGTGCGGGCACGGCCGCGGCCGCCTCCGCGTCCCAGGACGCGAGCAGTCCACACAACTCGAGCAACGCGCGCTCGAGGGCCTTCCACTCGCCACCACGAGGTGCTTGCGCATCCACCACGTGCACCGCCCGCCGCAGCAGGCAGGCAGCGCTCACGACAGCGCTCACGCGCGGCGGCGGCGGCGGCGCGGCCGATGCTGTGACCGACGCTGCGGCCGATGCTGTGGCCGATGATGTGGCCCATGCCTCAACGGGCGGGGCGGCTGGCTCGAGAAGCTGCAGGCTCGAGAAGCCGGCGGTGAGCGCCGCCGAGGTCGGCGAGGTGCTTTCGATCAGAGAGGCGGGCGGCGAGACGGCGGCCGCGGCCACGGGGCTCTCTGCCTCGAAGTCGTCCTCGTACTGCTCCATGGGGATGGCCGCCCAAGCCGACTTCGGGCAGCTGGGCGGCGCTGCCGCAGCTCGCGATGGTCTGACGCTGGACACAACAGGTGACGGCGTGACGGCCGCGGGGGCGGGCGCCGCGACGGCGGGCGACGGCGTGAATACTCGCGGTGAAGGAGAAGGAGGCGCCGGACTGATGGACGACTGCGCTGGAACCCAGCTGCGCCGGCGCTGTGGCCGCGTCTTGACCTCGCTCGCGGCGGGCGGGGGCGGGGGTGGCGGCGGCGATTCGTCGTCCTCCTTCTGCTCCCGCACAGGTGACCCTGCTGCCGGCTTATCAGGCTGGCCAGAAAGTGGTAGCGCCGCGCGCTTCGGAGGGATTTCGGCCTCGCTCGACGGACTTGGTGCTGCCACCAGCAGGTCCGCAGGCAGGCTCAGCCCGCCAATCCCGACCGCGCTGCGCCGGCGTCGTGATGTTTGCTGCTTCTTGAACATGGACATGAGCCCGCTGGCCAGGTCGTCACCCGCATTCTCCTTCTCCGAGCCGCTGAGCATCACGGCGAGCGGATCGAGCGGCATGGCGCAAGGACAGCCACGCACAGCAGCGGCGCAAGGAGTGACGCCCCTCGATTTGAACCTCCCGCGAATTTGGCGATCTGATGAAGCATTCGATCAGGCGACCGCGATTGCCCGTCGATCAAGAGCTTTTCACGAAATGAAGATGGTGTAAACAATCTCCCGCCGGACGTCGACTAATGAAGCTCCATTTCCTCGCAATCGCACTCCTCGCCATCGCTGTCATCCCGGCCGATGGCTATTCGCTTGTGCCGCTGAAGAATCTGGGGCACCCTCAGGCGGCCAAGCGCATGAGCCGATTAGTGATGGAGGAGGAGGAGCCCCCGTTCACAAAGGGGATCTCGCCAGTTCTCGGCGGTGGCAGGTTCAGCACCGACGCGCCTGATCCGAATGCCAAGGTTCTCAAGGCCGGTAGCGCTGTGGCATTGTACGCGAAACTGGGCACGTGCAACGCAAACGCTGCGCCACGAATAAATGCTCAGCGCCCGCACGACCTCGAATCTCACCATATCGCAGCGGCGTGGTGGGTCTTGCTCTTGTCGGCGGTGCCATCTTTCCGGACTTTGTCGAGGGAATTGCGAAGTCGCAGCAGGTTACTAAGCCGTGCGTGGATAAGATTTCCAACGGCAAGAAGATCACATGCAAGGAGGAGGCAAGCGCTATTGTGTCGCCCTTCCCGTCGATGGCTTGAAAGGAGACCCTTTGCATTTCGTCGGCGTTTTGGCGGATATCTGCACCGACCTTTATCTTATGTTGGACTTCAGATCCGCAGCCACAGGCGCATGTTGGCATGCAATTGCTGAGGGCTAGAGCTATTTGAGTCCGGAGAAGTGCCGGTGCGGACGAGAACACCTCTCACCTGACATGTGGTGGTCCACTGGTCGGGTCCCGTGAAGTCCATACAGATTTGACTCAGAGCTGAAAGAGTCTCAATCTGAGTCTTCATATTTAGTATTTTTGGGGCCGAGCGTGGTCGACGTGTTTTTCGAGAGCGCTTTTAGCAGCCTCGAGCCTGCGCCATAGGCCTAAGCAGCTACACGGAGCCACGCACGAGCAGCGCGACGAGGCCCTCTTTTAAATTACTGCCGCCTCCGCTTCTTACCGCCGGCCGGCTTTGTCTGCGCCGGCGACGGTAATGTCCGGTGACCGTCACGGCGCTCATGCCACTCCGTGCCGAGTCCCGCCGCCAACACGGCGCGCTCGTCCTCGGCCGACCGGCAACGCGTCGCCTCGAGCAGCCGAGGGAGCGTGCGCTCACAGCCCGCGACGATCCGCGCCACGTCCAAAAGAGGCAAGCCCGAGCGCTCGATCGGCAGCTCGGCCGGCTGCGTGTTTAGATCGAAGAGGGGTACGCGGCGTGAACGCGCCGTCTCGAGCGTCTCGTCGGTCACCTGATGAGGGAGGCATTCAGAGGCGCTCAGAGGCAGTCAGCAGCAATCAGCAGCACTCGGTGCGCCGTATCGAGCGCCTCGTCGGGTCACATGCACGGCGAAGGATGTGCCCACGAAGACGACCGCCTGAGCGGCGCGCATCCAGCGCGTGGCCTGCATACAAGGAGGGACGCAATCAGCATGCAGTGCCCACGAAGACGACCGCCCGGGCAGCGCGCATCGAGCGCGTAGCCTGGCGCTGAGAGGTCATCAGAGGCACTCAGATGCAAGCGTATGCACCCAGATGCAATCAGCGGCGCGCATCGAACGCGTAGCCTGGCGCCGAGAGGTCATCAAAGGCACTCAGAGACACTCAGCTAAGGCTGGTCAGGTGGCAATAGGAATCGCAATAGATTCGCACTCCGAGTCGGTCGCACTCAGAGTCGTCATTAAGTCGTCACTAAGTACTTATCACCTTGCGCCACTCGAAGAATGCATGCGACTCGTACAGCTCGTCGAAGAGGAGCGAGCACGGCAGGCACGGCCTCCCACACGCCTCGCACCGCGGCACCTCGCCGTCGAGCTCGCACCGGCCGTCGGACGCGCGCCGTCGCAGTGCGAGCGGCTTCGCTGCCATCACCTCGGCGAAGGCAAACCGGCACCCGTTGGTGATGCACTTGAGGTAGGCGTGCGAGCCGTGCACCTCGATGAGACGATCGCGGGGCAGCACGCCGCTCCGCTGGTGCAGCCCGTCGATGTTCTGAGTGATGACGCACACGGACGGATTCTCGAGCGCCAGCGTGGCCAGCGCCTCGTGCGCCTCGTTCGGATCGTACTGCCGGATCTCCAAGCTGCCATCGGCCACCACGTGCGCCGGCAGCCAGAAGTTGTTCCACCACTCCAGCGGGTTCTCCTCAAAGCGCTCGCGCGTGCCCCATTCGAGCACATAATTGGCCCACACGCTGCCGTCTGCGCCTCGAAACGTGGGCACCCCACTCGGCGCGGACAATCCCGAGCCGCTCACAAAGAGGACGCGCTTGCCCGCGCGGATGAGCCGTGCGAGCCGGAGCAGCTCGGAGGTTGGCTCCTCGGCGGGAGCATACATTTTGTGAGTGTGAGTGTGAATTCAGGGACACGCCGTCGACACGCCGCACTTTCTCCTTTTTGGCTGTTTCTCAGCTCTCCGCCGGCAGGTGTCTCATTTCGAGACCTGTATTGCTTTTTTCACGTGTTGGTGTGAATTCACATGAAGGTGAGACTCTCGTGTTTTCGTGGAGACTTGATTGTGGCTTCCATCGCCTCTTTCATCTCGGAGGCTGCTGCGACGAGAACACTCATCGACGGTGCCGTTGACCAGCATGCGAAGTGAGTCTTTGCCGGGCTGCCTCATCGGTAACATCATCCCAGCCGCAACAATGGGCGGTGTCTTCACGGTGCTGAATGTGGTGCAAGGCGCACCACTCACCCCACAGCTGGCCGCTGTAAACGTTGGATTCCTGTATGCCTACAGCGCGCTTCAATGTCCAATGGAAGCACTCACAGGTCGACGGTCGTGGGCTCATAACTTGATCGCCGGGGGCACGCTCGGGTACGTGGCGTTCGAGCGAGGGATCGCTGGCATCCCTTTCAACCTCGAGTCCACATTCCTTATGCGACGAGTACCATTGTCCCTTGGAGCAGCCATGGTGTACGGTGGTATGGGAGCAACTCTAGCGATCTTCCAGGGTAAGCCTTTGTGATGATTGACGGAACCGAATCCTCCTCCTTCGGCTTCTCGCATGCGACGGGGCACTTCACTCCAATCCATTCACACATCGGAGACATCTTCGCCCAAGGACGCACAGGAGGCTCCACCAGCGCTCCTCGCCACGAGCTCCAGCCAACCGATCGATTTGTCTCACCCGGCACAGCCAGGAGGCAGGCTGTGGTCGGTGGCACGCCACGAACACACGAATGACTCGATTTGTGCGTCATGATTTGTGCCTCAACGTGGCCACTGAGCAACTGAGCAGACCACGTATGACGCCGGAGAGCGGATTGAAGCGCGCGGACCGTCTCAGGAACATTTTGACTGTACAAATGTTTAATACAAATGTTTAATTCAATGTTGACCGCTGTGTAAAAACGTCGTTGGTGTGTGCTCGGGACGGTATGTGCTACCACGGAAACGGGGAGAGCGCGGGATGCACTGCAGAGAGACGTGCGAATCCGTGCCGCTGCATCATACACGGTGGCGGGAATCCAATGCACTGGCCACTGCCAAATTTCCAGCAACAGCAAGACCATGCCAGTTGCAAACTGCAACGGCTCGCCTCGTCTCAGCCTAATTGGCCTGCATGCGAGATGGATCCGAAGTGTCGTTCTCAGGCCTGCCTCTTCCCTCTACGCCATCGAGAAGCGCTTGCGCTTTGCAGCCTTGCCGACAGCGACGCCCTCGCCCGAGCCGGCGCCGTCGCCACCTTGCTGCTGCAGAAGGGCAGCGAGGCGAGCCGCACGATCCGCAACGGCCTTGGCCGGGTCTTGCATGCCGGCCGCCGCGTCCCGCCTCTTCGCCTTCTTGGCCGAGTGCTCACCGCCGAGCGCCCACGCGCCGCCGTGGGCGCGCGCCATCTCCGCGACCTCGCTAGTGAGCACATCGACAGGACCCGCGCCACCCGCGCCGCCCGCGCCGCCGCCAGCGAGCTTGCGCCGTTTCTTGGCGAATCCCGAGAGGCCCTGGCCCGCCGCCGGCTTCCCGGGCTCGGCGGGCGCGGCGGGCGCGGCGGGCGCGGGGTTCGCGGCGTTCGCGGCGGGCGGCGGTGGCTTGGCGGCGAGCGGCGCAGTCGAGGGCCGCAAGCGAGCTGGCTCGGCGGCAGGTGCGGGCTTGGCAGGTGCGGCGGCGGCGGGCGCGGCGGGCACGGCGGGTGTGGTGGTCCGCTTGGCCTTCTTCGTCGCCGCCGTCGTGGGCACGTGGTCAAAGATCGCGTCGAGCTCTCCCATGTCGTGCACCAGCGCCTCGCCCATGTCGTCGTCGTCGTCATCGTCGGGCGGCTCGCGCGCGCGCGCCGTCGCGGGCAGCGCCGTCGCGGGCGGCGCACGCGCGGCCGTTCGCGCGCTATTGCCCGCAGGGAGCGGCGGCAGTTCACGCGGCTTGTTCGCCCTCGGCGCCGCCGTGGGCGCGGGCTCGGACGCGAGAAGGTCCGAGAAGGCGGTGCGTGCGGTACGCGAGCGCTGCTCCCCCCTTTCCCACGAGTCGTAATGATGACGCCAGTGATCGAACCGGAGCTTCTGGAGCAGGGCGCCGCCGTGGGCACTCGAACGCAGGTCTCCTTCGATGAGGGCGAGCGCCTCGAGCACTTTGCCGCGCTTGTCAACGGCTGACCCTTTGAACGCCGCCTCGAGCACATGGGATCCCGAGCGATCGCGTGCCAGCCGCGCCGCGCTCTCGCAGATCGAGTTCGAAAGGATCAGCCGTGCTGCCGCGCCGCAAGGGCTGCTGAGAAGGGCTTCGAGCGCGCGCGAGCCCTGTGCATTCACGGCGAGGCTCGCCACCTGCGCGGGCGGCAGTGCAGCCGCGCTCGCAAGCAGAGGGTCGGCCGCACCCGCCGAGAGCCCGGCAAGGGCCTGCACGAGACGTGTGCCCACCGCGCCCACGACGACGCCCTCGCCACCCGCATACCCGCCGCCGCCGCCGCCGCCCGGGGGCGCGCCGATGGCGAGAAGGGCGGTGAGGAAGGAGGCGCCCGAGGCCGCCGCGGCCGCCGAGGCCGCCGCGGCCACCGCGCCTCTGTCGGCGGCAGCGCCTGTGGCGACCGGCGGCGGCGGCGCGACGGCTGCACGCAGACCTCTGACAAGCTCCTTGCCACCGGAGCTGTGCTTGAGTGCCTCGCGCGCCATCGTGAGCACCAGCGAGGCGCCCGGCCGGCTCTCGAGGAGGGTCGGTAGCGCGGGCAAGAGCTCCTTGAGCAGCTTGCCGAACGCGGGAGCGTTCGGTGCGCCACAGAGCAGAGCCTGCGTTCCAAAATTGGCAACCGGATGGGAGCCAAGACGACAAAGATCCCCTTGGAAGACGTGCGCGTACAGCGGCCACCACCAGCCCGGGCAGGAGCTGAGGACCGCCTCGAGCAGGTGCGAGCCGCCGCGGTCCGTGGCCATCGAGTGCACGTGCGCGATCGCCCTCTCCGAAGGCCTTGGGCCTTCTTTGCCTGCTCCGGCCGCGCTGGCCGAAGGCCACTGCAGCAGCCGGCCACACAGGCGGTGCAATGGCTCCGCATCGGGCGGCAGCGCGCGCAGCAGCCCTTGCAACACCGGCGAGGCGGAGGCATGCCAGCTCATCCCGTACAGCACGCCGCCACTGCCTCCGCCGCCATCGCCTCCGCCGTCACCGCTCTTCTCGTCCCAGTCTTCGGCCTCGGGGGTAGCATCATCGAGTTCGACGAGCGTCGTGGCGATGCGCTCGAGCGCGCGCGTGAAGCTTGCTGGCACCTTCGTGCGTGGCTCCTCAGCACCTCCGTCCGCATCCCAGCCTCCGCCGCCCTTGCCGCCGCCCTTACCGCCGCCACCCTTGCCGCCCTTGCCGCCGCCCTTACCGCCGCGACCGCCCTTGCCGCCGTCGCCCTTGCCGCCGTCGCCGCCCTTTCCGCCGCCGCCCTGGCCGTCCCACTCGCTGCTAGGCGGCACAAAGCGCCGGCCACCGAGGACCAGGAGGAGACCGCGCACCACGTGCGTGCCATACTGGTCCCGCATCGCCTGCAGGAGCGCTCTTGCGCGCTCGGCGAGCAGCGTGTCGGTGAAAGCCACGAGAGATGCGGCGAGCGAGTGCGCTCGGCCCGCATCCTCTTCGGCCGCGTCGGCCGCGTCGGCTGCGTCGGCCGCGTCAGCCGCGCCCGTGTGCAGGCTCGGCAGCACTTGCGCTAGCACGGCCTCGAGCACGTGCGACGCGTACTTGTCAGTGAGGAGCGCGAGTGGCTGCTTGGAGCGGAGGAGCGGAGCAGCGAGGGCGGCACGTTGCGCGCCGTTTCCAACGCCGATGGCGCGCTGCATCACCGAGCAGCCGAAGACGTGGCGCGCGCAGGCCACCTCGTGGCCGCGCACTTGCTCGATGAGCGTGCCGCACACCTCGTGTAGGCGGTCGACGTCATCGTCCACGGGCTCGAGGAGCTGGGACGCGCGGCGCACGAAGGAGAGCACCTCGGCGTCGAGATTGGATTTGCTCGAGGAGGCCATGCTCACCGACGGTGAAGGCGAGCGCCAAAGAGGCGACGAGGAAGGTGCGTGACAATCCTATGAAAACGTACTTCACACTCTTGTGCGTCAGTGACTGGGTCGTCCCAGCAGAGTGGAAAGCTCTCATTTCCAAGCCTTTCACTTTTCAAACTCGCCCGATATCGGACGCGCCGTGAATTCAAGACGGCGCCTTGGTCCGACTGTTACCGGGACCCGTGTACCGACTCGCGATGTGAACATTTCAATGAAATGAATTGCGGATTCGTGTCGCCTTTCCTGCAGGGAATTGGGGGGCTGGGTTTCGGCACACATCCACGAACTCGTCCCTCCTTCCCTCTCCGTCCCTCGATTTTTCGGCGGCAATCCTCGGACCCTGTGACCATCGCACTCTTGGCGCAGCATGGCAGCATGGTACGTGTGCTCTGGCGACATGACAAAACGCTACAACGTACGCAACGGCGAGCAGCAGGTCTTGGGTCGCTCGGATTTGCCGATGGCGATGCCAAAGACCGTATCGAGGGAGCAGTGCACCATCACAGTCGGAAACGACGGCTTCGGCACTGTCACCTCGGTGGGCAGGCGTCCAACGGGAGTACGTGAGAACTACGTGACTCCTTGGGCGTGGCTGCTCAAGGATCAGCGCAAAGTGATCGCGGACGGCACCATGATCAGCTTGGACGTCAATAATCCTGAGGGGCACGTCTTCACGTTTTTTGTTTTGGACGATGACGAGCGTCCCATCCGCAAGCGCCAACGTGGTGATGAAAAAGGTGAGCTGCTCATAGTCGAGTCATACTCGCACACTCGCACTCGCACGCTCATGCTCTCATGCTCGCACACTCAAACACGCACACTCGAACACGCACACTGTTCACTCAAACTGCGGGCACTCCGCTAGGCCGCGCCGCCCAACGGCGCCGAGATGGGCGACCGCGCCGAGATGGGCAATCGCGACGAGATGGGCGAAGATGGCGGCCGGAGGCACGAGCGCCGAGATGGGCGTCGAGCGCCGCGGCGGGCGCACAGGCCGCGGGCGCACGTTTATGACGGAGGCGCTGCACAGTCACGCTGCTGCTCAGCGGAGTGAGCAACCGCGGGCGGACGGGGCGCTACGTGTACGTCTCGAGCTTCAAGAGGAGCTCCAAGATGACGAAGCACCAGCCGCAATCTCGCACGCTCATACTACCGCACGCTCATACTCGCACGCTACCGGCTTCATGGGAGCCTTCAAGTGGATCCGTTCGCACATCGCTTCGTCAAAGACTGCGCGCCATTTTACAGGCGTCGGCGCGAGCGGCGCGCAGCGCTCGGGCGCCCACGGCAGCGCGAGGAGCAGCTGAGTGCACGCACCGCCGCCACGGTGGTGGTGTCGTCAGCGTCGTCAAGGGCCGCCATCGCCGTCTCCCAGCCCGGCCGCTCTCACCAGCCGTCGCGCCTCGCGTGCTGCAGCGCGGGAAGCGGCCACCACTCGACGTACCTGATGAAGGGGGCAATCAGTGGTCATCAGGCAGGCCGCTGGAGAGCCACGTGGCCGAATGGGCATGGCACCACTCGACGTACTCGTGCAGGATCACCGAGGCGGCAGCACGAGCCTCGGCCATCTCGTCGGTACACGCGCGCCGCATGAGCGCTGTCGCTAGCCGCCCCGTCACCTCCAACACGTGGCCAGCAGCAGCACCACCAGCAGTACCAGCACCACGGCCAGCAGCAGCAGCAGCAGCAATGCAGCTGACGCTGTTGGACACAACCTCGTAAAGCAGGTAGGCGCGCACGGTCGCCTCGAGATCGAGCGCTGTCTCGGCGCGCCGGCCTCTACCGGCGCCGTGTTGGGCACCCCCGCGCACGCTCTCGGGCAGCGGCTCGAGCGTCTCGCGGAGGGCTCCAACGTACCTGTGGGGAGAGCGGGCGCCGTGGTGAGCACATGCATGCACCCGTCCAAGTGCCTCTAGCGACCGGGCAAGCTCCAACTTACCTGCATGCAATCAGTCGCAATCAGTCGCAATCAGTCTCAATCAGTCTCAATCAGTCGCAATCAGTTGCAATCCGTCACAATCAGGCAAGCTCAACGTACGAGCCGGGAGAGGAGCAGAGCGAGATGCCGCCGCTGGCACAGCGCCGCCACGAGCCGAGTGCATCTGAGAGCGCGAGGCAGCCGGAGGGCGCCGTGGAGGGCGCGGCGGAGACGGGCGCGCCCCGCAGCGGCTCGTCGGGCGCCGTGGCGAGCGCCGTGCAAAGCTGTGAAAGGAGTCGATGTGCCTCAAAGTCAAGCCAGATCGCTTCGCCGTCGGGCGCGGCGAGCAGCCGTTCGAGAGCCTCGCGAAGCTCCGAGAGGCCCCGGCGTTGTAGGGCGAGCAGCAGCGAGACGCCCGAGACGGCGCCCGACAAGTCGTCCGACGCATCCGCCAAGGCGACGGGGAGCTCACCTTGTGATCCGTTGCCTGCCGGCGAGCCTGCCGGCGAGCCTGCCGGCGAGCCTGCCGGCGAGCCACGCGACGAGCGCCATCAATGACAATCAAGGACAATCAAGGACCATCAAGGACCATCAAGGACAAGCAAGGGAGATCGCACCTGCGGCGAGCCACGCGACGAGCGGCGCGTGTCCGTCTCCAACTTCACGACGCGCTCTTGGAGGACCGCCTGGCGCTCGCGAGCGGCCTTGAGCTGCCCTTGTAACTCAGCGACCTGGAGCTCGACCGCCTGGTTGTGACGAACCTCTAGCCGTCGTGTGACTTCCTCCTCGGCTTCACGCCGCGCCTTCGAGCGCGCCTGAGACAGCGCCCGTGAGCTCACGAGCGAGGTCGCTGTGGCGCGAGAGCAGCTGAGCGTGAGCCGCGAGGCGCTCACCACGGCGCGTCGGGAGCTTGCTGACGTGGAGCATAGCCGAGACAGCGCGCGAGGCTCGAGGACGCCGAGACAGCGCTCGAGATAGTGCCCGAGACAGCGCGCGCGGCGACGGGGGCGCAGCGCAGCCAACGGGAGCTCGAGGTTCGTCAACAGAATGAGCTCGAGGTTCGTCAACAAGTCGAGCTCGAGGTTCGTCAACACGGCTCGTGCCGCCTCGGCCTCTGCCCGTGCCGCCTCGGCCTCTGCCCGTGCCGCCTCGGCCTCGTGTGCACTGCGCTCGGCTACCTCCTCCATCCGAGCACCTGCGCTCATCAGGGCTCATCAGGGCTCATCAGGGCTCATCAGGGCTCATCAGGACTCATCATCTCCATCATTCGCGCACCTGCTCGGCGGTGCGCCTCGATCTCGAGCTGCTGCTGCATCAGCTGCTGCTGCTGCTCCTGTGCCGCCCGCTGCATGCGCTCGAGCTCCAATTGATGAACCTCGAGCTCCGAAAGCGAGCGCTGCCACTCGTCGCGGCTCGCGCTCGCGTGCTCGCGACAGCGCTCCGCCTCCTCGCGCGAGCGCGCCGCCGCCTCGCCCGCCGCCTGCAGCGCGCCCGACGTCTCCTCGCTCCTCTTGCGCTCATTCGCGAGGGCTTCGGCAGCGACGGTGAGCGCGCGACGGAGCCGCTCGGCGCCCTCGCTCACATGACGAAGCTCAGCGTCGAGGACGGTGCTCTTGGCGCCCGCTTGGGCGTGCTCCATGCGCAGCTGCTCCGCCTGCGATCTCGATGCACCTCGAGCTGCTCGGTGAGCTGCGTCTGGGCAGCCGAGTACTCGGCGAGCTGCGATCTCGAGGAGAGCTGCGCCAAGCTGGCCTCTGCCCAGGACAGCTGTGGCTTGTTGTGCCGCGAGAACGGCCTCCTCGCGCTCGCGTGCGTGGCGCGCCTCCGCGGCATGGACGGCCGCGCCAACGGCCGCTTCCACAGCCGCGTGATGCTGCTGGACGAGCCGCGCGCGCTCAGCCTGAAGCGCATGCTCCTGGTCCGCCGCCGCGCGCGCCGCCACCTCGCGCATCTCGTTCGCGTGCTTCGCGGCGGCGGCAGACAGCGCCCGAGACAGCGCCTCCTTGTGTGCGCTCGCCGCTCGCTCGAGCGTGTGGCCATCGAGGGCGCTGCGCTGGTTGGCTTCGGCACGCACCGCCGTGAGCGCGGCCGCATGCTCCCGTTGGAGCTCCAGGGTCCGCTCCGTAACCGCCGCACTGAGCGCGACCGCGTGCTTTCGTTGGCGGCGAGGTTCGGCGCGCCACACCGGCCGAGGCCGGCGCCGTCCATCGGGTGTCGAGGTCAAGGGCGGCGGCGTCGAAGGCGGCGGCGTCGAGAGCGGCAGCGCGCAGATCGGCACCACGTCGCCCTAGACGCGCGACCCCCTCGGGGGGACGCAAATATGTGCTCGACACAGTCGCGTAACGACCGTGTCGAGCACAGCGCATGCTCTCGTGCACATGCTGCTCCTGCTGCACCTGCTTCTGCTGACCGTTGCAAGCCCAATTGACCGCACGTCTCGCCCGCTCGTCCTCAGGTCTCGCCGCCGAGGCCGACGTATCCTCCTCCGCCATCGCCTTGCCTTTTGGCGTGCCGTGCGCCGCCGCGCTCGGCGGCGTGGCCGGCGCTGCCGTTGCGCCGCCGCTCGCCCCAACAGGTGGGCCGCTCGCCCTCTGCGACGACGTCGTCGACCTGGACACCGACGCGCCGAATGGCGCGTCGCCCCCACCAGGGGACGCAAAACTGCCCTCGACACCGTCGCATGACGGCGGTGTCGAGGGCGGGTCGGCGGTGGCGCTCAGCAGCAGCAGCAAAAAGATGACGGCGGGTTCGAGCTGGGAAGCGGCAATCACGATCGAGAGCGATGATGAGGCCGTTGGGCTGATCTCCACCCCTTGTGGCGACGCCAACCCTGATCGCAGAATCCGCGAGGTCTGCTTGATGATCCAGAAGGACATGACGCCATATGGCCTGGAGGTCCTTATTTTCTGCCAAGAGACGGTCCTCAAAGACTGTCCCAAGGCGAGGTCGGGCGGGGCAGCGCTTGCGGCAGCCTGCGTCCTCCAGGTCCCGCAAGAGACCCTCGTCGAATGGATGAGAGACGCCGAGAAGCTCTTCGCCTCCGAGGTGCCGATCGCGTGGTTAGACGCCACTCAACCGGAGACGTTTCGGAAGTGGCTGGACGTGGCGCGACGGCGACGCCCAACCGCCCTCGCGCTCGTGCCACCCGACGCGGCCGGCGACGCGCAGCTGGCCGCGAAGATGTGCAAGGAGGAGCGCTTCCTGCTGGGCATGCAGAGCACATCGACCGCGCGTCCGAACGCCGCGGTGATGGAGCTGGTGCGCTGGTTGTTGTTGGACAAGCCGCGCCCGCAAATGGCCTTTTGCTACCTGCAGCTGAAGCCAGTCTTTGAGGAGAGCGGAGTCTCGCTGGACGCAATGATGCCGCCGACCTGGGCATCGCAGTGGGCGTCTCGCGCGTCAATGGTCACCAGTCACGCGTTCTGGTGGTTTGGCCAGGGCGGTCAGCTGCCGAGCGAGGGCAACCTGGTGCGGGAGCAGACGATGGTTGTCGAGCGCTACGCACACGCAGCGCGCAAGCGCTTTGGCTCTGCGGCGGCACGCGAGGAAGCACGCGAGGCAGCACGCGAGGCGCACGAGGCGAATAAGGCGGCACGCGAGGCAGCACGCGAGGCAGCACACGAGGCAGCACGCGAGGAAGACGAGGCCAGGATAGCAGCACGCGAGGCAGCACGCGACGAGGCCAAGATAGCAGCACGCGACGCAGCCCGCGAGGCGCAGGCGGCAACGAAGGCGCGAAAGGCGGCGGCACGCGACGCAACATGCGTGGGTAGGCTGGAAGTCGACCTTACCGCCGATGAGGCTATGGAGGCCGCGGCGCTCGAAGGCCTCGAACTTGAACCTGCGGGCAATGAGACGGGCTTCAGCTGCGTTTTTTGCAATTACGGCAAGTACCAAGCGAGGATCCAGGTGCTTGACATCGTTCTAAGCCTTGGTACCTTCGTGACTCCGCAACAAGCGGCCCTGCAAGTCGCGCGGCACAAGGCAAAGGGAGCGGCCAAGGCGGCGGCGGCGGGGGACGAGGCGAGGGTCGACCTTACCGCCGAGCAGGCTATGGAGGCCGCGAAGCGCGAGGGCCTCGAACTCGAACCTGCGGGCAATGAGACGGGCTTCAGCTGCGTGTACACCATACGAAACAAGTACCAAGCGAAGGTCCAGCTGCTAGGGAAAGGTCTAAGCCTTGGTACCTTCGTGACTCCGCAACAAGCGGCCCTGCAAGTCGCGCGGCACAAGGCAAAGGGAGCGGCCAAGGCGGCGGCGGCGGGGGACGAGGCGAGGGTCGACCTTACCGCCGAGCAGGCTATGGAGGCCGCGAAGCGCGAGGGCCTCGAACTCGAACCTGCGGGCAATGAGACGGGCTTCAGCTGCGTGTACACCATACGAAACAAGTACCAAGCGAAGGTCCAGCTGCTAGGGAAAGGTCTAAGCCTTGGTACCTTCGTGACTCCGCAACAAGCGGCCCTGCAAGTCGCGCGGCACAAGGCAAAGGGAGCGGCCAAGGCGGCGGCGGGGGCAGGCAGCGGCAGTTCGGGAAAGCGCCGCCGATCGTGAGCACCGTGCCGCCCGTCTCTGGACCCGCGCACAGCGAGAGCGTGAGCATCACGAGCTCGACGGCGCTGTTCATGTGGTGGTACCGTTCATGGTGATGCAGTGCGTAAAATGACTGTGGCCTACTGTAGGGAAGAGGAGACAGGGGTGGGACACGCCAGGCAGTGGAGGCAGTGGAGCGAAGAGGCTTGCGAGCAAGACACAGGCAGTGAGAGGATGAGACAGAAAGAGACGAACAGAGAAAAGAGGGAGGGGGGGGAGCACGATGGAGAACCTCGGGGATCACGAACATGGTGACGCCCTGCCCGATGCCGATGCCGCGCATCCGGTAAGCGCCCTGCGCGAGCTCACGGAACACCATGTCCTTTCCGAGGGTGAGGGCCGCGCGCGCGGTGAGCGTGTGCTGGATGTCCATGCCCGTCGTGTGGATCTGGTCGTAGAAGGCAAACCGCTTCTCGAGGCTGATGCCGCACTGCGAGAGCTTGAGCAGGGATGTGGAGGCCTGCGAAGGCGCAGTACCCTCGTGAATGCGCCCATAAGAGTCCATAATAGAATTGAATGTCAATCATTGTGAGCAGGCGGATCCCAACTCCGCACACACCCTCATCAATGCGCCCATAAGAGTCCATAATAGAATTGAATGTCAATCATTGTGAGCAGGCGGATCCCAACTCCGCACACCGTCGGGTCGAATGCTCTCTCCGAGCATAGGACCCAGCGGTGCGCACGTGTGGGGAGCTGGAGTATAGGGACCCTATGCTCGGCAGCGCACCCCACACTCACCTGCTCGTGGGCGAGAATCGAACGACAAAAGAAGGAGAATTGTCAAAGGCGCGTACCTTCGGAGGAAGCAATTTCAGTGGCGAAGGTGGCGGAGATGGCGGTGGAGATGGCGGTGGAGAAGGCGGAAAGGCGGACGGTGGCGATGGCGGCGCCACAACGGCTCGCCCAAGTAGCGCTGTCGTGAGCCGGCGGCCGCCGGCTAGCGCCACCGCTGTACGTGACAAGGCGAGCACACAGGCGCGACGAAACAGTGTCAGCAGGACGGAGCCTGTCGTAACCGACGACGAGCACGCTCGCCTCGGCATGCAATCCGGGCAAGCCGCTCAGCAGCTGGCCGGCACGGGCGCGCACCTGAGGAGGGAGGAAGTCCGAGGTGTTGTCTGAGGCACTCCGAGGTTTCATCAGAGGTCTCCGAGGTTTCATCAGTGGCACTCTGAGGTTTCGTCAGCGGCTTCGAGGCCACCTGCGTGAGCAGCTCACGCAACTCCTCGATGGCCTCCGCCGGCCCGCGCGCGCGCGCAGCGTGCATGCAAGCGTGTGCAAGGGAGCCGCCGTCACGTGCGACGGCGGCGCGCCAGGGCGTGTCAGCCTCGTTCACACCAAGCGACTCGGGGTTCCTCAAGCCCAAGTCCACGCTGGTGCTCTCACCGCATGGCTGTACATGTGGGCCACGGCCTCAGTGCTCTCAAGCTCAATCAGCAGAAGCGTCGTCCCGGGCGGTGCTATACGAGTCTCACCTGCGCGCGCCGTGCCGGGCGGGGACGCGCCATCAGTGCCAATCAAGGGAGGGGGTTCTCATTAGGACGCAATGAGTGCCATCCATCAGTTGCAATGAATCTCGATCACTCTGAAGCGCACATCGCCGTAGTCGTTCGCATGGAGCCCCACATCCTCCCACTGCATGGGCATCAGTAACTCCCCCGAGCCAACGAGCAACGCGGTCGCGTGCAGAAGCAACCGAACGCCCGGCGACTCCTCGGACTGCTCGCCCGTGTGCTCGTACGCGCGGGATCGCCCACTCGCCGCTCGCCTGCATGCAACGGTGGCAATGATCAGTGCCGATCCATTGCAATCAACAGTCATCAGTAGCAACCATGGCTTACACGATGGTCAACGAGCGGATTGAGTAGCTGGGATGAGTCCGCAGCTCGCGTACAGACTCACCCTGATTAATCAGCAGCTGCAGTACGTCCGCGAGCACCTGCGAGCACCCGCGAGTCCAGAGGGACGCACAGCGGCGGCGCCACGGTCGTGAGCCAGCATTGGAGAGCCTCCGGTCCTTGAAAGCAATCAGTGTCACTCCGCGGCACACAGTGGCACTCAGTGTAGCCAGATTGAGCAATCATGGCCATCAGGGAGCACGCAGGTCATGTACGGCCGGGCGCGTGCCTTGCAGACAGCCGGCGTTGGCCCATGGAGACCGTTCGTGCCACCACCCGCCATGGCGCCGACAAGAACTCGACTACGTGGCGCGTCAAGAACTCGGCCACGTGGCGCGCCGTAGTCGAGCGAATCTCGTCCATCAGTGGCAGGGGGACGGCGAGCAAATCTCCTCGAGCTGATGAGGTCTTTTTACCGCCCGCCACTGAAGAAACGCACGCGACGCGAGGCCGTATGCGTTACCGCAAGGCGCCCGCTTGCTGGCGCACCTGTATGCAACGCAGTCAATTGGAATCAGGGTACGGTGGCATGTCGTACCCGCGACGACAGGCCAAACATAGGCACGCATAGCCATCAGCCACCATCAGTCTACCAACAGTCGCCATCACCTGATGCCAGTAGATGGCACGGCGCACCGACGACCCCTGCCTACATGCAATCAGGGAGGCAATCAGCACGACTCCTGCTCCTCGACAACGCGCTCCAATTTGTGCACCTCCAGTGGCGAGACCGCCTTCGGTAGGAGCTTATCGCACTGCGTGAGCACCGGGAGCACGACGGCACCGGGTGCGTTGCCACCGGCCGAGGACGTCAGGGTAGTGAGCGTCCTGCCACTAGAAGCACTCACAGGCAATCAGAAGCACTCAGTGGCACTCAATGACCTTCAAAGGCCACCACCAGCAGTCAAACGCGAGCATCCACCACAAATTATCGAGGCGCTTAGAACCACTCAGTGGCCATCAGTGGCCGTCAGAAGCGAGCATCCATCACAAGTCACAGAGGCGCGCGGCGCTGACACCGCCAAGATGTAGAGAGATCCAGGCACAATGTGAGGCTGCTGCGCGGCGGCATAGGCGATCTGTCCACCCAAATCCCAAACTGACAAGGTGACATCGTGACGTCTCGCGCCCGCGGATCCAGCTGATGCCCTGCAGCTGCGGGTCGATGATTAGCGGGTCTGATTAGCCGAGTCAACGGCAGACCCTCAGACATCCGATGTCTTGCGTGGCGACATCGGAGAGCAGCTTGAGGGGGTCGAGCACCCCGGCGGACGGGAGCTGCCAGGCCTTTAAGTCGGGCACCCACGTCGCTTCCCACAGCTTGTACCCGAAATCGGAGTTGAAGGGCCCAGTGTACGCGACGGTCAACTCCTGGCCCACCTGCACGAGGAGCACGTCTGTGTCCGCCTTCTTCTGCTCCACGATCGCCGACTCCTCCTTGAGCACGATCTGCATCTCGGCCACCTGCGTCGAGGCACCGCGCAGCTTGACGAGGCCGCTCTCGAGGCGCACCTTCATCGCATCCACCTTGTCGCACGAGTTCTTGTACAGGGTCTGGTAGAGCTGGATGAGCTCGAGGTAGCTCTTGGGCGTCGTGTACACGTTGCGCCGCTCCGCGGCCATGTAGGCGTTGCAGCACTCCTCGACGGACTGGTGCACGAAGCTCATGTGGTGCGCCACATTCTCCTTGAGCTCCGAGATCGAGGTGTCGGCGTCCCCGAGTAAGCGCATCGCTACCGAGATGAGCGCCTCGCTCGGCCACGGGTGGAACCAGTCGATGACCGTGGCCGAGATGCGCGCGGGGAACTTGCGGCACTGGTACGTGTGCTCATGTGCTCGGAGTCGGCCGCCGCGTAGCAGATGATGCGGCTGACCGTGACCTGCATCTCGCGGAGCAGCTTGCCCAGCCAGTCCTCGATGTTGCCCTCGGCGTTGACGATCTGCGTCAGCTTGATTGACTGGCCCTCGCCGGAGAAGAGCGCCTCGACTTTCGCTTTGTCCTTCTTGTTGATCTCGGCGTACACGACCGAGTCGAAGCACGACTGCAGGTGCGGCTGGATGGCCTGCGGGTTGGAGCCTTGCGAGAGCACCTCGAGCGGCTGGATGGCCTGCGGGTTGGAGCCTTGCGAGAGCACCTCGAGCGGCTGGATGGCCTGCGGGTTGGAGCCTTGCGAGAGCACCTCGAGCAGCGTCGCATCGGCCACGAAGAAGAAGCGCGGGAAGGCGGCACGCTTCTGGTCGAGGTAGCCGGAGAGGGCCTTTTGGCAGAGCTCGAGCTGCTCGAACATGTGCGGCAGCAGCTGCTGGAGCGTGTCGTTGCCCACAATGTAGTTGACGAGGTTGGGCACCTCGTTGCCCTTGGACATGATCTTGACCCAGTTCTTGTCGATGCCCTGGAAGCGCTTCGACTCCTGTGGCAGCTGCTTGGAGATGTCGCCCGAGGTGAAGACGGCCTCGAGGTAGTTCTACATGGCCTGCACCGCGACCCACTGCTCGAGCGTCTCGCCGATAACCGAGAGCTGCTCGACCCACAACGTGGCCTTCTCCTTGAAGGGGATCACAAAGCGCGAGGCGAGCATCGAGCCAAGGCCCATCTGCGCCTCCTCGAGGCCTTCCATCAACTCAGCGGTCGCGCCCGTGTTGAGGATGATGTTGCCACGCGTCTTGAAGGGCGTGAAGGTGAGCGCGCGCACCGCACAATCGTCGGCGATGGCGTCGAGCTTGCCTTCGATGGCGAGCTCCTTGACAGCCAAGCTCGCGATCTCCTCGACGTCCTCGGACACCTGCAGGATCCCCGCGTCGAGCAGGTCCTTGAGCATGAACGACTCCAACGTCACCTCCAGCTTCTTGCCCGTGAGGGTCTCCAGGGCCTTCCAGTGGCGCTCGCGCAGCGACGGGTTGGCAAGCTGCTCGACGAGCGGCAGCGTCTCGAGGAACTCGTCAACCATCTTCTTGAGCTCAAGGTAAGCGTCCCAGCCGCGCAGCTCCTTGGGCATCTTCTTGATGCCCAGCTGGAAGACCTCGAGCTTCTTGACCATGATCAAGATGTTCGACTCGGGGTCCTTGGGCCCAATGGTGAATCCGCACACATCGGCCCAGTGCATGTCGTTGTAGCCTGTGATCGTGTCGAGCATGGTCGTGAAGAGGTCGTACAGCTTCGAGAGCAGCCCGAGCTCCTCCTTGGTCTTCTCGAGCTCCGGGTACGTCGTGAGCGGCAGGCCGAACAGGGCTTCACCTGCCGAGTACGCCTCGAACTTGCGCCCGCGCTCCTCGTAGAGCCGTTGGAACTTGCGCAGGCGCTCGTTGGCCTCGAGAGGCGGCAGGCCGGGCACGCCCGGCCCGTTGGCCTCGAAGTCGGAGCGGAATTGGGCCACGTCGACGACGAACATGCGCACGTTGCGCACGAGGGTCTTCTTGTATTGCATCTGGTGAGCGCCGAGATGCTCGTTGACGCCGTTGGCCACCGTCTTGAGCCTGCGCCACGCGTACTCGAGGTCGTCCACCTGGTCGGTCTCCTCCTTCGGGATGTCGACGTTGTACTTGGTGAGCAGGCTGTACTTCTCGAGGATGGGGCCGAACTCCGTGAGTCGAGCATCGTCTCCTTCTCGCGGATGGCCGCGAGGTAGCCCACGGCGACGCGCACGTCGTCGAGGTCATTGAGCTCGCGTTTGAGGTAGCGTGTGTGCTTCTCGATCCACTCGGTGATGGTGGCGAGCTCCGTGCGCGCCTGGCCGTGCAGGTTCTGCGCGTACTGCTTCTTCCACGTCTTGGCCTCGGTGGAGAGCGCCGTCTTGAGCGCAAGGGTCTCGAGCGCGATCGCACCGATGTTGTGCTTCTGCGGGATGCGCATGATCTCGTGCTCGACGAGATCGTACTTCTTCAGCTCAGCCTCGAAGTCCTCGAGCGACGGGTCTTTGCTCATGAAGGCATTGTACGCCGCCTTCTTGTTGTCCTTCCACAGGTAGTCGTACTTGGTCATGGTGTGCATGTACTCGTAGACCTGTCGCTTCACAGAGCAGCACCGAATGGACTGAATGGAGTGCCTGCGAAGAGGTGCGGGCGCCGTGGTGAGCACTAACGTCGCTGTGGTGAGCACTAACGCCATGGTGAGCACTGGCATGCATCGGTCGGCCCTTTTGTACGCCACCGAGCATTCTCTGCCTCTGTGTCTCTCTGGCACGCTCTCTGGCGCGCGTTCGGCCCCCACAGAGGGTCTGCTACATGGCCCGAGAGCGCGAGACGTGCAGTGGGGAGCGCAGTGGGGAGCGCACACAGTGGGAGAGCAGCGTTGAGCTCTTCGTCGACGGTTAGACGGCAGTTTGCGCTCAACTGGTGCAGCTTGCGCACGTGTTGCAGCTTGCGCCATCTCGACGGACGAGTCGAGCATCATCTGATGAGGGAGGCGATGGCCAGGGTGGTGAAGGGGACGGAGAAGGAGGTGGCGAGTAGGAGAGCGCCATGGAGAGCGCGTAGCGGTGTGTGCTCACAGACTGGCGCAACTCTTGTAAAGAGAGGCTTGTACTGTACTGTGCGCGTGCGTTGTGCCTTACGCGTGGCGGTGTGTGCTCACAGACTGGCGCAACTCTTGTAAAGAGAGGCTTGTACTGTGCTGTGCGTGTTAGTTGTGCTTTGCGCGTAGCGGTGTGTGCTCACAGACTGGCGCAACTCTTGTAAAGAGAGGCTTGTACTGTGCTGTGCGTGTGCGTTGTGCCTTGCGTGCGTGTGCTGTGTGCGCGTGCATTGCGTGTGCACACGCGAGGCTATACGCATCTCATCTCGGCCAACGGCTTCGGGTGTGACGCGCCGGAATTGCGTGAAAAAGGAACTCATCAATTTTTGTCAAGTTTGCCGCGCGTGGTGGGAGGACACCCAAGGATACCGGGTCTCAAACACCGGGGGGAGCCGGGACAAAGGACGACACTGGGGCGGTGTTCACACTGCGGACGGCTCCCTCGCGCTGCCGCCGCCTCCTCATGCGGTGCGCCTCTTCTTCGCCAACAATCAGCGCGTGTGCGGCGATTGAGAGGCGCAGCCGCCAACAATCAGCGCGTGGTGAGGGGAGCAGTGTACGCATGGTGCGTGCACGGCTGCGCCCGCGCCTCCTTTCGACCGCCCTCGCGACACGTCAGCCCGCTTCGGTCGCACGGCACGCGCAGCTTCGGCTCGTTGAGCCTGGCCACGGGCGAAGCAAGCTACTGCGTGCGCACGCCCTCGACGGGTCGACTCGACGTGCAAGAGGGACTGCTGCGCAACATGCAATCGTGTCTACGCGATGTCGAGGGCACGCTGTACGTGCTCATGGACGCGCTACTCGACATGCAAGTCACCGACGGGCTTGCCGGCTACGACAAGCGCAAGGTCGGGCCGTTGCATGCCGCCGCGCTGCGCTCGCAGCAGGACAGGCAGAAGCCGTAGACGCTGGTGCTGCAGCGCGACAGCGCCGCGACCGCGCCGCGCATACACGAGCTCAGTGCGTCTAGCAGCGCCTTGGCTGGACGGTATGCGGCTCGAGGAGTCGTTGGACGAGCTGCGTGCGCTGCTGGACACTCCCGCCGCCGCCATGGCCGCCGAGCCTGCCCAAGCGAGCTACGTAGCGGGCCAAGTGAGTGCATGCTATGCCACGCGGGTGAGTTGGGCGAGGCCGGTTGGGATGATGGGTGCGCCCCTCTCCCGCTCACGGAGGCGGGTGGGCGGCTACTCGCCTTGTGGCGGGCGGTGCGCGAGTGGCTGCTCGCTCCGCTGCTCGCTCCGCTGCGCACGGCGGTACGTGCCTTTTTCGCCTATCTCCGCCTGAATGAGACCCAGGCGGCCGCGCACACGAGTGTGGCGGTGCCGCTGTGACTGCTGCTGCGCCATGCAACCGATCTGCAGTGACTGCTGCTGCGCCATGCAACCGATCTGCAATCTGACTTTGCGGCTGGGATGGCGGCGACGCCGGCGCTCGGCTGGAGCGGCGTGGTGCCGCAGCTCTTTGGCCACCCGGAGCCGAATGTCCGATCGCGCGTGCAGACGTTACTCATCGCGATCGGGCGACGGCTGCCGCAGCTGGTCCTTTGCCCTGCTATCGTAGGCGCTGACGAAACTCCCGCCATCCTCGCGGACGCCGTCGTGAGCATGGCCGCGCTGCCTATGTCGGCTGGGAAGGAAGTGGTCAGCTCGGAAGGGGCGAGAGAACGCACAGCTTCGGCTCGCTGCCCACGAGACGATGCCTTGCCTCACGAATTCGACGCCCTGGCGAATGAGCTACGCGCCATTGCGAAGGAGCAACTAGCGATGCTCAACGCGGAGCGCAAGGCGTCGCCGTTGAACGCTCGCCCTCCATCGCACGCGCCGCCTTCGCAGCACGAGGACGTGCCGCGCTCGCCGCTATCGCGCTCCCACACAGCGGCATCGTTTCGTTGGGCATCCTCGCCGCCACCGCCGCCACCACCGGCAATGCCACCGCCGTCGGCGATGCCGCCACCTTCGAGTATGTCACTACCGGTCTCAGCGGATGGCGTTGAGCGACATGTTGAGCGTGAGCCGCGTCGGCTTCGTGGCGGCGCCCGCGACGGCGCCGCGGGTGGCCAGCTGAGGCTTCTCGTCGTCCGATGTGGGTTCGATGCTGCCCGCTGCTGCAGCTACCCCCCAGCTGGCTGCAGCGCTGCTGCAGCAGCCTCCTCCGCGTAAGTCGCAAGCGCCCGCAGCGCAGACGAGTGCGGATAGCCTCTCGGCAGCCGTCGCTGCCATGACGGCGATGGCCACCTCAGCGCACGCCGTCGCCGCGTCCCGAGAGCTGCCGCGCGCCGCCGCCGCCGCCGCCACCCCCCCCAGCAGCGCAGCGGCGGCTGTGTGCGGCGGCGCATCAGACATGGCGCTCGTACCTAAAGGCGATCCTCTACAAGGCTCATTGTACGGCGTGCGCCACGGCGAGCGCCATGGTGAGCTCCACGGCTCCCTCCACTAGATCTTGCGTATGGTTCACGAGACTCGTGCGGACGCGCCCGAGCAGCTGCAGGCATCGCAGGCGCAGGCGCAGGCGCGCGCGAGCAGGAGCGCGAGCAGATGCACGAGCTGATGAACGAGCTGCGCAGTTGGAAGCGCCAGAACGAGCGGCGCATGGCAGAGCTGACAATGCGAACCTCGGCCACGCTCACGTCGCTGGGCGAGACACGTGTCCCAGATCGTAGGCGCCAACGGCTGTGAAGGCCTTCACAGGATGCCGCCTTCACAGGCTCACTCGGCCGTCGGCGGCGCCTGCGCCGGCGCATCCTGTGAAGGCGGTGGTGAGGAGCCGAAGGAGGGCAGCAGGACCGAACGGCGGGAACGTCTCCTCGTCACCCCACCGAAGGCCGCACTCGACGTGGCCGGCCGGCTCGGCAGCGGCAATGGCGCCAAGCTCACGCCTCTCGCGTTGCGCCTCGCCAACTCGCGAGCTGGCGCGGCTTCGGCGCCGGCGCTGGCGGTGGCGGTGGTGTCGGAGGCGGTGGTGTCGGAGGCGGTGGAGGAGGCGGTTGCGGTGGCGCCGGTTGCCACATGAGCACCATCGCGTCGGAGTATGCCACAAGGAAGCGTCAGCTTGGCTATGGCGGCGAACCGAGCGAGCCTGCCTCAAGCGTAGCCGCAAGCGTAGCCCGCGCACCGCCGCCGCCCGCGACTACTTTTGCCAGTGCTCAGCGCCGGCGCGCGGGGCGGGACACGAGGTTGAAGGCGAGGGCGAGTGCAAAGAAAGCGAGGCAGCCAAGGGCGGATGGCGGCAGAGGCGGCTCGTCTGCTGCGGCGACAAGAAAGACAAGGCCAAAGCTGGGCCTTTACCCTTGGAGCAACCTTCCCGCGCTGACCGCGCAAGCGGCTTTGTGGCTGTGGCGCTCTTCCTCGTGACGTGGCCCGGGCGCGTGGCAAGGCTGGGTGCAATTCAAAGGAAGGGCCGTTGTGAGGTACAATCATTGAGGTTTGTGCGGTATTCAGCCGTTTGCTCCTGCCGTGCGCGGACGTGATCGATTCACGACGTTGCATATTGATCAACAACGTGCCTCGTTTTGTTTCGGTGAAAACGGTGATACACGCTCGCTGCCACCACTGGGGGTGTCACACTCAGGCACACATTCACTTTCACACAAGGTTCCTCACTTAGACTGCACCACGCCCATGGTACACCCTAACCGCAGCACTACACTTCGCTCTGAAGCTTGCGGCCGCGCAACGAGTGCACTGCAGCGCCCACCGCCACCAGGCGACACATGACGTACGACAGCGCTTCGGCTCTGT
>ENA-UOXG01000473-UOXG01000473.1-mixed-culture-metagenome-genome-assembly--contig:-NODE-473-length-27298-cov-54.192306_pt1 | contig 27298 bp, 15 predicted proteins | sample MGYA00238159_ERZ761634 | MGnify/ENA primary metagenome ERZ761634 (study PRJEB28908, sample SAMN08776845) | mixed culture metagenome | isolation source: Freshwater growth medium | place: USA... | reverse complement strand
ATTTTCAAACGACGGTTTTTCGTCCATTTTCGCTCACTTTACCGCTCAGGCGGCCTCGAAGCGCGCGCCGAAGGGTCGCGGAACCGTCCGGCGAGGCGAATAGTGACTTTTAGACTTGGGTCGTGCCCAAGCCGCGCCCGGAAGCGCCGTCTTAGGATTATCTTACGCTACACGAGGCCGGGCGGTTTGAGGCGGTCGCGTTTGCAAAGGGCAAGCGGGCCCGCCGCGAGTACGGCGACGCGTCGTTCCACGTTCGACGCGTCGCCGACGACGTCCTGCTCTAGCGCGGCTCTAATGAACGTACATCGGCTCGGCTGAGGGGTACACTAGCCCCCCCATCGATAAGCTAAACACGCTGCAGCCACGAATCTACGATCGACATCCCATAATCACACCATCACCCAGCTTGGCGTGATGGGCTCGTCCTTGGCGCGCACGTGGATCTGACCGACGGCCGCTGTCTCGTGTGCGACCCAGACCTGCGCCTCGTCCTGCACCTCATCCTGCAGCGCCGGCGCCATGCTTGCCAGCGTCGTGCCATCGAGCGACTTCTCGTGCTTGATGGTACCCCAGTCATTCCCGACCCGCTGGAACACGCGCAGGCGGCGTGCGGTGGTGTCGAGCTCGAAGACGAGAAACTGCGATCGGACGCTTGGGTCGTCCGGGTCGTCTTTGCCGCCCTTTTGCAGGCTCGGCGCGTTGTACACGTCGATCACTTGGCCCGTCACGTTGGACAGGTCCCACGTGTAGAAGGCGCATGCATGGGTGTGACCGTGGATGAGGGCGGCCACGTGGTGGCCCCGGAGCACGCTCGCAAAGGCGGCGGCCTCGCGCGCCGACCACCAAAAGTCGGGTGAGTAGCCCGACCACGGGGGGACTCCTGGCGCGCCGAAGCCGGTCAGCCCGTAGTGCATGAAGAGCACCAGCGGCGTGCCCTTATCCACCGTCTTGAGGTCCGCCTCGAGGAAGCTCAGGGAGAATTCCGGGCAGTGCCAGCCGTACGGTGGGTGAGCCGGGTCGCAGCCCGTGCCAGGGAGGGCCTTGCCGCTCGCGCAATCGCCGTCGGTGCCCGGGTACACGCCGAGCATCACAAAGTGTACGCCCTCCCACTCCCACGAATAATGAAGCCCATTGGGCGACAGCCTGTATTTGGGCGGCGCGTCGGGTCGCGCCACGCGCTGCCGATTGCGCTCGATGAGCGTGCGCCGCAGCAGGCCGGTAGCGGCATCCGTGCTGTTGCCACCATCGTGGTTGCCGGCCCCTTCCAATGTCGGGAAGCGCACTGCAGTGGGCCTTTGCACGCCCGACTCGATCGGAAACATGTCCGTGTAGTTGCCCAGCTGAGCCGCACACCCTGGGTCGACGGTGGTATTTGTCGGGTTGCTATTGCAACCGTCGTCGATGATGTCGCCGGCCACGACGACGGCGCGAATGTTGCTCTCCACGCTGCCGCCCCACTTGGAATCGGCAGGGAAGGGAGTTCCTGGCAGTTGGTTCATCTCCTTTACGCCGCGCAAGTTCTTCTCGACGTCGGGCACGCCGCCACAGGTAGTGAAGTGCGTGTCTGGCGCTACTATAAAAGTGACAGTGGCGGCTGAGGCGGAACGTGCCGCGAGGAGGAGGAAAGAGGACGCTCGCATCTATCTTGTGAAACACACTCTGTTTCTGTGAATGACGAAAATATTCTACGGTTACAAGGTCGTCGACGACGGATGCATGCATGAATTCTTTGCCTGACATCAATTGTGCCCCGTTGCATTCGGTCGAGGCGCACTCCGCCCGCCGAGTCCTCGCCATGGGCCGAGGCACACCGCCCGATTGGCACACCGCCCGCCGAGGCTTCGCCATCGGCCGCCATTTCAACGAGCTCCTCTTCTCGACCAAGGTGCGGCGCATGCACCTCGGCGTCCAGATGATCAACGCCGTCTGCGAGTTGGGCAGCGGCAGCCATCCGAAATGGAAGCAAGGCGACCCGCAGCTCTACACCCGAGATAACGTCGCGGCACGGCTCACGCTGCGGCGCGACCCGCTCGTGGGCACCGCTCTGCAAAAGTGGTGGGCCGTCATGCAGAATACCTTTGGCACGCCCGACGCGCCGGCGACGTTTTTGGTGGAGCATCAGTTCGTCACGATCCTGTGCAAGCTCGGCAAGGCGCTCCTCAACGACGTCGACTACGACAGGGCCGAGGTGCTCGAGGCGGCGCAGGCCGACTGGGAGATGGACTCGTGCGCCCAGGTCCAGATGACACGCGAAATGTTCATGGACAGCCTCTTCGAGCTGTGTGACATCTGGACGGACGGCATCTCCGCACTCGAGTACCATGACTTCCTCATGGGCCTGCTGTGGCGGGTCGCGGGCGGCAACCCGCCTTCGCTGCTCGACGACTCGCTCATCTCGTACGGCGGCTTCCGCTCGCGCGACGAGGATCCGTACGGCGAGCAGGCTCGCCTCGCTGAGCTCGAGCGCGAGCTCGCCGAGCGTGAGCTCGAGCGTCGAGCTGCCGAGTGGCTTCGGCAGAAAGCAGAGGACGAGGCGCGCCGGGCGGCCGAGGAGGCCGAGCGGCTGCGGCTCGAGATGGAGGCGTTCGCGGCGCAGCAGGCAGCGCTTGCGGCGCTTGCGGCGCAGGAAGCGGCGCTGGCTGCGCAGCAGGCGGCGCAGGAAGCGGCCAAGCGCGCAGCAAGAGAAGCCAAGGCGGCGAAGCTCGAGGCAGCGAAACTCTCGGGCATGAGCGCTGCGGAGCGCGCCGCGTATCTCGAAGGGTGCCATGCAGAGAAGATGATACAGCAGCTCGAAGCGCAAGGGCGTGAGATCCGTGTGGTCTTGCTCCAGATCGAGCCTCCCTGGCTAGCCGTGCGGCCTGTGGGCGGCGCATCGGGCGGCGCCGTGTCAGCATACGGCAGCTCGAACGGAGAGCCCTCAATCTGGGCGCTCGAGCTCCGACAGATCGACGGCCCCGAGCTCCTCGCCGCGCGTGAGAAGGCGGCGGCGGCGCGCCTGCGTGCAGAGGAGGAGCGGCTCGAGCGCGAGCGACTGGCCGAGGAAGCAGCCCGGCGAGCGGCCGAGGAGGCTGCGCGTCGGCGTGCGGCGGAGGAGGCGGCGCGCCTGCGCAAGGAGGCTGAAGAGGAGGCGCGGCGGCTCGCCGATATCGAGGCGAAGCGCGCGGCGCAGGAGGCCTTCAAGAAGAGCGGCGGTAGGATGGGCGGCGGTCTCGGCCAATCCTTCATGAACCCCAGAGGCGAGATCGTACCGGCCCCTGGTCGTTCGGGCAGCCCCGGAGGCTCACCACGCGGCCCCTCGGCCTCAGAGCTCCCCAAACATCTGAGCAGCTCTGCCGGCAGTCACTCCGATCAGCTCAAGGCTCTCGACCGTCGCGGGCGGCCCACCACCGCGGACGCGTACCGGGCTGGCAGTGCAGATGGCGGCGGCGGCAGTGCTGCAGATGGCAACAGCAGCAGCAGAGCTGCAGGAGGTGATCGAGTCGGCGGGGGGAGAGGCGAGCGTAGTAGTCGAGGAAGAAATCCTCAGACGCAGCGCCAAGATGCAGCAGCTTCTACCGGTACCGTTCCCACTGCCTCTTCATGCTCATCAACCGTGCCGCCCTCGCAGCCATCGTCGTCGGCGCGCCACCCGTCGCCTGATTCCCGCGAGCCATCGCCCCCGCGCCAGCGATCGCCCCCGCGTCAGCCGCATTCAGAGCCGCCAACGCCCCCCTCGAACGAGATCTCTCCTGACGAGATCTCTCCTGACGAGCACAACGGCTCGCGTGCGCCACGCGCTGCTGCGGACGCGCCTACGCCGATCGCATCGCATGGCGGCGGCGGGCGGCCAGGGCGACCAGGGCTGCAGCACTCCGCCTCGCCATCTTCAGTTGGCTCGCTGGCAGTAGCCTCCGAGCGCAAACTTACCAAGTGGTGTCCGCAGTGCACCTTCGACAACCCTCCGGACGCGGCAGTGTGCGGGCTCTGTGGTTATGATTATGCCGCTGCCGCCGAGGCGCTCAAGAGCAAACGCTACCCCTGGAGTCAGGAGGTTGCATTGGCTGAGGAGGCTGAAGAGGTGGCAGAAGGAGCACAGACTCGAAGGCCCGTTGGACGCGAGGCCGCCGCTACGGCGCCAGTGCACCGTAGCGGCGGCCTCCAAGTGGGACGCGTCGTGGCCGTGTTTCGACGAGAGGCATCAGCCGCAGAATCCTCTCCAGCGAGCCCCTACACGCATGCAAGTGGCGACGGCCACGTCAAGGGGGGCCTCTTCCCCTTTGCACGCGACATTTGGTCCGCCGAAGATGCTCGGGCGATCAGCCGTCAAGCCACGCCGCTGCCCGCCCCCAGAAGCTGCATCGACTACATCGACTCTCGAGCTGAGGCGATGGCGGTTACTCCGGGTCTGGGGCTCGGTGCGGGATTCCACCCAACCTTCCCCAGCCGCTGCCCCACCGCTAACGGCCGGGCGAGGCCATTCACACCTCGAGGCGGAAGCCCTCGAAGTGGCAACTTCAGAGGGGTGTGCGCTGCCATACCTCCGGTGCCTCCATGCTGGTCGTCGCCCCCCTCAAGGGGGAGTCCTCCCTATCGAAGTCTTTTGTCGAGGCCCGCGTCGCGCCCATCCGCGCAGCTGACTCACCAGCAGACGCCGCCGCGCCCTTCCATCGCCCCGTCCGACTCGCCCGCATGCTCACCAGTTCACTCGGCCGGTAGCTCTCCATGGCAGTTCACATCCGGCCGGCTGCCGCCGCGCCCGGCTGACGGCACGGTGCACCTGCTGCGCTCCATCTCCACCCCCGAGATGACATCTCGCACCCCCGAGATGACCTCTCCGATCGGACCGTGGGCGGCGCGCCCTCGGGGGCTGGGCAACGAGCTCCACTCACGAGGGCGACTCGTGCGCGGTGCGGCGGAGCGAGGTAGTGGCTTCATCGTCATGATGAAGGCAGGTGTGCGGCTACAGGCAGTGGGCGCGACTGCCTCGCCGCCAGCCGTGAAGCCACTCTTCAAGCAGTGACGGCCGGAGCGCGGATGGCTCAGCACGTTCGACGTGACGACGTCCTTCCGCACGCAGCGGCTTTGCGCTTTCTGCCCTTTCAGCCCTTTCATCGACCATCGACCATCGACGCACGACCTGGCAGGGTATAGGCAATAGGGTACATCAGCTGTATAGTCGCACGATCAGGAGCTCATCACCAGCAAACAGTCCGGAGACAGCAAGAGTGCATACGGTACTCTCGACGCGTGTCTAGTGCGCATATCTACGCGAATGATGACGCCGATCTACGCTCAGAAAACGAAATCACATGGAAAATGGCAATGATCGGCCAGTCATTGTGGATAAGTTTAGGTTTACGTACCGTACCTCAGAGCTCAGTGCTCATACACATGCTCAGGACACGACAGCTCCGCACACCGGAGTCACGTAGCGCGTCGTGTAGAAGACCATCGCATCTTCGCATGGTTGCGTCGAGTAATAGCTAATACTAGCAACTAGGGGAACGGAAATGAAATACGCGCTACGTAACATTCACGGTATCTGGTGAACAGCGCTTGGGCCTCGGTCTCACTGTCCCGGTCACGCCGCACCCGCCAAATGGGGGCGCGCTCTCGGTCCGTTCCGACCCCGGCCACGCAACATTCGTGGCAGCAGCACCTTGCACGCGATGAAGATGTTGATGGCGTTGATCGCAACAAGCAGGCCTCCGACGGCTGCGATGGCACCACCCCACTGCGTGACGCACTTCGCCTTGCCGTCGACACACGCTGTGGGTCCAAGTGGCTGCCGGAGCGCACTAAGTAGATAAGGGCCGACGAAGCCTCCCAGGTTGCCTATCGAGTTGACGAAGCTGATCGTGGTGGAGCGCAGCGGCTGAGGCTGGGCGGCCTGGACGAGGGTCCAGAGCGAGCCGGCCGCACAGAGGGAGATGGGCCCACACAACCCCGCGAGTGTGAGAGAGGCGATGGATAAGGTCGTTCGGGTCGCCAATGACCCTGCCGCATCGGCGGCCGCGCGCACGAGAAGCAGGCCGCTCACGCTCATGCAGACAGCGCTCGTCGTGGAGCAGACCCACAGGAGCCATGCGCGCCGACGCACACGCTCGCGGCCTGCAGGCGCGCGGTCGCCCCACCAGCTCACCAAGGCCGATGCGGGAATGCCAATCGCGAGCGGCACCGAGTAGAGCCCTGAGATGGCGAGGTTGCTCCAAGTTGGCAAGAGCTCTTTGAGCAGCAGAGGCTGGAAGAAGGCGCCCACGTACGCGATGGTGCACCCGCAAAAGTGCTGCGCGGAGAAGAGCCACACGGGCAGCGTCCGCACTGTGAGGCAGAGCGCTTCGCGCAGTCGGAGAGCGGGCGGCGGCGGCGGCGGCGGCGTGCGCTCGGCCTCGCACGAGCCCACGCCCTCGCCCTCGCCCTCGCCCTCGCCCTCGCCCTCGCCCTCGCCCTCGCATGCTCCCGGCACCGCAAGGCGGCCGAGCAGCACGCGGCGCTCCTCGGCCGTGAGCCAGCGCGCCGTCGTGGGCTTGTCGGGCAGCTGCACGAGCAGGCACAGCCCGATGAGCGCGGCGGGGAAGCCCTGCAAAAGGAACAGCCAACGCCACTGGTGAAGACCCCACAGCCCGTTGAACGTGTCAGTAGACATGATGAAGCCGGCGGTAATCGAGCCCACAATGTTGAGCGGAGCTCCGGCCGCTGTCAAAAGGGTGCTCGCCGTGCCGAGCACTTCGTCCGGCAGCCACGTCGACAAAAAGTAGATGGAGCCCGGATAATATCCTGCCTCCGCAAGGCCGAGGCAGAGGCGCAAGACGTACAGCTGGCCTAGGTGCTGCACAAAGGCCTGCGCCGTCGCAACCACGCCCCACACAAGCAGCGTGCCCGCGAGCACGCGTCGCGCACCAATGCGAGATAGAAGGTGCACCACCGGGATCTGCATGGTGCCGTAGCCGAGAAAGAAGAGGCCAGCAGCGAGACCGTAGGCGGTGCCTCCGGGCACGAGGCCTGGAACGTCGGACTCGAGGTGCTCGTCAAGCCCAGCATATGCAATATTGGAGCGATCTATGAACGATAAGCCGTAGCCGAGACTTAGAACAGGCATGATATGGATAAAGATCTTGCCCACGAGGGCGGCCGGCAGCGCCTCGGCAATAGGCGACGTTGCGCTGCCGCTGTTGGTAGTGGCCATGGTACTACCGGCCACGACAGCTGGGACATTGATCGGGTCGTCGAGGAGTGGCTTACGCATTGCAAGCTTCTGGACTGGCCGAGGTTCGGCGTTTGCTTTTCCCTGGCTGGCACCCTCCTGGCACTGAAACGTGAACAAGAACAAAGTCAAGTTTCGTCCAATTTCGTCCAATTTCGTCCAGTTTTGCAGTTCCAAAGACGCCGTAACGGTTTACTCAATTGTATCGGCTCCCCCTCGGTGTCTTTTTACCGGGACACACACGGGACACGGGCGCACACGGGATAATATTTTATTAGTCATGCCCTCATGACACGGGTCTGAAAAAGGACATACCCGCCTTGACGACGTGGGAGGTACGCAGATCCGTGATGCGCATGGCCTCCCAGTGTCTCTGGCTGAGCGTGGTGTTGTGCACAACACCACGCAGTGCGGCCTCTAGCTTGCCGTTTTGGAGCAGCTCGCCCTCCTTGGGCATCGTGTCGCCGACATTGCGCCAGCTCAGACCCGAGGCGGCAGGTGGTGGCGGGGAGACCTTCGCATCGAGTAGCGTCCAAACGCGCCTCGTGCCTGCAGCCACGGACGGCGCTCTCGCCACTAGCATAGATGAGATGTACAGGTTCTGATCGCTCGTGCAGGTGCCGTGAGAAGTACAGGTCCCGTGCATGATCTTCGCCATGCTCTTCTCGGAAACAGGTTTCGTGAGCTCGTTGAGCAGCATCGATTGGTTGAGCTCGCTGCATGCGAAGCCGAGGAGGTACGCCGAGGTGATCTCTGAGTTCCCCGACTTTTCGGCCGCGACGATGGACAGCCCGGCGTCGATGAACAGTTTGCTCGCGCCGCCGATCGTGAACCGGAAATAGTCAAACGGCACCCCATGCGTCGGCTCCATAAACGGTGCTGTCCATATCAGGTAGCCGCCGGGTGCGAGTAGCGCTGCCAGGCTGGTCGCCGCAACGTGAGGCTGCGCGACGTGCTCAAACACCTGCGAACAAAAGATGATGTGGAACGTCCTTAGCAGGCTCGGGTGCTGCTCCTGAATTGAGAGTAGGTCGCCACGAAACGACTTTTGGCCGATGTTGACGCTTGGAATTCGGGACATGAGCGAGAAGGTCCACGTCTCCTCGCACGCCTCGTATTGAGCAAGGTACCATCGCCCGTCCCACTCGAGGCATCGCATGGGCCTGCTCGCAGCTTTTGCAGCGGCAACGGCCTTGGGCGCAAATCGTGCCATCGCGCGTCCAAGGAAGCGCACAAAAGCGACGCGAGAAACGGCACGGTTGGTGATGGATGCGACTTGGTCAAACTTGGCACGGTAGGTGGTATTCGGCCCCAGGAGTGTCTTCATCATGTGCGGTTGGAGCATCGGACGCCCCAGGCCGAATGCCGAGACCGGCAACACCTTCTTTTCAAAGAGTTCCGCATGAAGCCGCAGAAATGCGGTGCCGAGCTCCTCGCCGGCCTGCTTTGTGAGCCAACAACTTGTATCGGCCTCCTGGAGGAAGCGTTCTGTGCTCCCAGTGGGTCGCTGGCGCTCTGCAACCAGCAGACCAGCAAAGAATGCCACCAAAAGCGAAAGGAGGTAGAAGGCAACGATGAGCAGCAAGCGGTAGGTGGGGAGCTGTGGCTGCTTTGTCGCGCCGGCATTCCGCAGGCTCGTCACCGCATCTCGGGCCGTCAGCATGTAGGAATCGCAGCTTCATGTCGGACGTTCGTCCGCACCTGCGAGGGCCCCCCCCCCTGTGGCACAAGTCGGCCACAAGTCTCAAGTGACTCAAGTCTAGTGGGGAAAACTTGGGTACCGGCAACCGGGTATACGAGCCGCGCAATCTAATCAAGTCAGGAAAGTCAGGTCTTTCGCACATAAACAACAGACAACCAAACAGCTGGCTATCGAAAGAGCTCCGAAAGCCAGCTGTGGACGCGGACGAGTGGACCTGCTCTCCTGCTGAGAACCCAGCTGAAATCCTGAGTGCTGACCTCTGACTTCTCAGTTGGAGGTGTTGGACAATGGAGTTGGACGACAGGACGTGAGGGATCGAGCCAAAGGCGGAGCCAGTGGGCGGAGATGACGGAGGCTAGGAGGGCAACCAACGAACCATCTAGATAGGTGACACGCAGACTGCGTTTTTAAGAAGGGAGAAGAGTCCGAGCCAGCGTGCCTTGTCTTGACTTGACATGCCGTGTCTCGGCCGGTCTCTCGCCGATTTCAATTTGGAGGGGTCACTCGCTCGCTCGAGGCCTCGATGCAGGTCTTTCTGGAGGCCAGCGCACGAATCGCCGCGGCGCTGACGAGTGACGTGGGTTCTGAGACCTCATCTACCGCCCAAATGTCTGTCAGGGCGTCAAAAGTTGGCATGACGCCCGAGCAGCGGCTGGGGCTGGGGGCTCCGCCGAGGAAGCAGATGCAGCAGGAAGAGGTGTTGGCGCCCCTGGACGAGGACGAGCGCAGCGCAGTGCGGCAACGGTTTGCGGCTCGCGGCACCGGCGCCTATGCCACGAGCCGCGGAGGCGGCGGCGGAGCATTCGGCAGCAGTAGCAGCTGCTATAGTGGCCGTGATGCACCGTCTGGCTCGCTGTCTCCAGCGAAACAGCGGCTCGCAGCAGCAACTGCTCGCCGAGAAGCTGAAGTCCGAACGGCACGCGAACGCGAGGGGCAGGTGCGTCAGCGCGCGCGGATGATGGCGGCGCTGACTGCGAGGCGCACAGCTGAGCGTGAGGCGGCCGAGGCAGCACGGCGAGAAGAGGCTCGCAAGGCCTATGCAGAAAAGATGCGCGAGCAGGAGGAGCGGAAGCGGCAGGTGGCTGATCAGCAGCGGCAGATGGCCATCCCCGGTTTTGGTAGCACGATTGCGCGCGCGATGCCGCCTCCTCTCACCGAGAAGCAAATCTTGCGCAAGAAGCGTCAGGCGCGCCCGGAGTGGGGCTGCGGCCATGCGGGCGGCTACAAACTCAAGGCAGAGCCGCGAAGGTATCATTACGTGTAGGCATCAAGATGGGCGAAGTCTTTAAGCACATGGGCAGGCCGACATGCATTGTGAAGAGCGCGTACTCGCGAGGAGAGCGGGAGGAGGATCTCGAGCTGGCAGCTGCGCTAGGCGATAGGCGTAAGGTTCTGGCTTCTGGCTTGAGTTCTGCGCAGTGCGCTGCCGCACAAGTCGTGCAACGCGGCGTCAACGGACAACGCGGCGGCGCTCGGCTTGATTCCTTGAAGCATGCCTTGAAGAAGGATATGTCTCAAGTCCGAATGGCCTTTTCCGTAGAGCGCGCGCGGCCAGCGGCCTTCGACGCGCTCGACGCGGCCGGGGGCGGGGCGGACCCCCGCGGGTCGCGGCTTCTGCGGCCGCGCGCGCTCTACGCGGCCGGGGGCGGGGCGGACTCACCCCGCGGGCCGGCTTCTCGGATGTTTTTTGTGCAATCAGAAACCGTCGTAGCTTGTCGTAGCACGTACTAGGAAGTAAGATTAGAATAAGATCGGTAACGATCGTTCTCGCTCATCTCTCTCACGACGCCTCTGAGCCCCGCGCGTCAATGGTCCGAAAGAGACGCTCACCTATAACATTTAAGATTCACCGCCAGTTGGGCTTGGCACATGGCAGTTCGCACACACGGATCGCACGCCCTTGCATCGATCCTAGGCCGCAATCACGTCACACATGACAGCCGCTTGCCCTATAAGGAAAGCTTGCCTTAACCATACGCGTCCCGCCCTCGAACGCCGCTTGCACTCCAAGGCGAGATCAGGCCACCCATCCCACTCTCGCAGACGAAAATGCTTAGAAGATGGTGGGGGGCGCGGCGCCGCCGAGGCCACCGGTCGGGTAGAGGGCGTCGACGCCGAGGAGCTCGTGGACGAGGCAGCCGGTGATGCCCATCATGGCCGCGCGGCCGTTCTGGCGCTCGGCGTTGAGCTTGAAGGTCTTGACCTCGGGGTCGTCATAGCGCACCCACGAGTCGAGGGCGATGTCGCCGGCCTCGGCGTCCTCGGTCTGCGCCTTGGAGGCGAAGCCGGTGCCCGCCTCCTGCATGCAGGTGAGGATCATGATCTGCAGCCAGCCCGCGGTGGGCACGGCCTCGAGCGACGCGAAGCAGCCGATCGGGACGTCCGAGAACTTGAGGTTCGCCGACGTGGAGAGGTAGCCCGGCACGTAGATGCCCGCGTGGAGGGCGATCACGTGGAGGAAGCCAAGCATGGCCGCGCGGCCGTGCTTGATCTCCATGATCTCGTAGCGGCGCATGTCGCGGGTCTCAATGAGGCCGAGCGGGTCGTACACGCCGAGCGGCGGGAGGACGCCGAGGTCACCCTCGGAGAACATCTGGACGGTGCGCGAGCGCATGACCGGGGCCTGGAAGGCCTGGACGGAGGCGGCAAGGGCGACGACTGCGGACATTTGTTTGATTGCTGCGAGCGAGAGAAGAAGAGGCTGCGTGAGCATACATGAGGCAGGCCATAACCAAGGCGTGATCTTGCGGTCGGTTTCCGCGCGAGCGCAGCACGCGCGACGACGCAGCAGGGCATGCGTCGCGTGCGAAGCGCGCGTGCTCGCTGCAGCAGCGTGTTGGGGGAGCGGGCCGGTTTGGAGAGATACGCGGCGTGGCAACCGCGCCACGGGATGGGCAGGCGGCCATGCCAGAGCGAGGGTTGCGAAGCGAGCGAGCGCATTACTTTTTGAGATTGTTCGGAATGAGAAGCGAGCACAATTTTAATCACGCCACTTGCACTTTTAATCGCTGGCGGTGTGTCGCCCAAAGAGTAACGGCTGTGAATCCACCTTGGCAGGATACTTCTCTTGCGCGGACGCCCGCCGCTTTATTAAATGGCGGGCCGACGCGAGTCGCGACGATCGATGCGCGCGCCAGTTGTCTCCTTATTGTCTCCATTTCGCTTCTCTTCTCATCGGTAAACTGATGTTGATCGCCTTCTCAACAGGCATCAGCGCGGGGGGGGCGGCGGGGAGTGCGTCGGAGGGCAGGCGTTAGGCAGGCGATAAAGCAGTGCGTGAGCGAAGTGCGTCGAGTCATATATTTGTCAGCTTTCGTGTGGTGGTTATTTATAAAGCTGGAAATAGGAAATATTAGAATCAAGGGAAATTCTCTGACTACAGACTGTATAGTGATCCGCCCAGCAACGGTATGAGCGAGTACTCAGTACTTGTGTTGACCTAGGGGTGCGGAGCCCGGTTTGGAGTTGTGCGGAGCCGGCCTTTGAGACGGTGTGTCCCCAGACGCTCATCTTCGGCCGACCGAAGGCCACACACCCAGAATTGCACACACCGGCCCAATGGCAACGCACGCGTGAGCGCGTGGCCGCGTGCACTTACTCCCCCACCCCAGCTTGTATCATGTCAGGGCGGGGAGGTGTGGTAAGCGAGCGCGGGGGGTACGTAGGGGGTACGTAGGGGGTACGCGGGGGGGACCGCGAAGAAACTCAGTATTTGACTGACTCACTGAACGGTACATGTATGCCGCGAGCGCCGCTGGTACAGTCTGTAACGCTGGTGGCGGGACGGACGCGGTAACGCGCCCACCCATCCAGGTGGCATCCAGGTGACGAGGGGGAATTGGCATTTGCCATCGGATTTGGTGGGGTTTGCCATCGGATACATATTCTGATTTCACAGGTCGCGTGGTTTCAATTATCGGTATGTTGCAATCTTTTCGACGCGCCGAGCGCGTGCGGGGTGCTGTAAACACAGCGCCGATCCATCGCGGTCGTCGCACGAAAAACGGACCGGCGACGCAACAAAGGGCAGCCAGGCGCCGTAACCTTTGGGCGCGCACGGCTTGTCTGAAAGACCTAGTGCAGTGGAGGCATGGAGGCTGCCGCGCTACCTTCTGAGGTACGCACACGCCCGTGCTACTACGACAGCGCTCGCATTGCGCGGTGTGCCAAGCGCGGTGAGCACATCGTCTTCATGGGCGACTCGCTCACCCGGTACCAGTGGCTTGCGCTCGCGGCCTCTTTTCATCGCGGCGTCGAGCTAAGCGATGCTGAATTTCCGAGCCTCGTCAAGGAGCGGGAGTGGCGGCACTGGATGCCCTTTTACAATGGCAGCACGGAGGCGCTCAAGCCCAATGGCAGGTGCGACTGCCACCGCAGCTTTGCGAAGCCAGTCGGAAGCAAGACGATCGAGAACCGATTCTTTTGGCTCTCGGGCGGCGCACTGAACCTCAGCTTCATCCAGGTGCTCAACCCTGAGGCCATCCTCGGCACGTGGTTGCCCGTCGGACCGCTCAGCGACGAGCGCCACCGAGCGCAATTGCACGACGAGTTCGCGCCGCGATGGCGCATGCGATGGGCTGAGTGCATCGCTCAGGTCGTTGCGCAAATGCAGCCCCCGCCGACGGTACTTCTGCTTAACATGGGACAGTGGGGCCCGCCGCCGAATGCCAGCTACCTAGAAGACATTTACGCCGTCGCTCGCCGCGCCGCGCCGCGCGTCGTGTGGAAGACGACGACCCGCATGCGTAAGTCGGGGCCCACCAAGTGGCTACGCACAGACATGCTTGCGCGGCGCACATTTCGCGAGATATTTGACGCTGCGCGGCTAACGCGCTCGCTCTCGAGCCGCGACTACTGGGATGTGCGCCACTTCGTGCCGCATGTGTACAATCATCTGAATGCAGCGCTGCTAAGGCAGCTCTACGGACAGCCCGTTCAGTGTGAAGAGTTCAACCACGGCCGCTGCTCACGGAGCAAGACCGTACTTGCAACGACCGCAAGAGTGAGAGGAGCGCCTGCTCCCGGGCCGCTTTCAGCGTCGTCGGCAGATGACACGATGAGCGAGGCCGAGCGAGCTGCCTCGGTGAGCTCCGCGACTCCGGAGCAGGGGTGGACAGGAGTCCTAGAGCGGCCGCCGACCGAGTGGAACACGCTGCAGACGATTCTGTGGCTGGATTTCCTTGGGGTTTCGTTTGACGCTAAGGAGTTTGCCAACCGGAGCATCAATGCTAGCAGCATGCGCGAGCTCCTGGAGCTGTCGCGCCACGCCGAGCTCGGCATGCCGCAGGGCGCGCGTCAGAAGGTTTTGGGCGCCCTCTGGGCGCGCCAGAAGGCGATGAGGCATGGGCGCGCCTGAGGGCGACGACCATCCTTTGCGCTTTGAAAATGCTTTGAGCCACTGGGTACGGGCGCATGCTCTCACACACAGCAGACAGCACCGACCGTGCTGTATATCTCCAAATCTGCAACTGACAATTTGATGAGCAGTGACTTGGGCGGCCCGAGGTCCCCGAAACGTCCCCGAACGTCCCCGACGCTGGTGTACGCACGCTAGTTCGTGTTGTCGGCTGTTGGACGTGCCGGGGGGGAAACTATCATGGATCAAGTCAAGTCCCACGGTCAAGTCACTTCATAAACAAGTAAACGAACAGACAACCTATGTAACAGCAAACAGGAAGTTCGGAGATCTATATCCAGCTATATCGCTATATCCTTCGTATCGAATGTGCTCTCGTGGCTAGCAGTGTAGGTGAGAGTCGACGGAGTGGAGGAGGCACATGACTTGACTGGACTTCAAAGTCTTGACTTGACTCCAAACTTGACTTGAATCGCGGTCGAACGACACAAAGCATGCATCGCTTCTCTTTCTTCAGTTCACTCGCCGCCTTTTCGCTTTGGCCGTCCATCTCCAACCGATCCCGACCCAGAAGAGCGAGAAGAGGCTTCGTTTAGCGTTGTTGACTATGCGCTCCCATATGCCGCCGCCCGCGCCCGTACCCTGCACAGCCGCCGTCTTCGACGCTCACGCAGGCGGGGCATTCCATCTCGAGCAATTAGGCCGGCGACTCACTGGGCTGCCTGGCGGCGCGATGTGTACGGCCGCAACCAATTTGATCCTTGGCAACGAGCGCTTGGCGATTGAGTTCCTCATGTCCAAATCGTGCACGTTTCAACGAGGCTACCAGGTAGCGTTCGGTGTGCTGTCGCCTGGCGGTGATAGAAGCAAGATGCTGGGTACTCAAGTCGGTAGCGTGGCCCTGAATGCCGCCGGTGCTCTCATGGTTGACTTTGAGATGCATCGCATCGGACTAGGGCGCATCCTGCCAGGAGCTACCGTGAGATTGGAGTGGGAACCTGCATACATCCGAGCACCATCACCTGCATACTACGGCGATACCGGATCAGTCGGCCTGCTTATCTGGCGTGTGAACGACGCCGCCGTGTGCCGATGGGAAGCAGACTGTCGTGGATGGACTGTTGTGGCTGGCAACGTTGGCGAGGGACAGATCATCGAGATCGCCAAACCCGGGCGGCACATACCACCAGTGCGCAGCTCAATGGCAGAGGCACTCGCAGCGGCTGATGAGTGAAACCTGGGAGTGAAAGGGCGAACAGCACACCGCTCGCTGTACTTGGAAGCGGCGTATGATGGTGTATTGGTGAGACGATATTGGTCGGTCCGTTCACTGGATTCGTATATCTTACGTATATCAGGTGAACAGCAGGGAGACGGGTCAATTGAGACGGGTTCGCAGTAAAAAAGGTGCGAATCGCAGTTTTAAAGGATAGGTTGCGGACTCGCCCGACGGAAGGCGCCAACCCGCAACCGCTCACTCAGATACACTGACAGTTGAAAAGTACGTGGTTCCCCCATCCCCGATGAGTCGCCCTGTGGGCCCAGTTTAACCTGCCGTTTGGTTACCAAGCGTCTCCATTTCGCTGGGAGGGGGGGAAGCGCAGCGGAGCACCAGGTCGCGCGGAGCGAGTCCACTGTAGTTACCCTATGGTGTTTCAACACTGTGCTGCACGCCAACAATTTGCCGTGCGTAGAATTCGAACACGCAAGGTCTCGCCGCCCCCTTTCCAGGAGGTTCTAGAAGCCCAGTGCATCCTCCGGACCAACGCGTGTCTCCTTGACGAGGCCAGAGATGGCCTTAAAATTCGGGTGGTCCTTGGAGCGCATGAGCTCGAAGAGCACGCTCTCAGTGCTCGTGATGTACGCGCCCGCGCCTGCGCAGCGGTGCAATCCGACTGCGCGGCCGGTCGAGTCGGACGACGAGACGGCGTCTACGCAAAGATGGACATTATAGCCCATCTCGATCAGATCGAGCGTCGATTGCTGCACGCACACGTGCGCTTCGATGCCGCAGATGATCACGTCTGTGAGGCTGCTGTGTGCCTTGAGCACCTTAACCACCTGGGGCACGCACATGGAGAAGTCGGTCTTCTCGACAATCGTTGCGGCTGACTTGTCGAACTCGCCGACGGTGTGACCGAGACCCTTAGGGTACTGCTCAGTCACGATAGTCGGGATGCCCAGCAGCTTGGCCGCCTCGCCCATGCGCCGGCTGCCAGCGACAACTGCAGGAAACTTGTGGATTGCCGTGCGGAACCGCTCCTGGATGTCGCATATGAGCAGCGCACTCGTGGCCGGCTTGAGGCGCGCGAGACGCATAGGTGCTGCAATTGGTGGAGGCGCGGGTGGCATCGTCGACATCAGCGCGCTCCGACGCAGACCACCGAGCCGCGCGAGCATCCACGAGCGGCTCAAAGACCGTCAGAACCAAGTCAGCTCTGGAAAGCAAGCACCCAGAGCACCAGTCGCGTGGCTAACCCCCGTACCGTAGGACTCGTCATCAAGACATCTGATCGCGGAAGTTCGCGATCTAAAATGGGACTGCGGAATCATGTCATCCTATAGCGACGCTCCGGGCTTCGCGAGTGTGCTCTCGGGCCATCATCGGCGCCACTACTCCTTTGGCGATGCCGTGCTTGCTGGATGGGCCGACGATGGTGGCATGCTCTGGCCGACTCAGGTACCACAGCTAGACCAGCAGCGCCTGGCCGCATGGGCGAGCCTCTCCTACCCTCAGCTGTGCGCCACCATCCTCAAGCTCTTCGTGCCAGCCGACGACCCAGACATTGCGCACGGAGAGCTCGACGCGCTCATCGCGCGGAGTTTTTCGGGCTTCGGCAGCGCCGATGTCGTTGAGCTCTTCACGCTCGAGGGCGGCGATTTGGGCCCTGGCCTCGCAATCGCAGAGCTGTGGCACGGACCGACACTCGCATTTAAGGACCTTGGAATGTTGGTGCTTGGCCAGATGCTTAGCCACCTGCTGCGCAGGCGGCGCGAGCGGCTCCTCCTCCTCGTGGGCACGAGTGGCGATACCGGCTCCTCTGCGATCGAGGCGGTGCGCGGCCTGCCAAATGTGGACATCGTCGTGCTCTACCCTCTACGCGGGTACAGCTCGATTACGCCCGTGCAGGAGCGCCAGATGACCAGCGTCGCCGAGGTCGAGGCCAACGTGACCGTCGTGGGCGTCGAGGGCACCTCAGACGACCTCGACGTCCCCATCGAGGCCTGCTTCCGGGACGCTCCGTTCAAGCGACTCCACGCGCTCGGCTCCGTCAATTCCGTCAACGTGGTGCGGCTCCTTGTGCAGAGTGTGCACTTCTTTTACGCGTACCTGCGAGTATGCCCGGCCGCGGACCGCACGGTACAGTTCGCCGTGCCGTGCGGCGCGGGTGGCCACCTCGCGGCCGGCCTCCTCGCCTTGCAGATGGGCCTGCCAGCGCGCCTCATCGCTGCGACAAACGCCAACGACGCGATGCATCGAGTACTGAGCACGGGAATACTGCACGCCGGACGGCCCTCGCGACCGACGGCCTCGCCCTCGATGGACATCCAGATGCCCTACAACGTGTGGCGCCTGCTCTACGTGGCCAGCGGCGGCGATGGCGATGCCGTTCGGCGCTGGCAGGAGCAGCTCCGCATCGGTGTCTTGCAGCTGCCTCCTCACATCGTCATGTGGCTCGCCAAGCGTGTGGGCAGCGTCGCGGTGGATGACGAGGAGACGCTGGCCACTGTGCGCTCCGCCCGTGTGCAGTCGGGCTACTTCCTCGACCCCCACACTGCCGTCGGGGTCGCCGCCGCCCGCCGGTCGCCCTTTGGCATTTATGGTCCGCCGCCCAGCACGGGCTTCGTCCGCGCTCACAACGGCGCGACGGCCGAGCCGCGCGTGTGCCTAGGCTGCGCTCATGCCGTCAAGTTTCTGCCCTCGGTCGCGGCCGCGCTCGGCAGCACGATCGACGCCACGCTCGCTGCGATGCCTGAATGCGTCACGCACCAGTGCGTCAGCGCCGTCGGTCGCATGGCGCGTGAACTCCACGCGGCAGGGGGCGCCGCCGCGGGCGACGGCTTCAGCAAGGAGGGGCAGATGCCGACTGGCTGCACTACTGTCTTCCGTCGGGGCGAGGACTGGGAGCACCGGCTGCGTGCGCTCCTCGCCAGTGTGACCGCGCGCGCGAGCGAGCGCGCCGGAGCGAGCGCGCGACATGGCGCAGCAACTGGTAGTCCGGCGAGCCGCCTGTGAGTAGCTTTGTGAGTTGCATACCCCCACACACACACTGACATCAAGAGTTGGCCCAAAGAAATGGAAATCGCCGCTTGTGTACGGTCATTGCCCACGAGAAAAGACGGGAATGGATAAGGGGGGCGGTGGCGGGGGGGACGGCTTTTTGCGGGTTTTCTCTGGCCCGTATAAGCGCGGTGCAGGGTGCTAGTCGGGCGAGGTGCGTGTGGTGCTATCCGAAATTGTACGTGTTCGCGGTTGCGTTCGTCGTGAACATCATGTTGAGACCGCTTTTGGCGACGATGGCGGTCGTGTCGTCGTCCTGCTCGACGACAACGCTTAAATTCGTAACGCCATCGAGCCCGGCCGCTGCCGCGCGCAAGCACCTCATCGTAGGCACAGAAGACCTTCTGCTCTCGGACGCTGCAAAGGAGTTGCTGCCTGCCGGCTTGCCGTTTTCGCGATGGAAGTATCTCGTGCAGCTGGCGGCAGATGGCGGGAGCAACGGGGCATCTTCAAATTGGATGTTCACTGGCGCCGACCGCAAGCCATCCACAATCGTATGCGCGGTGCTGCCAAAGGCGTGCTCACGCCACAACTCTCCGATTCGACCGCACGCAATTTTTGCGCACTGCAGGGCAAGTGCACAGGCGTCTACAGACGTGCTCGTGCTGCTCGAGAGCGCCTCGCATGCTGCTGGCACTGCTTGCGCCATTGGCCGCGCGTTCCCGCTCTTCTCGGCGAAGACCTCCCGCGGGCGCGATACGGGCGGCGTGCCCCAAACCGTATGCGTCAGCTTCGCCACGCGCGCAGGCCCGGTCGCGAACGATGGCACGCTCGCCGGCTGCGCGGCTGCCGCCGCCGCCGTGCGACGCGCCGCGCGCCTCGTCGATCTGCCTCCAGATCTGCTCACAACGACGGCCTTTGTCGAAGAGGCACGCGGCGTGGCCTCTCGACTTGGTGCGATCGGGCGCGACATCTCCATCGACGTGTTGAGTGGGCCCGAGCTGCGCAAGGCGGGGTATGGGTACTTATGGAATGTGGGCAAGGCCGCAGAGCACCCACCGGCACTCGTCGTGCTCTCGCACGTACCTGCGGCGGCGGCGGGCGAGCGCGCGGGCGTCGACGCAGTGTGTCTCGTGGGCAAGGGCATCACTTACGACACCGGTGGGCTGAGTCTGAAGACCAAGGAGGGCATGCCCGGCATGAAGTCCGATATGGGCGGCGCCGCCGCGTTGCTCGCAGGCTTCGAGGCGGCCGTCGAGCTTGGCACGGACGGCCGAACTCTACATTTGCTCCTGTGCCTCGCCGAGAACGCGATAGGTCCTGGAGCCTTGCGTAATGACGACATCATCACAGGCCTCGCTGGCCTCAGCTGCGAGATCAATAACGCCGACGCGGAGGGTCGCTTGGTGCTCGCTGACGGTGTCGCGCACGCGACGGCGGCGCCCGAGCCGCGCCTGCGGGGGCTGCGGGAGGGTGAGCAGCCAGCCCTCGTCGTCACGATGGCCACACTGACTGGCGCGCAGCTCGTGGCGACAGGTAAACGGCACGCGGCCATCGTGAGCAATCTCGAGAGCCTCGAGCAGGCGGCTGTGGAGGCGGGTCGCCTGTCGGGAGACACGTGCCACCCACTCCCCTTCGCCCCGGAGCTCTTCCGCGATGAGTTCGCGTCCAAGATTGCGGACCTGAAGAACAGTGTGGCCGACCGCAACAATGCGCAATCGGCGTGCGCGGCTAGCTTCGTCTACGAGCACCTGCATCCGTCCTACAAGGGCGGCTGGTTGCACGTGGACCTCGCCGGCCCCGCGTGGCTCGAGGAGCGAGGCACGGGCTACGGCGTCGGCTTGCTGTTGGGCCTGCTGCAGGTCGAAGGCTTCCGCGGGAAGGGGCGAGACGTCCGCGACGGTGGTAAAATCTGGTAATATAACTTCGCGTTCCGTTTTCTTCCACTGACAGCTACCGACCCCGGACCATTCGCGATTCGGCTCATTAATTCGCGTGCCTTCCGTGAGCTTCGCGAGGAAATGACGCATTTTTGACGAATAACGTGAGAGGTTTCGAGAATCTTTTGCCCGACCGGGATGTTCATCGGACTGTTACATGATTACTTTGACGATTACGTATCTGAATTTGGAGAATCCCGCTTCCTGATGACGAACGCTTTCTTTTCCGTAATTTGCATCGCGCCTTGGACGGGCCCACATCATTCGGCACTCAATGAAGGGCGCCAAAGCGTGCACCTTCATTCCGTCCTCGAATGAACGCGACAGATAGGTACGACGCCCCGTTTGTTGTCATGCACGCCACGCCCAACTCATGTGCCTACGCTCACTCTCAAACTCACTCTCCAACGCTCACTCCTCGCAGAGAAACCACATTGGTTCTCGACATGGCGTTCAGTGTCCTACCGTGGCCCAATGAAGAGCAGTGTGCAAAGCTGGCTGCTCGCTGTGGCGCGACGCCGGAATTCGTCGCACAGTACTTCTTACAACGCAACATGCTCGAGGGCGCCACGCGGCCTGGCATGGACATGCACATCTTCACGGCCATTGAACCGCCGTACCAGATCATGTGGGCATCGGAGGATTGGCTCTCCTTCTGCGGCTTCTCTCCCCATGAGCTCGAGAACCATTCGCTTGAGGTGATTCAGGGGCCCGAAACGAGTCGGAAGGTGATCGACGCGATCATGGCGTCAGTCAAGGCCTGCCAGCCGATCACCGCCACGGTCCTCAACTACACAAAGCGCCGCGTGCCCTTTTACCACACAGTCAAGATCGAGCCGCTCACGAACAGCGCGGGCGAAGCACAGCTCTTCCGGGTCGAGTCGCAGCAGATCACGAGCATTGCGCGCAGCTTCGGCCAAGACCAGAAGCCTGCACCTGCTCGCACGCCCCACATGCCTGCTCAGCCGCTCGACGCCTTGTATGGTACAGCAGTGCTGTGAAGATCCCAGTCCAGCCCGGGCTGCCTCGTTGAGGCTGGGATGCTGATCCATCATGAAAACAGCGCGGGGAACGAGAGAACTTGCATAGCACGCACTTGTGAGCGCCTGCACGCAAGCAGCGTACCCTCGGTATCGTATAATTCGGTCGCCCCACCTTCGGTTCGTTGTACAATTCGGTCGCCACGGTGCTCTGTGCGCTTGTACGTTAGCATGTACATTTGAGATACGAGTAGTGGTGGGACACGAACTTAATGTGTGTGCATACATTTGAGATACCGGAGTAGTGGCGGCGGACACGAACTTAAACACGAAACGCATAAAGTGTGTCGGCATGTGACACGACAACCGCTGCACGACAACATGAGTACATAATGAGTACAACTCGCATGCATGTGCGTTCGCGTGTGATATCGAGCAGCGCGGGCGGTGGAGAGCGAGAGTCGTGAGAGTGTGAAACGCATGGCGTGTCAAAACTTAGTCAAAACGCGAGGCACGACGCGAAGTGGTCCGCTCCGGAGTCCGCGCGCCGCAGGCCTGGCGCTGGCAGCGCTCGTGTGTCCGGAGTGCGGAGACGTGACCGGACGTGTGTCGTGTTAGAAGTCACACAGACACACATTCACATTCACACACACACACATTCACACCATGTCGTTTGGGGTGAGGCTTTTCGCTGTTGGGGAAGGCTGTGAGAGTGTAAGTGTGACCTGTGTCTCAGCCGTGAGAAGCCTCTGCGCGCATAGCATTTGCGTTGTTTCGATTAAAGGACAGCGTGTGCTTTCGTTGCATGCGAAACCAATTTCAATGATGTCAAAAATGATGGCATTTCGGACGTGCCAAGTGGACGTGCCAAGCGGCCGTGCCTCGTGCCATGCATCGTCCGCGACCTTCACAACATCCACCTTCACGGAGCCGTCGTCCGCGACCTTCACGCGTCGCCTCAGAGTTGGAGAAAGCGTAACGCACGTGAGCGCGTGTGGGTCCGAGCTGCGAGAAGGTACGATCGTCGCCGTGCCCGAATCGGTCAAGAGCGCCTACACGGTGCGCTCTACTACGCAGGAGGAGCTACACCTCTTTCGCCATGAGATTCATCCGGTCAGCACGCTGGCGAACTTTGCCCATTCGGATCATTCTTCGCGTGAACTCGTGTACGAGGCCGTTCTTGACTGGCACCCATTCCTTGCCGGGCGCACTTTTCTTCTGCTGCCCAATAAGCCACTGCAGCTCAGACTAAAGCGTCCCTTCCGCTTTGAAGTCCCTGACGTGGACTCAACCGCAGGCGGTGCTGTCGTACTCCACGTGCGGCTAGATGACGAATGTGCCCCGGCCTCATTCGCGCTGTCCATGGTCCCCGCCCCTTGGGTGACTTCACGACGGCACTGGCGGCTGGGTACGCACTGGGGCGTCGCCGAAGGCCAACCTGCACTGCTCAAGCCTAGCTCGCCCGATGCTCCGCGGCCCCCAAGGCCCGTCGCGGAGCAGTCCCCCGACGGCAGCGTGCGCCTTCTCACGCAAGCCCATGCAGGTGGCAAGCACCTGTCGGTGGTCTCGCCACACTTGATGCTTGCCGACGAACATGTCTTCGCATTCGAGATCGTCACGTGCGCCCGCGATCGCGCGACTGGCCTGCGCGTGGGCGTGTGCTCCGAGGACGGGCGGCAGCATTGGGTGCTCCGCCTGTCCGACGGGCGGCTGTGTGATGCGAGCGGTGCGCCTCTGACCGAGGAGTTGGCGCCGCAGGAGGATCCATTTAACGGCCGTCGAGACTTCATGCGGCTCGACAACCACTCCCCGACGATGGTCGCGTCCAGGGCGATCCGGAGCGCGAGTAGGGGTGGCGGCGCCCAAGGCGGCGCCTGTGACTCCGGCGACACCGATGGCGACGCGATCGGCTCTCACGGCTCGGCACGAACCAGTCATCACGAGCACTCCACGGGAAAGGTCGGCAAGTCCATCGTGGGCAGCAAGGCGTACTGGGCAGAGGCACGGGCCGACGGAGAGGGGGAGGAGGGCTCGCTTGCTCAGCGCGTGCGCATTCGTGATCCGGTGATCGACCCCACACACCTCCCGTGCATGATGCAGCGCGCCAAGGTGGAGGTTCGCGTGCTGATCTCGCACCCACGCTCCCTCGTCTCCTTCCGAATCGAAGGCAACAAGGACGGGCAGCCGGCCACGTGGTTCAACGCGCCGCGGGACCTGCCGCTGCCGCAAGCCCTACGCCCGTGCGTGCACCTCTACTTTCGGAACGACGCCGTTCGGCTCTGTGACCATCGCAGCCGCCGCGTCCTTAGCAACGAATCACGTGGTCGTCTGCGCCAAGCAGCGGAGGAGGCCGGGGCTCGTGCGGCGGTGGCAACTGCGACTCCGACGCCTCCACTGCCAGCGCCGCCGAGCACGGCTCAGCCCGTCACGCCGACTAGGGAACGTCACGGCGGACTCAACTCCTCGCCTCTACGAGTGCTCGAGGACCTCGAGTCGCGAGGTCGCGATCGCAAGGTCCCGACGCATGTGTACATCGCACCAACCTCTGAGCCCGTTCCGTCAGTTCCGTCAGTTCCGTCGGCTCCCGTTCCAGCTCCGTCAGCTCCGTCAGTTCCGTCGGCTCCCGTTCCAGCCGCTGTGCCGCTTGGCCGACGCGCCTGGGGTGAGAAGCCGGCCGAAGGCGGCGTCGTGACCAGCGACGCTGGACGGTGGGGAGCCGAGCAAGCGTTGCTCGGGAGGGAGAGGCAGAGGGACCCTGACGTTGAGAAGGCTCGTCACGCCGACAATGAGCTGCCGCCGCTGACAGAGGAGCTCCGGGGACAACTTCTCGCAGAGCCGCCGCCTCTGCCGTTAGGACGGCCGCACCCTCCGAACTCGTTCGTATCGCATGTGACGGTGCAGGCACTCGCCTCATCGTTCGCCTCTGACGACTCTTTCGCATCCGGCGCCGCCATCGAGGAGCAGGCGAGAGGATTCACAGCTGCACACCCGTGGATCTACGAAGTGGACGAGTCATTCGAGCCTGTGCCCGAGTCGTCCTCCTCCTTCGGATCTGGGAAGCAGGGTCGAGGCGCCGTGGTGAGCACATGCATGCTCGAGCCGTCGTCTCTGCACGGGTCGTCGCCACGCGCGATCGCCGCGGCGCAACATTCACGGCTACTGCAAGGGGCAGCACCAGTGCACTCCTCGTCCACCACGCGCTCCTCCACGCGCTCGCCCTCGCCCTCGTATCTGCGTCCCACGGCCGTGAGCTCGTCGAAGCTCGCCCGCACCGGTGCCGCCGAGGTCTCGCCGCGGGACACGCACCCCGACCTCCTCTTCCCGCGCCAGCTCGCTCGCTCGAGTGGCTCCCCCCCTCCCCACAGGCACCCAGGCCGGTGGAGCGACACCAGCAGGGAATGTGTGCCGAGCGTCGACAAGTACATCGCCGTCTCGACGCCGGTCGCGAAGAGCGTGCGCGCAGTGCCTAGGGAGGCGAAGGAGCTCCTGCGGCACGGGCTGGCCGCGTCGCTGAAGGGCATTGCCGACCTCTTCCGTGCCTGGGACTCGGACGGGAGCGGCGAAATCAGCTTCACGGAGTTTCGTCTCGCCCTCGCGCAGCTCGGCCTGTTCGCGCGTCTCGCCAATTTTGGGCACAGCCAGGCGGTGGCGGAGGCGGCGGCGGACGCTCTCTTCGACGAGTACGACGGCGACGGCTCCGGCCTCGTGAGCTGCGAAGAGTTCCTGCGGTACGCGTTGCGCGATGCGCTTCGGCAGTCGCTCACGCGCGTCATCGATCTGTTCCGCCAATTTGATACGGACAAGAGCGGCAAGATCGAGCGTGCCGAGTTCGGAAAGGTGCTTCACGCGTCGGGCGTGGTTGCGCCTGAGGATGTGGTCGAGCGGCTCTTTGCCCAGATGGACCTCGATGGCTCCGGGTCCATTGAACCTAAGGAATTGCACCGTGTGCTGCGGGCCGAGGATGTCAAGCTGGACAAGGTCATGTACCCGGGACACCGCGGCGTCATAGAGCTCGAGCCGAAGAATAGGCATGGGCTGCGCCACACGCGAGATGGGGCGCGCCGTACGACAGCGCGGCCGAGCTCCCTCGTCGCCGCCCGCTGCGACATCGATCGGGGCCTACCAGCCAGCGCCACCCACTCGCCGCCTCTCGATCGCCCGATCGGTGACTATTATTTTACCGGCACGCGACCTAACCGGAGCCTCGTCTTCTATGATTCGGCGTCGGGGGTGGCCACGGCGTCGGGGGTGGCTACGGCGTCGCGGCTCGAGCTGCGGCCCGAAGGCATCCTAGTGGGGACCGCGGACTCCACAGCTGGCTCCACTTGTCGACCCATTTGGGCTCTCAGCAAAGAGCGGCCGAGGTCGGCCCCGCGGCCCGAACGGCTGCGTGCGGGTTCACCTCGTCCTGACACGCGCCTTGAACGGCTGCGACGTTGCTCACCTCGCCGGGTGCGCTTTGAGGACACCCAGACCCAGCGCAGGAGATGGGCTCATGAGGAGGGGCTCACAGCTGGGCAAGCACGAGCAGCGACCCAGGAGGTGCTGAGCACGATGTCTGTGGAACAAATGGACGAGATCAGACGCGCGGAAGCGCTTGCGGTGAGAAGAGCGTCCGCCTCGGATCGATGGGAAACGGAAACGGCCACGCGGATAACTGCGAGCGGCTACTGGGCGAACGGCTTCGGGTGAGGGTACATTTCGGTAGTGGTGTCCGGCTCCCCCGGTGTTTTCCAACCGGGAATCCAAAAGTAAAATTCTGTTCACAGCACTATTCATAAGAACAGTCCATACTTTCAGTAATTGTACAGTAATGGTTTGTCTCTGAGCGGCGGCTAGGCTTTGGCGCGCGGCCGTCTTCCAACATCGCGCAGCGCTTCAGCGAAGCCCTGCTGCACTTTCTACGAGAAGAAATGGACGCCGCCGAGGCCGACGTGCCCTTCGACGTGCGGCCGTCGGCGGCGAGCTGGCGCGCGGCAAGAGCCTCAATCCGTCGACTAGAAGAGTTTGAACCGGCGGAGCGGCGTGCTCAGTTCCGCCTCTACATCGTCCACATGTATACTGATGACCCCATCTTCGCGGTCGTCGGGGTGCAACGTGCCGTACGACTGCTTAGAATCTGGATGAGCCTCGTATCGGACGTCGGCCTCATCATGGCCATCGAGGAGAAGCGGCACTTGGGCACGTGGGCGCCTTGGCTGGGCGTAATTCTCCTCGCAGGATTGGGCTTCGTGCTCATACCCAAGGCCAAGTTGCTGCGCACCGTCCAGCGGATCGACGAGCTACTGACGAGCGGCCTACCTTTCCAAGACTACCGCTCCCTCATCGGCCTGATCGAGCACCTGCGGTGCATCTACGGTGCTCAACGATCGGCAATGTACGGTCTCTACTTGCCGCACGGCTCCCTTCGCGTTCGCCACGAGGGGCCGGCGGCGCTCATCAGGCCGAACGGATTCCAGACCGAGCAGCTCGAGCGACATCGCACGCTGCTCATGAACACGGGAGGGGCCCCGGTCACCGCGGCCCTCAAGCGAGGGGACGGCGCCGCAGCTCCGCCCTTCGCGGTCAAGTTCGTCGTGTCGGCTGATGCGGCTACCGACAGCGCGCCGCCGGGCATTGGAGGCTTCTGCCATGGGCTGTACTGGTACGTCCCCATCCCCGAAGCCTGGCTGGTGTACATGCACATCACCGTGCTCGAGCTCCTTGCCACGGGGATGGGCGCCATCGCCTTGGCACCGTACCTTCGCCACGCCCAGCGCATCCGCCTGCAAAGCGACGCGCTGGCAACGCCTTTCGTGCTGGCTCGCCACGGAGCACACAGCCCGACGCTCATGCTCGCGCATCACCAGCTGCTGCAAGAGGCTTCGGCTCCAATCACAACGTCGACCAGCTCGCCGAGCTCCTCAAGCACGCCA
>ENA-UOXG01000470-UOXG01000470.1-mixed-culture-metagenome-genome-assembly--contig:-NODE-470-length-27414-cov-40.105084_pt1 | contig 27414 bp, 23 predicted proteins | sample MGYA00238159_ERZ761634 | MGnify/ENA primary metagenome ERZ761634 (study PRJEB28908, sample SAMN08776845) | mixed culture metagenome | isolation source: Freshwater growth medium | place: USA... | reverse complement strand
CCGGAGAGCCGTCTGGAACTATCGAGTCCATGACGTCTACAACGCCACTCACGAAAGAGACTATATTCACTATAATGAGAATCGTCAATCGAGAATGAGATAATATACTTTATCGGACGACTACATGTATCGCTGCAATGCGCTGCTATTCTCAATTCTGTGATGGGGCACCCCAGGAAGCGGGGGTTACCCGTTCCCGTACACGGGCCCCGCTCGACTGTGATGACCTGCAAGTCCCCAGAGACCGGACCTAGGAGCCCACCAACGCCCTGCGCCTGCCAGGCCCACACACGCACCAGCGATGCATCTGAAACGAAACAGCAAACAGGGTGGCTCTCTGTCTCTCCAAGCACCCTTTAACAGACGCAGCACTCGCACACACACAGATGCAGATCACAAATGCAGATGAAACCCAGCCTTTCCTTGCACTGCGAAACGAATCGAGGCCTTCCCTTCCTCGCCCATGTTATTGTTCGAGAGGTTGCACTCAGTTAATGTGCATGTGACGGCCACCATGGCGGCCACAGACTTTGCTCCCACTGGACCGATGCTGTTTTGGCCCATGTTGAGCGACGCAAGCTTGGTCTTCTTGTTGCTCTGGATGGCCTCGCAGATCGCACCAACTCCCTCATCTCCAACCCAGTTGCCATAAAAAGACAACTCTGTCAGCCCGCCGGTGACAACAGCCTGTGACAGGTCCGACGCGAGCAGGATCGCACCGGGCGGCTGGAGGCGCTTGTCGCAGAAGTCAGCGGTGGCCTGGTCACGCTGGATGCCGCAGAGCGAGATACACTTCTGCTTCGCGACTTCGGCGAGCATCTTGGCGGACTCCACATCAAGCTGATTGCCCAGGAGGTTGGCCACCGTCAGCCCGCCATTGACGCGCAGAGCGTCGGCAATCGCTGTGATGCCCTTAACAGTGTAGGTTCCGCCGAAGACGTTCACTCCGCAGAGTGCGTTGTTGGAGAGGTCCAGGCTCGTCAGCCCGCCTGTGACGGCCACCATAGCCGCCACATCGTTTGCTCCAACTGGACCGATGCTGGTGTTCCTGAAGTTGAGCGACGCGAGCTTGGTCTCCTTGCTATTCTGGATGGCCTCGCAGACTGCGCTTACGCCCTCATCTTCGAGGCGGTTAGAGGAGAAATTCAGGGCCGTCAGCCCGCCTGTAACAACGACCTGTGACAGGTCGGACGCCAGCAGGCTTGCATCGGGCGGGTTGAGGCCTTGGCTGGAGAAGTCAGCAGTGGTCTGGTCGCGCCGGATGCCGCAGAGCGAGATCCCCTTCTGCTTGGCGACCTCGGCGAGCATCTTGGCAGACTTCACATCAAGCTTATTGCCCAGGAGGTTGGTCACCGTCAGCGAGCCATTGACCCGCAGAGTGTCGGCAATCGCTGTGATGCCCTCTGCAGTATAAGTTCCTATTCCAAAATCATTGAGGCCGCACAGCTGGTTGGAGCTGAGGTTGAGGCTCGTCAGCCCGCCTGTGACAAGGTCAGTCGCAAGCAGGATCGCGTCCCCTGGGCCGAGGCCCTGGTTCCGAAAGTTGGCCTCCTTCTGGTCGCGCTTGATGCCAAACAGCATGATGCCCTTCTCGGTGCCGATCTTGGCGAGCATTCTGGCCGACTCAATATCGAGCCTGTTCTTGAGTGCATCGACCTTGGCGCCACGATCCAGGAGCGCCCGCGCAATCGCCTCACGCCTAAACTCGCAAGCCACCAGCAGCGCCGTCCCCCCGCGCGGGCCGACCGCGTTCACTTCCGGCCCCGCGTGGTCGAGGATTGCCAAGACCACCTCCTGCCTGTCCTCCCTGATCGCAAACTCCAGAGCGCTCACCCTACGATCGTCCCGGCGAGTAACGTCCGCCCCGCGCTCGAGGAGCATTGTGACGACTGCAGTGTGCCCTCCGTGCGCCGCGGCCATGAGCGCCGTCATGCCTCGATCGTTGGCCTGGTCGATCAGCTCCGGCGTGTTGTCGAGGAGCGCTTGAAGCTCATTGATCCACCCAAACTGCGCCGCTTGCACGTGCGCCGCGACTCCGAGCATGCCTCCCACTGAAGGCACCACCGTTGGGAAGGGCCACAGCCCAATCGCGCTGTCCGCGAGGTTCCGCTCACAGAGGTGTAAGGCCTCCTCCCGCTCGGGCGGGCGGCCCCCAAACGAGCGCTGCAACACCGCGTCGACCTGGAGCCATCGGAGCCGCCGATGCCATCGGTTCACGTCGGATCTCGACGGAAAGAAACCACCGTGCACCTCGCGGCAGTGAGGGTGCGCGTCGCGGCCACAGGGCTGAAAGCACAGCCAGCAGAACGCCACGTCGCAGCTGCTGCACTTCATCGCGATGCAACCATCTGGGTCCGGGTCGCAGAAGACTCCGCAAGATGGGCAGCTGAAGTTCAGGGCCTCGTGGAGCTCTGGCTGTATCGACTCGGGAGTACACTGCACCTCTCCCTGGCCCGTCGTCTCCGACCCCTCCATTGTCTCGAGGTAGAGCCGCAGCGCATCTCCGAAGAGGAGGGGCTCGACCATGCTGCGGCCAAAGGAGAATGGCTGCTGGTGGGCGCCGAGGCAGCCGAGGGCGCCATTCGAACTGCGCAGCCTCGCCGAGCCAGCAAGGCTGCAAATGTACCCCTGAAGGCATGCCGAGCAGATCAGGTGGCCCTCGGGGCAGGCGAGCCCGCGGCGCGTGCTGACCTCCTCGAGGCAGATGAGGCACAGTGCTCGCGTGGCGGCCGCTTCTGTAAAGGCCGAAGCAGCCGTGAGGAGCACGCGAAGGCGGGACCAGCGCTGCGTCGCAGGCGGCAGGTCTGCTACTGCAGGCGCCGCGGAGGAGTCCAGCACGCTCATGCGGAGCACGTCCGCGAGCTTGGAGGCCACCTCGTGCATCGTGAGCTCGAGTGCCTCGCACTTGGGTGCCAGCTCCAGCAGCGCCACGCTCACAGCAGGCGGGGCCGATGCCCCGGCGCTGCCGAGCTCGTGGAGGAGTCGGCCAAGACCGCGCAGGTCGGCATCGCGTGCGAGCGCTTTCTCGCCCAGCGTCGCTGACCCGGATGCCGGACGCACGTGCAGGCTGCCACACGGTAGCAGCCACGCGCCCCCATCATGGCGGACGCCAACGGCTGCGGGTGTCACCGCGCCGTGCGCCTCTCCCGCCCCGTGCAGAGCGCACAGGCCCACCGCGACTCCGTTGAGCACGGTGAGGAGCGTCTGCCAGGGGTGGCGTGCGAACCATGGGCCGATCGCGTTTTCGTCCGCAAAGGTGCCAAGCTCCGGCCATCCGAAGAACAAGGCGCTCATGGGCTCCACCGGATGGCGGGCGACCGCGCAGAGCCGTGCCATGTGCGGAAGCAACCCAAGCGTCTGAAGGCGATCGACGGACTGGTCGTCGATGCGCTCGCTCAGCACCAGGGGCATCAGGGGCGCCGAGCTCGGATAGTGGAGGAGGCTGGGAAGATGCAGCACACCGCCGGACGGCGATGCTCGCAGAGCCTCCTCAGCCACTCGCCACGGGACTTGCTCGCAGACGATTGAGGCGCGATGAGCCAGGCTCGAATCTGGGAAAGTGCGCCAGGATGGATGCGCCGGTTCGGAGTGTATCCGCCGCGGAGCGAGCGCCTGTGGGCTGATGATGGCTTCCCTTGGAGCGAGGACGGTGGTCACTGCCCTTCGGGGGAGCATGGGCACTGGAGCGCCACAGGAGCTGCTTGCTTCCGCCTCCTTACTCGTACATGTAGCTGCTTGTTCCAACCAAGTGAAATTACGAGGCCGGGTTTCGTAAATGGATCTGCGTCGGAACTCATTTATGGGGAAGGAGTTTCGGGCCCAACCAATCGTGTGTAATTCACACGACGACTCGCGCTCGACGCCGCGGACGCTCGTCAACAATGATGCTCGGCGACAAGCACGTCTCCGAAATGCGTGTCGGCTACATCATCATGATCTCGTGTCTGATGATCATTGCGCTTGGCGTTGTTTTCACATTCATGGACCGCCTGCAGGAAATCCTGATTCCCTTCGTGCTTGCCGTGGCGCTCTCGTACTTGCTGACTCCGCTGGTCAACTTCCTCTCGTGTCATGGGCAAGCGCACCGCTGCAGGCTCCACCGCGGCATTGCCGTCGGCCTCGCATTCCTCGTGGGCGTGGGCGTGCTCGTCTTTGTTGCCCTCGTTCTCCTGCGCGCCCTCACAATCTTCCAGGAGCGCTCAGCGAGTTACGCCGACCGTGTCGAGGATCTGCTGGAGAGCATGTTCGAGACGGCGGAGCGGTGGGGGCTCAGGATAGCCAATAACGAGACGGCGCTTCAGCGACACGCCGACCACACCGCCGCCCAAGAAGCCCAGGAGCTGGTCAAGGGCTTCCTATCCGAGGTCTCACTGACCAACATCATCCTCGAGCTGCTCGGCACTGCGGCGCACGTGGCGGAAGCCGTCATGTATATCGTGCTCTTCCTGATCTTCATGCTCGCGCACACGTCCGAGCGCGACCCGAGGAACCACGTGGGCTACCGGTGCGAGCGCAAGATCTACACGTACATCCGTGGCAAGTCGGCCATCTCGGGGTTCGTCGGGGGCATGCATGCCTTCGTGCTTTGGCTCGTGGGGCTTCAGGTGCACTCGCCAACGACGCCGCGCGCAGGCCCTCCAGGTACGGGTCCACAATGACTGACAGACAGCCCACGGCGATCTCGCGCGATCTCGCGCGTCTCTCGGTGGCAGGGGCTGTGGCTCCCCTTTGGTGTGCTCACCTTCTTTCTCAACTTCATCCCCAACGTGGGTGGCTTGGGCGCCGTGCTGCTCCCCATGCCGCTCATCGCCCTCGATCCGCAGTTCAGCTCGGCGGAGACCGCAGTTTCCTTCCTCGTCCCGTTTGGCGTCAACATCTTTGCGAAGGACGTCTTGGAGCCAAAAGTTTTGGGCCACGCGACCGATCTGAACCCCGTCACGATCTTACTTGCCATCCTCATCTATGGCTCCGTCTGGGGCGTGACTGGCATGGTGGGCCGATGGCCTCCTCTGAGTGCCTTGGCTGGCCACGGCGCCCGGAACGGCGCTCGACATCCGTCCGTTGCCCTCCGGTTCGCCTGAGTGCCTCTGATGACACTGCGGGTGCTCGCCAGTACGCTCACCACGGCGCCCTCTCCCCACAGGTGCTCGCCATCCCGCTCACGGCGGTGCTGCGCATCTACCTCGAGTCGCTTGAGCACCCCGTCCCGCTCCAGATCGCCAGCCTGCTCTCGGGACACCACGCCCACGACGACGCCCACGAGCCCGACGTGCCATTGCCCTCCACCGACTACCTCTACCAAGTGGGTGCGGGCGCGCCCTCGGGCGCCGTCGTGGGCGCACCCACGGGCGGCGGCGCCTCGGCGGATGCCCATCCGCAGCGCCGTGGTGAGCGCCGAGGCCAACGGCCGGACGAGCTGACGAAGCTGACCCAGCTGACCCAGCGTGACGCGAGCGCCCGGTACAGCGCCCTGCGCGACCACCCTCCTGCGAGCGCTGTACCGGGCGCGCGTCCCTCGGACTCCTCGATCGAGGTCGGAGAGCCCACGGCGCGCGCCGTAGCGAGCGCCTTGACGGGCGCACTGCCGACGCCGACGGTCCAAGAGGACGAGGAGGCGGTTGCGTCACCCAGGTCGCTCAAGGACCTGCGTGCGGTGTTTGGCAATTGAATAATTTGATTCTCCTGTGGCCCCTTTTTAGGAAAGCCCGAGGCGCCGAGTCCTGCGGCGCGAATAGCCGCCCGAGACGGCGCGGAAAAATGCCGCATTCCTTTGCAGTGCTGGCCATCGCGCTGCTGCCGCTGCGATCCGCGATCGTCGTCCTTACGCCGTCCGTGCCCACCCGCCAGCGTGGCTGCGCCGTCGCCATGGCCAAGGACGCCGACGAACCGAAGTCGGGAGGCCGTCGCGCCATGCCTATCGACTTTGAAGCGACCGAGCGTGAGTCGCGCGAGGAAGCGCGGCGCCCTCCGGCGAGGGCCAACGAGCTCGCGGCACACCTACCACCGTGGGCCGCGGCGATCGCGCTCGATCCGATCGCCAACCAGGAGTATGAGACGACGCAGCAGCGGGGCCGAGCAGCGGCACTCAAGAAGACGAGCGTGGAGGGACGCACGTGGGAAGGCCTCGACTCGGAGTGGGACCCGGAGGGTGCGACTGCGGGCGCCGCGCAGTTCACTCCCTCGGAGCTCGCCGAGGACTACAACCTGCCGCTTGAGGGCGTGTGCGAAGCGCTGATCGAGCTCGGCGTGCCGCCTGCACGCGTCAAGCTCAGTCGTCCGGTGCGCTCGTTCTGCAGCCAGTCACAGCTGGCACAGCTGCTTGAGTACCTCGCGACGTGCGACCCGATCGCGGCGCGCGAGGCACGCGCCGAGGAGACCCTCGAGGAGATGGCCGAAGGCACGCGCTTCTCTGCCGACGACCTCGTCGCTCTCTGCCGGCAGTCGAGCATAGCAGTCGTCCTCGGTGCCGACACACGCATCCAGGCGAACGAGGTGGCGCGGCTGCGGGAGAGCATGGAGCGCGAGCTCGCGTGGCGCCCCGCGCGCACGCAGGGCGACGCCCCCCTCCCGATCGCCTCCGACGATGACTAGTATCCGCCTCGCGTTTGTGTGCGTGCGGTGAGCAGGAGGCTCGCAGCCGACCAGGCGAGCGTCGTGCCGGTTGAGTCGAGACGAGACTGCCGACGGCGCGGCGCAGGCCTGCGCGAGCTGCCCGCGGCGCGGGCGACACCCGACAGTTTCTGCGTCGCTGTACTGTGATATTTATATTTCTCCACCACTCCAATGCACCGCTCACCGCTGACTGTGATCTGTGTATACCCCGGACGCATGCCGCCCTCGTATGTACGCACACAAAATCTGATCGCGCTCGGCCACTGACTGGGACGCTGCCGTTCTTGTTGATCCACTAGCTACATGGGCAAGGGCATGGACAAATGACTGGCATAGTTTTCCATGCCCCTGTCTCGGCAGCTCTCCGAACAGAATTGCACGTCGTAGGCGAGGTACACGTTGCGCTTCGCAGTGATGACCTTCTTGCACTCGCCGCACACACCCCGCACCGGGCCCGGTGAAAGCTCACAGCACTCCAATGAATTGTCGCGACTCAGTGCCGGTGGCGGTGCTACTGCGACCGGTGAGGTTACCGCTGAGGCCACGTAGACGGGCACCTCATTGTGGCTACGAGAGATCGCATGGCTACCTAGGCTTGCAGATGCGACTGATGAGACCGCGCAGGCCACGTATACAGGCATCTCGTTCTCGCTAATATAATGCCTGCTCGAACATTTCTTCGCCAGGCGCGGTCTCTCGGTCTCGCCGAGGTTGGACTCGCTCGGGAACGACTGCAAGCTCCACTCGTGAGTCCAATCCTGTGCTTCCTTCCTCTTTTCGACGCAGCATGCCGCCGGAACGGCAAACGGGGTGGTAAAGGCGAACAGGAACATGTCAAAGGGTCTTCTCTGGATGTTCTTGACGAGGTCGTTCCAGCTCCGGCCGAGCTCACTCACGTGCAAGCCGGGCATCATGCGGCCTCGACAGCGTTGGCTGGACTGGCAGGCGGCTGGGTCTCGTCCGTCCCGCGAAGGTCTCCGTTCCCTCCCTCTCAAGCGGCTGGGACCTACTCTCTCCGCGGGATTTCGCTTCGAACCGAAATGACGAACGTATCTCGAAATCTCCCGCGATATACGTTTTCATGCTACATGTATTTCACAACAATCCGTGAGCAAAGAAACAGGACCTGTCTTGTTGGACTTGACGGCGCACCATGAAGCCTTCCATTCCTTGTGTTCACATGAAGTACGCCGTCGTAAGAGTCAACCACGAGGCAAAGTCTCGGCATATGCGAAGCTCAATCCTACCTCGCTCCGCACGGGCCGCTCGGCGCGTCGGAGGGCAGCGGCAGCAGTTTTTGTCCACCGCCGTGCTCGACATTGCATCCGAGGTCGAGCTCAAGGCGGGGTCGACGTCGGCCGCTGGCAACGTGCTGCTCGCGAAGAAAAAGGTTGAGTGGAAGCCGCGATCGATGGAGCGCAGCCGCGTGCCCGTTGAGACGTCGCAGCTCTTCTGTGCGAGCAACGACCCGCTGCAGCACACGTCCGATGACGTCGGCAAGTTCTTCCAGCTCGAGGCGGGTACAGCGCTCTTCGAGCTCTTCTACCACATCGGCTTCTGCGGCGACGCGGTTGAGGATCGCGCGCGCCGGCTGCAAAGCTCGGCGATGATGGTGCGCGAGCGCGGCCTCGAGGTGCGCGACGAGCTGCTTCGCTGGCAGCATGAGGGCACCCTCGGCAAGCAGCAGGGCCTGCTGCTCACGGGTGAGTCGGGCGTCGGCAAGTCGTGCGTGCTCAACTACGTGCTCTCATGCTGCCAGCTGTCGGGATGGCTGGTAGTGGCAGTGCCGCACGCGGCTGACTGGACGCTCGGGCTGGGAGCCAAGGACTGCCGGCACCCGAACGAGGCCTACCGCGTGACCGACCCCGCCTACTTTACCGACCTGCCGCCGGAACTCGTAGGCGCAGACGCCCTGTACGAGAACCCCGAGGCGACGGCGCACTTGCTCATCTCAACCTACCTGTCGCAGCGGCCGGCGCTCGAGAAGGTGCGGCTCAAGGGGGCCGAGCGCATCGCGCACTACGCCGCGCGCGCCAAGGACCAGAATGCGGGCCCGACGCTCGCCGATATGCTCGCGCCCTATGCCACTGACGAAACTGGAAGCTTCTCGGACTTTCCGATGCCGCTGCGCCCCGTGTACGACCTCTTCGCCGAGCTGTCGCTGGCGACGGAGGTGCCGGTGCTCGTGGCGGTGGACGGGCACAACCGGTGGGACCAGATGGCCTCGTCGTGCCACTGGCACACCAAGGTGCCCCTGCATGCGTCCGAACTTCTCGTGCCCAAACTTTTGGGCGACCTGTCCGAGTACGGGGGCGCGATGGCCAATGGCGTCGTGGTGGGCTCCGTCACTCACGGCGGCGCCCAGCCGCCAGGCGTACCGCCCGCGCTGCGCAAGCACATCCCGCCGCCGCACGACTTCACGCGCCCGCGCTCGCTCCCGCCCGCGCTGCGTGCACTCCTTCGGCCCGTTGGCACCTATGGACCAAAGGAGATGCAGGCCGCCCTTGAGTTCTATGCCCTCACCGGCCACCTTGCCAACCGGGGTCTCGAGGCGCAGCTGCGGGACGGCTCGCTGCGCACCAAGGTCGGCCTGCTCACCGCCGGCGTGCCCGACGACGTCTTCAAGATCTGCGAGCAGCTCTGAGGCGACGTGTCGGGCAGCTGCCGACCGCGGGTCTCTCTTAAGATCTCTCTTGGGCCGCATCGCATTAAGTTGTGTGCCATTGTGTGGTCACTGATCCCACGCCCGACGTCGCCACTTGTGGTCACGCTAGACCCACCGCCGGACCGTCGCGCACCGATAACGCGCACAAACGCGCACACGGCACAGGGCACACCACCTATCACCTTTATATGCGTTAATTCATGTCGAACCCTCAGTCGTTGCCTATTTTGCACTGCTAATTTGCTATATTGTTCGACATCATCGCGCGCGGAGGGCGTGGCTGCTCGTCGGACTGTACGGTGTCGACGCACGACGGCTGTACACGCGCACCGCATAGCCAACTGGATTCGCTGTACCGCGACGCCCCCCGGACCGGCCCTACGAGCTACGTCGGCTCGTAGCGTATCGGTGCGGTGCGCAGCCGGACGCGTTCGGCCGGTACCGGTACACGTTACCGACCGCGCCACGCGTGCGCGCGCGCGCGTGCGTGCGGCCCGCGCGGGGTCCGGAGGCAATACACATATGCGGGCGGCGTGCACGGTAGAGTTCGGCAACTACCACGCCGCGCTTGTGCCCCGACGACGCCGGTTCCAACTTCACCACCTGCTTCTTCTTGAGCGATACCGTTGGTTCCGACTTCACCACCGCCTTTTTCTTCACGTCAGCGGCGGCGCGAGAGCTCCCGCTGAGGTCGACTCGTCGCACTCGCTGGCTTGGGGCCCCACATCTTGCCGAATAGTACGTGACCAGAAGGCACGTCACGGCGGGGGAGGGCACGCGCTACTGCTGCTACTGCTGCTACTGCTGCTACTGCTGCTACTGCTGCTATTGCTGCTACTGCTGCTGTTGTGCTTGCGCAGCCGGCGCACAGTACGTGCCAAGTTTCTTGGCGGCGTCGGAGCCGTAGTAGACCGTGAAATGCGCAGTCTCATTGAGCGCCGCGTTCCACACGCCGTCCACATCCCACTCGATTGCCTTCGAGGTGGCAGCGCGGCACGCGCGTAGGCACGCCACCTGCCCCACACGCACGTCCGGGTGGGCGCCCAGCTGCACGTGCGGCGGGCGGTCGTTGGAGAACGGCCCCGTGTAGTTCACCAGCCACGCGTCGCCGCCTGGCCACGGCCCGAAGAACGTCACGTTGCGGCCGCAAGACGAGTGGGAGGGGGCGGCGGCGGCAGCAGCGGCCGCACTTGCCACCGCCAAGCAGTAGGAGAGACTAAGAAGAAGAGCCATGAACACGGCGTTTCACGGGGCGCTCACATCCGGATGTTTCACAACTTTCATCTTCAACGTAAAGGGTTCGGCTCCGCCAAACTCAAAATTGGGCAAATGGAGGCTGGAGCGTAGAAGGCCCTACCCTGCAGCAAGATTAGATGCTGAGCGTAAGAGCGTCGAACCGGGGAATGACGCGTGCCCCGGGAGATACAAACAGGGTTGCGCTTCTGTGAGTTTCTGTGAGTGCGGTTGTAGGGTGGCTCAGACGGACCAGACAGCCTGGACTGGTGCATGGCTAGGTGCATACTGGATGGCCGACACCTGCTTCGGGTCGTAGACGACGTACTCGTGGCCGCTTGAAACGGCCCGGGCGATGCATACGGAATTATAGCCCAAGGAGTTGAGCTTCTGCAGCGTCATGGTGGGGTCCCCGGCGGCCTCAAGGGTGTGGATCCTACCGAGGGCAACCGTCGCCTCCAGGATCACGCCTTTCTTGTGCGCCTTGTGGGCCGTGAGCTCAGGAGTCGTGGCAAAGTAGATGCCACCCCCAGCCAGCCCACCAGATCCTGGCTTCATCTTCTGCGTCTGAATGATGATATTTGCCGTCGCAAAATCGGTTTGGTGGTAGAGCTTCGTGCCTGAGAGCGCAAGCTGCTGCTGCTGCTGCATCGCCATCTGCTGCTGCATCGCCATCTGCTGCTGCAACTGCTGCTGCTGCTGCCATTGCTGCTGCTGCTGCTGCTGCTGCCATTGCTGCTGCTGCTGCTGCATAGCCATCTGTTGCTGTATCTGCTGCATCTGAATGCCGGTGTTGCCGTGATATGGCTGCATGCCGGTGTTGCCGTTGAGACGGCGATGACAGCTTGCGCAGAGGCAGCAAAGGAGGAGGACGGTGACGATGCCGCCGCCTGTAGATCCCGCCACTCCTTCGGTGGTCCCTTCACCAGTCTCATTTTTCGGAGACAGTTGGCATTCAACGCTTGCCATGCTGTTGAAGCTGAGGAGGAATATCAGCCAGGCTCTCCTCCAGGGAGCGCCTCCTGGTTGCGACAGCCCTCGCAAAATCCCTCTTGCTCCTTGCATCCCCGCACGCATCGGTGCTCCAAAGAGTCTCTCAAGGACGGTGAGCGCCGTGAGCGAGGAAACAGCAGCGAGCGCCGCCGTGATCGTTGCGGCCTCCATCGCATCGTCACCTGCGCACGGTCAACACGCATGCGTCCAAAGTTCAGATTCCCAGACACAGGACAACGACCAGTGGGCCAGTGTCCAGTGACCAGGGAGCAGGTTGGCCAACCGAGTCGCGTTGGGAGCGTTGCGATCGTGCGCGTTGCGAGCGGGAGCATTCGAGCGCGCAACGGTACGCACCGCCCCTCGCGTGCGGGTCGCCACCGATGACCGCCGGGGTGCAAGCTCCTTCTCTCCGAGGATGAGCAAAACCCTGCACCGTGGCACTTGTGGCCGCCAACGGATCAGCGGAGCCGGCGGCAATTTGGTCGGAGGGGGCATCGGCGTCGTCCGCTAAGTCCATGGCGATGATGTTGTCGGAGCCAGCCACCATATCGCGTTCGTGCGCGCACGCTGAACCCCCGCGTCTTTATCGAGGCCCGTCCAAACATTTTTCCCGTTACGGCTCGTGTTCCTCTTACAAAAACACATGAAAAACTCATTTCACGCTCACTTACCCCCCACGCTCTAACACACATAAGGGGCCGTCGCGCACACGCAGGCATCAAAAACGTATGTACAAGGGCGTGAAAGACCATGTAGAGTACCATCAGCAAATCCGATCCTCTCTCGCCTTGACGCTCCGTCGTCTCCGCGACAGCTCCGCCGCGCTATTTGGCCACCTCTCGCAAGCTCATGGAATGCATCAACCCCTAGAGTTCAGTCCAACTCAGCATCAAGTGTGCCGCCATCGGCATCTTCAAACCCCGCATTGCATCACCCCACGCTCCACGCCCCTCCAGCTCAGCGCCGCCCCGGACGAGGCAAGCGTCGCCTCCCCTTCCCCCCGGCTGACCACTCCCAAGGCCTTGGGCGCGCATGCGAGCCGTTACATGCGAGCCGTTCCCACCCGCCTGTACAGCCGTTACAGGTTCGCTCTGCCTCCACCGCCAAGGCGTGGGGGGCGGGGGGCGGGTGCCGTGTCGGGCGTGTCCTCCGCCGCACCGAGCGGGCGCGGCGCGCCTCATTCCTCGAACGGGATGGCGGCGGCGGCGGGCGCGGCGGCGTCTGGCACAGTGGGGTCCGCAAAGACGCTCTCGAGGCCGAAGATGACGTCCTGCGCGGCCTCCTCGCGCGCCTTGCGCTCCGCCTCGAGCCGCTCCTGGTACATGGCGGCGGTCGCCTCGGCGTTGTCGAAGACCGACTGCTGGTTCTTGATCATGTCGCCGGGCTCGCGCTCAAGGGTTTTGGTGGAGAGGGCGACGCGACCCTTACCCTTGTCCTGAGAGATGACCATGCACTTGAGCTCCGTGCCAACGGGGATGACCGCCTCGACGTTGGAGACTGGGACGGGAGGAGCGGGAAGGGAAAGGGGGGATGAGCGGCGAGAGGCCGGGGCGGGGGGGGAGACAAGTCGAGGTAAGGGGCAACGTCAGAGAGGCACAAGGGCGCAGAGCCAGGAAGAGGGGTGGGGAGGAGGGGAACGGGCGGCACGCACTGTGGTCGCACGAGATCTGCGAGATGTGGATCAGACCCGACATGCCGCCGAGGTCGACGAAGGCGCCGTACGGCTTGACGGCGGTGACGACGCCCTTGAGGACCGTGCCCACAGTCAGATCGGAGATCTGGTTGTCGGCGTTGGCCTTCCGGTACGAGACGACGAGACGCGAGTTCTCCTTGTCGACGTCGAGGAACTTGACCTTCAGCTTCTTGCCGATGAAGTCCTCGCTCGGCGTCTGGCCTGCCATGAAGTGGCTGCCGGGCAGGAAGGCACGCAGGCCCTCGACGAGCATCATCGCGCCGCCGCGGTTGACTGCGACCACCTCGCCCTCGACGACGGCGTCGTCGGCGTACAACTTTGCCACCGACTCCCACGCCGTGTCAAAGAGCAGCCGGCGGCGCGAGAGCATGAGCTGGCCGTTCTCGTCCTCGCGCGACACGATGACGAACTCGTACTCCGCGCCCAGCGCGAGGCAGTTCTCGGGCTTGTCGGGCTTGACGAGCGCCATCTCCTGCAGCGTGACGTAGGCAGATGATTTGACGCCAATGTCCACGAGCGCGCCGTTGGGCTCAAATCCGATGATGCTGCCGGTCGTCACGTCGCCGCGCGAGAAGGTCGGGATCGCGTTCATCGACTGCGAGAGCTCGTCGTATGAAAAGTCGACCGCATTGTCCGCCCAGCCCCCCTCGGGTACGAATTTTAGGCCCGAGTAGCGTGAGCGCAGGCGCTCGTCGCGCGACATCGATCCCGCTTTCTTGATCGCGAAGCCAGCCTCCTCCATTGTCGCGACCAGCCTCGCCGACCCGCTGCGGCAGCTGTGGGCGGACGCACCGCAGTTCGAGGCGTCGTGGCTGGCGCTCATGGGCGCCGGCACGAAGGCGGCGTCCGCGCTGAGGATGGCCGAGGCGGCGAGAAGCTTACGCATTTCTGTGGCTGCGGTGGTGCGGACGGCGAGGACGCGGTGGCGAACGCGTCCACGTGAGTCGGTCTAGGAAAAGAGGTCTGACGAGCTCTCGCGAGGTCGCTGCCTCGTGGTGGTTTCGTCCGAAACCTTTCTTGCCATGCCAGGTTGTTTGCATCCAGATACTCTCGCGCCAACCCTGCGCCAAGAGGAGTGCTGACGCTGCGGATTCACTTGGCTTGACTTGCTTGCCTTCTTTAGAAAAACACTCGCACTGACCATCGGCACCGACTATGGATACTGCCCGCGAGCCGGCAGTGCTCTCGGCATGCTTGCGTGCCATGAGATGCCAGTGCGTATGTTGTGGCTGCGCACCTCCTTTTGCCCCACGTTACAGGAGACGGAGGGCGTGCAAACCATCACCAACGAGCTGCTCGACGCCGCTGACGCTGCAGCAGACGACGGCTTGCCCGGCTCGGGCTACACGCTGCTCGGTGTCGACGCGTGCGCGTCGCTGCAGCACCCCTCCAACCGCGCCTCGCTCACCTCGTACGCGCAGACACGCGGCCTCACGCTCGTCTTTGGCGAGCGCACCGGCGAGGCGCTGCGGCCGCGCGCCATCGAGCGGCTCATCTTCCCGCGCGATGAGGCATCGGCCTGCCTGTCACGCGCGCTGGCCAGCGCGCCCGGATGGAACGACCCGCACGTGCACCTGTCGCTGAACACGCGCTCGCAATTGCAGCAGCCTCAGCAGCAGCAGCAGCAGCTGGGAGGCCGCGCTCCATACGCTGGCGCCAGAGCCGCCTCGGCCTCATCGACGGCGGCGGTGCCGCGCACATTCGAGGAGCGGCTGCGCGCACTGCGCGTGCGTTTCGCGCAGGCGTGTATGCACCGGCGCCCACTCGTGCTCTCACCCTTCCCGCTGGCGCCCCGGCCCGCTGCCTCGTTGGCGCCGGCGCCGGCCCGAGTGACGGCGCGTGCGGCGCAGGCAGAGCACGCTCGGCTAGTCTCGCTGCTGACGGACCGGCACGCGCTCGCGCTGCACGCGAGCCCGTTCAACACGAGTGCCGCCGCCGCGATCGCCCAGCGCCACCCGCTGCGCATCGCGGCCGGCGCCGAGGGCGTTCAAGCCTGGGTTCGTCATATGGCGCCGAGGGGTTCGTCATATGGGGTTCGTCATATGGCGCCGAGGGGTTCGTCATATGGGGTTCGTCATATGTCGGCGGCGGCAGTTTCGGCCGCGGCGAGGGCGCTCCCAATCTCGTCCCAATCTCATCCCAACCTCGTCCCAATCTCATCCCAATCTCCCAATCTCCCAATCTCATCCCTTCTACTAGTCAATACGAACGCGTACGCGGCACGCGCCGTGCTGCCGTGGGACGCGATGGCTCCCCATCCTATGGAATCGCTCTTCGCCGTGCGTGCGTGGAACTACGACGACGGTGCCGCCAGCGGTGCCGCCAGCGGTGCCAACGGCTCGAGAGCCGTTACGGGAGCCGCGCTGATGGGGCCGTCGGCGGGGATGGCGGCGGCGGCGGCTGGTCGATGGCGGCTGCGCCCCGGCGATGTCGCCTCTGCGCCCGGGCGTCGACTGGCGCCCGTTGGCGGCCATGGCGGCGGCAGCCGTGGCGGCGGCGGCGGCGGCGGCGGCGGCGGCGGCGGCGGCGGCGGCGGCCATGGCGGGGCGGTAGTCCCTCTCGGGGTGCCTCTGACTGCAATGCTCCGCTCTCTCGAGGTGCCGCCCCTCGATGTGATCCTTCTCATCCTCTTCCCTGCATGCAAGTGCTCACTACGACGCCCCTCACTCCCCACAGGTGCCGCCCCTCGATGTGATCCTTCTCATCCTCTTCCCCTCCGCCGCCGCCGCCGCCGCCTTTGCTGCGGGTGAGGCCGCCGGCGCAGCCGCCGCGACCGCCGCGACCATGGCTGGCCACTTGGAGACCCAGGGCGCCCATCATGGCGCTTCGGGTGGGCGGCTGCCGAGCCTGGCTGCGCTTGCGGGGGGTCTCGACGCCGATACGGCCGCCGTCCGAACGTGGGCTTCGGCCGCCTCGCGTGCGAGCGCGCGCCGTGGCGAGCGCGTGCATCGGCGCGACAGCGGGTACGAAGGCGCCGATTGGAGCGACGGCAGCCGCGACGGCAGTCGGGTCGGCAGCAGCGACGGCAGCAGCAGCAGCAGCAGCAGCAGCGACGGCAGTCGGGACGGCGTGCAAGGCGGCGGAGGTGGGTCCACATTCGGGCTGCCACTCCCTTGATTGCCTCTGATGACCTCTGATTGCCTCCCTCATCAGGTGGGTCCACATTCGGGCTGCCACTCCCTTGATTGCCTCTGATTGCCTCTGATGACCTCTGATTGCCTCCCTCATCAGGTGGGTCCACATTCGGGCTGCCAGCGCCGCTGCTGGCGCTCGGGGCGGCGCTCGGTTTGCTCGCTGCATACGAGCATGCAAAGTGGCGGATACGCGCGCGACGCGAGCGCCACGCCTCGGATGCCGCCTTCGGTCAATGCGAGCGATCTCGCCAGTCGGAGCTCGCCTCGCCTTCAGCATTACATGCAATCGGGTGGCGACGGCACGGCGGCATGGGCGCCGTCTTGGGCGGCGAGGACGGCCTCGCTGATGAGATGTGCAATCGAGAGGACTCGGGCACGGGCACCGACTCGAAGCGCAAGGGTCGTACCAAGGCACGGCCGTTGCTGCCGTCGGCCTGGACCCAGCCTCACGTGCCGCCGCTCCCCGCACACGATTCCCCACACGATGCCTTCGACGACGTCCCCAGAAGGGAATATCTGCCCGCGCCCATCCCCTGTGCGTTGCATGCGCTGCATGCGCATGCCACGGCGCCCTCGGCCGTCGAACCAAGCATCATCTCCCGCCGCGGCTTTGCCTACAATGCCTCGTGGGCTGACCTCGCCGAGTCTTCCCCCAAAGATCTGCCTCGCGACGGTTTCACGCGCGAGCCGTTCACCGCGGAGCAGTTCACAGTGTTGCTTGGGCGCGAGGCTGTGAACACAAGCTCCAGCCTGACGCGGGCGGGCAGCAGGGAACCCCTGCTAGCTGAGGATGAGTACGGCTCACGCGGCACCTCGCCCCAAGGCACGCCCAGCCGCAGCAGCTTCACACCCAGCAGCTTCACACCTAGCAGCTTCACACCCAGCAGCTTCACACCCAGCAGCTTCACACCCAGCAGCAGCAGCTTCACACACCCCGAGCTCGGCCCCGCACTCGACCTACCCTACAGCGCCAGCCCCCGGCACCGCTGTCGACCCTATGCCTCTGCTGGCGTGGATGAGCCGCCATGGTGTGATCTGGCGAGCTGCGATCTCCCGACGCCCACCACGGCGCCCAATCTGGCGAGCTGCGATCTCCCGACGCCCATCACGGCGCCCAGCACGGGCCAGCTGTTGTCCAAGCGCTCCAGCGCCGCCGACGGCGCCGTCGCGAGCGCGCCCAGCACAGCGCGTGTGTCCTCGTGGACATGGGCGCCCAGCACGGCGCTGACCGCCGCGCCCCTAGGTCCTCGGCGCTCGCTGCCGCCTCCTCCCCCGGGGCTGCCGCCCGGCATCCTCTAGTGGAGGAGGGCGGCCTGGTGCCACGGAACGGGTTCGCTTCCAACTGCAGCCCGACGGGACCACAACACCTCGAGCCCGTCGCCTTCGTCCATCCCGCTCTGCCCACGACATCGTCTTCAAGCCGCCAGGCGCTGCCGGGCGTACCCACCCGCCTGTGAACAGACCGGAGCAGCTGTGAAGTCATACGGACGCAGGAGCGGGACACAACCACATTGCTTGAAGGCAGACCGCCGACCCGACCGCGCCGTGGAGCGTGGTCCGTGACTGCGTTGTCGTCTCTCCATCGCGCGGACACACTCTTGTTGCAAGGAGTAATACCCACTTGAGACTGTGCCCCATGTACTAGGCAGACTCGAGATCTTCCTGATCTGCGCGCGGACGCGCGCACTCGACCGGGCGCCCCGCCCCCGGCCGTAAACCGTAGTACGTCAGAAGGTTAACAGAATCGCACGCGCGTGCAAAGACACATACGCATACTGACCAACATACATAAAGAGACGGCCGGAGCGTCACTCTGTTATTCACTCCGACACGACGACCGCATTGTCCGTCCTTCGACGACCGGGGGCGCCATGTTGGGCACCGCCTTCCACCGCGGGGAGGCTAGCCCGCGTCGCCAGGGCTCATGCCACTCGCCTCGACGGCGCCGTCCCGGCTCATGCCGACGCTCCCAAAGAGGTCCGCGAGCTCATCGTCGTCAAACGCGTCGTCGCCGGCCGCCGGCCGACCACTACCCCTGGCAGCGCCATCGGCCTTGGCCACGGCCTCGACGTCCTCGTCCTCGAGGAGCACGTCGTCCTCAAAGTCGTCTTCGCCGAGCAGCGAGGCGAGGACGTAGTCGTCATCCTCGTCGACGACCACGTCGTCCTCGTCCTCGTCCTCGTCGCCCTCCCCGCCCTCCTCCTCATCATCATCGTCCAGTGCACCCTGCTGCGACAGCGCCTTGAGCTTCGCGGCCGCCGAAGCAGCCGCGGCGGCGCGGTCGCTCTTCTTCTGCGCGGCGAGGCTCTTCTTGGCCACCGCGGCCGCCATGAGGGCGGCCTCCTCGGCGGCCTCCTCCTCGGCCCACTGGTCCAGCACGTCCTGCGGGATCCCGGGCGTCACCAGCTCCGGCAGCTTTCCTGTGGCCTCGTACTCGTCAACCAGCTCCTCGATCGCCGAGACCACCTCCGACTTGGCCGGCTTCTTCTTGCGCACGCCCTGGCCCATGTTGCCGCCAAAGGAGCTGCCAATGTAGCCCGTGCCCGCCTCCTGCACGAGACACGCGAGGCACACGCCGTCGGTCTCCAAGCGTGGACTGGTGCGCGTGCGCGCATCGACAATCACAAAAATCACAGTGAGCGCGAAGCGGAGCGGCGGCGCGGCGCTCACCTCGGCGTGCTCGTACGCATTCTGCTTGGCGCGTGCGGCGACCATGAGCACGGCGTCGTAATGGCTCACCTCGAGGGCACCCGACGCCTTCTGGAACGCAGCCGTCTTGTTGAGCACGCGCATGCCCTCGGCACCCCAGGCATCGTAGAGAATGCCGTTGGTCGCCATCCGGTCGGTGACGCCCATGCGTAACGCACCAGCGCGGCCGGGGACTGCTGCTGTGGGGCGTCCGAGCTGGGACGTGGCGAGCAGGCTCGCTGCGGCCGTCGCCGCGAGCCACACGGCCACGTTCAGCATTGGCTTGATGGCGTCGAGGTCGAGTAGAAAGAGCGCTGTAATGGGCGCTAATGTGTTTTGTACCGCGTGGCGCGCGCGCCGCCCCACCCCAGCCGATTCATGTACGCGAGATATACCAACTAACTACGCGCGCATGGACATGGACGTGTGCCGATTCATCAAGCCCGTGGACCGCGCCGCGCTCGCATCGGCACACCCTCGAGCGCGAGTGCATCGAGCGCCATCGTGAGCGCTAGCCCTATCGAAGACGGGCGCACCAGCGGGCCGAGGGGCGCCGCCTCGCCGCTTGCCGCCGCGACAACGTCATGCCCATCCCCGAATCCAATGCCAGTTGGGGCTGCGGCCCAATCGAGAGGTTTCGAAGCCAGGGCGACGGCGGAGGCGGCATCCGCATCGGCGGCGGGGGGCTGCGAGGAGCGCTCGAGACAGCGCGGCGTACGTGAGAGACGCACTCAACGGCACTCAACGGCAATCAACGGCACTCGACGGCACTCGACGGCACTCAACGGCCCTCGACGGCACTCAACGGCACTCGACGGCACTCACCTGCAATGCGAGCTCGAGCCAGAGTGGCGGATGCGCTGGCAAGTACTGCGGCAGGAACTCGAGCTCCGGCTTCCACGCGTGCAGGAAGGCGAGGACGTGGGGCGGCGGGGGCAGGGGCGTATCGGCGGCGTCGCGCGCGAACCGCGAAAACTCGGCGAAGATCGACGGCGGCGCCCAGTGGAGCACCTTGCGAAGGCACATGATCAAGAGTCCGGTCACGCCGACGCCGTCCAGACAGTGCACGTACACCGGCTGCCTCTCTGGGAGCACGAGCAGCTGCAAAAGGCTGGCGGCGCGCTCGTGAGTCAGCGTGACTTCATCCTTGCTAAAGGGTTTGACGCACTCGAAATGGTTGCGAATGCCATGCTCTTCGCACCAGGCAGTCAGGTGCGGCGCGGGCGGCTCCGGAAGCAAGGAGACCATCGATCGCAAGCCGAGACGCGTCAGGAAGCGCAGGTTGATCAAAGACGGGTAGGCGCCTCGGTACAGGCCCTCTTCAACCAAGCAGTACCGCAGCGGTGGCACGAGCGGCGGCAATGGCGACGCCACCATGTGTCGTCGAAATTTTTTTTAGATCGCGATCGTGTGAACACAGTTGCGTGACAGTTTGTGAGCCTCTAGAGGGTCCCTGGGCTCGACTCTCTTGCTGTCGAAGCGCTGCACCCTTGCCTGTGGGGAAAAGTTCAAGTCTCGTGTGCCACAGGGGGGCCCAGCAGTCGGATGTGCTCCGGACAACTCCGTGCGCCCTCTGCCCCAGCGGCTCACACTCCAGCGTCGTCCACCAGCCTCACAGTCTTCGCACAGTCCACCGAATGAGGGGGCTCAATGGCGGAGCCTTCCTCGTCGCCGCCGCTCTGGGCGCGCGCGCCGAGAGCGCAACCGCCGCCCCCTTTGACGCGGCGCCTTGGGCGAGTCAGCTCTTCCTCGGCGCCACTTCGCCTTCCCCGCCGTCGCTGCAGACCTTCTCGGTTACTGGCAGGCCCGGCGCCGAGCACCCAAGTGGCCGGTATGGCACCGACTGCGCCGACTGCGGACCAGGCCAGCCGCTGCCACCACCGGCGGCCAGCGCACCCCCCTTGCGGGCCGGCACTGGCATCTGCACGACGACGTGCTTCTTCGCATCCGACACCGAGTGTTTGGACGGCGGCCCCGGCTCCAAGCTCCCGATGTGCGCGTACGGCACCGACTGCGGCGCGCGCAACGTCTTGCCGCCCCAGCCGCCACATTCCTTTGCCATGGTGTACACGAACGACTGCCTCAACGTCGGCGACAGCGGCGGCCCTGGCTCCAAGTTCGCGACGTGCGCCTTCGGCACCGACTGCGTCGACTATTGCCCGCGCGTCTCCATGCCATCGCCGCCTCCACGGCCACCAGCAGCGCATCCGGCACCCAACCCACCGCCGAGCAGCATCTGCTCGACCCCATGCTTCTACACCTCCAACGCTGATTGCGATGACGGCGGCTTCGGCTGCCTGATCTGCGCCTACGGCACCGACTGTACAAGCTGTCGCGAGCACCCCCCGCGCCGTCACAAGCATAGATCGCGCCGTCACGAGCGCGCCCCCGGTCGAGCTGTCGCCCTCACCACCCGCGCCGTCGCGAGCACCTCCTGCGCTGTCGCGAGCACCGACCGCGCCGTCGCGAGCACCATCCGCGCCGTTGCGAGCACAGCCCGCGCCGCCGCGACCACCACCCGCGCCACCGCGATCACCACCCGCGCCGCCACGATCACCAACCGCGCCGCCGTGAGCACCAACCGCGCCGTATCGAGCGCCATACGCGCCGTATCGAGCAGTGTACGCGCCGTATCGAGCAGTGTACGCGCCGGCATGGGCACCAAACGTGCCTTCATGTGCAACGTACGTGCCGCCATGGGCAACATACGTGCCGTCGTGAGCCTTGCACGCGCCGTCGTGAGCATCACACGCGCCGTTGTGAGCATGTGTTGCGCCATCATGGGCACTCACCACGCTGTCGCGAGCACCTCCCACGCCGTCGGGAGCATCAACCGCGCCATAATGACCACCGACCGCGCCGAGCACTTCCCGCGCTGTCACGAGTGTACGCGCCGTCGTGGGCATTTCACGTCACCGTCCCCGTCGATGCCCCCACTCAAGACGCCACCGTGCCGTTCGGACTCTGGCCTGACACCACCGCCTGCGACCTTGCCAATACATCCGACATCGGCATCACATCCGACCTCGCCAACACATCTGATCACATGCTCACATACCCAAAGGCCCGATGGACACGGAGAGACAGACCAATTTCCGTCTGGTGGCACTCTATTTGATGCATCCGACTTCCTGCGGAGCCAAGTGGTCCCTATGCTGGCTGGTCACGCCCAGACCCTGTCCTCGACCAGCAGCTCACTAGGCAATTGGCCAATGGATGTCCTTCACACCCAGGCAATGAAGTGGCACAGCCTGCGCTGGCAATGTCGTGGCAGAAGTCGTCTGCGTGCTGCCCTTTCACGCCGCGCTTGTCCCCGCATCGTTGGACCACCTGCTTGCGCCAGATGGAGCGGTCGCTGCACTGGGCGATCACGTGATCCTCGACGCCAAAGAGCAGATGCACGACCAGAGACCCACAGATGCCATCATCCCAGGACTGTGGATGATCGGGCAGCGCCTGGCTCCAGATCTTGCACACGTGCTTGATGTCGTGCGTGTGGTCCATGTGCAGCCCTCGCAGCTCGTTGCCACACTCGACGACCGAGAAGGACTTGAGATCGATGCAGAACCCCTTGGGGCATGGCGTCCTCTCAATGCTGCCTTCACAGCGCAGGACACCCGATGCGGGGGTCAGCGCTCGACAGAAGGCCTCCTTGTGCGTCGCTTCGGCGAACTTGACGAAGGCTGCCCAGTGGATCTCACCAAGCCGCTTGCGCTTGCCGCAGTTGTATCCGATCCGGGACTTGTTTTGGGTGAGCAGAGTGCTCCAACGCTTCGTAGCACGGTTTCGGCAAAGAGCCTTCACCTTCTGGGGCATAGGGCTGAGAGCGACGCTCTTCTTGTGTCCGAAGCCGAGCAAGAGCAGGTCCTCCAGGCGCTCCATCGAGATGCGATCGCGTCGTCTTTGGAGGGCTTTGCCAGCCGTTTAGTGGCGCCTGATTGCAAACTGGTGGCGCTTGACGACATGCTGGTGGTGCTTGATTGCTTTTTGGCGACTTCTCAATTCCTTCTGTTGGCCCCTGCTCGCTTTTCGGTGGCGCCTGTGCTCGCTTTTCCGTGGCGCCTGTGCTCGCTTCTCCGTGGCACCTGTGCTCGCTTTTCCGTGGCACCTGTGGCGCCTGCTCGCTTTGCGGAGGCGCCGGTGGCGCCTGCTCGCTTTCTGGTGGCGCCTGTGGCACCTGCTCGCTTTTCGGAGGCGCCTGCTCGCTTTTCCGTGGCGCCTGCACATGTTTTGGACCAATGCAGCATACTCAATCCATGGCAGCTTGTGCTGTGTGGATGCATGCTGATGGGATCGCTCATGGCATGGCACCATCGAGTCGCCAAGCCTCTTTGCACTCGGCATAGGCGGGAGCATGGGCTGCATGTTGACCTCACTCTCCTTGCATTGTGCAGCATGCTCCCCTCCACCAAGGCCAGGGACGTTCCTAGGCTGTTCTCTGTGCAGCATGTGCCCAGCCACCGACGTGAGCTGCAGACGACAGTGAGCAACAGCGCCGGCCTGACCAGTGCACTCGCCAACACTACCATCGGCCACGTTGTCCTTGCCCCCGGCACCTATTCCCTCAGCGCCGAGCTCAGCGTCACCAGGAGCGTCATCCTCGAGGCGGCCGTTTCAGGCACAGTCGTGCTGAATGCTCAGGCGAGCTCTTCGAGTCAGCGCCGTGTGCTGTTGATCAACCCGGGCTCATCGGGCGTCGTGCAACTGATCAGGCTCAACATCACGGGAGGCTACATCTACTCTGTATGCGCGCTCAGATCTTCAAAACTTCCCATCAGGGCCCCAATGGGAAAACTGCTGACGCACTTTTTGCTTGACTCACGCTTGCACAACTGCAAATGCTTTGGTCAACTACAGGGGGTGCGTGCCACAGAGACATAGAAAACTTCCCATCGCCCCGATGCTGACGTGCTTGCCCTGACTCACGCTTGCACAACTGCGGCCCGACGCTCCGGTCAACTATAGAATGTACGTGCAGCAGAGACCTTCAATGTTTCCCATCGCCCCCATGGGAGACTCACGTTTTGCTCGTTGTTTGCTCGTTGTTTGCAGGGCGGTGGTGTCTATGTCTCTTCCGGCACAGTGACCATCTCATCGTGCACCATCAGCGGGAACACAGCTGACAATGTACGTGCCGCAGAGAACTTGAAAAGTTCCCAACGCCCCGATGTGAAACTCACGTTTGGCTCGTTGTTTGCAGGCTGGTGGTATTCGTGTCGATGGAGGCACAGTGTCAATCGTGAACTCCCAGATCTACTCAAACACAGCTGACAATGTACGTGCCAGCCACGCCTGCAAACTTCCCATCGCCCCGATGGGGAAATGCCTTGTTGACATGTGCATTTCGATTCTCATCTTTTATGATGGGTGCTGCCTCGAACAACAGTATTTAGTACGTGCCATCTGCGCCTGAAACTTCAAAAGTTCGCCCCCATGGGAGACTCACGTTTTGCTCGTTGCTTGCAGGGCGGTGGTGTCTTTGTCTATGGTGGCACAGTGGCCATCTCATCGTCTACCATCAGTGGGAACACAGCTTACTCTGTACGCGCTGATGTTCGGAATTTCCCATCGCCCCGATGGGAAAATTGCTGACGCGCTTTTCTCGACTCTCGCTTGCGCAACTGCGAACGCTTCGGTCAACTACACAGGGGGTGCGCGCAACAGAGACCTTAAATAATTTCCCATCGCCCCGATGGGAAAATTGCTGACGTGCTTGCACCGACTCACGCTTGGACAACTGCGAACGCTTCGGTCAACTACAGGATGTACGTGCCGCACAGACCTTGAAGATTTCCCATCGCCCCGATGGGAAAGTTGCTGATGAGCTTTCCTCGACTCTCGCTTGCACAACTGCGGCCGACGCTTCGGTCAACAACAGTATGTACGTGCCGCAGATACTTGAAAACTTCCCATCGGCCCGATGGGAAAATTGCTGACGCACTTTTGCTCTACTCTCGCTTGCACAACTGCGAACGACGCTTCGGTCAACTACAGTCGGTACGTGCCGCAGAGACATTTTTCCCATCGCCCCGATGGGAATTCCTGCTGACCTGCCCAAATCGACTCTCATCTTTCAATTGGGATCGATCTTTGGTTCTACCAGGGACGCGTACGTGCCAGTCACGCCTGCAAAACCCCATCGCCCCATGGGAGACTCACGTTTTGCTCGTTGCTTGCAGGGCGGTGGTGTTGCTGTCGTGGGAGGCTCAGTGTCAATCGTGAACTCCCAGATTTACTCCAACACAGCCAGCTATGTGCGCGCTCATCTTCAAAAGTTCCCATCGCCCCGATGGGAAAATGGCTGACGTGCTTGCCTTGGACTCTCGCTTGCACAACTGCGGCCGACGTTCCGGCCTACTACTACAGAATGTACGTGCCGCAGAGACCTAGAAAACTTCCCATCGCCCCCATGGGAGACTCACGTTTTGCTCGTTGTTTGCAGGGCGGTGGTGTAAGGGTCTCTGGAGGCACAGTGTCAATCGTGAACTCCCAGATCTACTCCAACACAGCCACCAATGTGCGCGCTCATCTTCAAAAGTTCCCATCGCCCCGATGGGAAAATTGCTGATGTGTGCTTGCCCCGACTCACGCTTGCACTATTGCGAACGCTTTGGTAAACTACAGGGGGTGCGCGCTGCAAAGACCTTACACATTTCCCATCACCCCCATGGGGTGAAGAAATCATATGTGCCAACCTTACGCTGTAGTGACCACTGTGACCTCGCGTGCCCTATTCCCTGCCCAGGGGCCCAATGTCTATGTCAGCGGAGGCACGGTCTGCTCCTGGGCAACGACCCTCACCGGCGTCTCTGGCACAGTCTCAGCTTGCCCAGCACCCCCCCCTCCGCAGCTGCCATCGCCACCGCCATCGCCACCCCCTTTGCCACCGCCCCCCTCGCCGCCGCCCTCACCTCCACCACCCTCGCCACCGCCGCCTTCGCCACCGCCTCCCTCACCGCCACCACCTTCGCCACCACCCTCGCCACCACCCTCGCCACCACCGCCTTCGCCACCACCTTTGCCTCCCGATCTCACCCTCATCCCGGCAACTGCCACCCCCAACGTCCCCACGGCCATCACCTTTGTCGGCAACGCGCTGACTGATGGCGCAACGTGCGCCTTTCTCCCCTCTGGTGATGACGCGTGCGCGGGCGCCGCGGCCCGCCGGCTCTTCCCGACCGGCGGCGTGCTCTCGAGCCGCTCGCTCACCGTAAGCCTCGGTGGCCCGATGTTCTACAAGCTCTGCGTCGCGCCAGCCGGCTCGCCCGCCACCCTCGACGCTCACTTTACGTACGTGAGCTCCGCACAGCTCACCATTACATCCTCGTTGGCCTCGCCATCGCCCAGCCCTCTGACAAGCTCCTCGCCGCCATCAACCTCACCTCCATGCAACTCGCCCGAGCCATCCCCACCCCCACCACCGCCGCCCTCGCCCTCACCTCCAGAGCCCTCTCCTCCACCATCACCAAAACCACCATCTCCGCCGCCGCCGCCCTCGCCGCCGCCCTCGCCCTTGTCCCCGCCGCCCTCGCCGCCGCCGCCATCGCCATCACCACCACCGCCATCGCCCTCGCCTCCGCCGCCATGGCCGCCGCTGCCCTCGACCCCACCGCCTCCGCTCCTGCCCTCCCCGCCGCCGCCGCCCCACCCCTCGCCCCCGTCGAGCCCATTGCGTTACCCCCCGCCGCCGCCGCCGAGCGCGCCGCCACCCTCGCCCTCGCCGTCGCCACCGAGCCCCTCGCCGCCACCGGTGGATCCGATTTGCTTGAACACGTGCATGCGCAACGGCGTCTCGCTCGCCGTTTTTGCCCGCAACGGCGCTTGCCAGGACGGCGCGTTGGCATCGACCTGTGCAGGAACGGGCTGCGTGGACTCGACCTTCACCGCAATCTGTGACTACGGCACGGACTGCCAAGATTGCGGACCCCGCCCGGGGACAGGCGGCGCATCGCCACCGCCGCCCTTGCCGCCACCGTTGGATCCGATTTGCTTGAACACGTGCATGTGGAACGGCGCCTCGCGCGCCGCTTTTGCCCGCAACGGCGCTTGCCAGGACGGCGCGTTGGCATCGACCTGTGCGGGAACGGGCTGCCGGGATTCGACCTATACCGCACTCTGCGACTACGGCACGGACTGCCAAGATTGCGGACCCCGCCCGGGGACAGGCGGCGCATCGCCCTCGCCCCCGCCGAGCCCACCGCGTCTCCCCCCCCCGCCGCCGCCGAGCCCTCCCTCGCCGCCGCCACCGAGCCCCTCGCCGCCGCCGCCAAAATACCCACCCATCCCTCCTGGCGGGCAGGCATCGTCGCCGCAACCGACCCCTCCGCCGTCCCCGAAGCCGCCCCCCCTTCCCCCCCCCCCCCCCCCCCCCCCCCCCCCCCCCCCCCCCCCCCCCC
>ENA-UOXG01000469-UOXG01000469.1-mixed-culture-metagenome-genome-assembly--contig:-NODE-469-length-27417-cov-48.057379_pt1 | contig 27417 bp, 19 predicted proteins | sample MGYA00238159_ERZ761634 | MGnify/ENA primary metagenome ERZ761634 (study PRJEB28908, sample SAMN08776845) | mixed culture metagenome | isolation source: Freshwater growth medium | place: USA... | reverse complement strand
GCTGACGCGAGAGCACCCCCGTCGCCGTTACACCCCCGTCGACTACCCTTGGGATGTATCCCATATGTATCTTGATCAACATTGCAGATACATGTATCTCGCATGTATCCCGCATGTATCCCGCATGTATCCTGCATCTGTGAGTAACCTTAGACGTCGCACGCGTAGTGCGCAGAGAGCTACAGACTGTACTACATAAGAGAGCTACAACAGGCGAGCAACCCCCGACTCACGCCTGAGGAAAGAAAGCGCGCTCGCGAGAAGCGATCGCTATTCCACAAGGCGAACACGAGCGCGCGCCCGATTAGGAAATCGGGGCGCGGTGCCACGCTCCGGGGGCCGCAAGCCAGGACAAGGGCCACACACAGGGGGCACACACTAGCACAAGACGGTAGGGACCGTCTGACAGGGCAGCCTCAGAATAGCCTCAGGCATTTCCTTCGGACGGAGCCGCGTCCTTATCTCACGGACTCACGCCCGGCGTGGAAGCCGGCGAAGCCCCCACATTCACAATGAGAAAGGGGTCGATAAAAAAGCATGCCAATAAGGGACCTCACACCGACGACACCGGGCATCGCGCGCCGAGGCTTCTGCGCATACAGGGACGAGAAAGTGCCCAACGACTGCGCCGCCGGCCAGAGCGGCGGCTGGTCGCTCAACGCGAGCGCCAGCGCCTCTCTGGATTCCGCCGAGGTCGCGTGCATGCAGCTGTGCGGCACCTGCTCGAGATGCCGCTTCGCCTCCTTCTCGGCCAGGCACAAGGACTGCTCGTGGTTCGCAGGCTGTGCGGCGTGGCCGGATAAGCTGCTCGACTCCGTCCCCGGCTTCGCGACCGTGCGCCGTCGCATCCCAGGCTTCGCGACCGCGGCAAGCACTCGCAGGGCCGGACTTGGCGATGACGGCCGTTTGCGCACTCTCGTGGTGCTCGTGGGCTCGTTACGAGGCGGAGAGCCGGCGTGGCAGTCGCTCGCACGCAACATGCTTGAACCGAATCGCGCGGACCTGGCCTTGTCGCTGGGCTATTTCGCGTCCCGAGGGCAGCCAGCCCCTGCTAGCAGCAGCCTGCTCCAGCGAGCCAAGTTTGTTTGGTGGACTGAGGAAGTTGAGGACTGGGGAGTGTACTTCGACGCTCTGGGCAACTCGACGGCGTGGCGCCAAGTCGTGGCGGACGTGCGCCGCGCCAACGGCGGCTCCATCGGCTTCGCCGGTCACTGCGGCCTCGGCGGGTCGCATGTTGACGGTGTGCGCGTCCCCGGCACGGCGGGGATCAACTTTGCTCTCCGGTGGCGTGCAGCGGCCCGTTTCGAGGCGCTTGGGCTGGCGGAGCAGTACGATCGGCTGGTTGTGACACGCACCGACCATTACTATGCATGCCGCCTCGACCTCGATTTGATCGAGGCGGACGCCGCGGCTCCACAGCTGGGCAGAGGACGCTACCTGGAAGGCACAGAGCCCAACACGACGCTGCACGAGCGGCTCCCCCAACAGGGACGCTACCTGGAGGAAAAGGACACATCCTCAGATCGGGAGACTTTGTCGCCCTCGACGGATGAGGAGGCCAACGCTGCCTTGCGGCGCGTGTACGTGCCCGAAGGGGAGGATTGGTACGGGATCAACGATCGCTTCATTATGTGCCGCGGCGCCCTGATGCTGAGCGCGTGCCTTGCGATGATTGAGCCGATCATCACGCACACCGCCGAGCACAAGGCCGCTCTCTCGTACAGTGGCGAGGGGTACAATAGGTACCTGCTCAGCCACTTCCACGCCGAGTTGCACCGATTCCCCAGGAACCATTTCCTTATCGGCCAGCCGCTCGGAGCGCGCGTGGCTGGGGATAGCAATAGCCCTCTCGCAGAGGTGACCTCCGCCTTCTCTCACGCGCCATCGGAGACGCCCGACGAGGTGTTCGGACTGCATGTCAAGTATGCGGCCGAGTACCGCTTGACGCTGCGCACCTGCTTCCACAATCGCGACGTGTCAGCGTTCTCGGTGCGCCGCGTTCGTCAATGACGTGCCGAGTCGGTAATCACAACCCGCAACCCGCTCGACAGTCGACAGTTTACGGATTCCGAGTGGTTCTAAGATCAGGTCTAGCACCTGCCATATCGCCGAGAACATGCCGGGTGAATACTGCGCAGGGTCGAGGGTGCCATGGCGGGAGGCCCCGCGACGAAAATATGAGCCATCACACTTGCATTTATAATATGAAAAAAGCTACCGATGATGATGACGCCACATCTGCCTCGAACGATTGCTCGGGTTCGGGCCAATTGGTTCGGCTTCGGGCAGCTTTTACTCGAGCTTACAGCTTTGAGCGACTCGCGAGGTGAGGCGTGAGCCTGGGTCGAGCCAAGCAGCATCGTTCTACTATCTACACACGAGACGCTCAGCACGACGGACATCGCAGTTGTGGAGTGGACGCTACCGGTAAGTACCGGTACTGAATGATGCGTGAATGCCCATGACGGCGCGACGCACGATGGTGTGGAGGGACGATCTTGACGCAGCCATGGAGTCCGCGTACACAGGCATGTCGGCACATCTGGTCGGTGCTCGGTTGCTAACTTCGCCGTCGCTTCTACGATCCTGTTTGCCGGGTGCCGCGCTTTCACTGGCAACCGCCATCAGCGTCGCCGCCTTTTTGTGGCTGCCGTGCTTGCTGCTCCGGCCATGGCTCTGGCTGGCGGGCTCATGTGTCATCACGTTTGATAAGGTACTGAGAGCTACTTCATTCGTCCTTCTCAACTTTGCAAGTTCTGTACTGCCGAAGTTTAGCGGACGCGCCTTTTTTGCAGCTCTCCGAGCTGTGTCTCCGGAGAGCGCTGCCATCCTCGAGCGGAAGCCTGTTGTGAACGGCCTCGCCGCCCAGCTACGTGCTCTGGTTGTCACGGGTCTCACACAGGTTGGGGTACTAGCTGCGCTGGTGGGGACTGCTCCAATATGGGCACCCATGCTCGTTGCCCTTGCGATGGTCGCACTCACGCCCATTCGCATCGCGCTTGCCGTTGGCAGCCTTGCACTCGGAAGCAGCCTGCTGAGCAGCCTGGCCCTGCCGTGGAATCTATTCTTGAAATTGCGGAAGATCTCGCGAATGCTTGCCGCCGTGGTCGCGCTTGGCGCTCTGAGTGGAATCTTGCCGCCTCGAGTCTTCCAATTCGCGTCGGAGCTCGGCACAGTGTACTTGCTATCCCAGCTTCTCACCAAGCAGCTGCTTTCGCCCTACAGCAGCCGCCAGACGCGCGCCGAGTGGTCCGCCCTTTGCAAGAGGCATCACTACGAGCTCGCTGCTTTCGGCGCGCCCCTCGTCGGCTTGTTTTGGTACCTGCACCCCCTCGTTTCGTTGGGGATGCTTGAGTGCACACAACTAGGCGCGGCAGCACTCGTCCACGCGCTGGAAGAGAGGGCAATTACTCTCCGACAGAGGCGACCCTTATGAATTTGACAATGTACTGTGCAGCTTTCATCTCAAAATCGTGCAGTGGCGTTGTACCACTCATCAAAAAGTGCTTGGCGCCAATCTTGGCGCGCACATACACGCTCCCGCGGGAGACGGGAGAGCGGAGAGGACGCAGAGCCACGCGCCGGCGTCCCGTTTAGCGTCCCGGCGATCCCGCTCCCCGCGCCGGGACGGCCACCGAGCGGAGGGCGGACCGTCGGTGCGAGGCTCGTCGCCGCACCTTGCCTCACCGCCCGGCCCCGCCGTCTCGGTCGCGGCGTACGGTCGGGTAAAAACGACGCGCGAGCAGAACGTGGGATTCACGATGCGGATTCCGCGTCGCGTCGTGTAAGTGTGTAGTGGTTCAGGTACACGTCTCGATCTCCGTAGGGTAGAGTGTATGGTATTCAACACAAAACGTACGTCTGGGATATTCAAAACAGTTACAAAACACACCTCCCATAACACCTCCCACAAGGAACTACAAACTACACGAAACAGACCGAGACGATCACATGAGCGCCCCGAGGACCGAGACAGAGAGCACTGAGCAGCACGATGCGAACGCCGTATCCACCGCCCGCACCGCCTCCCTCACCGCCTCCCTCACCGCCTCCCTCACCGCTTCCCTCACCGCCTCCATTGTGAGGCGGCACCAACGGCCTCTCCGATCGTCACACCCGTGGGGCTGAGGACCCATTTACCGTTGACCCACTTGCCAATCTCCATCGTCTTCTCGTCCCCGGGGCGCACGGCCGGCGCAGGCGGCACAGCTGGCGCTTCGTCGAGGAATCGGCGCACCACCTTCGCGTGCTCGTACCCGAACGTGACGCAGTCTGGGAAGGCGACGCCCGAGCGGTAGTTGCCGCATACCCACAGCCCAGGCTGGAGTGCTTCGGCCGCCTCGAGCTGCTCCATCAAAGCTTGGTGCCCCAGCTCGTACTGCGGGATCGCCGTCGGCCACAGCTTGACCCCGAGCACCTTCGGCGGCGGTGCATCCGCCTCCAGCAGCACCTGCCGGCAGCCTTTGTCCACCTCAGCGACGATCTCTTTCTCGCTCAGAGACGCGATGTCGACGTCGCGCGAGCCGCCAATGTAATTAAGCAGCAGATGGTAATCGGGCGGGCAGCGCCCCGGAAAGAGCGACGAGCTCCACAGCGTGCCCAGCGTGCGCACGCCCTCGGTGCGCGGGTTGAGAGAGCCAAAGCCGGGGAGGTCGCGCAGGCTACCGAAGCCGTTGGCGAGCTGGACGTCCTTGAAAGCTTTCTTCGGGTACGCGACGGTGACGGCGGCCACGGGCGGATGGTAGATACCGCGCCGGCCAATGTCCGCGCGAAGCTTGTCAAAGATCTCGCGCGCCTCGGGCATCACCGGAGCCAGCACGTCCTTGAGTGCATGCGCGGGAGCGGTGGAGACTACAGTGCGTGCCACCACTGTCTGCGGTCCGTCGGGCGAGTCAAAGGTGGCGACATACTGGCCGTCAGCCCGCCGCTCGAGCTTCGTGATCGCCCAGCGCAGCCGCACCTTCGAGTCGGGCGAGGGCGTCCCGCCCACCGGAGCACCGAGCTCCGCTGCGATCGCATTCGGCAGCGTGGCCAGCCCCTTGCGGAAAGAGCCTGGGTTCCCATAGTCAAACTTGGGCCACGCGGGATCGGGCGGGTCGGCCTTCCGCTCCTTGGTGAGCTCGATTTGGCGCTTCAGCCCGCCGTAGAAGATCGCGCCCCACTTGTTCCACTCGATGTCGTACGCGTACCGTTCGATGCGCGCGATCTTGCCGAGGGCCGACCGCATAGAAAGAGTCTCCGGGTCGCCTGCGTACACACCGGAGACGAAGGGGTCCACGCAACGCAGGAAGACTTCCTCGCCGAGGATGCGCGACACCCACTCGCGGATGTTCTCGTCCTTCCCCTCGGGCGCCGGCGGGTGCCCGATGAAGGCGCCGATAGCCGCGCGGATCTTACCCGGCCATGAGAGTAGCTCACCGGCGAGGCCAAACTTGAGCACACCATTCGAGCCAAAGACGAGCTCGAGCTGCCCCTTGGGCCCCTTGCCGCCCTTGCCCTTGGGAAGCGGGTGCAGCTTGCCGTTGTGGTTCACCCACGGCGGCAGCGTTTCATCGGCGAACACGAGCTGGTCGCTGATGCCGAGCTCGTACGCAATCCGCACGATGCTCGGCTGCGTTGCGAACGAGTTGGGGCCCTCTTCCCAGATGAAGCCATCCTCATCGTGCGATTTGACGTTGCCGCCAACGTAGTCGCGCGCCTCGGTGAGCAGCACATTCACGCCTGCGCGGTGTAGGTTGTGCGCGAGCGTGCTGCCGGAGATGCCCGCACCAACCACGAGGCAATCGACACCCTCGATCGTGGCGCCCATGCGCAAGCCCGTGCCACCACGCGACTCAGAGGCCGCGCGAGCTGGCGACGCGGCACTCCCAACGCGCAGGCCGACGACGCTGCCCATGAGCGTCGCGAGCAACGCACCCAGCATGGGTCCAGACGTCTTCATTATTGCTCTTGTGCTCGCGCGCGGCGATCCCAATGTGAGCTCGACGACGTTGATCACCAGGACGCGTTTCGTTAGGCTGCGCATCGTAACTTCACAAGCTTTCCTCTTTTGAGTACTGTACTACATGCGGGGTGCGCAAAAGCCCAATCAGACCAACCCCCCACCAAGCAGACACAGAGCTCATGCAGCCAACACTAGAACATACGACATGCTGTCACAGACACAGTGCAACCGAGTGCAACCAAACCTCAGCAATCAGCGCTACCGGGTACCGGAACCGCGGGCACGCGCCGGTACCGGTAACGCACCGGAAATCCCCTCGGTCGGCTTGGGTAATACCCAATACGTTTTCGATAAGTCACGTGCACCGCACAGATGTGGCACAGTGCACGTCTTCGGAAAATGGCCGGCCGTGTGCCTTCGGAGCGGGCGTGAAGGGGGGGGGAGTGGCCTTCACACCAGCCGTGTGCCTTCGGAGCGGGCATGCAGGGGGGGGAGTGGCCTTCACAGCGCTCCGAAACGTGTGCTTCAGAGCAGCATGAACATCAGAAAGAAGGCCGCTGAGCGAAGTCGGCCGCGGACGTCATAGGTGGCCAGCAAACTTTCGAAGAGGCAACCAGCGAGGGCGACGATCAGGAAGGAGCCCAAGGACGAATTTATAGCGTTCAGATCGAAGCTCATCATAAAGTGCGTCACAAGAAGCACGAGCGCGCCCGCCATCATTCCAGAGAGGATGAGCCGTCGCTTGAGCACGGTGCCAAACAGCTCCTTGGAACCACTCAGCCGGCGCGGCCGCTCGCGCGCCTGCTCGTCGCGTAGCCGGCGCACGAGACGCACACAGCGGAGCGACCATTGGCAGCAGGCGAGCACGGGCAGCAGCAGGAGCACAACCTTGAGGAGCAGTGCGACGGGCGGGAGGAGCCATGGCCACTCAAGCCAGCCGAGCTTCGAACGCACGATGCCACCGGCGCAACTGCCCACGCCGTTGCCGGCACGCACGGCTATCTCGTCGACGCCGACCAATTCGATCTGCGCGTGCCGGCGTACTATCTGCGCGACCGAGCCGGCGAGCGTGGCGGGCATCCAATCAAACGCAAGAAGCCGCAGAGAGACGCCCGCCGCGAACGAGGCGCACATGGACGGCTCGTTCCCAGCTCCGGCAGTCGAGCTGAAGGTAGCTCCGAGCAGCATCAAATTGGTGACGGTGAGCACATCGCGCATGGGGGACCACTGCCACTGCAGCTGAAGCATCTCATTCTCTTGCATCTCCGTCAGCTGTGACTTGCCCGCGCAAAGGATGGTGTGCAGCAGGCCGGTGAGCATCACCAGCACATGGTGCAGCTCCGGGCGCATCGACGGCAGCTTATGCAGCACCTGCGCGGTAACCATGGAAGACCAGAGCCCGTTGAAGACCTGGCTTGTCGCCACCAGCATCACAAGAGGGATCACGTGCTTGGAGGTCGAGAGCAGCAGATCGAATTGCAGCGCGGCGGCAGCCGCCGCACGCGCGTGTGGCAGCGGCTTGCGCTTGAGCACATCTGTCAGGGCAATTGCACGAATGCCGCCGCTGCCGCCGACACCGCCGCCATCCTCGCCGCTCGCAACCACCGGTGGCGCATTCTCTCGCGTTGTAGAAGGGACCTCTGGCTGCCCAAGGCGGCCGCGCTGACGGAGGCCGTCCGGGCTGGCGCTTGCAGCGGTAGCGCAAATTTTGGCGTCGGCAGCGGCGGCAACGGTCGGCTTTGCATCCGCATCTGCCGCCTCGATCTGCACGGCATCCGCGTCGGCATCCGTGTCCGCGGCGTCCACGCCTGTGAGCGCAGGCAGGAGCTCGAGGCGCACAAACGTGAGCCAGCGGAGCGGCGGCGTGACGACGAAGCGACCCAGCGTGGGCAGTGGGCAAATGACGATCGTGATGATCGCCGAGACGATCGTGGTCAGCGGTCCTGTGTGCAAGAGCCATGATAACAGCTGGCGCAGCGCCTGCAACGCAGTCAAGCTCAGGAGCGCAATGGAGATGCTCATGCTGACATCATACTGGAGCGTGACAAAGTCATACACGTGCTCGAAGAGCGACTGCAGGATGGCGAGGGGACCTGTCTCGACTAATGAACCGAAGAGGTACTGCAGACCCATCCAGATGGCGGCGTCGAGGTGCGTCGAGCAGGCAGTATCGGCAGGTGCAGCAAGCCCCTGCGCGAGCGCAGCCTCCTCCGCGGCGGCAGCTTCGCGCATGATCTGCAGCAGCTGCTCCCGCGCGCCAGACGCGCGCTTGAAGAGCATCTCTCCGCTGTGGATGTCAGCCGCTGAGTGGCCGATGAGCTTATCTGGGTGCGTGCACACAGAGAGCTGGCGGTACGCGCGCGATATCCCGGACTTGCTCACGGGCGACCACGTTCCGAGCACACCGCAAGGGTGTTCGAGTGTGAGGCCCAGCTTGAGCAGCGCGTAAACTGAGATGATGAGGCCGACCCACCACGGGAGCAGGCCACCCTCAGGCAGCAGCCGCTCCTTGAGCGTGAGCTGCTGCGTACCCGCTGCAGAGGATGGCGTGGCTTCGGAGTCAGCCGCTGGAACGGCCTTCTGAGCGCTCTTGCGCTCCTTCTTGATGGGCATGAGGACTCCGCGGAGATCGTGCCCCAGCTCGCTGCGTGAGCCGCGACCCCCGGTGTGAACGTCAATAAGGCGCGCAGCAAGTCCCCCCCGGCGAGACCTAAGCCAACTACCGCCACACCTCCGCACCTACCCATCGTCAAACCGTCCTCGCTACCGCCACGAACCTCCACAACAGGAGGCAGCCACGCCTCGAGCATCAACTCCAGCCGCCGCTGCCGCCCGGTGGGCTCTCTTGACGCGCCGCGAGGCGACGAATCGGAGGAAGATGAGACGCAGGACGATGAGCCCGCGGTCAAGATCACCGCCAAGGAAACTACCCCGCGTGAAAACTACAACGTGGATGTTTTCAAGGACGTGGACCTCGACCGCCTCAAGGCCGCCTCTCTTTTCCACCAGGAACCCCCGAAGTCGACGGAGGCGGCCGGAGCGGTCATGCAACCGATGGTTTTTGCGTGGAAGGCGCTCTCGCGGCGCCTACACAAGGCTGAAATCATCGACCAAGCCCTACCTAAGAGCCCATTTGGGTTCAAGTGGACGACCGCGGCAACCGAGGAGGGGTTGGCGGCAATCAAGATGTACTACGTTGCGCACGCAGTCCTTCTATGCCGCCCCAGGGGTACCGACCCGTACACGGTGGACGAGATCCTCGCTCGTGCCAAAATAGCGGCGTCTTCAGCTGAGGCCCTGCTAGGCCTTTTCGACGACCTCATGGCCGCAACGGAAGCAACGCCCTTGCCTCAAGCCAAGGAGGGCGACCGTGCCATCGAGGTGCCACAAGCCAGCAGACACACCCGGGCGCGCCGCCTCGCGCGCAGCGGCGAGTGGCGTCGCGCGGCTCAGGCTCTCGTGCCCACCAAAATCGCCCCCGCCCACGAACCACGAGGTGCGCGTGCAGTATGCAGCGCTCAACCCAAAGGATGGCGCCGAGGCGTTCGGCGGTAAACTCACTGCCGAGCTAACCGCCGACGTACCTGGCCAGCGCCCTTTCCAGCCGACGATGAAAACTTTCGAGGCCGTTATGGATCACCCGCCGCGGGCGCGCGCCGCGGGGATGCTCCACGACACTTATTTCGAGGTCCTCACGGCCGTCTACCGTCACGGGGGCAAGGACGCCATGTTCCAGTTCTTCGCGGCTTTCTGCGCGGGAATGGTCTTGGACGAGCTCGCCGATCTCATCACGGACCTAAGAGCAGTATGCTTCTGGAAGGACGCGGATTGCACCAAGATCCGCCCGATCGGTATCGGCGAAGCCCTCCGTCGAAGGATCTGCGCGTGCATCGCTCTTCAAGACCGCGCCGTATGGGACACTTTCTGTACATCTCTCCTACCGGAGGACCAGAAGGCCCGAGACAGCTCATTGCCGAGTGTGATGAGGTCGTCGACGGCCTCAACACGGCGATCGTTGCGGGCGCCGCCTGCGGCAAGCTTATCCTCGTTGGATTCGAGGTCGCAAAGACGTTTGCTCTGCTTTTGGAAATACCTGAAATCCTTATAGAGCCGGTCGCGGCTTTGGGACAGATAGGTATCGTCAACATAAGCGGCAATCCGTAGCCCAGGGCGCTTTTTGCACACCGCGTGGCAGGCAAGGTGGTACGGGTATACGGATGCGAAGACAGAGAGCACGCAGCCCTGGTCCCAGCCCCGCCATCTCCGGACCGCCTCGTCGATAACGGCCGCCGTCTCCGGCGTGATGAGCAGGTTGTCCTCATGGGTCTCCCCTGCACCCGTGATCTCGAGGTCGCCCACATACGCGTCCCCTTTCGACCCGGCGTCGTCATAGTCCGCTGGTTCGGCGGGCGTGGCGAGATGGAGCCGGGGCATGCAAAGCTCGCCCTCTCGGCGGACGAGAAAAATGCGAGCGGGCTTGCCGTACAGGAGCCTGAACGCCGGAACGTAGCCCGCAAATTCGTGGTCCTTGCGAATCTTGAGGTTCGTGAAGAGCGCTGGTCTCGACGCGGTCGGAAACATCGCCTTCTTGTCGTCCGAAATAGTATGGTCTTTCGGGTATTGCTCCACCCACGATTGCACGTGATGAAAGGTCATTTCGGCCGAGTTCTTTGAGAACGAGTAGTTCACTGGGAACTCGGCCGGCGCCTTTGCCGCCTTGAGTTCGCCCTGGGCGACAACGAGTTTTGCCTTGGCCTCGACGTTGGGGGCAAGGCGGTCGCAAACTCGGGGGGCACCGAAGGCATCCCGCAGAAGATTCTTGACGAGCAAAAGGGCGAGCTCCTAATGCTCAAGGTGGTTGGCGGCTACGTCCCAGTCAACGCCGAGGGCGCGATCGACGCGTGCATCAAAGCGCTCTCGGAAGACATGGTTAAGCGCCTCGCCTATCTCGACGAGGTCGATCTGATGCGCGGCGCCGAGGGCGAGGCGGACACCAACCACATCCGCTACGGCCTCATCAACCGCAAAGGGGCGAAGATGATGATCTACTTCCTTCGGATCATGCTCCCGGCCATCACCAGACCAGTGATGCTCCACGTCGTGGACCCGCGACTCATGTACTCGTGGGAGCTCATCGCCAAGCCCGAAGGCAGCAGCCCCACCGATGTCAAGCTCTGGCGCCTCGAGCAGCCCCTCCCCACGTCCATGGGAGGCGCGGACATCGGAGGATCGGAGCGGAACTGCGACGCCTGCTTCGCCTCATCCATGCTCGCCTGCGCGCCCCGACTCGCCGCGTTACCGGGGTACGCCGGAGTCGATATGGGCACGCTCGACCACGGCATGTTCGAAGCCGCGCGATCAGGCTACGGCGCGACACTGGAGGATCACCGCCTCGTCTCGCGGACGTACGCCAAATTCGACAAGCAACCATACCACACGCTGCGCGGCGGCAAGATCGCGGGCCTTTACCGGCCGGCGAAGCTGCCGCGCGCGCTTCCATCCTTCGCGGACGCGCTGGAACCAGAGGGCGAAACAAAACCACCCGCGCAGCGGGCCCTTACAATGGTCCAGCACCACAAACGATGGCTGGAGGCGCGCAGAGCGCGAATCAAGCAAGACGTCGACGAGCCCAACGGCGCGTACGACAACCGGGCGATGGTACGTTTCATAGCGGCGTCCCAGCCCAACGCCGGCGCGATGCTCGACATCTCGCCGGACGGCTCTTTCCTCAACACTTTTTCGGACATGGATCTGGAAGTCTATGTGCAGCGTCGCGGGGGGCTTAACATCTCATGCGCGACGGGCGTCTTCGACTCGCTCGAGAACTCTGGCTCGGTCGTGGACCGCAAAGGCGACGGGCTCGCCTGCGGCGGAGAGTACTCCAGACGGCACCACCGCGTCCTGCGACGCGGAGTGGCCATGACGCGGGCGGTCGCGATCGGCCAGGTGGTCCAGGGCGACAAGGAGAAGCCGGAGCTCACCGACATGATCAACACGACGTGCGCGGTTGACCTGGCAGAGCTCGAGGGCGACGAGGCCACGGGCGCCGATGTGTGCCAGGAGTACAAGGTGGTCGCGCCGCTCACCAAGAGTCGCCGCATGGGCAAAGGTTCGGTGCTGCACGGCGGCACGGTCGCCGACGTCGGCCACCTCTACGCTTTCGGCAACACGGAGGAGCGCTACAGGATCAAGATCCTGGGGTGCAAGGGCAAAGGTGTCCTCGGCGTCGACCGCCCTTTCGACCACACGACCAAGGTCGGCAGCGTCAAGGAACGGGCGGGAGACTACGATGACGCCCTTCGCAACAAGAAGGCCCTCGTGATCCCGATGATCCTAGAGGCCTTTGGCGGCATTTCACCACACTCTCTACACTTCATCCGGCGCCTCGCGCTACGGGCGAAAGGGGCGCGCGCGCGCGACAGCACCGTCTACGGAGGGTCGAGCACGAGCGCCAAGTCGTTCTTCGTACACCACACGCAGCAGCTCGCAGCGGCTGCGCAGGTGGGCGACGCGAAGGGTATCCGGAAGAAGATCACCGAGATGAAGATGCGCCTTATCAAGGACGCGCTTAAGGCGACCGGGCGGGGCTAAGCGTTCAGCGGCCCGGCCCGGCGGCTGATCGAGTATGGCTGTGATAATAGGGGGTCCAGGGGTCCCCGAGCTAGTGTTAACCGCATCCGTATGTACGCCGGTCCGGTGTCTTGGGTGTCGAATTCTAAACATTGGCTGTGAACGTTAACACGACAGACGCGACAACCGGTGCTACGGCACTGTTACTGCCCGCTCAGAATACACACACATTACACGACCCCATATGAGACACGGACCCTACGCGCGCTGGCGGCGTTGAGGATGGTGTGCTGTGCGCGCGTGCGTCCGCGGCTCCGCGCGATGTGGGCTTCCAGGACGGCGGCGGCGCGCGTCTCGTTCTGCTCTCGCGGTCCTTTGTTCCGCAATGAGAGAATTGTTTACTTTCCCGTATACGCACGCGCCGCGTGGCGTTTCCCTTTCCAACTCTGAACTCCGGGGCCGTGAGACGGGAGGCGAAACGACCTCCGGCTCCAGTAGCAGGCTGCAAGCCAACATGGCAACGCCGTGGCCCTCTGCGAGAATAGCTGACCCGACGTGGAGCATGCTCGACAGCTTCTCGCTCGATCAGCTGCCCCAATTCACACGCACGGTGCTCAACTCCTCTCCGGTGCTGGTGCTGCCAAATCGTGAGGGTGCGCTGTATGAGCCCGGTGGATCCTACCGTGGCTCCTTCGCCACCAGCAGCACTGCCAACCCTCCTGCGACTCTCATTCGCCATTCGACCTCGATGACCACTGCTAGCGTTGCCGACCTTGACGAGTTCCCGCCCTCGCTGCAGCTCCTCGTTCGCCTTCACAAGCGCAAGGCCTTCGACCTCTTCCGCAAGTGGGAAGCGGAAGGCAGAACGGCCGTGTCCGTCAACGTCTTCGCCGAGGGCGTACGTGCCATCACGAGCGAGCAGCTGTCAGACGATGATCTGCTCACGGTTCTCAAGATCGTCGACCACATGCGAGGGGACGAGATGCTCGTGGGAGAGCGCTGGCGCTCACGTACGCTCGACTGCAAGCGCCTGTGGCGCAAGCTCGCGAACTGCGCGGCAAAGCAGGCATCCGGGTACATTCGGGAGAGCAGCAGCCCGTCGCGTAGCGCTTGGACGAAGCTTGCGCTCGGCGGCGAAGCTCTCGCCGCCGAGCTCTCGCCAGCGTCACCCAAGATCGGCGTCTCGTGGTCGTCGATGCTGGAGCAGAAGGCTGACGACCAATACGCCCCGAGCCGCCAACTCGTGCTCGAAGAACCGCCTACTGCGGCGGTGCTCGAGACCCGCGATGCTGCTCGCAAGGCCGCCGCCGTGGAGTCAACAGTCGCCCCACCACCGGCGCCGCCGCCGGTGGTTGTTGCAGACTGAAATGAATGGTCAACTGAACGCTAAACGCTCCCTCTCGGCGCGACATGCCGCGTCCGCCCCCCCGGCTGTCTGTATTGTGTATAGTAGGCTGTCTTTTGCGTCATCGGTCATCTGACCTCTCTTGGACTTGGGGAAGGACCGTGGTGCCTGACCACAGTGCTGAAGCCCTGAGCCGTTAAAACGCATAGCAGCGTTTAATTTCGTTTAATATTAACCACCTGAGCGTCTGAGTTCTAAGGTGAGGTGACAGGTGTTAGTAGCAATTGGTGTTGAGAGGATCCCATCATCACAAACTTCTTTGCGGACCGTACGGGTCACGGTCCGTAGGGCGTAGCCCGTAGGGGCTGAGAAGGAGTCTGGACGGCTCTCTGAGAAGCTCAGGAGCATTCAGCATAGCGGCGGCGAGGGACCGAGGGTGAGGTGAGGTCCCAGGGTCAAGGGACGAAGGGAGTTCCCAGCTGTCACTCGCACGCACTCGCACTCACTCACTCCTCACTTCCTCACTCAACGGTTACCAATTCAAGACTCAAGACATGACTTGGACACCAAATTGCGGACTTCGAAATCAATTTAGGAAAACGATTCCCGTCCGCTTCAGAAGCCTCTCGATGATTGGAGACACGTCGGCTTCGCTAGCCAGGCCGCCATGGAGCTCGTGGGACCAACCCTGCTGGACCTGAACGACTCGAACGAGTCAAGCGACTCGTTCACGTCAAACGACTCCCAGGCAAAGGCGCACGGCTCGTTCAAGTCAAGGCGGTGCACCTCAATCCCCGTCAACCCGGCGATGCTGCAGGCAGTCGAGACGCGGAACAGGGACATGGAGGCCCTACTCATCGAAGCCATGGCGAAGCAGGCCGAGGTGATGGCCGCGGGCCGTCAGACCAAGCTGCCTGCCGAGAAGAGATGGCAGAGGCGCCAGCGCTGTTTATCGATGGGCGATGGCGCGCTAGAGGTGGCGGTGTCGCTCACAAGGCTCTGGGCCAAGTCGGGCACGGCAGACGATCTCTTCCGGCCTGAGAACAATGAGGTAGGTTTCGTTGAACCGACGTCAAAGGAGATGGTCGTCGAGATCCTCTGCCGGCACGACGCGGCCGAGATCGAGGAGAGGCTCAAGCGTCTCTCCTATCGGCAGCGAGAATTCACGCCGACGCACGCCGTGAGCCCGCGGCTCGGCGTCGTCAAGCAAGGCAGGAAGCAAGGCACCGAATTCCTCGAGTGTGAAGAGCCCCTGACCCCAGACACTCAGTCGCCTATGAAAGCGACTGCACTGCCCTACCGCGCGGCCAAGCCGTTTCAGCATCTGCCGAAGGCACAGGAGGCGATGATGCGGTATGCGGCGCGCATACGCACGAAGCGTGAGAAGACGCAGGCGTGGCTAGGGCTCTCGTGAAGGCAGGTAGATGCACGAGCATAGGGACCATGATGACCATGTACGTGGAGGGTGCTCACGACGAGGAGTCCTGGTATCTCTCACTTCCCCTAAGGAGGGAGCCATGAAGGGAGCGTTGGCAGCTTGGCAGCATGATATGAAGGATGCTTGCAGGAAGAAATAGATTGGTTAGATTGGCACTCAAGTCTCCGACATCCGCGGGGCCTGTCCGTGAGAAAACAAATGTTGTTTCACAAACTTTTCGAGCGGCTGTGGCGGCGCGGACGATCATTCATCACCGCACCGTATGAGATGACGACACACAGCATGCACGCGTTTGCCATCCTGGTGGCGACCGCCTCTGCATACGTGCTCCCGCCGCCGCCTTGTCATCGTTCAACCGCTCAGTCACCGCGCGTACCCGCTCCTCGAGCTAACCATCAGAGCTACTGGTGGGAGAATCCAAGCGGCAGCGGGCGCAGGAACAATGAAGACATCGTGGTGGACGGTGACGACGAACCGATAAATCCACGCTCCGCGCTCGAGAGGGCGGCGGCGAGGGCGCGGCAACGGGAGAGAGCGGCATATGGTCCGAAACCCAGTGGCGAAGCGGGCGCGGCATCCAGCGAGATCGCGGCCGCGCAGGCCAGTGCTGGCGAGTCTGTGGGTCTCCACAGCGGGTCTCTCACCCCATCGCAGCGAGTGGCGGCGAGAGCAGCCAACGTGCCCCCGCCGATCGGACATCGTGCCGTCTCTCAGTCACCGCGCGCGCCCCCTCCTCGAGCCAACGAATCCAGCAATTGGTGGGAAGATCCAAAGGGAAGCGGCCGCAGGAGCAGGGACGAGGATGTTGTGGACGATGACGAGGCATTGATAAATTCACATTCGGCGAGCGAGAGGGCGGCGGCGAGGGCGCGGCGACGCGAGAGAGCGGCGCAGAATCCGACGGACGAAACGGGCGAGGCATCCAGCGAGATCGCCGCAGCCGCCGCCGCCGCCGCCGCCGCCGCGAATGCACGTGTAGCCCCATCGGTGGTAGCGGCAGCGGCGACCGGTGGGGTCCCACCGATCAGGCCGGCTACATCGGCAGCCCAGCCCCTCGGCAGCGTGGGCGAGTCTGCCGGAAGCAACAGCCCACGCGTCGCGCTCACCCCATCACAGCGGGTGGCCTTGAGGGTGGAGGAGGCCGCAGCACGGGCTCAGGCGCAGGCGCAGGCCAGGGCGGTTGCGCAGGCGCAGGCGCAGGCGGAGAGGGCGAAGGCGGCCGAGGCGCAGGCGCAGGCGGAGGCGGAAGCGGAGGCGGAGGCGGAGGCGGCCGAGGCGGAGGCGAAGGCGGCCGAGGTGGAGACGCAGGCGGAGGCGGAGTGGGCGAAGGCGGCCGAGGTGGAGGCGCAGGCGCAGGCGCAGGAGGAGGCCAACGGGCAGGCCGCCTCGGCCGCTGCCGCTGCCGCCTTGGCGTCCGCCGCTGCCGCGCACGCTGCCGCCGCGAATGCCCGTGTGAATGTGAATGCCAGGGTGGCTCCGTCAGCTGTGGCGGCGCAGGCGACCGGTGGCATCTCACCGACGACAGCAGCGGGCCAGGCGGCGTCCGCGGCGGCGCGTCTCGAACCCAACGAGAGCGCTGCAGCGGGCGCCGCTGAGATCTCTTTGGCGCAGACGGCCTCTCAGCGCGTGCGGTCGGCTCGGTCCCAGCCCAGCGACTTCGATCTGTGGTGGGAGCAGCGGCGGGCGCGCAATACCCTCCACAATGGTCAGCTCGAGGCACGGCCAACGGCACAGGATGGTCCCTTGCCGTTTGACGTGGAGAGCGTGGGGCTGGTGCTGAGCGCCTTCGTGCGGTCCGAGTACGCGCGCCAGGTGTGCAACGTGCGTAATCTCGAGCCGACCGAGCACGGGCGCGTCGATGGCATGTTTGAGAAGGTGCAGCTGGGCGAGGCGAAGCTCGTGCTTCGTCTGAAGCGGGTCTTTGACGAGCGGAACACGCACCTGCTGGAGCGGCTGGCGTTGTACTTGCGCGCTAAGATCCCACAGATCAAGCAGGTCCACGCGCTGCACCGGGACGGAATGGACATCTACTGAGCTTGGCGGACTATTTCCAGCGACGAGAGGGCACGGCCATTCACCAGACTGAGTCTCTTGAGCGTGCAGGCACGGACGACGCGCCGAATCCGGTGGGGGTACACGGTCGGGTACTGTCCTGAACATGTCCCTTTCGCGGCCTTCGGAGCTCCATGAGCGAGAAGGAAATGGGCTCGCGCGTGGGCCCGATCTGGAGGCTCTCACATGATCACTTGATCAGTCGACATCCCTCCCCTCACGGCAGTGCCCTCACGGGGACACGGTCGCGCGTAAATAGGTTTTGGGGGGGGCGGGGCCAAGGCTAAGGCCGGGCAGCTCCCGTCCGCATGGCCGTCCGCGAATTCCAATTCAAAACTCGTTCGCGGTTGCTTGATGCTTCTCGGGGCGGTTCCCGCCCCGCGGTTATTCGTTTTGCACCAGACCGGAATTGCGAATTCGATTAATCCAACCCGAACCGAACCGCCGTACGGTACCGCCGTATTCCCGTAAGCGAAACCGCCCCCGGGCCCCTCGCGGTCTGACGTTATGTTCCTGATTACAAAATCACCGACCGAGGCCAGGTCCTTGGATTTCAGCCGAGCGCGCCGTCGTCCCCGTCCTCGTCGTCGGATTGAGACTCGTCGTCGTCATCGTCATCGCTGCAGGAGCCTTCGGACCAGCTCTCTCCTCCTCATCCTCCTCATCGTTGTCATCTTCCTCCTCCTCATCATCATCATCACCATCCTTCGGTTTGCGCCGCCGACACTTCTGCGGCCTGGCCGCAGCGGCCGCTGTGTCCACCGCCTTGCCCTTTGGCTGCGCCTTCTGCAGGGGCGGCTGGGGCGCAAGCCGCTTGCGCGCGGCTCGCTTGATGCTCGCGCGCTCGACCTGCGTGCCGCCGGCCTGGCTCTCAACCTCGACCAATCTCAACCTCAATCTCGGGGAGATCTCAATATCGACCGTAGTCTCCCTGGCGTCATCGCACTCAAAGTCACTCGGCCGACGCCCAAAAGGCAACGTCGCGCGTGCGCGGGGGTGCAGATGCTCTTCAAAGATGGTGAGCCACCGAGCGCGCTTCCAGGCATATGCTGCGGCCCGAGGACAGCCGGCGGCGGCGAGATCATGGCGGCCCTCCGCGGCGTACGCGGCGGCGCGCTTCGCAACGCTGTAGGTCGCCGTGCTGGGCACAGCGGCAGGGCTCACCGACTCCATCACCACAAGCTCGACGGGTTGCGTGGAGACAGCCCGAAAGCAGGCACTCGGTACCGGTATGGCTTCGTCGGTGCTGTGTGCGGAGGCGCACACAAAGCGCTCAAAGACCTCGCGCGACGTCCGGTCCGGCGCGGGCTGGAAGGCGCCCGGCGTCGCGAGCCACTCCTTCCACGCGCCGCGAAAGATTTTGGCACTGCCTTGGCCGGTGGCAAAGCAAATGCGCCGGATGGTCGGATGATCTGCAAGCAGCTGACGGATGTCATGGAAGCGCGGCTTGCGAATGTCTTGATCGAGCGATCCGCCGCGCTCTGACTCGGCAACAATGTCCCAGACCGCAAAGCCTGCCTCAGTTAGGCGAGCGACGGCTTCCTCATAGTCGACGGCCGTCTCAGGGCCGTGCAGCAGGTGGCGACGAATAGAATCCACAGCTTCGCTGCGCTTCACGTGGAAGCCACGCCGGAAGCCGAGCGCATCACCCATGATGTGCCAAAATGCATTCTCATTCGTCGCAAAAGCCCATGCCATGTCAATAGCATTGTCGGAGGCCTGCGTTCCAAGGAGGAGCGTGTGAGGTGCCTCGCCGATCAGCGCGCTCAAGGAGCCCTTGGTCGGTGCGTGCGGGTCGAAGAACTTGGATGTGCCATTGAAGTACTTGGACGTCGTGGCAAGGTGCTGCCTCTTGATGTTGGCCATGAGCGCAAACACCAAACGTACGCTGTACGACAGGACCGACGACAGGACCGTTCGACCGGTGCCGCATTGGAATTACCGGTAAAAAGACACCGGGGGGAGCCGGGACAATCGGGACAGACACACGAACCGCACAAACCGAACCCCCTCAAAACCAACCCACCCACCGACTCGCGCGCGCCAGACCACACCCAAACCGCGCCAGTCCACACCCAAACCCCGGGACGCACGCGTCGCCACAAACCGCACCACACACCCCATCAAGCGAGGTACGAAGTTGCCGCTGAGAACGCGTCTCCTCTTTCGAGATGCGATTCGGTTGGGCGCGGTGTTGAGCGCGCGTGTTGCCGCGCGTTTGTGACGTGTTTGTCCGCCGCGAAATTTGGAATTCACTCTTCGGCGGAATGCTTGAGCCGGAGGCCGACTTGCCCACGCCACCCAGGACTTGGTCTCATATTTCAGTCCACCATGTGCTGCTCGACGAGTGCCTCGCGAAACACTTGTCCCTCCGCGGTGCCCACCACGCGGTGGCGCTCTCGAGCGGTGCGCTCGTCATCAGCGATCGCGTGAGTCACTGCTGCCACGTCTTAGACGAATCCAGCGGCTGGAGCACCATCGGAGGCCTCGGTGCAGAACCTGGCTGCTTTCATTTCCCGTGCGGGCTGGCAGTGCATCACGCGCCGGAGGCAAGTTTCGAGGGCAACTACGAGCTCTTTGTGTGCGACTACGGTAACTCGCGCGTGCAGTGCTTCGCGCTCGGCAAGGGCAAGGCGACGCTGCGAAGCGTCATTGGTGAGTCTCAGCTGCGCGCGCCCTGTGCGGCGGCCGTCTGCGCGAGCACCGGCGAGCTTCTCGTCGCGGACCAGGCGCTCTGCGCCGTGCTGGCCTTCGGGCTGAGGGACGGCACTTCCCGCACGGTGTGCAGCGGCTTCCAGCGATGCGTCGGGCTGGCTGTTCGCGAGGGTGGCCGTCGATATGGCAGTAGCCACGGAGACGAGCACAGCGGCGACGGGCACAGCGGCGACTCCGAGGTCTTTGTGTGCGATTGCGAATCCCATCAAGTGCGTGTACACGCGGTAGCGAATGGCGAGCTCCTCCGCTGCGTGGGGGCCGCGCTGGGTGGCTCGGAGCCCTCTCCTGCACAGCGCGGCGAGGGCTCCGGCGTCCTGGAATCGCCATTTGGCTGCGCGCTGCTCGAGGGGGCCACCGGCGCGCCGTCCCTCCTCGTTGTCTCCGAGCTAGACTCCGAATGCGTCAAGTTTCTGGACGCAACGAGCGGTGCTCTCTTGTATGCGCATCGGCTGAGCGAGGGCGTGGGGGCGCACCACACAGGCAAGCGGCAGCAGCCGGCGAGGCACGTCGGCAAGTTGCTGCTGCTCGCAGCCCTCGACAACCGCACTGTCCTCGTGTGCACGCGCCATCGTGGCAGGCCGTACAATTGCGTGCACGCGCTTGCTTTGCCGGCATTGGAGCGTTTGCCATCCGCGCCAACGGCCAAGCAGCAAGCAGCCGAGGAGCTGCCGATTGCACTGCGGCCTGCAGCCGAGCCACCAAGTGCATTGGATCCAGCAGCCGAGGTCCCGAAGGCCACACAGCCCGTAGTGGAGGCGCCTGCGGCCGACGAGGCGGCAGCAGCACCTGCAGAGGGAGCGCTAGGTTCGCTCCTGGAGGCTACGCCAGAGGGGGCATGCGACACGCTGGAAGAAGGGCGGTCGACGACATCGGCAGCCGCTGACGTGCAAGCACCGCTAGCGTCGCCACCCGCGCCACCGCCCGCGCCGCCGCCAGCGCCGCCGCCCGCGTCTCCGCCTGCGTTGCCGCCGCCGCCGCAGACGCCGCCGCCACGAGGATGCTCGCAGCCCATGATGCCAACGTCCGCTACGCCATCACCGTCGCTGTCATCGCCACAGTCGCAGCCTGTGACAAAGTCGGCCTCGCTCTCCGCACTACAGCCAGTGGCGATGCCGCCGCACCGACCCCCGGTATGCAACCCCCTGGCACCGACCCCCGGTATGCCGCCACACCGACCCCATTTGGCCGGTGTGCAACCTCCGAGCGAACATGCCAGTGACAATGCCGCCTTTGCCACGAGCACCTCCGATGGTGCCGCCGCTGCCACCTCCACGGCTGTGGCAGCTGGCGACGGCGCCACCGACGACGGCGCCGACGACGGCGCCGACGACGGCGCCGACGACAACAGCAGCGCTGCCGCCGCCGCCGTCGCAGCCGCCGCCTGCTACTACGCCACCGCCAACGACGACGACGACGACTACGACGACGACGACGACGACCATACTCCAGCCGCCGACAGCGCGCAGCGGCAGGAGGTAGTGTGCGACGTGTGCCAGCGGCTCGTCCTCAAGCACGTGAGCGGAGTGCGATGGGCCGACGGGCGGCTTGGACGGTTAGAGGGCGAGCGGCTGTGCTTGCTATGCCACCGAAGGCTGTTGGACGACATCCTCGAGTACGATGTGCCCGCGTGGCTGGACGCTCCTGCATGGAATGCTCTGAGTCCGCCACCTGTCGCCAACGTCACTGCCAGCGCCTTCGGATGGCTATACGACGGCGCGCGCGACGCCGTATCGGCGTACACAGCAGCCGATGGCCATGCCTTGGTGGCCTCAGTCGTGGGGATGTCCATCCCAGGGGCGCCCCAGACGCCGGCCGCGCCTCCGCCGATCATGGTGCAGACTCGGCCGCCGCGGCACGCGCGAAAAGGGTCGACCCCGCCGCCGCATCCGCCTTCGCCACCGAGCCTCTTGCGCCCGTCCGCGATGGATATGAATCTGGACGCGATAGACTGACATCGACCGCGAGGACAGGTTGGCGAGTTTGGCGTTTCGTTTCAACTTAGCGCGAGTCGACTCACCAGACCTCCTGTCGCCTTGAGGCTCGAGAGAAGAGGAGAGACGACCCGCAGTGACGTCGATCCCACATCTCGATCACATCTCGATCTCCCGTGTGCCGATCCTGCATCCTCGGACTTTTGAGCGCGGGTCTCGGCTCTCGCGTCTCCAGCTGCGAGCTGGCGTGCGACGCGATTCACGCCCTGTAGGAGCCGGTCTAGGACTCTTTTTTCCCCGGAGGGTCAGGCCCGTGTCAGCCGCGTCAGATTTAAGCAATCATGTTAAGCAATCTTATATCTTTGAATCTACTACAAGGCCCACTTGCTACGCCGCCTCGGGCTGAATTCGACAGCGCTCGCGCCCGCGGCGCCCGCGGGATGGGAACCAACGGTTGCGGTCGCAGGTCGTGTCGTCGACGTCATGCTCGGCAGCACGTGCTGTGCGACCGGTGGCTCCTTGTGTGGCTCCATGGGCGGCGCCTCCAGCGGCAGCGGCAGCCGCGCGAAAGCGAGCGCGCCACCGCCTGATGGCCGAGGAGTGCCAGCGTGAGCGGCTGCTGCAGCTGCACGCTGCTGATCGAGAAGAAGAACCACAGAGGGTGGCGCCGGCCGGCGCACGCCCCATGCTCGCTCTGCTGCCGAGGGCTGCCGTGGCGGCCCGGGGGGAAGCTGCGCCGCGCGTAACGCGTCACGCGCCGAGCTGGGCGCAAGCGCCTGGGCGGCGACGGCGGCCAACGGCGGCGCGTCGAAGGCGCCATGGTGAGCGCCATGGTGGGCGCCATGATGAGCGCCATGGTGGGTGCCATGCCTTCCCGGCCGCGGTCCCGGTGTCCCGGCGCCGTGTCGAGCGCCGCGAGAGCTCCGCGAGCGCTGTAACGAGCGCTCGGCGTCGGCGAGGAGCACCTCGAGCTCGAGCGGCGGCTGGAGCGAGGGCGGCAGGTGCCGATGCTGCATCCAGCATGCATATGCCGCCGCCTCAAGCACCTTAGCCGACGCCGCACTCGGGCTGGCCTCGCCCTCCGCCGTGGCCGGCAGCGCGCCCACACTCACCTTGTCGCCCACATCGGATGGCGGCCTCTGATCCGGTGAGACGAACGGGCGTAATGACGCGCGTGATGACGCAGTGGGCGCGATGGGCTGCAGCGGTGGCTCTGGTGCGATCCGCTCCCCAGAGGCTGCCGCCCCAGATGCCGCCTGGGCGCTGATGGAGGGCCTCAGAGAGGGGGGCGCTGCCGTGGGCGCTGCAGAGACCGCTGCCGCTGACGCCGCTGACGCCGCCGCTGACGCCGCCGCTGACGCCGCCGCTGACGCCGCCGCTGACGCCGCCGCTGACGCCGCTGCTGACCCCACCACCACCGCCGCGCCTGCCGACCCCGCGCCTGCCGTTGCGGGCTGAGCGCTGTGTTGGGCACGGGTGCAGCTCGAAATACGTATGGCGACCTGCGCCGTCGGCTGGCGTGGAGCGCGCGGCTCGAGGACACCTGCCCACACCGGCTCGCGTCCGCCTGTCAGGCCCTGCGTAGGGGGCGCCGCGCGCTCGTTACGCCCACAGTGCCCTTGCACGACCGTGCGAACACCAAGAGCGAGCGCCACTCCCACGGCGCCGCCGTGGGCACTGGCACTGCCCACCGCCTTCGAAGGGCCCCTGGCTCGCGGCGACGCTCGCAGCGCGTCGAGCGCCTCGAGAGCCGCCCTCGGCCGCGTGCGCACGCCGCCGCTGGCGCTGCAGCTCGCTGCGGCGGCGCACGAAGCTGGGCCGCCGCTCACACAGTCGGCGTCGCCATGCGGCGGCGCGCTCGGCACGAGCCACAGCTCGGTGTGTGCGTCAAAAGTGGCATACATACGGGCACTCTCGGACGTGGGGCGTGCAGGCGCACTGCCGGCGGCCGGCTTGGTCGCCGGTGCCGACGACATCCCCATGCGACGAGCTGAGCGCGGCGTCCGGCCACTCGACGGCGCCGAGGGCATGCGTATGGTCTTCTTCTTTGGTCCCGACTGCTGATTACGCTGCTCATCCATGGACAGAGTGCACATCAGCTGCTGCCACGACTCGTCAAGTTCCTCGGCAGCGCGGCCAATGTGCGGCTCAAAAGCTTCCGCCTCCTGGTAGCTCTGGCGCATGGCCTCCTCATAGAGAGCATCGGCCTCCTGCGCGAGGCGCACCTCGACGCCATGCTTGGTCTTCGCCTTGGCGACGGCATTGTCGTCATCAGGAGGCATTGTCGTCGTGGAACCACGATTCGCGAGCGATGTAGAGCGCCAGGCCCGTCAGGGGTTGAGCGACAGACGGGAGCAGCTTCACACCACGTACAAGTAAGCCCAAAAAACCTGAGACGCCAGTGTGTGGACTGACTTAACTCGTGTTTCATCGTGCGCGTCTTTTTCGCGTCATCATGCACTGGAAATCTCGATTCGCGAGCAACATCCAATGTCCGCAGCCCTTCGCGCGACGCTGCTCGCGGCGCTCGTCGCGCCCGTGCACAACTACCTCGTCGCGCCGCTGCGCTCACCGGCACGCTCGGTGCTGTTGCGTCGATCCCTCGCGCGCACGCCGCCTGCCATCGTCGCCATTTCAGAGGAAGTTGCCTTCGCCTATCGGCAGCTCGGCCTTCCTGAGGATGCCACGTATGACGAGATCACCGACGCTGCATTGGAGCTGGAGGAGAAGTACAAAGACAACTCGGCGCGTCTAGGCGCGATTGAGAAGGCCAAGGAGGTCGTTCTCGACGACCGGCTCCGCCAGCGCATGTCCGGCACGCTGCAGGCGAAGTACGAGGGATCGTTGTCGATCGACGACCGGCCGGCCGTCAAGCGGACGCCGATCTGGGTGATCGCCAATGGCATCCGGAAGAAGTGCATCATAATGCCAACGCCCAAGTACGCCCTCTACGTCTGCGCGCTCCTCGGCGGCCTTTCGCTCGCCACGTGGCTGGCGCCTAGCACCGCAGGCACAATCCTGATGATCAACGTCATGAGTGGCATGGGCTTCGTGTACAACCGAGGCGAGCCCGATGTCGTGCGCGACGACTTCGGGCAGGTGGGCGAGATCCGTCCAATGCAGCCCAAGCCCTTTGCTGTCACCGCCTTGCTGACGGCGGCCATCTGGCTGGCTGGCTTCATCAAGGCGAAGCAGATGGTCGCAGCCATGGTCAATCCTCCGAGATCGCTCGAGCTCGTGCTGCGTACGACGCTCATTTCAACTGGGCTCATCCTGCCGGCACTCTTCTTTCGGGTGCAGGGCCTCTTCGACTGAGCCCAGCGCACCAGACGTGCACACGCCTCGTGCCCTCGTCTGGTATCCCGCGCGAACCGACTGCAGCTATACATAATCCACGTGTTTCAGTCCGGTCTCAGTGAATCATCACCTCGTTCTGAGATACCTGATCGTGAACTATTGGGGTATCTACTGTGTCGGGCCCGCTATGTCAGTGGGCTCTTTATTATATATTAAGCTCTTTGTAAGACTCTTTCAACCGCCGCGACGGCGGACGGCGCCCAATTGCGCGCGCCGCGAGCTCGCCGTGTCCGATGTTCGTCGCGGACTAAAAATTTAGCAAGCGATTTACGGTACGCCCTAAGCGCTTGTCGACTTATAACGACATTGGCTGTGAAGTCGTGCCGCTAACGTAGCCCTAGCCGCCCCGCGCAGAAAGCCGTGAGAAGCGGTCAACACTCCTCACATCCGCGTCAAGCACTGGTGAGCTCGTGCAGTCGATTGAGCTTTGAGCTGTGATACATCTCGGGGTGTCTGGCCACGTGATACGGCAGCGTCTCGTCGCCATCCCCGACCGAGTTCCATTCCCCACTACGAATGTATGTGTGATGCTCGCTCATCCCGTGTCGACCCCATAGATCGGTGCACTGGCTGATCGCGCGATGGATGAGGGCCGGCTGCGAGCACATTGCACTCACATTCAGATCACGCCGCCACCATTCGAGCGCGTCCACCAGAGAATCCGGCTCCGAGTGATCACAGAGCACGCCCTGGATTTCCCTCGCCGCCATAAAGTAACGAAGGTGCCAGGACGCGTTGGGGATGGCTAGTGCTGGCTGACGCGGCGACCCAGCTTTGGCAAAGTAGCGCACGCCGCCGCCGCCAAAGTGCCGAAGCGTCTCGCCGGAGCAGAGCCGCGGCCCCACGCCCCATGGCGTCGCGTCTGGCGCGACACGGCAGCGCCAGTGGTACATAAACGACGGACCCGTGAGCAGGATCGTGAGCCCGTCGGAAAGGAGCGAAGTGACCTTTGGAGTGTCGGCGAGCAGCGAGGCGAGTGCCGCGCGCCGAGGGATCTCGTCAATGTCCGAGATGAGGACGAGGTCGTTTGGCTGTGCCACCTCGGCGAAGGCACGCTGCATCGAGTTAAGTACGAGCTCGCGATCTCCCAGTGTCTGGAGATCCAAATCGAGGAATGCATGCACGCGCCCTCCAGGGAGCTCGGCACCATGTGCGGCGTGCACGGCCCCTCCGGAGAACTCGACGATCCGTGTGCGGTTGGCAAAGGGTGCCAACCACGGCTGGGACGACAGTATGGGGCCCCGCGCCGGTGGACCCGCCGCAGATGGCCGACGAGGAATCTCGAGGATCAGGAAGAGGTCGACGAGGAGGTCGAGTTCATGCATGCGCACTTGGAGTACCTCGTCGTAGTGCGCTCCGGCGTAGACCAGGACGTCGATTAGTCGAGGCTTTCGGAAGGGTTCCGAGGCTACAGGCTCGCGTCGGGAGAGGATGGCTCTCGCGGCCGCGGCAACGCTTCCATCAGCGTCACGCACTTTCCATGTCTTGTGCTTGGTGAAGGCGAGCTCGTTATTGAGCGCACCCATGTCGCAGTCATGGAACCATGAGCAGTCGCGCTCACCGCGGCTGAAGGACACGAAGTTGCACCGTGCGCACGCCATGCAAGAGGCGATGCAAGCCTGCAGGTGCCATTCCGTAGACCGCGTGCTCACATCAGCTGGCCACGGGAACGAGCCCTTGCTGTCCCGCAAGCATTCGCCGGTGTTGTACTCCGTCGTCGCACAGTACCCGTCCATTCATCCATCCCGGACGTCTCTTTCCCTGCACGAGACTCTGCTTGTGAACTCTCGCGGCAAGTTCCTCAGAACTTGCGCGAAATCTGATTCCGCGGGCGCTGTTTCGGTCCGAAATGTACAGTACCATGTGATGGTGCCCTTCTGACGATTGGATTCTTGAAAAGCCAATTTTTGAACCGTGAACATGAACTATTTTTCTTAACATGAAACATGCTTCCCGCTGGCGTGTTCACAGTAAATGTTCCTTTTTCGGTGGATGTCCATGAATTGGTCGTACAGTCGATCGCATTCATTCTGAGAGGGGGGGGGGAGGGGGGAGGGGGGGTCCT
>ENA-UOXG01000457-UOXG01000457.1-mixed-culture-metagenome-genome-assembly--contig:-NODE-457-length-27743-cov-38.553344_pt1 | contig 27743 bp, 19 predicted proteins | sample MGYA00238159_ERZ761634 | MGnify/ENA primary metagenome ERZ761634 (study PRJEB28908, sample SAMN08776845) | mixed culture metagenome | isolation source: Freshwater growth medium | place: USA... | reverse complement strand
AGATCACGATCCTACTTTCAGCCCCAAAATCCTACGCCGGCCATATGATCTATTCCATTCGACCCTCTGTCGCTCGGCTTTCCACAGGAAAATTGGCCAGCAAAATCAAGAGACAAGTCAATCAACACTCAGGCCGCCGACTCGGAATCTACGATGCATCTCTGGTACAGGTAGGAACCACAGAGGTTGGACTTGTAGTTCCCCAGGTTGATGATTGAGGAGGGTATATAAGAGAGAGCGGACGCGCCGTGGGCCTCTTCGCACTTCGGCTCTTCAAGCCTCCTCCAACTGTGGCAGGCCTCCTCGTATCCTGAACGTATTTAAATTTATTAGCGAGCGCGCGTCAGAGGGCCTCCTGGTCCTATTCGTTCCGCTGTGCAACTGGCTGTAATCCAGTTAAACTCTCACACGAAAAGACCCGCCCCGACCCGTTAGCCGTTTACGCCCCGCCTACAACCGTAACACGGTATACCCCGTACGCCTACAACTCGCCGTCGCGGAACGCGGATGTGTCCGCGCTGTGTTCATTAGCGTCCACGGTTAAAGTATGTTCCTGGCGGCGCGCGGCGCTGGGGCGTATGTGTGTCTTGAAGATTCCAGCGCGAGGGGCGGGGGGCTAAAAGGACCCGCAATTGGCTGGCTGTGTGTCAGCGATCCCTACCAACGAGCGTCCCTGTCAGGCGTACCCCTGCAGCCGACGCGAGCGCACGAAGTCGGAAGAGGGACTCGACGTTGCCGCGCATCTCTTCGAGGTCGAGCCATTGCTGCCAGAGCACGCCCGAGCTGTAGTGCGTGGCGACTGCGACGTGGGCCAGCGTGGACGCCACGGCCCATTGCTCTTCGGCCGCCTCGAGCCAGATAGCCCTGTTGGGGGGGAGTACCTCAGGGCAGGCGAGCAAGGCAGGGGCAGGCAGCGCAGCGGGGTGGTGTGCGGGATGGTCTCGAAGGTGCAGAGGCACGAGGGGAGGAGAGAGGAGAGCAAGGGGGCGAGGCGGGAGCAGTTGCGAGCGACAGGGCAAGCGTTCAGCGCGGCTACAATGTCCACGCCTCCTCCGTAACGTCGTCCTCGAGCAAGCAGCTGGCGAGGACGGCTCGTGCTTCGTCGGTCCGCCCAGCGAGCGCCGCGCTGGCCGCCAAGTACACCGCGGCCGAAGGCGGGAGGCGCTTTGCAATGGTCATCTCCCATGGACAGGGATGGTCTGCGCACCCCTCGGTACTCAGCTGCAGTGCGGCTATGCTCGTCTCCACCTCCCACGCAAAGTCACCCCCGCGGCTCGCCGCACGCATGCCGCCGCCTACCCTGCCGCCGCCTACCCTGCCGCCGCCGTCCTCGGAGTACCGGGTGCGCATGCCGGCAGCCGCGCTGCCGCCGCTACCGCTCATGCATCCTCGTGTCCAGGAACGGGCCGGCTCTGTGTCGAGAACGGCGAGAAGCTCCACATCGGTCCCCTCATCGTACGCCGTGTCGTACGCTTCGCGCTCGCTGCCCTCGTGACCCCGTACGACTCCCTCGCCGCCCGCGGTGCCATGCCCGCTGCTGCGACCGCACCAGTTGCTCGGGTTAGGGTCAGGGTTGGGGTCAGGGTCAGATTCAGTATCACCGCTCGCAGCAGCAGGCCGAGACCGAGGCGGAGGTGGAGGCGGAGGCAGCAGCAGATGGCGGGAGTGCACGGAGGCGACGAAGGCATTGCGCGGCTGTGCGGCCAAGTGCTCACCACAGCGTGGCTGTGCGGCCAAGGACGCGGCAGTGGGCGCGGTCGTGCGCGCGGGCAGCACGCGAGTGCGCGAGAAGCATCGACTCAGGAGCGCTCGTATCACGGTGGGCGTATCTCGGTGCGTCTCGGTGTATCTCGCTCGTATCTCGGTGGGCGGCGAGATGGTGCATCCCGCCCTCTGCGCACTCCAATCGAGATAGCGCAGCCACAGGGTCATGAGGCTCGCCGGCGGCGTGGGCAGCGCACTGGCAGCCGCGATGGCGGTCTCGAAGGCTTCGACTGTCTCCTCTGGAGGCCCAACGAGCTGCGTCCACAAGACGCTGAGTAGGTGCAGGTACACTGCTTCCTGCGCCGCCTCTGGCCCTGCGGCGCTCCAGCTGCTCGCGCTGCGCCGCCATCGCGCCGCGAGCCGCCCCACAGCGCTCACGACGACGCTGCTCGGCGGCTGCGCAGCGAGTGGGAGAGCGCGTGCATCGAGAGCACGCACGCCTTCGGATGCCGCGGTGCTCGAATCGTCGTGAGAAGTCGCCGCCTTCTCCTTCAGCTCTTTGGGAGTTGGAGCGCGCGGGCGGCACCATTCCCACACGATCGTCGCGTCGGTGCTCCCAGCACGCCGCCCCGGGACGGAAGGAGCGGAAGGAGCATCGACGGCGGCCAACTGCTCACTGAAGGCGCATGCCAGCAACTGCAGCGCTACCGCACGGCTGTGGCTGGCCGCCAGCACGAGGGCATGCCAGTGTTCGAATCGATGAGGGCGTGGCAGCAAGTTGGCCTCGGGGCCGCCCTCGCCACCCTCCTCGCCCTCGCCGGCCTCATCGCCAGTGTCCTCGTCGGCGGTCTTCGGCGCGGCGCCTTCGCGAGCCTTCTTCCTCTTCGCGAGCTTTCGCCTTGCGTTACTCGCGGCGTGTCGCCCTCGCCATTTGGGCTGGCCCGGGCCCGTCTCCGATAGGCGAGCGCGCCACAGAAGCTCCTCTGCGTAGGCCGCCTCTGCTGGTGGCGCCGTCGCGGGCCAAGCGCCCGGCGCGGCGCGCGCCCTCTGCACCAGCGCCCACAGCTGCCACAGCTGCTCGCAGCGGGCGCCACCGCTTCGGAAGTCCTCGCTCAGGAAGCGGCGGCACGCACCGTCGGCAGCGTCCAGGTCGGGCACAGCCAGCTCCATCGCCACAAGGTTGAGGCGCAGCGGCCAGTGCTCGGCGGCACGCGCGAGCGCGAGCGCGCGAGGCAGCGGCGCTGACGCGGCGGGGTCCACAGCCCGCATTGGTTCCACAGCCTGCATTGGTTCCACAGCCTGCATTGGTTCCACAGCCCGCATTGGTTCCACAGCCTGCATTGGTTCCACAGCCTGCGTGGGTTCCACAGCCTGCGTTGGCGGTGGTGCCTCTCCGAGGGCCTTCGGATCCATGTCGACCGCCGTCGGTGCTGCTGCTGGTGCCGCTCCCGCGCCTGTGGCCACATCCTCTGAAGGCTCGCGACTGAGACTGAAGGCGTCCCGCCCAGTCTCGCTCCGGAGCAAAGTGACGGACGCCTCGACAGCCTCGACGGCCTCGTCAAAGAGCGTGCGCAGCGTACGCAGCTTCGTGGCAGCTTGCTGGGCGTCCAAGGCGGCGCGCACTGGCGCCCACGCTGCGTTCCAATCGACCACGCCACTGCCACCGCGGCCTCCACCGCCCAGCTCGTCGCCCAAGGCGTCGGCGGCGTGTGGGCCGGTGGGCGCCATGGTGGGCGCCATGGTCGGCGCGGGGCGCGACGCCGACTGCTCCTCGGCGAGCGCCGCCGCGAGCGCCATGCCGCCGCGGAGCTGCCCGCTCAGGCACAGCTCGATGCGGCAGAGCCAGAGGACGCTGAGGGCGCGAGGTGACAGCCACGGCGCGATGCGTGGGATGGGAGGCAGCGACCTGAGCCCGTGGGGCGTTGCGTAGCCCGCCGCGCGCGCCGTGGCGGCTTGCGCGGGGTCGGCGGCGAGCATGACGGCGGCCGCGTGCTCGGCGGCCTGCGTCAGCTTCGATTCGGAGAGATCGCGCAGCAGCCGCAGCGCCGTGTCGAGCAACAGGCCGCGCGTGCAGCTGCCGCTGCCAACCTCCCCACAGAGCGTGTGCAGTGCCTTGACTCGCATCGTAAGCCGTTGGCTCGCCGTCGGCTGCAGCGATGCCAGCCGGTTCCACAGCAGCGCCGACGCGGGCGCGCGGCGCAGCGCGGCGCCTAGCAGATCCCGTAGGTCGGAGGCGGAGGCACCGTCGAGGCTGAGCAGGGCGAGGTACACGACCCACAGAGCCACGCTTGTTGGTCGGGCCTCGAGGACGATCGAGAGCACCTTGAGCGCGCTGCGCCGGGCGGCGGGGCTCGCGCTGCGCGCGTTGCCACCCAGGCGCAGCGCCAGCACGCGGCGCCAGCACGCGAGGGCGTCGAGCGAGCTCACGTGCGCTGCGAGCGTTACGTCTGCCGACACGGCGCCCTCGCCGCTGCCGTCCGCTGCGCTACCGACGGTCGCGCCGTTGTGGGCGAGTCTCGCGCCGTTGTGGGCGAGTCTCGCGGATGTGCCAGCCCCTGTGCCACCGGCGCTGCTGCTGCTGCTGCTGCTGGGGCCGCAGCCGCTGGAGCGGAGCGCGGTCCAATAGCGCCCTACCGGGCCATCGTGGGCGCCAGCCGCGTCCTCGGCTGCGATGGTGGCGGCCGCCACCTCCACCGGCGTGAGCGGCGGCAGAGCAATCGTGGGCGGGAGCGATTGGTTCGGGCGGGAGGCCTCGTGTGGCGCCGGAGGCGCGCCTTCCAGCGCGGCCGCGGCACCGAGCGCGGCCGCATCCGTCCGCCTGTAAAAGGCGAGCGCCGGCGAGAGTTGCTTGGCGAGGTCCGCTGCGAGCAACGTGGGCTGCGGCAGCAGCCGAAGCGCCGCGTGCAGCAGCTGCAGCTGCGCGTGGGGCTGTGGGGCCGGCGGCGGGCGCGACGGTGCCGTGTCCCCCGCGCTGCCGCCCATCGCGCTTGGAGCGCCGTCCTGAGCGCCGTCCTGAGCGCCGTCCTGAGCGCCGTCCACGTCCATGGCCCCCCCGCGGCTCTCCGGTGGACGCTTACGTCGAACGTAATGCTGGGCCGCGGGCCGCACGAGCGGCGACGGCCCAGCAGCAGCGGCTGCAGCGCCCGCGCCTATGTAGGTGGCGGCGACGCGCCTGGCAACATCACGAGCCGCCTGCTCCTCCGACGAGAGTGACGAAACCTCCTCACTCGCCTTAGCGAGTGACGAAACCTCCTCACTAGCCTTAGCGAGTGACGAAACCTCATCCTCGCTCGCCTTAGCGAGTGACGAAACCTCCTCATCCTCGCTCGCCTTAGCGTCCCAAGCTGGCGCCCAAGGTTGGGCCGCGCCCGCCGCGTCCGCGCCCGCCGCTGGGTCGGCGTCGGGCGGGAACTGCTCGAGAAGACCTTGTGTGAATTGCGCTCGCGACAGCGCCCCATCTGCAGCGTAGCATCGCAGCTCGTCGAGCAGCATGCCGGTCGGCATCATGTAGTCTCGACGGTGCTGTCCGTTGCAGTCGGCGGCGCGGCAGTCGCCGCGTAGCTCGAAGCGGCACAGGGGCCTCTCGGGCCTCAGCCGCGCGCGCGCATACGCGCCCGTGAGCAAGCGTCCCCATTGCACGTCCTCGCCGCCGGCTCCGCCCTCGCCGCCGGCTCTGCTGTCGCCGGCGCTCTCGCCGCCGCCTTCGCCGCCGCCGCCGCCGCCGCCCTCGCCGCCGCCTCCACCGCCCTCGCGGTCGCCCTCGGGCCGAGGCCTGCCGTCCACGTAGCCCGCCGACAGACGATACGAGCGGAGCGCGAGCAGCGGGCTACGGTAGCCGTGCGCATCCCGCACGGCCTCGAGCACGCTCAGGTCCAAGGGCGCGGACTCCAAGACCGGCGTCGCCAAACCGGCCGCGATGGCCGCCGTCGTCGGGGGGAGGCGTGCGCTTGCCGCGGCCAACGCCCCCAGATCGTCCAGATCGTCCTCGAAAGAGCCCGAGATCGCCCCGAGATCACCCCGAGGCTCATCCTCGTCGGCAGGCAAGGCGTCGGCGGCGGCGGCATGGCTGGTACCCTCACCGTCGCTCTCCTCATCGCTGCTCAGCGCGGCTGCCCACCAGGCGCCATGGTGAGCACTTGCACCTGACGCTTCTTGAAGGGCGCCATCGCGGGCGCCATCGCGGGCGCCAACGCCCTTGCCGCCCGCCCGAGCGACTGGATCTCGAGCCTCGGAGCTGCGCACCTCCCGCGACTTGAGCGCCATCCCAGGCGCCATCCCGGGCGCCATCGCAGGCGCCATCCCGGGCGCCATCCCGGGCGCCATCCCGGGCGCCATCCCGGGCGCCATCCCGGACGGCGGCTGCGGGCTCCCGACCGTCGTCGCTGGCGGCGGGGGCGGGGGGAGGGGCGGGGGGAGGGGCGGGGGGAGGGGTGCTCGGAGCGGTAGCGAGGACGGCGGCGCTTGCTGCAGCGTCGGCGGCGGCGGTGGAGCCCATTGCAGAAAGCGCCTGGCTGCCTCGCACTGCGCCTTCGCAACCCAAGCTTCGAGGCTGCGCGACTGCCCACTCCCCGCCTGGCGCACCCGTTGGATCGTCAGCAGCAGGGCCGATTTGGCCTGCGCCACAGCAGCACGGCTCGGCGGCGGCGGGCTTGGGGAGCGCGAGCCGGCGCCGCGCGCCGTCCTCGCAGCCGGAGGTTGCGTGCGCGACGCGCCCGCGTCGGGGGCCGTCGCCGCCGTCGTCGCCGCCGCCGCCGTCGTCGCCGCCGCCGCCGTCGCCGCCACCGTCGCCGCCGCCGCCGCCGCCCTCCCTCCCTGGAGTGCTGGCACGTTGTTGGCGGTGGCTGGCGGAGCCTTGAGTAGACTGCCTGGCGACGGCCCCGGTGCCTGCACGAGCGCCGGCGCCGGCTCGAGAGCGAGCGGAGCGAGTGCGGCACGCGCCTTGTTCAGCGCCTCGGCGCCGTGCAGCAGTCCCGCCCATCGGAGCGCTGCGAGTACCTGCTCGATCTGCAAGGGGAGCAGCGGCGGTGGCGCGGCCGACGACTCGTCGGTCAGCGTGGTGGTGCCACCGCAGCTAGCGCCGCCACTCGCGGACGTCGACACTGCGCGTACGACGGCCCGCAACGTCGGAGCCTCCGCAGCGGGGCGCGCACGCTTCGATGCCGTGCCGACGCTCTCAGCAGAGGCACTGGCTGAGACTGCTGCCGGTGCCGCTCGCTTGCTGGTGGTGCTGCTGCTACTGGTGGTGCTGCTGCTGGCGACCGTCGCCTTGCTCGCAGTGGCTGCTGGCATCTTGCTCGCAGCCCGTGCTGGCACCTTGCTCACAGCGGCTACTGGCGCCTTGCTGATGCCACGCACGATCGCAGCCGCCGGAGCTGTCAAGGCCTGATTGTTCAGACTCATGTGCCCGCGCCCGCGCCCGCCGCGGCCTGCGGCCGGTGCGCGGCCTGCGGCAGGCGCCGCTGCAGCTCGTGCAGCGCCCGTGGAGATGATCGGCGGATGATCGTCCACGCCGTCCTCGTCGTCGAGCCGCAGGAGGAGCGACGGGTGAACGATATCCACCATGAGCGGCGAGATGCGCAGAGGCCGTTGGGACGCCATCGGTGTCCCAGCCGCGTTCGCGACTGCGCGGCGGTCCCTCCCGAAGACGGGAGAGAACGAAATCGAGGCAAGTCAAGTCAAGAAAAACAATCGTCATCACTGTCACAACGGCGCAGGTTCAGATGACGAGACGGAGCTTGCGCACTAAGACCCATGGTGTGAAAGCTCCGGCTGGTTCGGAAATGATCTCCACGGACGGTCCGAAAACGACTCCAACGCCGCGTGCCCTCACCAGTTCCCTCACCCCTCAGATAGCCGACGCTGCCTGTTGCTCCTGACCCGGCTACTCTCATCATGACCAACGCTGGTAAGCAAAAGGTTATCTCCCTCGCGGGCCCATCGGACATGGGGCCGTTGACCGGACCAGCCGTGATGGATCTTGAAGAACGCCTTCGCCAAGTTGAGGGGTGTTTGGCGGCGCTGACCGAAGAGAGGCATGCCCTCAGCTTGGAGAAGGCGGAGAATAACAGGCGCATGGCGCAGGCGCTGCAGGCACCCGAGGACGAGCGCGACCCCGTGAACCAAGAGGACTTCTCGAACACAGAGTCCGGGATTGATTGGTCCTCATCCACGAGCTCCTCCGCTAACGCACTTTTTACGGACGGCCCCTCCGCGGATGCGAAGCTAAGGGGGCCTAAAGATTTCCTTCTCCACGCGGAGAGGGTCGTTCAGGCGCTTTCGAGCAAGGCGATGCACATCGCCGCGGCCGACTCGGCATCGGCGCTGCGCAGCGCGCTCGCTCCGGACGACTTTGCGATGCGCGTGATGATGAGCGCGCGCCGGCAGGCCGTCGAGCGCTCCGTTGAGCACGTGCGGAAGCTCCTCGCGGAGAGCGCGTGTGGTGAGCCCGGAGAGGAGTGCCTGTGCGGCTGGCCCGTGCGCTCGATCAACGAGTGGGGCGTCTCACAGGATCGCATCCTCGTCCTGACGACGCATGCTCTCTGGCGGGTGCACTACGTGCAGGAGTGGGCCGGAGTGATCGAGCATCACAGCCGCTTGAGCCTCGGGCTGATACGCGGCGTGCGCCGGCGCGGCGCGCAGGGCGGCGGCATCACCCTGCAGCTCGCTAAGCGTGACGGACGCGCCAACCCTCTGACAGAGCTCAAGCGGCGTGGCAGCCACATTCTTGGTTCCGCCGCCGCCGCATACCTGTCGCCGCGCAACTCAGCGCGCGTCTACGAGCGACACTACTCGGCGGTGCCCCCTGGCGGCGAGGCAGAGACAGGTGCAGAGGTCGCACAGAAGCTGGCCATCGCCGCGGCGGCGGCCCAGATTATGCTGGCCGCGATCGAAAGCTGCCGAAGGCTCCATCACGGCGCCGTCGGCTGCACTACGGCACTCGTCCAGCCACCATCAATCGCACTGGTCTCGGCAGAGGGCGCGATGTGATGGTCTCGGCGGCGGCGGGCGCGCTATGAGCGGCGCCCGGTTGTTTATTTTCAAGGCGCTGTGGTTTTGTGCAGCACTGGAGGGCCATTGATACCCGCGGAAACCCGCGGGCGCGGCATGTGTGCGTTTGTGTTATGGGTACTGTAATCGAATGTGTGATGCGTGTGGCGTGAAAGCCACACTGATCACTGTACGCCCAAAGCGGACGTCCCGCTCCGCCGCCTCCCGGTCTCGCAGCGAGCAGGGCGGCCGCGCTCCGCGACGCACCCCGCCCGCTCGTCTCGACGTGTTAATATCCGGTTTGACGCGTTCCGGGAGCTAGTATGCGTCTATGGTTCGTTTGTTATCATGCGATTGATCGCGAATGACGTTCCGACGTTGTTGATTGATTTCGATTCGCGCACGGGAAGCAGAAGGCAAGCAGTGCACCGCTTCGCCGCGCTGCGCGCATCGTCATTTCACGGTAAGCAACCCTTGCTTACGGTGAACCGGTATCGGTATCCCAAGGCCGAAAGGCCGGCCCATGGCGCACCGCGACCGGACCACTGGCGCACTGGGCACTGGTCACTGCCACACACTGCGTTCTCTGTCTCTGCACTCGCCTCTCGAACGGCTCTCGCGTCTCCGTCTGCGTCACTCACTCTGTTGGTCTTAAACGGTCTACAGATGCGGGTAGTTATCTTCTGCAAGCACCTGAGCGGCAAACTCTTCATACGACACCGTGCCCGACTGGTCGGTGTCGTACTTGGCGAAGAGCAGTTCCATGGCCTGTGCTGGCAAGCCTCCTTTGCCGGCCAGGCCTTGGCCCTCGACGTGCAGCCCAAGGTGTTCCATGGCCAAACGGAATTCAGTGAAGTCAACGTTGCCACTTTGGTCGTGGTCAAACTTGGCGAACGCATCTTTCAGAACGCGTAAATCGCCCTTGGTGGCTGTCGTTCGTGCGGAGAGCGCGCTGCGAACCTGTTGCTCCAGGTGCTCTACGAGAAGATGCAGCTTGTTCTCTTCGGCCTTGGCTGCGATGGAATCGAATTGGGATGGATCAGTCGTGGCCGATCCCTTAGGCTGACGAGGTACCGCGCAATAATTGCGGGACGAGTAGCCGTACTCCCGCACAATCTTCCTGTCCATGACGCTCTCACTCAAGGAATCGCTGCGCGACGACTTCAACCTTTGACCCTGCGGGCTGCGGCACACCCACCCACACACAAAACCAACTGACGGAGGCCCAAACATTCCATTTTTGACAGACAATTTGCATGCACCGACGTTGCAGGCACTCACGTGAGAGCAGGTGACGTTTACGTGTTGTGTGTATTCATAGTGAATGAATGATTGGCGCCGGCTTCCCACGTCACCGCCTCTCTTCTTTTGCACGCCGTCCACATCTTTCATGTGGTTTGCTCGGCCACTGGGCCACGTCGTGCGATTGACAGCCAGCGGGCTGCGGTGTCGGCACACTGGCACCACCAACTGCCTCGCGCTACGATCACTCGCAAGGACGCTCAATACCGAAAGTACACTGGATCCAGCTGTAGATGTGGCGCGTGAGAAGGCGGAGGCAGCACGCCGCCGGACCGCCAGTCGCACGACACGAGGCTGCACGATGGAGGGAAGTGGAGTCGATTCATCGGCTGCGGATCAATTGGTGGCCCAGTGGGTCACATTGCAGGATGTGAAAAAGGACTTTGCCGCTGCCAATGAGCTGTACGACAAGATGCGCGCCATGGGCATTACGCCTGCACCTAAGCTCTACAGCTTGCAAGGCGATTCTAAAGGGGTGGACGTTGTCAAAGTTCAGACAAAGATGGACCAGTATGCCCTGCTCAAGCAGCACCGTGATTTCGCTGGTTGCGATGCGATCCGCCTTGAGCTTTCTCGTCTTGGGGTGAGCATCATCGATCGGCACCGTTGGTGGAAGACGTCGAATCCCAAGGCGGAGGCGATACTCGAGGCGCAGAAGATGGCCAAGAAGGCGAAGCGCGAACAGAGGAAAAAGCTATCACGGAGGCTTGAGCGGCCGTCTGGGACGCCCGTGGTGACGCCTTCGCTCGTCCATGTGCCCGTAGGTGAGAGCGCTTCTGGAGAAGGCGCAAGGGATGCGACCCTTGCGACAGAGACGGTGGTTTGAATCGGGCGGTTCGGATGAGGTTTTTGTGGGCTGTTCACACTAGTTTTCACACTTTCATTTCCGTGCGAACCCACCCCGAGAGAGGGACCGAGAGGGAAGCGCCGAATGACGTCCTCTTTGCACATCGTCGTCGATGCGGCGGCGCCAGAGATGTCCGAGCTGCTCCTTTATGCCCGCCGCGTCGTCTGCTCCAAGGCCGCCTCGATCGAGCCCGGCATGCTCGCCATGACGGCCTTCGGCTCAACCACAACTCGTAACCTGCTCTCTGAGGCGGGCATGGCCGGCTACCAGGGCGTGCACACACTGTTCGAGCTCGCCCCCTGCTGCACGGCCGCTCTTGATGGACTCGACGCCCTGCAAGCCTTGGAGGGCGTCGAATCCGACATCTTCGACGCCCTGGTGGCAGCCGTCTATGAGCTCCACTGCAAGGACAAGGATGGGCAGCGGAGGCGGGAGATACTCGTGCTCTGTGACGCCCAGCGCCACGCTGATGACGACGCTCTCGAAGAGGATGCTGCCCAGCTCCTCAAAGGGATCGACGACCTCGGCATCACCATCTCCGTCGTGAGTACGTCGCCACTGCCCGCGTCCGGGGTGCTGCACACGCTCTTCAACTTTCTCGGCGGCGGGCGCTTCGAGTTTGCGCGCTTAGAGGGCGCCGGGCTGCATGCGCAGGCGGGCGGCATAGGACCCGGGCCAATGGAGCGCAAAGAAGATGATAGTAAGCGGGAGGCCGAGCTGGAGGCTGAGCGGGAAGTCAAGAAAGAAGCCGAGCCGGTGGAGGCGAAGCCGGACGCGCGTGAGGAGGCGGGCGGCTCCCAATGCGGCGCCCTGGTCGACTCGAACGATGACAAGCACGTATCGGTGAGGACCGCCGTCTCCAACCCACACGTTGAGCGACGCGTGGACCCAACGGACCCTGGCGGTGGCGCGTTCACACGGGCAGAGTTCATCGACTTCTACGGCGGCACCGACGAGTGGGACGCTGCCCCTAGCGAGAAGACGGTGGACCTTGCGCGCCGCACGCTGCGCGCCCACCTTGCATGGAGCCAGCTCGACAAGGAGCGCAAGATCCTACGCTCGCTTGCAAAGAACTCCGCCGACAAGGGTGTGCGCGAAGCTATGGCGGCGCAATTTGCCCATTTGGGGAGCACCGAGGCAGCAGTGGGGGGGGGTGGTGGCGGCTGCGATGACGAGGGCGACGGGGGCGACGGGGGCGGCGGGGGCGATGCCTTCGCGGACTGGGATCTGCGCCCGGGGTTGGGCGCCCCGGCCCCGGGCCCGCTGCCAAAGGGAGCCGCCTTCTTGGTGACCGGTGCCCTCGCCCCGTCCGACCACGCCAAGGCTCGTGCACATGCCGCGGTGGCGCACGCCGCGGCGGCCGCCGCTCGGGGGACCCACGCGGCAGCGCGGGTGGAGGAGTTGGGGGCGGGGACGGCGGGGGGGGGGGGGGGGGGGGGGGGGGTGGGGGGGGGGGGGGGGGGGGGGGGGGGCGGACGGGGAGTCAGCCGGGGAGGAGCCGGCTGGGGGGGTTGTCCCCGGGCCGGCCGGGCAGGTGGCGGCCGGGGAAGCGGATGAAGAGGCGGATGCCCCTGAGATTACGGTGGCGGCCGAGGCGGCGCCAGCAGCGGCAGTGGCGGCGGTGCCGGCAGCGAGAGTGGCGGCGGAGGTGACGGCTGCACCACAGGCCCCATTTGGCGAGGCGGACGAGTTTACGCTCGCCGATGCCGCTGCGGAAGTCCCGCAGTGGGCGAGGCACCTGACCCTGGAGGAGGCCTCAGCCATCGCCTCCGAGAGCCGTCCGCCGAAGCGGATCGCCCTCGCACTGCCAGGCGATGCCGCAGCCGGCAGCATCGCCGCCAATGACGAGACGGGGCTCAGCCGCCTGCTCGATCACGAGTTGCCATTTGCACGCATCCTATTATTTCTGAGCCCCGAGGAGGCTACGCTTCTGGCGACGGGGACGTGCCGCGGCATCAGGCAGCACTCCGCGCCACTCTACAATCGCTACTGCCGCGTCTTTGTGCGCCGGCTCGAGGCGGAGGCAAGGCAGAGCCAGCGCAAGGCCGGCAGCAGCCGCCTTGTCCCCCCAGACGCACTGAGCCGGGCACATTTCCCGATGGACGAGCCCGACGGCCAGCCCGCTGACGGCGTCGCTTCCGAGGTTTGGGCCGAGGTGTGTGCTCATGGACGAAGCGGCCTTGATTGCCTCCGATTGCTTCTGCTGGCCTCTGATGGCCTCCCTGATGACCACTGATGACGAGTCGACCTCATCAGGTGTGCGCGCTCGTGGACGAAGCGGCATGCCACACGTACTGCAGCGCCGACGCCGGCGATGAGGCAGACGCGCCGTGGCAGCTTCGGGTGGCCGTCGTCACCCTTCGAGAGATGGCCTCTGTGGGGGCATTCCAGGTGCAGACCCTCGCCGGAGACCCCACTAAGCTCAAGGTCCTCAAGGAGAACTTCGAGAAGCTCACACCCGCGGACCAGCGGCTGCTGCTTGAGCGCGGTGTGGTCGTGCGCACCGAGTCGGTCGTCAACGTAGCCAACGCCCGGGTCGTGTTGAGCCACACGCAGTTGCCCAAGCCGCGGCCCGTCAAACCGGACGTGGACCTGACTACACAGCTTGCGGCGTGTTCGCAGCAGTGGAAGGTGGCAGAGGCATCGCTTCAGGCACTCAAGATGGAAGTCCGCTCCTCCTTCCCCACCGACACCAAAGTGGTGGTCTGCGGCGAGGGCGCTGTCAAGTTGTGCAAGCCCACTGGTCAATCGTGGACCCGTGTCGCGTATGGCTGCCCCGGAGGATTGGCGAGCTTCGAGCGAGAACTCAGCGACGAGGAACAGGCGCGCGTCCACAGCGCATTCTCGCGGCCCGAAGAACTGCTTCATGTGCGGGGCGAGGCTGTGGGTGCGGAGCAAGGCCGGCGAACGCGACATATGAGCGTCAACAGCAGCGGCCGTGCGCTTGCCGTGGGCTTCAGCTTCCCGGACGAAGCTGCTCGACTGCCATCGCACGCGTTTGCAGCACGGCAGGGCTGATTGCGCTTGTGGTCTTTTCAGACATATGACCTGCGGATGCAAAACACCGCCGACGCTCTGAGGACCTCCAAACCTCGATTGTCACCTCGATTGTACATGTACAATAGAGCGCATATCTGGACCACTTGAGCAGACGCAAAGGCTCGGGATGCGATTTGGCATTTGCGACCCTTGCGACAGAAGAGACGGTGTGCTTTGAATACGAGTAGACGAGAGCTGCGACAGATCGCGATCCATAGTATAGAAGAACAGACTTGCTAATTGCGACCCTGCACCCTCATATCGCGACAATAAAAGTTTAACTTCGTCGCTCGTGCGAGTGCCCACACTACAGTGCGGGCAGTTAACAGTGCCGTACCGGTAGCAGCCCGCGGTTGTCGCGTCTGTCGTGTTAACGTTCACACGGCAGTAACAGTGCCGCAGCACCGGTTGTCGCGTCTGTCGTGTTAATGTTCACGGTGGGACCGCGACGAAACTGACTATTAACTGACTGTTAACGTTCACGGTACCCGGTACAGTACTGTCAGTTCTCATGGCTGATGGGCGCGTCCGCGTGCGTGGGCGTGAGGGCGAGGAAGTCGTGTGGTCGCGCAAGGCAGCGCGGCGAGCGGGAAGGCTCACGAATTGGCTCGACGACCTCGACCCGTCTGAAGACACCATCTTCCCCGTAGAGGAGACATGCGCAACGGTGCTGCGCACTCTCGGGGCGATGTGCGACGACGATTGGTCAGTCTCGTGCCTCGATGAATGCTCACTCACGCAGCTAGCCAGTCTCATCGAGGGCGCCAGCAACCTTATCGCAGAGCAGGCGCTCGAGTACGCTCAGATTGCTTTTGCCTGCCGATTGGACGGCAAGTGCGCCAACGAGCTTCGTGAGCTGCTCGGCGCGTTGGACGACTTTGAGAGCGATGAGGAGCGCGTGGCAGCGCTCGCAGAGCCGGCGTTCACGCTAAATAGTCCAATGCCGCAGCATACCGCCGCGGCTGCGTTGCCCGTGAACGACGACGCTGCGGAAGCCGCCCTGGGCAAGGTCGACGTGGGCACGCTGATTGAGCTCAAGGGCCTCAACCGAGCGTGGCGTGCTCTCGGACGCCGAGCGCTGTGCTCGCGGCTGTGCAGGCGCGAAGGGCACGCCGACCCTCGGCAGCTGCACGAGATCACAGAGCTCAACCTGGAGCTACTCATCGAAGCCGGCCGGCCGTCGGAGGCGGCGAGGGCGGGGCGGCTGCTCCACCTGGAGCGGCTCACGGGGTATGGCTTCGTGGTGGATGTGGCCGCGGTACGAAATGTCGACTTGGTCGAGGAAGAGGACGAGGAGGAAGAGGAGGAGGAGGAGGATAATGAATGGAACAAGGAGCTGCTTCGTGGTCCGGCCAAGCACGCTTTGTGCAGCTGCGTCACGGGCGAGGGCGAGCCACCGCTCAAGCTGCTTCTCGGAGCCATCGCCTGCGCCGGCTCTGGAGACATCAGAGGTATCCCGGTGGAGCAGATGCGCGCTGGCACCCTCACCCATCTCAACTTGAACTCCGAGGAGGCTCAGCATGGCTATGGCATCGGTCCTGAGGGTGCCATGCTCGTAGCGTTTGTCCTTCCAGTCATGGGCTCGCTAACGAGCCTCAATCTCGAAAACAACCAGCTCTGCGGAGTGGACAGGGTCGTCGGCAGAGGCACCTACACTGCCGAGGGCATTACTGCGATCGCCGACGCGTTGCGCGTGAATAGCTCCTTGACACAGGTGCTCGCTTTCTGCCACCCAGAGGTGCCTCTTGTGTTACTCTAACCCTTGCCCTTCCTTTGAATGGTATCGCAGTTGGGCCTCGCATACAACCTGCTGTGCGGCATCGATGAGAATGGCAGAGGAACTTACACCGCAGAGGGCATCACAGCGATTGCTGATGCTCTTCGCGTCAATAGCTCGCTAACGAGCCTCGATCTCGAAAACAACCAGCTCTGCGGAGTGGACAGGGTCGTCAGAGGCACCTACACTGCCGAGGGCATTACTGCAATCGCCGACGCGCTGCGCGTCAACGGCGTGTTGACCAAATGCAAGCTCAAGGAGAACCAGCTGGGTGTCACAGGCTGGACCGCCATCTTCAACGCGCTGTGTGATAGCCCTACCAGCAAGATTGTGGAATGGGATCTCAGGTATGAGTCGCTTAGGTTTGCGTCTCTTGAACCCGAGATCGCCAAGCCGCTTGCCGAGTACATCTCGGCCACGGGCTCGCTAACCTCGTTGTCGATAGGGGATTACAACCTAGGCGACGACGGTGTCGAAGCTCTCTCGATCGGCCTCAAGGAGAGCAAGAGCTTGGCAACACTCGACCTGTCCAACAGCTATGGCATGATGACCAAGTTTGGCCCCAAGGGTGCAGCAGCATTGGCTTCGGCCATTGCTGTTGTGGCCGGCTCCTTGACGGAGGTGTGCTCCGACCCACAAACTACCTTCAGCCTATACCTTCTGCGCCAATACGCTTCTCGTTTCATGCTCACCTCTGTCTCTCTGTGCTTGCTTGCACGCAGCTCGACCTCAGCTGGAATGACATTGGCGCGGAGGGTGCAAAGCCATTGGCTGATGCCCTTTGCGTCAATAGCTCCCTTACGGAGGTGCGCCTCTCGGACCTCGAACGCGTGCTCTCCATGCTTTCATGCTCAGATCCTTGCTTGCTGTGCGTAGGTAAACCTCCAAGGCAACCGGCTCTGTGGGGTCTGGAAAACGGACGAGCCAGAAAGGAAAGCTTACGATGTCCAGAAAGGCACCTACACTGACGAGGGCATTAGCGCACTGGCTGACGCCTTGCGCGTTAATTGCTCACTGACGTCGGTACGCGCCCGCCTGAACCCCAGCCCGTGGCTCTAGGCTGACCCGTGCCATCTCCTCTCAGGTGAACGTTGGCTACAACGAGATTGGCAAGGCGCAGGCGCTCAACCTTGTGAGCATTTTCAAGCAGAAGGACCAGATGAAGTCAGTTGGCCTCGCAGGCTGCGATCTGGGCGTTGATGGGGCCAAGGCTGTCGCTGACTATGTCAGCGTCAGTACCGTGCTGACGGAGCTCAACATTTGCGACAACTCAATCAATGCCGAGGGCGTCACGGCGATCTGTAACGGAGTGCAGGGCAATAAAGAGACCAAGCTCGCGTCACTCAACATCGGGATAAACAACATCGGCTCAGTTGGAGGAACAGCTGTGGCGGCTATGCTAGCCGTCACAGGGTCGCTAACGTCTCTCAACTTGGACGCAAATGAGTTGGGTGATGAAGGCATCAGTGCTATTGCAACATTGCTGAAGGATACCACTGTGACCAGGCTAGCGTCGCTGGACTTACGCGCCAACGAAATCGGCCCCAAGGGCGCAGAGTCGCTGGCGGTCTGGCTGGCCGTCAGTGGCGCGCTCACCATGTGTCATCTGAGTATGAACCACCTGGGAAACGACGGTGCAGCAGCCTTGCGTGAGGCAGTGAAAGGTCGAGCTGGTTTTGAGCTTGACCTTGGTGATGAGCCGCTGGATTAAAAGCTTATTTTAAACCAGTGTTCTTCAGACATCAGACCGACACCCTCCCTCCGTTCACGCGGCCTTCATATCCGCCGCACGATGTTCCATCGTCCACATGCGTTAGCCATCAGCATCACCTTCAGGTACCGGGTAGCTTCATGCACCTCTTCCACGTATCCCTACTTCTTGTCTGCTCGCGTCAAGACACCCGAAATCCGCGAGCCATGCTATCAGAAGGACAGTCATGGTCATTAAGGCCCCTGCAACATTCTCAAACATCCATTTTGTACGTGCCCTTTGTGTCCACCACCTTTAGGCGCTTGTAGAGGGCAATGAGGTCCTCCCGGCCCGTCCAGCTGACGCAGACGATCGTGCTCGACTGGCCCGCGATATAGTACGATGGCACCACCCCCTCTGTGCGCCCAGGCAGCCAAAGCAACCCCGCGTCGCGCAAGAGCTTCACATAGTCACGCGACGTCTCCTTTTCTGGCCCAACGCGACCCGCCACTGTCTGATGAACGTCCTCGGAGGAGACCATGGGCGGGGGGATCTGAATCGAGCGCCATAAGAAGTACGCGAGGTTCCCGTTCGGCCGTCCCATGTTGAGGTCGACGACCACTGGGTCCTGGGTGACCTCGTCGATGACAAAATCGAGGCCCCATTGGCCTTTGAGGTCCAGATACCTGCCGATGGCCACACCAGCCTCGGCCATCGCCTGCTGCATCGCCGAAGGCGCTGCCGAGGGGACGAAGTTGCCATGGTTGGATGTGCCGCACATGATCTGATCAGCGACGGCGATCGGGGTCGTGCCGCACATGTAGACAGTGGGCGACGGGCCGCCTTTGGCGCCGATCATCTCCTCGATCGTGTACTCCGAGCCCTTGATCCAAGCCTTGGTGTTTACCGGTGCAAGGTCGGCTTCCGTTGCATCGAGCACGAGGCCGGCGCAGCCGAGGCCATCCGTCGGCTTCAGCACAACGCGCACCGGCGGGTCCTGCGACTTGAGCTCCCGGAACGCGGCGTGCTGCTCCTCGACGGTGGAGCAGATGTAACCTTTTGGGACACGCAGTGACTGGGAGGAAATCTCGCCGTTGCGAAGTGCGGCTGGGAGCGATGGACGCTGGCTGGACGGATTGTAGTCTGCGTGGAGCCATCCCTTCGCCTCGCGAAGAGACCCAAGAAGCGGGTGCTCATCCTGATCGCCCATGAAGTTGAGGCCGCATGATGTGATGTCCTCGCGCACGGCGGCCGAGGGGTGGGAGTGGTACAAGTGGAAGAGGCATCGGCGTGAAGCCGGAATGCGACGCGTCGTGAGCTCATTCAGGACCATCTGCAGCACCAGGGCGGAGCGATCGCTCGCGGCGACAGCTGGGTCTGAAGTGCCCCCTTCTTCAACGGACAGCAGCGGGTTGTACCAGACCGCTTGCCACTCACGGAGGCCGTAGAGGTCGCACCAGATCTGAAAGCTATCGCGCGCGTCGGGTATGTCGGGAAGAGCAATGAGGTCGAGCCCCGGACGAGTGCACGCGAGGGCGCGGAGCGAACGCTGAAGAAGACGAGCCCTTGCCCACATGCTCGTACGGGGCCACCATGCAAAGATGATTCTTCTCTGGCCCGCTGTTTCTGGCTGCGTGGATGGCCCGCCACCGAGCAGCGCGTCATACATGGACGTGTTGGGGATGGGCTTGAACGTCTCAGAGGAGACGCTCTCGGATGTCTCGGACTCCTCGGACGTCTCGGACTTTAGATCCGTTGGCACCTTCGCCTTGACGTTCTGGTCGAGAGAGCGCAGCTTGGTGACGCTGAGCGACACACATTCGCTGTGATACCTGTACCGCAGGCCACTGGGGCCGGTACCCTCGGGGCTGACAGCGCATGCCGAAGGGGGTGTCGACGGCGCCGACGGCAACCTCGTCAGGTCGACGATCTGCTTCAAAAGGACGGGCAATGGACGACCGTCCATTTGATGGTTGACCGGCGGGTAGGAAAAATAGAAAGAGGAAAAGCCGACGGCTTTTTCTCGCCTAGGGGATTGCCGTAACCCTTCCAAATCGGGCAGAACGCGAGCCCGGGAAAATCAAACTTTTATTTGCGCATGATGTCGGTCGCCGCAGTGCGCAGACTAAGCATCTAGTCTTACAGTACTGTACGGTACAGTAGTGCGAGCTCGTCTTCCGAGGTTGCTCTCCGATCAAGGAGAGAAACTGGAGCACTCGACCAATCAGCCAGGACCATGCGCTGGCATTGTGTGCTCCTGCTGCTGCAATTAATCTCCGCTGTGCAGTGCTACGTCTACTCGTCAGTGCGCATCCCGCGCACCGCCAGGACCAGACGATCAGCTCTTGACTGCAAGCATGAGCCAGCTGATACGGTTTGGAAGCCTTCCGCCTCAGCAGATGTGGCTACGGTTGGGAAGCCTTCAGCCTCATCAGATGTGGTTACGGTTGGGAAGCCTTCAGCCTCATCAGATGTGGTTGTCGCCATTCTCGAGCCTGCGTCCGCGGCAGCTCCAACCGCAACGGCACCTGCGTCGGGGTCTGCGGCCGCAAGCGTCGCCGACGTGCAGGGGAGGCGCGGCGCGGCGCGAGAGTCGTTGCCGTTGCGCTTGGATGGAGAGTGGTACGATTTGGATGCATGGCGTCCATTGATTGCCTCTGATTGCCTCTGGTTGCCTCTGATTGCCTCTGATTGCGCTCGGATGGAGAGTGGTACGATTTGGATGCATGGCGTCCATTGATTGCCTCTGATTGCCTCTGATTGCCTCTGATTGCCTCTGAGTGCCTCTGATTGCCTCTGATTGCCTCTGATTGCTCCCTCATCAGGTACGATCTGCATGCGTGGCGCGCCGCGCACCCAGGCGGCACGCATTGGATCGACGGATTCGCGCATCGCGACGCGACCGATGTGTTTCACGCCTTCCACTCCGCCGACGCAACTGCGATGACCAAGCGTCTCCCGAGGCTCCGCATGCCGCCGCCCTCGCTGCCGCCGCCCTCGGACCTGACGCTCAGCTTCCGGCGACTTCGTGACGAGCTCGTGCGCGAGGGCTGGTACGGGCGCCCTGGTTGACTTGAACGTCCTCTCACTACTGGCGTGAACAGTCTCTGAGGCTCACCCATTCCCTTTTTGGCAGGTACGAGCGAGTATGGTGGCGCGAGGCAGCCAACCTGACCCCCGTGCTCGCCCTGTTCGCGATCGGCTCACACCTCGCTCGTCCAATGCCTTGGCTTGCTACCGTGCTCCTCGCCCTCGGCAGCACGAGCGCAGGCTGGGTGGCGCACGATTTCGTCCATGGGCGTGGCCGCTTCTGCGCAACCATGCGTGGATTTGGCGCCCTTTTCAACGGCCACTCGGCCACCTGGTGGTCGAATAAGCACAACCTGCATCACGCATGCACGAACCAGGTGGGAGTGGATGAGGACATCATGGCGGACCCTTTCTTCTTCCTATGGGCGCCCGACCCGGCGCGCGACTCACGCTGGCGACGGCTGCAGCACGTGTACGCCCTGCCCGTCTATTCTGTTCTATTCGCCCTGTGGCGGCTCAACTCGGTCCGCACGGTGTTCACGAGCCGTCTGGTCGGCGAAGGGGCGTGGCTCGCCGTGCACTACACGTGGCTGCTGGCGTGTCTGCCGTGGCAGGTGGCGCTCGGGCACGTCTTCCTCGCCGGCTTGATGACTGCCACCATCGTCACCGTCTCTCATCAGACGGAGGACCTCTATCACGAGCAACAGCACGATTGGGTGCGCGCGCAGATCGGTGCCACGCGCGATGCGGCCACGAGTAACCCATTCTCCGAGTGGTTGTGGGGCGGCATGCAATACCAGCTCGAGCATCACCTTTTCCCCACAATGCCTCGCTACCGCTATGCGCAGCTCGTACCCCGCGTGCAGCAGCTCTGTGCCGAGCACCAGATCGAATACCGTGTCGACGGCGAGGCCGCCGTCGTTGCGCGCAATTTTGGCCGGCTCCGAGAGGTCGCAGAGGCGCCAGCGCAGCCAGACGCCCTCGCCACACGGACGGACACAGTTTGGAGCCGCCGACAGAGCGCCGCGTGGACGGCATCATCATTGACGGTGCCAGCTTGATGGAGATGTGAGCCATGCACCAGCACCAGCCAGCGCAGCGGTGTGAGAGCATGTGATTGTGTATGAGAGAGACATGCGCAGCACTACATGTCCCCTTCGGAGCCTGCTACTACTGTTAAACCGGCTTCTAAGGGTAACTGCTTCTCGTCTACACAGGGACAGCACGTTGCACATATGTATGTATATATAAAGTACGTATGTACCAGCGTATATATTGATATATTGGTATGTATATATCCACTGAAGCGGAGGCTGGAGCTTCTCAGAGGTAGTATAGATACCCGACCGCGACCCGCTGCGTGGTCATCTTGGAGCCGTAATCTGAGACGGTGCGAGGGGGGTATTAGTCTTTTGGAGGCCGAGGGGTGCGGAACCGTCCTTTGAGACGGTGTGGTGTGGTGAGCGCGGGCGGACCGCGACGAAACGGTACTTTTCACAGCCAACGTTTCACATGCTGCGGTGTGGCCGCGTGCGGCTCCTCGCAACATGGTGTACGGCTCGCCAGATGGGTTGCTCGAAGCGAACTCAGACGGCTTCCTCGTGCCATCTGCATCTGCACCGTTGATTGGCCCACCGAGCGGACCTGGAAGCGTAAGGTTCCCGCCCAGGCCACCGACGAATGCGCCAACGTGTGGCGCTCCAGTTTTTTATGACCCGCCTCCCGTCAACGCTGTGTATCCCAAAGTGACCAACACCATCTTTATAGGGCCGCAAGAGGGTCCCGGAGCCGCCAATATTCCGCCGCAGCGGGTTCCACTCAACATGAAGACGGCCGCCCCCGATGTTATGTACAGCCTGCCCCCGGTGGACACCGTCAAGCCGAGGACGAGTTATCAGATCAGCTTCAAAGGGGCGCTTCTGAAAGATCCACCTTCTATGACGCAGAAGTCGTACGCGAATTACGATGGCGAGCTCACGCACCCTGACTTGTACAAGCCCACAACCAACCGGAAGATGTCCTTTGGGAAGGCGCCGCAGAGGGTCGACCCGGCGAACAACAAGCTGACGCAGATTTGCTTCCTTTCTCATCGCCCCTGTACGCCAGCTGCCTACAAGCACACACGAATGCCGGCGCGCCGCTTTGGGCCCGGCCCTGGCTTGTCGATCGACCCGCGCTTCCGCTCCATGCCGGACCTGACCAAAGAGTCTTTTATGAAAAACGGGTCACCCAGCGTGGAAGCGATCAAACCGCGCAATCAACGCGCCATTATCACGGGCTCGGTGCGCTCGACAATCATGGACGCCCGGATGGAGCTTCTCTCACTGAACTCAATCATGCGTTTCTAGTGTTACAAACCGAACAGCTAACCCTAACCCAACCCTAAGTTTAACTTGAGCTAGCCTAACGACATGAAAACGATCCTAATTCCTATAGCTATACCCGAACCCTAACCCCATTTACGAAGCGGTAATCCAAACTATCTTGGCAATCCCACGCACATCCTTCGAGGTTGAGAATGCCAGAGTCGCTCTACGCTGTGCACAGCGCGCTGATCACGACGCAAGTCAGTTTCGGCGGTGGAAGCGTAGTCGGAAAGCTTGGAGCCGCGTTCAATCCGATGCTGTTCGCACTTCTCCTTCATGAGGTGCTCGCGAGCGTCCTGCTGTGGGCCGTCTATTGCGATAAAACGCATATGACCCATTCACGAGCAGACCCAAGTCACGGTATTTCCAGCATGCCGTCCTAAAGTGCTTGCTTAGCGACTTGAACCCTTTCTCCTTCGGGGTCCAATCCAAGATCTGGAGCCCGGATCTCAACACCATTCCAAAGCATGTCCCTGGGGAACATGAATCCCAGGCATTTAGTTTGCTGGGGAAGGGGCCACAAGTCTCGTTCACCGACCATGACAAGTTCACCTTCTGATAGATTGGCATCCAGCTCTCTCGCTCAACGAATTTTCGCATCTCATAGTAATTGCACCCTAGCTGACGAGAGCCTGGGTGCCAGATGACGTCCGACTCGTTACCCATCGGCGGATTCAGGCAAGGAAGCTGAGAAAGCACTGCTGGTCCATGGCCAGTATCGCCGTGCCCGTAGCCGCCACGACGAGTCGAGGGGCAGAGTGCCGGGTGTGGATCCACGTCGCACATGAGAGCTTCCCGATTGGGTCGAACGCGCAGCAAGCAGAGGGGTAGGGGGACGATGCTGATCCTCGTCATGTTCAAGCGAGCTCGGCTCAGGTGCGAACAGAGCGCAAACTCTGAGGTTGTCTCGAGGTCAGCGAAGATAAAGGGTTCGTCGTTAACATGTTGAGCGTCGAATTGAGAAGCGAAAGTATGAAGCATCAGAGGGCCGGCACCGAGGGCGAAGCGATCGTTGATGCCGAGCCAAAATTGGCTGTTCGGCACTGCAATCTGCGCCGTACCCCGCATCGTCTCCAAGATCCTGTGCCACGAGAATGGAGTCATCACTGCTACGTCCAGACGAGTAAAGCAGACGAACTCATACTCTCGATTCACCTCGCGCTGGTATGCCTGTATGATGCGACCAACCTGCAGGCACATTGCAGGCGTCATTGGCGGCTGGGCGAGTGTGCGAGAGAAGAGCTTCATATCACCTCACGAATGGTGTAGCGCTCGCGATAGATGTTCATGAGCTGCCGAATGGTATAACCAGTATTTCTCTGCGAGCGCGATGCGAACGCGGGATCTGTCGATCCTGGCTTCGCTGAGAAGCAGATGTGGGCTTCAGATGGGCGCGAAACTGGTGGGTCAAGATGTGATGGCCTACCACGGTGCGGCCTTGTGCGTTACACTGAGCTCGATGCTCGAAGCGATAGCGGAGATCGACGTTGGCTTGATCTTCGAGCTGAACACGGCAAGCAGCGAGGTACTTTTGAAGAGCAGCATGGCCACACTCACCGTCGGGATGCCGAAGCCACTGGCAGGGTGTGAGAAGCTTTTTGGGTGGCGGCTTGCCGCCGTTGCACACATGGCACGAGGCCTTGCAGCTCTTGTTCATGAACCGTACGGCTCGGTCGCACTCGCCTGTTTCTGCCCACACCTCGCAGCTCGAGTGGTCGTCCACACATCCTGGGTCGGGTGCGTTCAAAATGTCTCGCGCCAGTGACTCGCGCAGTGAGACGTAGGCGGAGAACATAGGATGCGACGGACAAATGATGCAGCGGCCGCATGCGACAGGGCAAAGAGATCCCGTTGAGCAGAAGCTTGCGCTCGCTCGCATCGCACACCGGCCCATCATGGACGGCTCCGGGACGGGGCTTGTGCAGCACTTTGCGGGGTTGGCGCCGGCACGACCGTCCAGTGAAGTGTACGGTTGTCTCGGGGAAGGACGGTCTGCACGACGGGTCCTTCCCTGAGGGGGCGGTGGTGGCGATCGCACAGGATATGGATCCAAGGTGATTGGCCCGGTGTCGCCACCAATGTCTGCGCCGGAGAGACCATACGCAAATACATCTACGCCTCCTGTACGGCGCAGGGGCGCTAGCAAATTGGTTTGGATCGTGTGAATCACAAGATTGAGCGAGCGCACGGAGCCGTAGAAGCCGATGGCAATACGCGCCACTCCTGAGCTGCATGTTGAGCTCGGAGTGTGAGCTGCAGGCTGATCTGCAGCTTGCTCCGCACTCGCAGGCTGATCTGGCGGAGGACGTGAACCTGTAAGACGCGGAAGATGCGCATCATGAACAATACAAGATCTCGCAGATAAGAGTCCTTGGCCGTCACAAGCCCTGATCCCTCCCAGACCCCACTCCCCCGGCCTGCTTTGATCGCCACATTCCTGGTATTGACCGTCGCAACTGCAATTGAGACGTGTCCATGACGGTGGAAAGCCGCACCGAAAAGAGACGCCATATCCCTCGCAGGAGAAGCGGCCACGGCACGAGCGAGTCCATACGACGCCGTCGTGGCAGCCATACGTTTCATTGTAGATGCATGGCGATCGGCTCAACTGCTCCTCGAGGATGACTGAGCACATGCCACTCGAAGATCGGGGTGCAGTAGCTGCGATGGAGTGGTGGGCAGCGGATGCTTTCGTATGTGTTGTCAGTTTCTGAGCATGCTCTGCCAACCACTTGGGCTGTGCGGCGACATGCTCGTTCAAGAGGAGAAACCACCGTAGAATGCAACGTCTGCACATGACGGGTCGTGAGCACCTCAGCAAGCGCGGTGAAGCGTGCCGCCTCTCTTCCCCTGTGCCGTCTCCGGAAGGAACTTCCTCCTTTCACGAGAACCCGAACCGACCGTTCGAGATGCGTGAGATCGTGTGAACATTAAAACGAAAGATTCGACAAACGGTGCTACGGCACTGTTACTGCCCGATCAGGATACACGATTGTGTGCTGTGGGCACGTCATTCAAGCAAAAAGTTCGTCTTTTCCGGTCTTTTCCCACTCGTCAAACGTCAATGGACCGACGACCGTACCGAACAGGGCGAAAACGGGTTGCCGATGTGCGATGAAAGCAAGGCGATGTCCGATGTCCGATGAGCCCCGAAATCGAATGACTTTGCGTCTTGCGCTCTCCTTCAGTCAGTCAGTCAGTTTCGTCGCGGTCCCCCCGCGCTGACGCTCTCACCACACCACCTTGCGCATAAGAACAAGGCAAGAAGAAGGCGTCGTGTCCGTCCGCCCGGGGGTCGTGTCACGTGCAGTCTCGACCACCGCGTCGTGATTGGAGCGTGTTTTCGTGTTCTGAGCTACATGTATATATGTATATATAATATAATGATACGATGTACAATTATAATGTAACATACGAACTGATATACCCGAATCCCTTATTTGTGCTTGGTAAGTTGGACCCGGAGGAGGCCGCCCCCGGCTTTCTTTTTTACCCGCTCACAAACGCCATCGCGCCATGCTCACTGCCGCCGTTGTAGCCCACGCGATGGAGCGCGCGTGCTTCGTCCCAGAGCGTCGGCCCGCGCTCCCAGATGGTCGCGCCGCCGAGGCAGATGTCGCCGTCGTAGAGCGCGATCGCCTGCATCTCGGCGAGGCCGCGCACGGGTTCGTCAAAGCTGAGGCGCATAGCTCCGGCCCGGAGGGGTGGCGAGGTCTCGATCTCGACAGTGCACGGATGAAGCTCCCCAGGGTGCCGCACGCGCGCGTGGCAGCGAAACGGCCGGCCTGGGACAAGCTCAGGCGGCGGTGCTCCGCTGATCCACGAGGCCGAGGCCGGATGCGTCCATAGGGAGCGCGCGAAGAGCGCGGGGTGGTCGGAGCCTTCGCAGATCTTGACAACATTGGTGGCTGCGTCCTTCTCGACCACGTACCAGCGGGTTTGTAGCCCACTGACCCGTGCACGCTGACCGGGCGTGTACACGGCGTAGCCACGGTGCTCGCCCACGTCGCGACCACTGTCGGCACACACGAACCGACCGGGAAACTGCGGCAGGTAGCCTTCCAAGAAGTCGGCAAAGTTGCGCTTGCCTATGAAGCAGATGCCCATCGAGTCCGGCTTGGTCGCTGTGAGCAGCCCAGCCGCGGCCGCGCGCGCGCGCACCTCGGACTTGTGTAGGTGGCCGATTGGGAAGTCGCAGAACTGCAGAGCCTCCTGGCGCACCTTGGACAGAAAGTAGCTCTGGTCCTTGGCCGCGTCGACGCCCATGAGCAGACGCGTCGGCACTGGCGACCGTTCCTGACCTGCGCTATTGCCGGTGCTGCTGGCGCTGCTAGGGTCACTTGCAACGCTGCCATGGGCGAGACGTGCGTAGTGGCCTGTCGCCACGCGATCTGCTCCAAGTGCACGCGCGTGCGCGAAGAACCGATCAAACTTGATGAAGCGGTTGCACATGACGTCTGGATTGGGCGTGCCGCCGGCCTGGTAGCCTTGCAGCAGCGGCTCGAAGACATCGTTCCAGTACTCACGCACGAAGGAGATGCGGTGGAAGCCGATGCCTAGCTGTTCGCACACCTTGCGCGCATCGCGTGCGTCACGCTCGCTGCAAGCCTCCTGACCCTCCTCCTCGGCCACTTCCCAATTGCTCATGTGCACTCCGATCACGTCGTGCCCCTGCTCCTTGAGGAGCAGCGCTGTCACGGACGAATCGACGCCGCCTGAGATGCCGACGGCGACCGTCGCGAGGTGTTGACGTCGGCCGGCTGCCCGTGAGGCGAGGACGGCGTGCAGCCTCCTCGTCAACATGAGCACGAGAGAGAGTGAGGCGAGCGCTGTGCCTCTCTCGCGCGCGCTCGGGAGGCGGCCAGGTCAAGTCAAGTCAAGTCAAGTCAAGTCAAGTGAAGTCAGGTCAAGTCAAGTCAAGTCGGCTGTGGAAGTTTGGAACCCCTACACACACTTGGTGTTGTGAGATCACATTCACTTTGTGCAAACGCGACAAGGCGC
>ENA-UOXG01000455-UOXG01000455.1-mixed-culture-metagenome-genome-assembly--contig:-NODE-455-length-27808-cov-38.062768_pt1 | contig 27808 bp, 17 predicted proteins | sample MGYA00238159_ERZ761634 | MGnify/ENA primary metagenome ERZ761634 (study PRJEB28908, sample SAMN08776845) | mixed culture metagenome | isolation source: Freshwater growth medium | place: USA... | reverse complement strand
CGGCGGCGCGAGTTGCTAGTCTTGTGAAGGGTAACGACTGGCACCGGAAGAATGCCCTGCCGCGGCCGCCCGCCTCGGCTGCCGCATGGCCACCCGCCTCAACGGTGGCGACAGCGAAGCCAGCCATGCTGCTGCCTCCGATAGTTATTCAACCGACGTTCGAAGGACGGCAACCTCGGTCACAGCAGCGCTGACTGAGCTTCAGGCTCAGCTCGAATGGCGATCTGCGCACTCCACTGTGGAGCTCCTCTCCAATACGACCTACGGCGCCGACTACGCGCAGCTCGTCAATGAGATGAGCAGCGGCAAAAGCACATCAGAGGCGATGCCATCTTCATCATTCAGTGCACTGGAAGACGTTCTGATGACGCCTGTCTCACCTCGGACGGTGCGGAGGCCACCTCCACTGCCGGTGGGCGCCTCGCCGACCAACGGCAAGATGCATCGCCAGGCGGCATCGCGTCACACGCCTGGCAACAAGACGATGACGGGCTACGACACAGCCAATAGCAACGTCGTATTCACTCACCACAAGCCACCGCCGCTCTTGCTGCCGACGAGTGCCGCTCTTGCTGCCGCGCGCGACAGCACAAACCTGCGAGAGATGCTGGCAAAGTGCGTGCAGCAGCTGCGTAGCACGCAGGACCAGCTACACATGGTCACGGTCGAGCGCGACGGTCTACTCGAGATGCTCCTTGCCATGCAGGTCGAGAATGGCGCTCTGTCTCGCAGTCACAACCCAGCGTCGCATCCACCGCCGCCCTCTCCTTTGACGCCGCAATTGCCTGCGTCGTCCAACTCAGGTGGCGCGCCGTCGCCACGACACGCACGCATCGTCCTGTCCAAGGCCGAGGTCAGCGGCCTCTCAACACGGCTATACGGGGACGCGCTCTCGAGACGAGATCGAGAGCGTCAGGTCGAGGAGGAGGTAGGACAGCAAATTCGAGCGAACGCGGCTCTGACTAGTCGGCCCGCCTTTTCGAGCGCGGAGGAGATGGCGCAGGCCACAGAGCGAATGGCCCAAGATGTTGAGCTGCGACGTCGCCACCAGGAGGAAGTGGAGAAACAGCGAGATGCTCAAGAACGAGCCATGCGCTTCATCGGCCGAAGGTCAGAAATGGCTGAAGGCGAGCGCCGGCGCTCCTTCGATCGACTGTACGAGAGCGCGATGCGCACGAAGGAGCGGCAACGGGAGGCTGAGGAGCGGCGCACGCGCGAATTTGATGACATGTATCACAACGCGGTTGCGGACCGCGCACGGATGATTCGGGAACATGACCCCAAGTTCCGGCGGCCGACGCATCGCCCTCCCCCGGTGCGCCAAGTCGCCTCGGCCACTCCTCCCAAGGTGACCGGGGAGGTCAAAGGGGCTGTGGATGCGAGGACGCCAGAAGATCCAGACGCCGTGACCGCTGCCGCCGAATCAGCGAGTCAGTCTCCCGGTCCCACAGCTGCCCCGCCGAGCCCGACGTCGGAGGGGGAGGCACTGTATAGAAGTACTTCTGAAAGTAAGTAGTGTACTGTAGTGTAGTCAGATTAGGGTTCTTGATGAGTGTGTGATAATTCCAATTCGCACAGTCCATGGTTGTTCAAGGCAGGCTAACACTTCCTGAGCTTACCTCTCAACAGCGTCTCAACGTTAAACCCGCTCCTCTGCGGGGACGACCGGACGTCTACAACAACATCGCGACATTTGGCGGCAATTCAGTCGGTGCATGCGAAGCGAAATGAATTGGCTCCCTTCCCGGCACGTGCCACCGTTTGCTTTCTTGCTTTTTTGCTCTAATCCGACCTGTCCGGACCCAAACCGAGCATGCAAGCCAAACGTTTTGGAAGTTGTCGCGCTGCTCATTGCGCCTCCTTTTCGCAATTGCAAAATCTGTCGATGCCGGCCGCGGCACATAATGACTCGAAGGAGTGGGCTCCAACGGTCCAAACAGCTGGTACTCGACCTCGAGCCCTCACGGGAGACTCTGTCGTCGCAGTCACAGAAGAGACGGACACGGAAGCGAGGAAGCCGGCTGAAAAGCCGAAGGAGCCCATGAGGCATGAGATGCGCGTCATCGTGCGCGTGCGGCCGGCGGGCAAGACGGAGATCATCCATACGAGCTGCGACAGTAACGTGGGCGATTGGCTGCACGTGGACAAGCCGGAACCGACGGATGAGAAGTTTTCAACCGTGCTGGGCATGAAGTGCACGCAGCACGAGTGCTACATGGCCTGCGGCCCACCGATGATCGCCTCGGCGCTCAAAGGGCGCAATTCGTTGTTGTTTGCGTATGGCCAGTCGGGCGCGGGCAAGACGTTCTCCATGTACGGCGCCGAGGGCGGCAAGAACCCGTCGAAGCTGGATGGCGTCGTGCCCGCGACTATCGCCGAGCTGTTTCGTCAAACCACAGCCATCGAAAAGGAGAAGGTCGGCAGCGTCAAGTATGCGCTCGGCGCGAGCCTGGTCGAGGTGCAAAATAAGTGGATCTTCGACCTGCTGCAAGACGCGGAGGAGAACGGCAACCAGCCGGCGATCCGCGCCCTTGGTCCGCACTTGATCGGGAACAAGATCGAGCGCATTTACTCGAGCCGCTCGCTGACGCACACGATCGAGCGCGGCATGCGGACGCGCGCGACGTCGCCCAATATCATGCACAAGCACAGCAGCCGCTCCCACTGCATTCTCATGCTACTCCTCGAGCGGCGCGAGTGCAACCTGTTTGCGACCAAGGAGGAGAAGGACACCGGCCGAGATCTGATCGACTCATCGATGTGCTCGTTTTACATGGTCGACCTCGCCGGCAGCGAGGCGTTCAATTACGAGACGGAGGAGAAGCACCACGTGCATCATCGGGGCATCAACGCAGGGCTGCTTGCGCTTGGGCGCGTCATCATGGCGATGAGCGACCGGCAAGAGCACGTGCCCTATCGGGACAGCGTCATCACGCAGCTCCTCCTCGGAGCTCTCGGTGGCGACAAGCCTTGCCTCACGGAAATGCTCTGCTGTCTCTCACCCTCGTCTGCGCATGCGGCCGACACGAAGTGCTCGATCTCGTACGCCAAACGGTGCGCGCTGCTCGAGAGGGAGAATGCCGTCGACGAGGTCGATGAGACCGAAGCCGAGGTTGCTGATGAGAAGGAGGGCGAAGCCGTCGCGAAGGAGAAGCAACTGGGCCATCCCGCCAACTCGCCGATGGCCAACGACGAATTCGATGAAGATGAGGAGGCGAATCGGCGTTGCGAGCTCATTGAGATCAAGGCAGGTGGCGTGTTCGCACGCACGTCGGGCGATCCGACGAACCCGCTTGTGCTCTATTTGCACGACGGCTCGAGCTCGAGTGCCAATTCAGCCACGTGGAACCCCCTCGTGACCGCCCTCTCTCTCGCCAAGCGTGAGTCCTTCAAGCTGCTCAAGGCGGCCAAAGACGCCCAGAAGGCCAGCAAGGCGGGCAGCGCGTCCAAGAGCAAGAAGGGCGCGGAGGGCGCGAAGGCGTCTGGCAGCAGCGCGGCGGCAGCAGCTGCGCAGGCGGCGGCGGTTTCAGCATCGGCGCAGGGTGCGGAAGACGACGCCGAGGACGTTGAGTTTGACGACCGCTTTGCTGTGCTTCGTGGAAAGCTCTCGAAGGCGTTGCAGCGGCGGCAGAAGGAGATCATGCAGACGCTGTGCTCATTGTGCCAATCGCTGCTGCTCGACCCGACGCGCCTCACCCGCTGCCGCCACGTGCTCTGTCGCTTGTGTGTGGAGCGATCCATCTTCTATCACCGCGAGTGTCCCGTGTGCGCGACGCCGTGCGGGCCGCCCGAGACCGACGCGGAGCATGACGCGGTGATGCGGCTGCGCATGCGCAGGACCTTCCGCAACGAGCCCGTGATGTCCACCGTGTGGAAGGCGCGGCTGGAGGAGCAGCAGTTGGAACGGCGGACCTCGATGCGCGTGGTCTTGGAGTATGGCTCGATCCTTGCGAGCGATAGCAAGCGCACCAAGGCGACGATGTTTGTGGGCGTGCTCAAGGACGCGCGCGGCACGCCTGTCCACCGCGGTGAGGAGTGCGTTCAGACGCAGGGCGCGACGATCGCGCAGCTCATCCACTGCGTGTCGTGTGACTATCACCCGAGCTCAGACGAGGATACACTGATGACGCTTAATGAGCCCAATAACACCTCGGACGAACGCTTCGGCTACACGTTCACGCGCCCGATGTCAGCGGGCTCCTTGTGCCACATGACCGTGCACTGGGCGAGTGAGATTAGCGTGGCGCCCCTCGAGATTCGGCACAAACTCGGGCGCGTGCCTGTCGGCCGCTTCACGCGTCGCATCGTCGTGCAGTTCCCCGCGGAGCTTCCAGTGCTGCGCGAAGGCGCGGCCACCACGACGCCCACCTCCTTTGCGGAGCGGCGCTCGAAAGAGCTCTCGGGCTGGGTGCACTACACTGACGCCGCCACGGCCAAGGCGGTCGGGGCGAGCGCGCGCGTCCTCGTCGGCGCTTGGAGCGGCGGGAGCAAGGCGTGTGGAGATATCATCCTAACGTCGGGCAACGTCAAGGAGGCACGGATGGCGATTACTTCGGCAGAGTCGAACCGCGCTGCGGTGGAGTACGTTGGCATGATTGGCGAGGCAAATCTCGCGTTGTGCTTGGCCGCGAGCGAGGGGCTGCCCCTCAAGAGTGCCACCGCCAAAGCGGACGCGATCGCTCCCTTGAAAAAGGCGCGCAAGAAGGCGATCCTTGAGCGCAAGAAAGCTAGCAGCGCCGTGGCGCTGGCCGGAGTCACCGATGGGGACTCGCCCAAAGGGCTTCGGAGCGGTGGCTCGGCGTCGCCTGGGCGCCACAGCTCCGCAATCTCGCCGGCCCGAGGTGCAATCTCGCCGACCCGAGGTGCAATCTCGCCGGGCCGAGGTCAGCCGGCCTTACCCGGCCGCCCACGCCCCCCCACTTCGCCCACTCAGCAGCCCTCCCCTGGCTTCATGAATGGGTCGTCCGGCATCGCCATCGAGACGCCCCTGTCCATGGCAGCGGCGCCGATTCAGTCATGCGCGCCGGGAGGAAGTCTTGTAGGAAGTGGTGGAGGTGGCGCCTTCAGGCAGCAAACCTCCACAAGTTGTGAGCCTTCGTCCCGTTCTCCACGCAGCGAGCCGCCACCAGCTAGCAGCCACAAGCCTCGCCGCCCGATCTCAGCGCGAGGCTCCTCCGCGTCCCCTTCGTCGTCTCGAGGCATGTATAGCGCACGCACGTATGTGCCACGCCCTATCATGCCAGGCTCCAACGGATCGCGCTCCGCCCGGCGGCAGCGGTCGCCGCGCCGCGCGGAGTCGCCGCTCGGCGGCTGCAGTGGCAGCAGTGCCGGTGGCGATGGCAGCAGAAGCGGTGGCGGCGGTGGCGGCAGCAACAGCGGTGCCAGCAGCAGCCGCAGCGGGCGCTCCTCTGCAGACAAGGGTGTGCACGCCGCCCGCCGCGCCTCGTACGACAAGGAGGAGCCGAGCGATTCCGAAGATATGGGGGCGTCTCTCCTTCTCAAGTCAGCCTCGTCCGCTTCAGACACGACATTCGTTCTGCTCTACGACAAGATGCTGGCCCTCATCGGGCCGAGCGCACCGCCCCATGCGCGCGCCGGCTTCCTCGACGAGCTCAACATGGCCGGGCACGGCTTTGACGAGCCGGCCGAGTTCTTTCACGTGGCGATCGACTTGCCCGGCTTCGGAAATACGAAGGCATCGATGCAGACCCTCAAGCGCGGCGCCGAGGAGAAACGCGTCGCCGACGAAGGAGCCGTCATGTCCCCCGAATTCATCGTTGAGGTGATCAAGAGCCTGGGCAAGCACTACGCCTACTGCATCGTGACTTCCGCTGAGTGTAGCGCCAGCGTCTTCTCGGCGCTGCTCGAGCGCCCCAATCTCGCCTCGTTCTTAGTGCTCAAGGAGCCGCAAGTCAAGGACTACGACGCGCTGCACTCGATCTTTCAGCCGACCCTGATCTTATCAGAGAGCCGACAGGCGGCATCCACGGATAGAATTGAACAAGCGCTCATGAACAACTCCATCATCGAGTTCAGCAAGAAGACGAACCCCAGCTACATCGTCAAGGATGCTTCAAAGGACATTCTCGCCTGGATGAAAGGCCGCAAGTGGCGAGGCCACCTGTCCGGATTTGGGCACTCGAAGATGCGCCCGCTGCTCACTCGCCTCGTCGGCGGCGTGCGCATGTGGAGTGGCGTGCGCGAGTATAGGCCCTCGCCCATCATCGATGCCACGCCCGCCGCCACGAGGGACAAGGAGGGCGCTGGGGGAGGGAAGCCGGAGCACGACCCCAAGGCTAGAAGGGCCGAAAGCCCACCAAGAGAGAGCGATACGAAAGAGGACATATATTAGGCGGTAATGATGTCGTAAATAATCGAATGCGGAGTCGATATAATGCCAGGTTGTGTGCCTTTGAGGGAGACGGACAGAAGTTCAAATGTGAAGCGGAACCGTACCGACCGGACACCTAAGCCCTGTCTTTATGTGTCTAGATGTACACAACATGTGATGTCGCGTGTCGTGTCGGGCTGTCGGCCCCGCCCTGGCCTCCCCGGCTCCCGGACGGTCCCCCGCCCCGTTGGTTTAGGTTTTTGAAATGGTAGTCGGTACGGTACCTCGTCACTCTTGAAAGAACATGTGAAAGAAATCGAAAAAGAGAGGAAAATGTGCCAACGAAGCGCGGCGCACGTTCCGGGACGTATAGTCGCTCTCGCTTCACAGCTTTCCGTCCACGCTACGAAGATGCACCACCACTAGCGGCAGTCGCAGGCGGACCAAACGCAAACACCATTGAGAAGCGCTCTCGGCTTCGCTTGAGCAGGTAGTCGTTCTTGCCCCACCAGTCGCACGTCATAGCGTCGGCGCCCGTGCCCACCTGCACTCCCGAGCGGATCGCGTGCTTCCACGCGCTGCGCGCCAGGCCGCTGAAATGGAGCAGCGTGCGCGGCTGGACGAGGACGTCAATGTCGCGATCAGTCCACGATCGAAGGCCGACTTCGTGCCCCTCGCGCCGGCGCTGCGCGAGCGGCACGAGCTCGTCGGGCGGCGTAAAGGTGAGCACGACCGACGACAGCAGCGAGAGGATGAACACGTCTGGACCATCCGAAGCTGGGTCAACATGGGGATCCAGCTGGAAGAAGGCGTGGTCGCGGCCGTTGATGGTGAGATCGCGCACGGCGCCGACGGCAAACAGGCCGCACGTCGAGATGCGCGAGGCGACAGCGCTCAGCCGCGGCGGCATCGCGGCCTGATCAAACTCGTCGCCGTAGCCCCACGGTGGCATGTCCAGCTCGCCACGTTCAATGAGGTCGGGCCTCTCCAGCCGACCGGTCACGCGCAGATTATTGACAACATTATCGAGTGTGCTCTCGATTGCGCCGGTATCTGAGCTAATCGTGTGGATGCGCGTGTCGCCACCGTAGGCGTAGCCATATCGCTGGGCCATCTCCGCCGCCTCGCGCACAATCCCTCGCTCCTCCTCTTCGGAGACAAAGTTGGGTTCCACCCTGATGCCAGGGTTGTCTGCAGGCAAGACGAAGGAGCCGTCGCCGGTCCAACGGAGGCGCTCGGCGTCGCGGCGGAGGAACGGGCGATGCACGGCAGCGGCGGCGGCTGCTGCCGACGCAGCGGGGCTCGAGCGGCCAAAGATCCGACTCAGCATAAATTCACACCAAGTTCTGTGTGAACAGTACTAGTAAAGTCAAGTGGATCTTGAAAAGAGTAAAGTCAAGCCTTGCCTTGCCGCGCGTGAACTGACGGTTTCTTGAGGATGCAATGGTGTGAATCCAAGAATCCCTGGGAAGGCGTTCATCTGCAGCGTTCATCGAGGAAACGAACGCTGAACGGCATCTTTGCCGACGCTCGTGGTGGGCGGCGGCTCCGGTGGAAAGGCTCCGCCGCGTTGCCTCTGGAACCGTTCAGAAATGCTGCAGCGGCTGAGTGGTAGCCATTCGGCGCGGCCTCATAGGCCAGGCTACGGTGAGCCCGACTTGCTGTCCGTCCGTCCGTCAACCAGCTCTCCGCGAGCGCGACATGACAAGGAGATGCTCGACACGTTGAACACGATCAGCCAGTCGAGCTCCTTTTACTCGCCGCCTCGGAAGGGTGGCCGCACGAGCTCTGAGACGGGCAGGCAGCTGGGCACCTCCTACTTTTTGCCCGCACTCGATGCCAATGGCACTCTGATGGAGTTGGAGCCGAGCGCTCTCAAGTCGGGATTATTCTCGCCTGAGCTCAACGGTGTGAGCGCAGCCTCCAAGTCGCCGTACCTGGATGGCGGCACGAGTGACCTGCGGAAGAAGATCGGGCAGCTCGAGCTCGAGATCAGCCGGTTGCGAGCTTCGCTCGACAAGAAGGTCCACACCATCCGCCGGCTCGAGGAGCGCGAGGTCTCGCGACAGTACGAGGACGATGTCATCAAGGCGCGGCTGACGCAGCAGTGGCAGGCCGAGCTGGAGCGCACGCGGCAAGAGCTGGAAGCCAAATACAGGCACGAGCTCGCCGGCGCGCGTCACAAGTCGCAGGACGAAGTAGCGACGGTCGCGAGCTCATGGGAGGAGGAGGTGGCGAGGCGCGAGGCCAAGGAGAAGGAGGCGCGCATCGAGCTGCTCCGTCGTCAGGTCGCACGGCGCATGAAGAACAGTGACTTGGCGCGCGGCTTCACCGCTTGGAACGACCTGTGGAAGGAGCGCACGCGCGTCCAGCAGCTGCTGCGGCAGGCGGCGGCGCGGCTGACCAAGCCCGCACTTTCGCACGCCTACCTAGTTTGGAAATTGGATTGGGACGAGAAGGTCAAGGCGGACTTGAAGGCGGCGCGGGATGAGTTTGAGAGCTCGCTGCTCACGGATAAGGAACGTCTCCAAATCGAGCTGCAGAAGATGCGCGACGAATGCGAGCGAAAGCTCACGAGCCTCCAGCTGGTGCACGAGCAGGAGATGGCGGAGATGCGGATCGCCGCGTTTGGCAGCGCTGAGGAGCAGGCTCGGCAGAGGGATCTCAAGGAGAAGGAGGCGCGCATCGCGCTATACCGTCGCAAGGTGACGCGTCGCATCATATGAACTCCGCCAGCTGTCTGATTGCCTCTTGATTGCCACTGATGGGCTGTCTGATTGCCTCCCTCATCAGGTGACGCGCCGCATCATGAACTCCGACCTCGCGCGTGGCTGGACGGCATGGGTTGAGACGTGGGAGGCGCGCATCCACAGCCGCCGGCTGCTGCAGAGCGCGGCGAGCCGCCTCACGAAGCCGGTGCTGAGCAGCGCGTTTGGCTATTGGCGCACCGACTGGAGGGACACGGAGAGGGAGCAGGCGGAGAGGACCAATCGCGAGCTCGCCGAGAAGCTGCAGCAGCGGCAGCTGGATGCCGAGCAGGAGCTCACCGAGCAGCGGCAGCTCCATGCCCAGGAGCTTGCGGCGATGAGCGCAAAGCACACTCATGACCTCGAGAGGCTTCGGGTGGAGCTGACCGGTACGGCCGAGGAGCGCGAGGCGATGCGAGACGCGCGCGAGCGCGACGAGCGTGTCGAGCTGCTTCGCCGGCAGGTGACGCGGCGCATGCTGAACGCGGACCTCTCGCGCGGCTGGACGGCGTGGTTTGCGATGTGGGACGCGCGCCGGCGCAGCAAGCAGCGCTTGCAGCAAGCAGCGAGCCGGCTCGTTCGCCCGCTGCTGACCGCGGCGTACTTGTACTGGCGCACGGACTGGAGGGCAGCTTACGAGCGCGCGGCCGCGGCGGAGCGTCAGAAGGGACTCTCGGAGCTCCAGAAACGCAACGTTGAGCTCGAGGAGGAACTGCGTGAGGTGCGGGAGGCCGCCAAAAAGAGCCTGGCAGAGATGGCGGCGAAGTGCGACGTGGCCATGGCGCGGCTGCGGATCGAGCTGACGGGCTCCTTGGCGGAGCAGGCGGCGGTGCGCGAGGAGCGCGAGAAGGAGGCGCGCGTCGAGCTGCTCCGCCGTCAGAGCGCGCGGCGGATCGCGAACGCCGAGCTCTCACGCGGCTGGTCCACGTGGAAGCTCGGCTGGCAGGCGCGTGTGGACAGGCGCCGAATGATCAAGGGTGCTGCGATGCGCATGATGAAGCCCTTGCTCTTAAGCGCATACGGCTTCTGGAAGCACGACTGGGACAGCAAGCAGCGCAGCCTACAGGAGGCGGCGCGCTCGGCGGAGACGGGGAAGCTGCTCACCCGACAGCAGGAGCTTGAGAGGGCCCTCAGTGCGAAGGATGCGGAGTGGGAGGCGAAGCTCGAGCGGATGCGAGAGCAGCAGAAGGAGGCGCTGGAGAACCAGCGTATTGCTCTCGTGGGCACTGCTGAGGAACGGATGGCGTACGCGAAGTCCAAGGATAAGGAGGCGCGCGTCGAGCAGCTCCGACGTCAAGTCGCGCGGCGCATGATCCACAAAGAGCTCGCGCGCGGCTGGACTGCTTGGGTGGCGAAGCGAGCGGCATTGGCCAAGAAGAAGCAGATGCTCAAGCAGGCGGCGGCTCGGCTGACGCGCCCGGCGCTGTCGGCCTCGTACCGGTACTGGCTCAAGGACTTCCAAGAGGCGACCAAGGCCGATGATGCACGGCGGCAGCGGCGCGAGCTGGACGCCTTGGAGGTGCAGCTCTCGGAGAGCATGTACAGGGTGCACGAGCTCAACATGGTACGTGTCGCGCACGAGGACGAGATCGAGGCGCTCAAGGCGAAGCTACGGCACTCCGAGGAGGAGGTGCGCACGCAGGAGTCCACAGTGACGGACTTGCGGCCCAGATGCATGCAGCAGGCGTCGCAGATTGTCAATCTCGAGGCGGAGCTCGAATCGGCCAAGAATGCGGCGCGCGATGCGGAGCGAGAGCGCGACGTGGCGCGCGAGCAGGCGCGCACGCAGCACGATGCGAATGAGGCGCTGCTCGCGCGCCTGCTTGCCGAGCAGCGTGCGACGTTCGAGCTCGAGCTGCGCGAGCTCAAAGAGGCTCACTCGACGATGCTCGGCGAGAGGATCGGGGCGCTCGAGTCCGAGTTACGGGCGGAATCGGAGCAGCTGCTCGAGGTTCGTCAGGCCCAGCTCGAGACGCAGGAGAGGCTACGCCTCGAGAGCGACGGCCGCTCGCAGGTGGAGGCCGAGCTTGGCACGACGCGCGAGAAGCTCGACGTGACGATCGGTACGCTCGAGGAGCGCAAGGCGGATATCTGATGACCTCTGATGATCACTGATGACCCATGATTGCCTCCCTTATCAGGTACGCTCGAGGAGCGCAAGGCGGAGCTGTCTCAACTGCATCGGACGGTCGGAGATTTAAATCTCGCCCTCTCCGAGAAGGATCGGCAGATTCATAGCCTCGAGAGTCAGATTCCGAAGAAGAAGGAGCCGCCGCCCAAGCCGAAGGGCTCGTCGGGCGTCCTCGGCGCCATCGACCTCGACGAAGGGCCCGACGCGCCGCCGATCTCGGAGCAGATCGCCAGCGCCCTTCGGTCGGGGGCCGGTCGTGTCCTCGACCTGTTCCGTGAGTGGGACGCTGACGGCGACGGCGAGATCTCCCGCAAGGAGTTCCACAAGGCCATGCCCGCGCTCGGGCTCGAGGTGCCCAAGGCGGACGTCGACAAGCTCTTCGACGAGTGGGGCGGCGGCGATGGCACGATCACCTACAAGGAGATGAGCCAGATTTTGAAAGCGAAGCCGAAGCCGAGGGTCCCGATGCCTGCCAAAAAGTGAGGCGCTGGCGTCGGGTGGGGGGCGCAGGGCGGCGCGCATGAGGAGTGCTGAAAAGTGGGTGGGCTGGGGTCATGGGCGAGAGCTCAGGGTCTCCGCGAAAGGGACGCACGCATGTGATCCATGTAGACGAATGGGCAGTCAGTCAGTTGCCGCATCCCAACGGATCTGAAACTAACCTTCGTACGCATGTCAGTTACGTGTCTCGTGTGAAAAGCTCGCTGAGCTCCGGCATGCAAGTAGAAGTACTTCTTTTTTCGCTTGACAATTCGTCAGCGATTGTTCCTATGTCTCAACGGCTTCCCGGGCTGCTCCGCGGGCGGCTCGTGCTTGACGACAGCCTGTCAGAGTTCCCGGTCAGTGCTTTCCGGATTCCGCACTCGACCCTGGATCGAAAAGGGCCATGTTGCATGGCCACTGCTTACGTTCTCTGATCATTGCGCTCCTGGCTACTGAAGGTAGGGCACCTCTCCGGATGCTGCCACCTCCATCAGCGCCGTCACCGCCCTCGCCGCCGCCTTCACCACCGCCGCCCTCGCCACCACCACCATCTCCGCCGCCCTCTCCTCCGCCGCCCTCACCACCTCCACCTTCTCCACCGCCGCCGTCGCCGCCGCCATCACCGCCACCCCCATCGCCGCCACCACCTTCACCACCACCACCCTCACCACCGCCACCCTCGCCACCACCCTCCCCGACACCCTCGCCGCCACCACCCTCGCCGCCACCACCCTCGCCGCCACCGCCCTCTCCGCCTCCACCTTCTCCGCCGCCATCGCCACCGCCACCATCCCCACCGCCACCCTCTCCACCACCGCCCTCGCCGCCACCGCCCTCGCCACCACCGCCCTCGCCGCCACCTCCGTCTCCACCACCACCCTCGCCACCACCGCCCTCGCCACCACCGCCCTCGCCACCGCCTCCATCGCCGCCGCCACCCTCTCCCCCGCCACCTTCACCGCCTCCGCCCTCGCCACCACCGCCATCTCCGCCACCGCCTTCACCCCCTCCGCCTTCTCCGCCTCCGCCCTCGCCGCCGCCGCCCTTGCCACCACCACCTTCTCCGCCACCGCCGTCGCCGCCACCTCCGCTACCACCGCCTCCCTCGCCACCTCCCTCGCCGCCGCCGCCCTCGCCGCCCCCGCCCTCGCCCCCCCCTCCCCCGCCCCCTCCACCCCCCCCCCCCCCCCCCCCCCCCCCCCCCCCCCCGCCCCCCCCGCCCCCCCCCCCCCCCCCGCCTCCCCCGCCACCGCCCCCCCCCCCGCCGCCCTCGCCGCCGCCGCCCTCGCCACCGCCTCCCGCGCCGCCTCCACCCCCACCGCCGCCGCCGGCCCCGCCGCCACCCTCGCGCCCACCGTCGCCGCCTCCAATACCGCCGCCGCCCTCACCGCCCCCACCCTCCCCGCCCCCACCCTCGCCCCCACCCTCGCCGCCCTCGTTTTGCGTGGCGCACGAGCGGCAGCCGCTCCTCTCGCTACAACCTCTCTCAGGTCGCCGCCTGCCCTTGGCCGGCGAGTACCCGCATCACGAGCTCACGCTGAGCACGACGCCCAACGGCACCGCGCCCACTCCAGTTCTCCACACGATCCGCGCCGAGCTACGCCTCTTCCTGTCCCAGGACCGCTCGCACGGCCCCTTTGTCGACCACGGGCGCGTCGCAGCCTATGAGACTCAATCGTACGCCCTGCGCGTTCGCTTCGCGGCGGTGCGTTCGGGCTGGGCCTTTGAAGAGAACCTCACCCTGCATGTACCGCGCACACGTGCCGTGCCGGGCTACTACGGCCGGTACAGTTTCGAGCGGCAGGGCTTGCGCTTCGATGCGGACGAGGCGCTCACGGTCAAGCTCGTGCAGGCGGACTGGCACGGCGTGAGCTGGGGCGACTGGCGCGCGCTGCATGCGGCGCTCTGGCCCGTGGAGCTGTGCGGCACACCGCAGAATGTGATGCTGCCCATCGACCCGTATCCGACGGGCATGTTCGGCGGTGGCATGGCGGAGCCTGGCGTGGGTTTGGAAGGTGAGCTGGCAGCAAGGCGGAACCTGGCGTGGGGTTCGACCGTTCAGTTTGATGCCGAGGCATTTGCGCCGCCGACGTGACGGGTTTCAGCCGAGCCGAGCCGAGCTTAAAGCCGAGCAGTTTAACCTCAGGTAACGTTCGACAATATAAACAGAATACATATTGGTCGGAATACATATTGGTCGGCCGGGCTGTACTTTACGTCGGTACAGGTGGAGGTGCGCTGCCTGCGCTCCACCTCCAAAAGTCATTCGGCAATTTACACGTCGGATCGCTCCATCAAAGCTGCGGCGGCGCGGCGTCGAGCACGCACTCGTCATTGCACCAGCCCTGCAGCTCGCACCACGCATCAAAGGCCGCCCTGCAGCTTGTCACCGCATCGGCGTGCGTCTCTGTGACGTACAGTCTCAACGACTCCTCCTCAAAAGATTGTGGAAGCATCGCAAGGTGCTCGGCACTTGGCTCGCGACGCGCGTGGAGCAGTGATCCTTGGCCTGCAGGGGCGCTGGCGGCGTTGCTAACCAGCCCCGCGCCACTCACCCCGCCGCGTTGATTCTTGTCAAAGAATCGAACGCCTTCGAGAGGATTTTCAGCGCCGCGTCCGTAGTGCACCCGCCGCACGTTTACCCGCAACGAGGTGTCAGGGATGGGCGTCGCGCGACTCGTGGTCGTGGTGAGTTCCGCAATCTCCGCCACAATTGGCAGCAGACCAGCTCGCGTGCCCCAGCCTCGGCGTCGCACTTCGCCCGCCTCGAGGACCACGGAGCCCACGAACCGGTACAGCTGGCGCAACCTGAGCCGTGCGAGGAGTTTGGAGGCAGCCTGGAGTCTCTCGTCATGGACGCCCATGTAGACGGCTCGCGTCGCCTCGAACTCCACCAGCTGAAGGATGCCGTCGTTGAGCTGCAGGAAGCCGACGAGGTCATCATCCTTTGCGCCGCCGCACTCCGACAGCCGAAGCGCCTGACCATCTCGCCCATGGAGACGCAAGACGTCCGAGGCGTCCACCAGCTCAATCGCGTCTCTGAGCATCAGGTCGATCGCCGCGGTGACACGATGCTGGTAGAGCTCGACATGCAGGGCATAGCGGGTCTGAAAGACGTGGAGCACCTCGTGGAGGCATTTGATGGGGAAGCACACGCGAAGGCGCCCTTCGTCCGCCAGAGCCACTCGCGCTAACCGCATCAGCCGTCCTGCATCGAAAGACACCTTGACTACGCCGGCAAAGTACGAATCTCGCTCAAAGTAGTCGAGCTTGTCGACATCTAGACCAGAGCGCTTGTTGGCGACAATATCGTACAAGAAGCCCTTGTCCGAGCCGCACACGCCAGCATCGCCAAGGCGCATCGCTGCATGGGTAGCAAGGCCCGGTGTCGGCTCGCCGGCGATGAGAGCCTGCACGAACTCGAGGTCGTCCGGTGAGAGCCAAGAAGAGGCGTCGATGCTCCGAAAAAGGCGAGCGACGAGCTTGTGCGAGAGATCCTCATGGCGCGGCCGCGCCTCGACGTCTTCGAACAGCGTCTCCCAAAAATGGCTCATCGGGCCGTGCCCCAGATCATGCAACAAACCAGCCAACGAGACGCACAGAATATCGGTATCGGTGATGGCCAGCTCGGGCTGCAGGCGCTGAAAATGCTCCGCCCACTCGCGCGAGAGGTGGGATACGCCTAACGAGTGCTGAAATCGGTCGTGCACTGCGCTCGGGAAAACATAGCGGCATGAGCCGAGCTGGTGAATCCCTCGCAAGCGCTGAAACTCGGAGCTGTCGACAACGAGGGCCACCAGAGGGTGCAGCTCAATGCTGTGATGAATGGCGTCCGTGATGGTACGAGACTGCGGCGGGGTACGCTGAATAATTGCAGCGGCGGTGTATGCGGCAGCGGCGGTGTAAGAGGCGCCTAGGACCGTCAGCATTGGAACAAAATTGCAGCGGCGGTGTATGCGGCAGCGGCGGTGAAAGAGGCGCCTAGGACCGTCAGCATTGGCACAAAAAACCCCGTGCTCAAAATCTCGGGGAATTCACTCGATCATTCACATTCACACTATCATGCTCGCACCACTTGGTGTGAACAATGGGTGAATTCACAGCGCTGTCAGTAAAACACAACAAGTTTTGGCTGGTCGGTACCTTGTGTGTCGATTCAACTGACCCTTTCTCAAGTTTCGCATCTCGGAAAACTGCCGCCGCGATTCTCGTCTGCGCGACACTTGGGTGCGGCTCTCGCGGCACCGCTCGTGCTGCGCCGGGCGCCGCTGCGCACGGGACGGCTGCGTTTGGCGGCAGCGGCAGACGCTACCCGGCGGCGCATCGCCTGGGTGTGCCCGACGCTCGGCGCACTTGGCTGCCTGGAGCAGCGTGAAGAGGCCGTGCCGCCTGTAGGCGATGACGAGTGTTTAGTGGCCGTCCGTGCGATCGGCCTCAATTATGCCGACGTCTTTATGGTGCTTGGCCTCTACGAGGCCTTCAACAAGTACCTCGAAGAGAATCCCGGCCAGGCCGTGCCGGGCTTTGAGTTTGCGGGAGATGTCATCGAGGCGGGCAAGGCGGTCACCACGCACAAGGTCGGTGACAGAGTCTACGGTTTCACGCGCTTCGGCGCATACCGCACGAGCGTGGTCGTGCGCGAGAAGATGCTCCAGCCGGTGCCCAAGGCGTGGTCGTATGCTGAGGCTGCGAGCGTACTTGTACAAGGCCTGACTGCCTGGCATGGTCTGGTCGAACTCGGTGCCGCGAAGAGAGGTTCCCGCGTGCTCGTACATTCCGCCGCGGGCGGTGTGGGCTGCGCTGCCCTCGAGATCTGCGAGAACCTGGGCTGCACCTCGGTTGGGGTCGTAGGCTCCATCGACAAGGTACCTTTTCTCAAGGAGCGTTACCCATCGTGTACGCCACTCGTGCGTGGCCCCGAGAGACAATACGCGCGCCAGCTCGAGGATTTAGGCGGCTCATACGATGTGGTGCTCGAGTCGCTTGGCGGTCAATTCCTCACCGCTGCACTCGAGCGTGTCGCACCGATGGGTCGGCTCGTGCATTTTGGCGCGACGGCAGCGTACGGCGGCTCGAGAGTCGATGGGCTTTTCAAGTGGCTCAAGCTCATACCGAGCTACCTGCGTCGTCCGCTCGTCGACCCGGGCGCGATGGTGCCAAAGAACGTGGCTCTCTTCGGCTTCAACCTCGTGTGGCTCACGGACCGAGAGGAAGAGCTCACGCGAGAGTTGGAGGAGATGCTGGGACGCGGCGGCCTCGGAAAGCGGCCACCGGCGGTCGGGCGTTCCTTTCCGTTTGCGGAGCTGCCCTCAGCGCTCGATTGGCTTCGCAGCGGGAACTCGGTGGGCAAGGTCGTGGTGACTGTGGAGCCGGGGGCGGGAGGCGAGGTTGGGTGAGCTGTGGAGATCATGATGTGGAGACCGTTGCCTCGGTTGTCCAGGGCAAAAGTATTATGGTATACCCCTATACGGTGTGCGGAGTCGCACAGTGCTCACTGGACTGGCGCTGTATGGTGCTGTCGTCTCTTCATGTCAGGCCATCTCAGCAGACCCTCCTTGCCTCCTTCACTTGTTCTTCAACCCTGGTTTCAGTTAAGATGTCCGGTTTACGCCAGCCGGGGCGTTGAAAGTTCACAGATCACACCACTTCCTCAGAGGTTGACTGAGTCTGTGACACACCCCACACCGTACAGTACCCTTCCTCAACACCCAATCCTGGGGCCGCCATCATGCACACCTTCCAATGCATCCCCTCCTTTCTCATTTGTGGGCTGCCACGCGGCCGCCTGTGCCCACTTTGCAGACTTTGCGGGGGGACCGCGACGAAACTCTGTGACGGTGTGATTATACCGTGTGGGGATGTGGTGGAGCCACTTCGGCTGGCTGCACCCTTGCGGGCTGACTTGCGCTGTTTGCTCAGATTCGGCTGCGTACGTATATGGTGCTCTGCCGAAAAGGAGATAGCCAGTGGCACGAGCTCACAAGGCACGAAGCGCGTGAAGTGAGAGACTACGCAAAACATCTTCCGATCGGCTGGCAGTATTGCCACCGTCCACAGTGGGACCGTAGGTACAGCACAGTCTTTGAGCAAAACTATCGGCCTACCGTGTTTGACCAGAACTCTCGGGCACGCACTCACGGCCTTTCACGCGTGGAGTACGACGGCAAGGAGGGAAGAGTGTTGGGCTGGGATGCACGCAGCGCTCGATTCATTGTGAAACTTGAGGGGTCCACCGAGCCAGTTCGGATAAAGAGTCACAACCTGCTTTGCCGCATGATGTCCGAGGCCCCTGAAGACGAGGTGGACTCCGAGGAGGAGGACGAGCCTTCGTGGTGTCTCGCGACTCGCGAGGTGTTTGTGCGCTGGATACCTGCACGTGCTTCGTCGGGCGACCCGACCGCGTCACTGCAGATGAGGGCCGCTGAAGCTTTGCTAGCGGCGGGAACGAGCACATCGGACTTGCGTGGAGCCGATGTGCCTGACCACGTGGTGGACATCGTTGAACGGGCTGCTCGGGGTGGCCTTCTGATCTGCACGGTGCCTCATCGCACCGACCTCTGGGCCGACGATGGGTACTGCAACATCGGATGCCTGATGGCAGAATTCGAACTCCCCCATGTCGATGGAGCGCGCTGGAGGTTCGAACAGTCGCGCACCCATGGGGCGAGGTTGGTGCTGCCCGTCATGACCACTGATGACCACTGATGACCTCTGATGACCTCTGATGACCTCTGATGATCTCTGATGATCTCTGAGGACCACTGATTAGCCCTCGGATGCCTCCCTCATCAGGTGGGTGCTGCCAGTAGCGCCATATGAGAGCGAAGCAGCCGGCGACTGTAACCCTGCATTCGGCCCCCGACTGGCGGAATTGACGCCGTACGCGACCCTGCTCAAAGCCGTGTCCCAGCGTGTGGCGCGGTTCAACGAGCAATGTCTGTGTGACGGGGACGCCACGAGAGGCAGCGAACGATGGCGTGTCGTGGCGGACCCGCCGCTGTGCGTGCTGCTCGCAGACGACAACTGTCATGGCTACCACGCGCATGGCCACCTGCGCTTTGGGTTCCCCTTGTTCTTTGGCGGCGCCGCCGACCCGCCTGACACGGCCGAAGAGCTGCACAATCGCGGGATCTTGGCGATCCCTCCCCGCCTCGACCCCCCAGCGCAGCAGCTCTTGGAGGTGCTTAGAGCGACACAGTTCCCAGCAGAGACGTGCCGACGCCGCTGGAAGGTGGGCTGCGCCGCACCCTGATCTATCCCCTTATCCGCACGCCTCTTGGGGTCCTCGCTCGGGTTCCTCACTCGCGCACCCACCTCTCGTTCGACTGCCGTCGCCCTGATTGCGGACGGCTCGCCCTGGTGTGCGTGCAGGTGAGCTTCGAAAAGTGCCTCTTCGCGATGAAACGCAAGAGCAATGCGTTTTCTTCGGACGACGGGACTGTCCTGGACGAGGCGGAGAGCATCTCAGCATGCGTCGACCGGGTGTGTCATGCGATGGCGAGGCGCTACGCGAGCGCGGGGCGGGGCGACGTGCAGGTGCGCCTCGATTTCGACCAAGGCGATGGCGAAGGCTGTTCCTTGATGGGAAGCCTGCCGCCGTCGAGCAGAGCAGAGGCTCACTATTCATACGGGAGCAGAATTGTGGACGATGAGCGCGGTGAGGAGTACATGGAGCTTGATGGTGACGAGGGGGAGGACGAGGAGGACGGGGACGAGTACGACGACGACGACGAGGAAGCGTCGGTGGAGGGGGACGAAGAGGGGGAGAGTGACCACGAGGCATCTTCCGGACGAGAGTGGGAGGAGGAGGAGGCCCACCAGGTCAAGCAGCCGTGAGTCATAAGTGGAAAACTGCATGACCTCTGCGAGGAGCGAATGAAACAAGCAAAGCACAAAAAAGCGTAGATGGTGTGAACGAGGAGGAGGCAGCCTGCGGTGGTTATTAACTAAGGTCACCCGAAAGAATGGGGGGGAAATAGTTTATAGAAAAAATGTACACCCGCTCCCAGAGCGTCTCCCCGCGCCTGCTCGAAGGCTTGGGGGGTAATCGACTTGTTAGAAAGACTTTTTACCGGTACCGGTAGCCCCCGAAGTTGGCAAACTTCGACGTCTCTTTGAGGGCCCGTTTCAGGGCTCGAGAAGGGCTCGAGGAGGAGGGCGGCGACTCGGTGCGATCCGGTCGTCCACACGCCTGCAGGCCATGCAATCATCCCCATCATACTCGCAGGGCGAGGAGGTTCGATTCAGGGGGACGCACTTTTGGTGTGAAGCACCGTACCTGCACCGGCCGATGACGCAGCGAGTGGGCGCCGGCTTGGGCAGGACCTGGTCGGAGGTCAAGATAGGCGCGACGTGCGAGCCGCTCGGCATCGGCAGTTCGCTCAACGCCGTGTTGGCGGCGGAGTGGAATTACGAGCAGACCACTAGCCAGGAGCGCTTCATGCTGCATTGTGCCCAGGGGAAAGAGCTCCCCAAGCAGCCGCTCGACAATCAGCCCGATGAGCTGTTCTTGCCTCCGCGGCTGAAGAAGTGGAAGCCAGAGCACAAGCGCCAGCTGAGCGCCTTGCAGAATGAGGCCGGGCGCCTGGGCACCGTCCTCAGCAACACGTATTATCCGCCTCCTGACAGGGCGCCCGTCCGCGACCGTAGGCGTCAGCCTAAGATTCTGAGTGCGACCGCGAAGGATGTGGATCCGGTGGTACGTGGGAAGGACGAGCTGAACTACCGGACCGTGCCCGTGCCCGCGACGGCCGCGGAGGGCGAGCGCCTGCCGATGGCCTCCGCCCTACTCTTCCCCTCGAGACAGTCGTCAAAGACTCCTCTCCGGCTGCATCGCAACTTATCACTGCCCATGTCAGTCGTTGGGGAGCTGCTGACGCGCGATGGCAAGATCGCGCCGATTGTGCCGCGCGCTTGGAAGCTCGCGGCCGCCGAGCGCCCATCCAGCGCGCGCGGCGTGGAGCGCTCCCTCCTGCGCCTTGAGCGCTCTCTCGAGCGCTCCGCCTCCCTCTCGCTCACGCGAGATTCTCCCGCGCCAGATTCTCAATCTCCCACGCCAGATTCTCCCACACACACTCGCACACACTCACCGGCACGGGAATACAACGATGGAGTCTTCTCGCCCACGGGTCAGCGCACAAAGCTGGGCGGCGGCGGCGACGGCGGCGACGGCGGCGACGGCGGCGGCGGCAGCGGCGGCGACGTCGTCGATGGTCTCGACGTCCACGCGGTCAGTGGGACGTCTGGTGAAGACGAGGCGCTGTGGCGAGCGGATTCGGGCTACGGCACCAGCGCACGCTTCTCAACGCTCGGCTCGGACAAGCGACTGCCAGTCTTCGTGCCCTTGCATCAGCTGCCCATCAACCCGAACGCGGGCAAGCGCGCTGTCGAGCCTTGGGAGCATGTGCTGACTGACAAGCCCTGGATCGCGGGCAAGTCGCCCAACCTCCTCTCTCGCAAGAAGGCACCGTCCCTTCCTCGCACGCACGACCGGCGCTATCGCAAGAGCGCGATGCCTATCGCCGTGAGTGCGCTCGCCACGCATTAGAGAGGCTTCGGAAATGTGTCCACCACCAACACTCGGACGTGGCCTTGTTGCGGGTTGCTTTGCGCGCACGAACCATCATGAGCGACGAGACCGCTCTTCGACGAGACTTACATTCACATTCACAGTCCAGCTCTCCCACGAGACTCAGAGGACGGAGGATCATCGGACCGATGAACTCTGAGTGGAAGGTGTCGTGCTCCGTGTGGAATGGTGGTGCACCACCGTGGCCACGCGGCCGTGGTCGTGGATCGGTCGATCAGATATGCGACTGGGCTCCTCGGGACCCCCCTACCGCTCGCAAGATATGGGCCCAATTCAGCAACAGCAGTCGCTCCAGAGAGGCACCGCACACGCTGGCGTGTGGGCCTGACGCGCGAGCGAGAGCGCATCGAAATCTGAATGTCCCCGAATGCGAATCCACAATCCTCTATCAAGCTACGATTTTTTTGAGGACGCGCGTGTCCGTCGACGCGGTCGAGACCCCGGGTCCCCGGCGGGGGAGCCGGAGCGTACCCGGGGGGACGACGAGAGCCCCGGGCGGCACACGGCGAGGGACGATTCACGGCACCGCATGTTCGATGTTGCCTCTCATGTCTCATGTCGACGTGCCGCGCGGCTCGAGTCCGCTCGAGCGTATTAAGCTGTCAACTCACTCAGTATCTAGCATGTCAACCCTTCCGCTGTTAGGTCCACGTCAGCTCTCAGAAGATCTCAAACAGGCCCGCGGCCCCCATGCCTCCACCGACGCACATGGTGACCACCGCCGACTTGGCTCCGCGCCTCTTGCCTTCGATGAGCACGTGGCCCACCTGCCGAGAGCCCGTCATCCCAATCAGTGGCAATCCATGGCAATCCGTGGCATATCCGTGGCAATCAGTGACCCACCTGCCGAGAGCCCGTCATGCCAAACGGGTGGCCAATCGAGATGGCGCCGCCGTTGACGTTCATCTTGGCGTGGTCGATGCCGAGCACGTCCGCACAGCGCAGCGGCACGGCCGCGAACGCCTCGTTGAGCTCCCACAGGTCAATGTCTTCCACACGCAGGCCGTGGCGCTCGAGAAGACGAGGCACAGCCACCGTCGGCCCGATACCCATCTCATCAGGTTCACACCCGCCGACTGCGAAGCCCTTGAAGGCGCCGAGCGGCGTGAGGCCGCGCCGCATCGCCTCACCCTCTTCCATGAGCACGCACGCGGAGGCGCCATCCGACAGTTGCGACGCATTGCCTGCGGACACGGTCGCATTGGCATTGAGGACCTTTCCTTCTTTGTCCTTATGCATGATGGCAGGCAGCTTGGCGAGCCCCGCGAGCGTCGTGTCGGGCTTGTTGCACTCGTCCTTGACGACGCGCGTCTTCACCTTGCTCACCTCGCCGGTCACCTTGTCCGTGACCACCATCGTCACATCCATCGGCACGATCTCGGCGTCGAAGAATCCAGCGGCCTGCGCCGCCGCTGTGCGCTGCTGCGAGGCGAGCGCGTACTCGTCGAGGCGCTCGCGCGAGATGCCGTAGCGATGCGCGACGATGTCGGCGGTGTCTACCATGGGCATCCACAGAGCGGGGTGCGCCTTCATTAGGGAGCGGTCCACGACCACCCCTTTGATCATCTTGGGCTGCACGAGGGAGATCAGGTCCAGGCCGCCGCCGATGGCGACCGGCATGCCGTCGACGATGATGGCGTGCGCAGCCATGGCGATGGCCTGCAGCCCGGAGGAGCAGAAGCGGTTGATCGTCGTGCCGCTCGTAGTAACGGGACATCCGCCGGCCAGCGCAGCATTCCGTGCAATATTCATGCCGGTTTCTCCCTCGGGCATGCCGCAGCCCATGAACACGTCTTCGACGGCTGCCGGCTCGATTCCGGCCTTGGCGATGGCATGCTTGATAGCATGACCTCCGAGCGCAGCGCCGTGCGTGGCGTTAAAGCCACCACGGAAGGCCTTCGCGAGTCCCGTCCGTGCAGTGGAGACGACGACCACTCGCCGCGCCATTTCGAATGAAAGCCATGATGAAAGCTGAGGTTTCCAAAGATGGGAATTAAAACGCGTAACGCGACGCCCCGGTGCTTTTTCGGTCGATACTACCGGGTAACTGGAACTCCTCTGAAAAAGGTGGGGCCGCCGCGCGGCTCAGCACACGCTTAACGTGTAGTTCTTACGCCTGGCGGGCGAGCGCGGCGGGCGACGAACCGGCACGCCACCGCCGGCTTGCTGGGCCGCCACCAGCTCGAGCGAGATCGCGCCTGGCGTCGGATGCTGTGCAAGAGCGTCACACTTGAGCGTGGCCGCCGTCGCCACGAACGGCACAAGGAAGGCAACGAGGCAAGCTCCCAGCATGGCGCTCGGCGCCTCGGCAATGGCGACGGCGAGTGGCAGAGGCAAGTAGGCGGAAGAGCGCGAGGGCCCGCTGGCAACGATGAGGGCGCCAGCAGCGACCGCGCCAGCATACGTGCCGAGGCGGATGGGGAAACGTCGCTCCATGTACGGGTAGCACGCCTCCACATAATCGCCGAAGAGGAGATTGATTGAGGCCGCCGTCCAGCCAGTGCTGACCGGCCGCCTCCGCTGCCCGTGCTCCTCCTCCTCCTGCTGCTGCCGCCGTGCGTGTGCCTCGACTGCGCACATGACCCCGGCGCAGGTGGCGCATAGACACGCGGCGTCGAGCGCGCCCAGCATCGACAGTCCCCCCTCGGCCATCTCAGCCACGATCAGCGGCAGCATGATGCCATGGTAGTAGCCGCGGATCGAGCCACCGAGCGTCGCGGCACCTGCCAAGCCCCCCGCGAGCGCGGCCAGTGGCGTGGGCAGCGACGCTGGCCACACGAGGACGGCGGTGAGCGCGGCAACGAGCATGCTGAGGGGCGGCGCTAGGACGACACCCATCAGACCACCCACGAGCCCCGCGCCAGCACTCACGAGATGTGATGAGGCGGTGGCGGGCAGGCCCCGACGGTGAGCCATCACCATCACACGCCGAGCCACGAGACCCCCAGCGTAGCCCGCCGCGAGCGCGGCGGGCGCCACTGGGCCGGGCGCGGCGAGCCATCGCATCTCTCCTGGCCACGCATCGCCCAAGCAACCCATGCAACCCATGCAACCTACACGCGTGGCGATGGTCATGGAGCCGGCGACGAGCCCGGCGATGCCACCGCTCTCGCCAAGCGCTGCCGCGCGCGCGCCGCCCACCGCCGCGACGACGAGCGGCAGCAAGCTCGCGCGAACGTGAGCGACGACGGACGAAAGGGCGGCGGCGGCACCAACTCCAAGCGGCAGGGCTGGAAGGAGAGCAAGGACGCGTAGTACGACGGCGAGGCACACCACGACGGGAAGCGCAGCGTCGATCACTGGTAGCACGTGAAGCTCGCTCGCAGGCAGCTTCGGCCGGAAGGTGGTGCCGAAGTGTCGAGCGAGCGCCGCTGCGGTTGCCATCGCACGGCTGTCGGCAGTGGTCGAGACGGAGCCACTGAGTTGGAGCACGAAGGCTCCTTTCTCGGTCGCGAGGCCGAGGCCCGTGCCGCCCGTGCCGAGCATTGGCACGCCATGATGCACTGCCGCGTTCACGGAGGCCTCGTTGGCACCGTTCACGTCAGCGGACACGATGATTAGCGCGGCCACCTCGCCGGCGGCAATTCTTTGCGCAAGCTCGACATCGGCGGCAACCACGAGTGCCTTGATGCTCGCGAGCGGCTTTCGGACAGTCGCCACTGGTTTCGAGTCTTGCAGCCGAAAGAGCCCAACCTCGAGGTCCCTGCGAGCATGGTCGAGCGGCTCCAAGGCCTCAACATAGACCATCCAGCCGAGACGACAGCCGCTGCCCTCGAGCTGAAGCGAAAGCGCGGCGTGCTCGGAGGCAGCAGTGCCACGCAGCGTCGAACCTCCGGAAGAGCCGACGAGGGCAACCGGCCGAGAGGCTCGCATTCGAGGCAAAGGAGTTGTTCTCACTTTCGAGAGCCTCACAACGAGACACCGCGCCAACTCGTAAAGGCAGAGACTGCAGGCAGAGACGTGAGGGGCACAGTCGGCTGCCAGGTCAGGTCAAGTCAAGTCAAGTCAAGTCAAGTCTAGTCAAGTCAAGGCTCCGGGCTTTCAATGTGTGCACCGCGCATACAGAGCTCTCTCTGCACACACTGATTCTGTTGCTCTGTAGGATTCCGAGACCACGGTGAGCCTGTGAGTCTACCTGAACTTGAACTACCGGTACCCAATATAGCCAATTGCCGGTACCAAGGAGTCTACAGACGTTTACTCTGACATTACTAGTAGGCTAAATACCAGGAAAACAGGCGAAGGCTTAGTCATCAAAGGCGAGCTGAAGACAAGCGCTTTCGCTGCGAAAAGGCATGCGCGATCTCTTCGCACAAACGCCCGAGCGGACCGCCTATTAATGATTGGGTAGGGGCTTTGGTAGGCAATGGTAGGCTAGCTAGTTGACAGCTCCACGTGAAGGCCGGCGCGTTCTCCATGAAGGCGGCCGTCCCAGGCAGGCAATAAATAACTAAGTGTTTCTCTCACGGTGTGCCATCGGGTGCCACAGTGTGCCGCGCTCCCGAGCACAGACACGCGCCGGCCCCTGCAGCCTCCTAGATAGCCTTGTGCAGATCCAGGATCAGTCCACTGACGCGGGCTCGTGTGAGCGGACGTTTTCAAGCCCGTCGTGCGCTATGAGCGGCGCGCGCATGGAATCCCGGTGCAGCCCCAGCACGTCGTCCGCGCTCGGGGCGACGCCGTTGGCGGTGTGCGTGGCTTCGGCTTGAGGCTTCGGCACGGCGTCGCCTGAGGCGGTGGCGCCACAGGTGGCGGTGCCGGCGACGACGCCGCGTACCTCGGCGCGTTCTTGCGCCTTTTTGGAAATAGCCTCCCAGTTCGATCGGAGGACGGCCACGCCCGAGATGATGGTGGTCACAAAGTACCCGCCGATGAGCCCGAACCAGATGCCGTAGAGTGGCAGCACGCCCTCGCCAAAGTCGCAGCACCGGATGGAGGTGAAAGTAAGCGAATACCCAAGCGCTGGCGCGATGGCGAAGCTACCGATTAGGAAGGCGAGCGCCACAGGCAAAGGTCGGCCAGAGCCGTGCAGCACCGCCATCGACGAGTAGAAGACGCCGACGAGGCAGTAGGCCGCGGCGACGAGCGGCGCGATGCGCGCGGTCATCTCGATGATGGCGCTGCTCGAGGAGAAGAGTTTGCCGATCTCGTTGCGCGTGAGCATCAGCGTCGCGGCTACGCACCAGGACAGACCCACCTGCGCAAAGAAGCATAGCCCTGCCACCAAGCGAGCGTTGCGCGGCTGGCCTGCGCCCAGGTAGTATCCCATGCGCTGCTGCGTGGCAGAGCCCACCCCGTACATGGGGGCGGTGAGCCAGAAGAAAGCCATGAGCATCGCGTTGTGCGTCGCCATGGTCACCGCGCCAAGCCGGCCGGCGAGCGCCCCCATGATCTGCAGCGCGAACTCCTCGAACGCCGTGGCGAGTGTGCGCGGGCCCGCCTGCGCCGCGAAAGTGCACACGCGCGAGCGGCGGCAGGCGTCGCGCACGTGGCGAAGAGGCGGCAAGCGCGACCAGCTGAGCGAGAGTAGCGCGAGAAGCTGGAGGACGCGCGTGAGAGTCGTCGCGAGAGGCGAGCCCACGAAGCCGAGCCCTGGGATGCCTAGGCTGGACGAGCCGTGCACGAGCAGGACGTTGAGGACGAGGTTGAGGGCGAAGGCGCACGCGTAGACGACAAGTTGCAGACGGATGACGCGCTGCGCAATCAACCACTGGTTGAGCGATTCCATCCAGAGAGTTGGCAAGACGTACACGCACGAGAGGTGCGCGTACCGCGCGGCGAGCTCGATAGGGTCGCCCGGCCCGTCGAAGCCGCCGGAGCCGAGCTCCTCGCCGACCGTCTGATTGGCGGCGAAGAGGCCCACGACGGGCCCCGTCAACAGCCACAGGCCGATGACGAGCAACCCGAGCGGCGGTGCAAACAGGAACGCGCCAGTATGAAGCCACACACCGCCGAGACGAGGGTTGCTCGCACCGCTCGCCTGAGAAGAGAGCACATTGATGGCGCTGCACATGCCACGCGTGGCAATGTTGATCGTCAGCTGCATCCACAGCAACGCGAGTGCAGCCGCGTCCAGGTAGATGGGCGTGCTCTCACCCCGGTACGTGAGGTGCCCGAGCACAGCCTGGTCGGTTAGTGCCTGCGCCGTGCGCAGCGCACTCGTGATGGCGCTCGGCACGGCGATCGTCAGCATCGCCTTGAGCTCCGTGCGGAGCGCGGCGCCGTGCAGGCCACACACGCCTGAAGTTGGCATGGTGACCGCGATCGGGAGCTGGCACGGGTCGCCCTGCTGGCTCCGGCGCGGCATTGTGGATGAACGCACAGAGCAAGTTCCGTCAAGTTTCCAATGTTCGGTCCTTGTTGTGTTTCTGCCGCGCTTTCAAGTGACCCACACTCGCCCGCCGACATCTCCTCAAAATTCCCCCACCGTTTCAGGGGTCCCGCCAATAGGTCGGGTAGCTTGTGCAGTTCAGTTCCAGTTCAGTTCAGTTTCGTCGCGGACCCCCCACGCTCACTCCACCACCGTCTCG
>ENA-UOXG01000449-UOXG01000449.1-mixed-culture-metagenome-genome-assembly--contig:-NODE-449-length-27940-cov-45.423848_pt1 | contig 27940 bp, 20 predicted proteins | sample MGYA00238159_ERZ761634 | MGnify/ENA primary metagenome ERZ761634 (study PRJEB28908, sample SAMN08776845) | mixed culture metagenome | isolation source: Freshwater growth medium | place: USA... | reverse complement strand
ACGAACGCGTCGGAACTGCCTCGGCTTGTGAGCGACGTCGAGCCGAACGATGCCTTGCCGCTGAAGTCGCCCGTCACGAGAGCACCTCCGCTGCGGCCATCGTACGCGACGCCGGAGCCTCTAGTGTCGGCCGTGCCGCCCGCCTGGACGACCCAGTCGATGGCGCCCGCCGCCGTCACGTGCATCACGAAAACGTCGGCACTCGTGTCTCGGCTTGTGAGCGACGTCGAGCCAAACGATGCCTCGCCATAGAAGTAGCCAGTCACGAGAGCACCGCCGCCGCCATCATTCGCGATGCTTCGTGCATACGTCCAGTCCGTGCCGCCCGCCTGGACGGCCCAGTCGATGGCGCCCGCCTTCGTCACGTGCATCACGAATGCGTCGTCAACGCTTCGGCTTGTGAGCGACGTCGAGCCGAACGAGGCCTCGCCGCTAAAGTAGCCAGTCACGAGAGCACCGCCGCCGCCATCATTCGCGATGCCGCGTGCATACGTCCTGTCCGTGCCGCCCGCCTGGGCGGCCCAGTCGATGGAGCCCGACGCCGTCAGGCGCATCACGAACGCGTCGTAAATGCCTCGGCTTGTGAGCGACGTCGAGCCGAACGAGGCCTCGCCGCTAAAGTCGCCCGTCACAAGAGCACCTCCACTGCCGCCATCGTATGCGACGCTTGAGCCTCTAGTGTCGAACGTGCCGCCCGCCTGGACAGCCCAGTCGATGGCACCCGACGCTGTCACGTGCATCACGAACGCATCGACACTGCCTCGGCTTGTGAGCGACGTCGAGCCGAACGATGCCTTGCCGCTGAAGTCGCCCGTTACGAGAGCACCTCCACTGCCGCCATCATACGCAACGTCGAAGCCTCTAGTGTCGGCCGTGCCGCCCGCCTGGACGGCCCAGTCGACGACGCCCGCCGCCGTCACGTGCATTACAAAAGCGTCGGCACTCGTGTCTCCGTCTCCGCTTGTGAGCACTGTCGAGCCAAACGATGCCACGCCATAGAAGAAGCCCGTCACAAGAGCACCGCCGCCGCCATCATTCGCGATGCCGCGGCCATACGTCGTGGCCTTGCCACCCGCCTGGACGGCCCAGTCTGGGTGGCTAATCGGGGTTCCCGACATAATCATAGTTCCCTGCTGGGCGTAGTGCAAGATCGTCAACTTGCATACGCGGCGGTCTTCGGGTTTTGCGAAAGTGCGTGTGAGTGAACGAGGAAGCCTGTGCTTGTGCAGTTTGTTATCAGGCGAACCACAGGCGAGCTTCACTGTGAGTCTTCATTTGCATGCATGTTTGATGCGGAGACGAAGCCTTTTTTATAATCTTTGATGCGCGTAGTTCGAATTGCACCACCACCAGAGGACGGACAGGCGAAATGGAGTAAACTTCGGAAAACGATGAGGGACACGTCACACCGACGAAGTCACGAGGAGTTACTTAATCCTCCACCAACTTGATTTGTTGATAATTGTGCCTCTTGCCACACCCCACTTTTCTGCTTCGGCACGGCCGGCCACCCGGCCCAGCCTGTCTCGGGGAGCCGGACTGCCGGAGAGCAGCGTTCACACCCATCCCCCGTCAAGTCATAACGGGTTCGTCAACACTGTGTAGTCTGTAGGGTCCCCACACTGAAACTTGCGCTTGAGTGTGAGAGCGGTCTTATATTCGATTGCGATTCACGGCTCGACACGCGTAACTCGTGGCGCCGCACGGCGTGAGGTCCCCTGCGTCCCATGCAGCTTGGAGCTTTGCTGGACGAGTTTGGCGACTCACAGCCCATGCGTCACAACCACACGCACAGGGCTCAGGGGTCCCACGCACACAACTCGTCACCGCCACCCTCCGCACACTGCGCAGCACAACCACACTCTGAGAGACTCTTCCGCTTTTCACCCGGCTTGTATACCTTGCTCATTCGACGGGTGCACCGCCTCTAGTCCGTCGTCGCTCCGATCCAGGCCATGTCGCCATCTTGCGTCCGATGAAGAGCGCCGAGCCGAGAACGTAAATCGCATACACCACCCTGAGCGCGGCGGGCCGTGGGATGCGCGGGGCGAGTTCTGCCCCGGCGGCCATCCAGGCGCACGCCGTCGTTGCACCCAGCGTGCTGCCAACTATAACCTGCGCCCATGTATGGTATCCTGCTGCCACTCGGAGCAACGCAATCACGGCAGCAGAGAGCAGCAGCCAAAATGTGGCCAGTGGTGCACGCAGATGCACAGCCCAGCCAACGGCAGCAAATGTACCCACGAGCGCATGCGACGATGGCATGCCCGGATCCGTAAACGGCGAGCCTGCAGGTCGTTGCTGCCCGATCAGTCTCTTGAGAGCTGCTGTGCCGAACGATGCAACGATGGATCCTATCACGATGTATGGGCTGACCAGATCGCGCCGCGTGATGACGGCGGTCGTCTGGGCGGCGACGACAAGCCACTTTGTGGCTGCATTCAGGGCAAACACCGGCGCAGGCACGTGTTGAGATTGTGTCTCATCTCCAACCGACGATTGCGTCGGTGCGGAAAAGCGTGTGGCGCCGGGTGCTCCTATCAGCGGTGGAGTAGGCGCGCAGATTCTCGTCGTGATGGGCACGAAGGCCGCCGAGGTTAGGCCGACAATCCAGATTGCCACGAGGGCCATCTGCCACACGAGAGCTTTCTGGTCGACGGGACTCCCTCCAACATCAGTCCTCCCGAATCTGCCGAGCGTGAAACAGGTGTGGGGAAGGTCCCGATGTCGTTTTGATGACAGGGCACGCCGCAAGCGGCCGAGAAGTTAAACGGGGTGCGCCCAAGCAGACGGGGGTGCGCCAAAGCGCCAGATACCCAGAAGATGTGGCAGCGGGGGTGAGGCTGGATCTGGCAGGGGGCGCTGGGTGTGGGAGGTCGAGGTGCGTGGCCATGGGGTCGGCACGGCGAGATCGTGCGCCATGATGAGCGGGGGCCCATACTAGAACAGCAGCAGCACGCGATAGTGGCTCCCGGTGCGTGGGGCACCCGAAGAGAGTCAACCCGACCATGCTGAGTTGTTGAGCTCGCGTGTGCTTCGAGCTGAGAGTGCATTCTGCGCACGTTCGTGGACGAATCGTACTTACGTCTTACCATGTTAACGGATGAGCTCCCAAATTAGCGAGGTGTGAAATTGAGGTGTGAGATCTCCCCCGAGTGATGCTGCTGCAGACCTTCTTGCTCGCGGCGAGCTTCACTGTGCATCCGCAAGTGATTCCACTCCCGTCCACGTCCTTCGCTGCCGCATCGCGCCGTACGTCAGCCGCGTGTGTCGCTGCGGCTCAAGGAGACCTTTCGTCGCTCGGCCTGACGCCATACCTGGAGAAGACTGTCAAGGCGCTGAAGATGGTGCCAGACCAAAAGCTGCGATATCAGCAACTGGTGAGCGTGACGCGCGCTTTTGTGCGGCACACCCATCATGTATGCATCAGCCCCACGGCCACTCGCTCACATCCGCTCACGTGCGCGCGCCGCGCCGCAGCTCTTCCTTGCCAAGAAGCTGCCGCCGATGGATAAGGCACTAATGGTCGAGACGAACAAGGTTCCGGGCTGCCTCTCGACGGTGCACGTGCACGCGACACTCGACGCTGAGGGCAAGGTGCGCTTCGTGGGCGAGTCTGACGCACAGCTCACCAAGGGTCTGGTGGCGCTTCTCGTGATGGGTCTCGATGGGTGTACCAGCGATCAGATCCAACGAGTGCAGCCCGAGTTCATCAAATTCTCGGGCCTGGAGCAGTCGCTCACGCCGGGGCGCAACAACGGCTTCCTCAACATGCTGAGCATGATGAAACGCAAGGCGGCCGCTCTGTCCACCTCGAGCACGCCGCCGCCGCCGCCACCACCACCACCGTCGCCATCGCCACCGCCGGCTTCAGCGGCGGGCGCATCGCGTAGCGGCGCGCCGACGATGCAAGCTGGTGGCTCAGGCTTGGGCCCGGTCGGCACGCGCATCGAGGAGAGCTTGCGTGCCGCCTTCAACCCGAGCTTCCTGCAACTGGAGGACGAGTCGAGTCAGCATGCGGGCCATGCGGGAGCGCGTGGTCTCGGAGGGGAGAGCCACTTTGCGCTGCGCATCGAGAGCCCGGCGTTCGAGGGGATGCGCAGCCTGAAGCGGCACCAGGCCGTGTACGCCGCCCTCAGCGAGGAGATGAAGCTCATCCACGCCCTCTCCATCAAGGCTGTCACGCCCGATGAAGCGGCTTAGCTTAGAGAGCGGCGGCTCAGCGGAGCGCGCATGCCCGTCGCTGGGTGTGCGCAACCACCACATTTGCAGCAACGTACCCTGGAGCGGAGCGCCGAGAGCGTGTTGTCTGTTGAGTAACCCTCCCTCCAAAACTCGCCTGCCTCGAGGTAGATTCCAGATATAGAAATAGATGTGTGTGGAGTCCTTGCGCGCCGGCGAGCAGGTGCGGAGGTGGACCGTCGACGCGCGGGCCGGCGCGAGACCCGGTGATTCACGTTTTAGGACGTATATATATACGAGGTCGCGCACGACTTGCCTTGTGGCTTGGCTTGGCTTGAAGTTCGCGATAACTTGCCGGTTTACAGCCGGGATAGAGACGGCCTGAGCGCGGGCGATAGCCGCGATACGTCTCGGAACCAGCCGAGCGCGATCAGCGTTGTACGTCTCGCTCGTCTTTTATATTTGCGAACGTAACCGGAATACTATTACTACATCTACAACTCTAAACGTATCTGAGCGCCGGGCGCGGGGACTATCGACTATCCCACAAGCCACTGACAAGCCACACGACAGATCTGCCCCGTTCCGAGTCGTCAGCGCAGCGTGGCAGCTCGGCACGAGTAGCTCTGGACGGGCGAGCCTTCCGAGCCGAGGATGAGCGAGCACGAGGAGTTCAGGCCCGCGTCGGCCGCAAGGCGTGCGGCGAGAGGTGCACTCGTCTGCATCTCGAGGCTCACGAGATTGAGGAGCTCGATGCTCGAGCTTGCGCCGCCCGCGGCTGGTAGACCCCCAAAGATGAGCAGATCCGTGCCGAAGAGCGTGGCGGTGTGGGCGAAGCGCGCCGTGGCGGGCGTGTTGCCCGTCGTGTGCAGCTGCCACCACACGGGCGGCGCATGCGAGAGGTCGAGAAGGTGAGCGTCCGCCAACGCCCCTTGCTCATCGTAACCGCCGTACACGAGCAGCCGCTGGCCATCGGGCGTGACGGTTGCAGTGTGGCTTGCCCGCGGGCGCGGCGGCGATCCGCTCACGACGAGCCGTTGCCAACTCCACGTGGCGTTCACACGCTGGAGCAGGTGGACGTCGTTGAGGAAGATGCTGTGCCCTTCCTGCGTGGTCGTGTTCCACAGCCAGCTCGCCCCAAACATAACGAGCAGCGCCACGTCACCGTCCTCCTCGGGCTGTGCGGCCACTCCCGCCTCCGCCTCCACCGCCGCCGCCTCGGCCGTGCTCTGGCCCTCAACGGCGCCGTGACGGGCGCCCTCTGCATCGGCCTCAAAGCGCCCGTCGGCCTCGGCGCCGTCGCCTCCGACGCCGAGCAGGTGCGGGCTCACGCGCGTCATCGAATGCCCGCGACGCGGCAGGGGCGCCACACCATCGAACACGGGGCGTTCCCACCTGAGGGAGTGCACTCAGCATACAATCAGTGCTCATCAAGGGAGATCGATGATCGAACCAAGGGAGTGCACTCAGCATGCAATCAGTGCTCATCAAGGGAGATCGATGATCGAACCGAGGGAGTGCACTCAGCATGCAATCAGTGCTCATCGAACACGGGGCGCTCCCACCTGCCGCGTGTCTCCCGGAGGCGCGCCGCCGCCTCCACCCCCTGCGCGTCCGCCGCCACGTCACCATCTGAGAGAGGTGTGGGCAGCTCCAGCTCACTAAGCCGTGGTCCGCAGTCCGAGCAGTCGGTGCCTCGGGAGCACTTCGAGTACTCTGAGCCCGGCCCGCCGTCGTCGCACGCGCCGTCGGACGCCCACGGGGACGCGCCGTCGGAGGCGCTGATGCACGAGTCGAGGCACGCTACCTGATGAAGGAGGCAATCAGAGTCGAGGCACGTCACCTGATGGAGGAGGCAATCAGAGTCGAGGCACGCTACCTGATGAAGGAGGCAATCAGAGTCGAGGCACGCTACCTGCGGCTGCGCTCGCTCCAGCCGCAGCAGCTGCAGATCATTGAGGAATTCACTGCACGGCAGAGCCTGCTTGCAAGCGCGCTGCCGCCAGCCTCCAAAGACGACAAGGGAGGAGGGGCTCACGGCTGCGGCCGTGTGTCCAGCACGCGCCGCTAGGCGCATGCCAACGCCTCCGGCCACGCCGAGCCCTGGCTCGAGTCGGAGCCACGCGTGACTCGCGGGCTCGAAGACGTACCTGATGGAGGAGGCAATCAGAGGCGCTCGGATGGCATTCAGAGACACTAAGGAGGCCATCAGGGAGGCCATCAGAGAGGCCATCAGAGAGGCCATCAGAGGTCAGCAGAGGTCATCAGACTTACGCATCGCTGAGCTCCTCTCGCCTCTGCACGTGGACATCGGAGCCAAGGTGCTGCGCTTCGTCAACATAGTCGAGGTCGTCGCGGATCGGGCGGATCGCATCTCCCTGCGCCACGTGCGAGAAGCTCATCTCCTCATCGAGATGAAACGTCGTCTTGGGCGCCTCCGTGACCCATACCGGATCCTCCTGCCAGCGCTCGCCGAGCTCGCCCCCATCCGCTGGCTCACTGCCGAGCTCCGGCGGCACCCCCTCGACTGCATCGAAGCCTCTCCACATCGTCGCTGCAGGGTCCATGGCGGACGGCATCGTCACGTCGCCCGCCGTGCTGCGCGCGCGGGGCGTGAGCGGCACCGTCGTCGTCTGCGCGCCGCGCACGCGGAAGCGTTCGCCCAACTGGTACTCTATGTATGACTCGGCCTCACCCCCAACTAGGACCAGACGGTCGCCTACTGCTGTGAGCGTGTGGCCGCAGCGCGCGCGTGGCGCCTCGCCGGGCGTGAGTGTGAACGTCGTGTTGGAGCCACCGAGGCTGCTGCCGCTGCCAGCGCTGAGGAGACCGGCGCCCATCTCGGCGCCCATCGGCCCAGCGGCCCTCCCCGGCGACGCAGTCGCATGCTCCAACGTGACATATCGCACCTCATTCCAAGCGAGCGAGGGCGCGCTGAGCGAGGCATAGAAGTGGCCCACTTGGTCGGCTCGTAGCTCGTGCATGTCGTTGCGAAGGACGTTCGGGACCTCATGGTCGCCCAGGTCAAGCGTTCCGTCCCGGCGGGTGCCACCGCGCCCTGAACGCGGCGTCGAGCGCCACCGCACCGAGCTCAGCGTGCGCACGTCCCCAGTACCCCCGAAGACCCACAGAGACCGACCGAGGCGCGCCACCGCGTGTTCCCTGCGCGTGGGCGGCGCGATGCCGCCCACGAGCGGCCGGTGCCAGCTGTCGTAGTACTCAAACGAGATCTCGTCGCGCGAAAAGTCGTGCCCGTTCAGGCTGACGGTGACGTAATGGGCGCCTATGGCCGAGGTGGCGGGCGACTTGCAACGCAGGGCGCCGCCGTGAAGCACGCTCGCGGGTGTCGTCACGTGCCGAGGCTGGTGGGTGCGCAGCGGCGCGTCCGCCAGTGCCGCGCCGGTGGGCTGCAATATCCCATCGCCCGACGGCGGCGTGAGCTCATGGCTGCCGAAGCGGCACAGCGCCATGTTGGCGTCGTCGAGATCCGCGTATGGGCCAAAGCCGGCGCCGGTGACGAGGACGATATCGCCACCGGCGATCGCGCCGCGCCGCGGCTGCAGCCCTCGCACGCGTGGAGGGTCGTAGTAGCGATAGCTCAAGTTGCCACTCACCCAAGAGGTGCCTGCATCGCGAGTGAACCGCACTGCAACGACGTCGGCGACCGGCGTGGCTGGAGTGGTGCACTGCAGCGCTCCATTCGTCTCGATGCGTGCGGGCACCGTTATGCCCGCAAAATCACACCCCAGCATATGGTGGTGCGCAAGCGCCGCAAGCCCCGCACCAAACAGCCGCACCTCCGTTCCGCCTTCGGCGGGTCCACCTGGTGGCGCCAGCATCGAGAGTGTGAGCGACGCCGGATACAGCGACGCTAGCGCTGGCATTTGAGACGTGCTGCCAACCGAGCATGAGCCACCGTTGGCACATGTTGCCGTCGTGAGCTGGTCAGCTCCGCGTGGGACGGGCCGCCGCATTGCGTGAGGGAGAGAGGGAGAGGAGGGAGTGTTTCCATTCTCCCCCAACACGGCGCTCGACAGATTTGACACGCCAAGTGTTACAAAAGCCTCGTCCCGCCTCCCGTCCTTGTAAATTCATACTTGGAACCCCATCAAAGCTGATTTCGGCGGACCCCGGAGAAACCCCAAGAAGTTTCATGGTGTTCTCCGCCGGTCGAATGGCAAGATTGGCGTCACAAGCGTCGCCCACGGGCTTTGCGATGGCCGTCGGCTTTACAAAGATGTCAAGCGCCGATCTGTTCGCCCAGGCTATTGAGGGACGAAATGAGGTCAATTGGAAGCGGACGTGGGCCTTTGCTGCTTTTGGCTTGGTGGTGAATGGCTTGGTGCAGCATAACCTCTTTACCCGGTTGATGCCGCGCTTATTTCCGTCCGCACACGCCTTTGGTGGCGAGCCATTACAAGCGAAGCTGCGCAATCCCATCGGGCTCTTGCACTGTGTCTGGATGACGATCGTGTATGAGGTCACCGTCACTCCTTTCATGATCTTCCCAGCTTTCTACTTAGTCAAGGAGTGCATCCAGGGCGACGGCGATGCGTGCCGTGCGCTACGCGCGGCTCGAAACAATGCGATGGAAGACAACATCCAGAGCATGTGCATCTTCGTGCCATGCAATCTCGTGAATTTCAGCATCGTGCCACCTCAGCTGCGGGCTCCATTCGCCACCATGGCCGGCGCCGTCTGGGCAGTTCTGCTTAGCCTCGCACGCGGTGCTGGCACGCCTCAGCGTCCTAGCCAACAGGCAGCAGCCTCCCTGTGCTAGGCCGGGGCCGAGCAACATCCTGGCATGGTCGCGTTCTTTATCATGCACATGGAGCGCTTTTGAGTACTACTCGAGGCACGTCTGGACCCAAGCCAGCGACCCAAGCCAGCCGTGGTTGGGCAGCGCCGCCTAGTTTGTGAAGATGCTGGGCACACAGCGTGCATGTGCCGAGCGAGCGCGCTGCCACCCGAGCAAGCTGTCCGTGCGAGAGGTGTATGGCCAGCGCTATCATATTTGACGCCTTCACGATGGGTGGAGCAGTGGGGCTGGTGCCGCAGCCGGCAGCGGACGAGGCAGCCGTCTTTGCCGCCCTTGCAAAGGCAGCCGATCATCTCCCTCTCGTCTCAGAGCTCCTCGTCGTACCGCCCCCCAGTGCACTAGACGGAAGCACGCCCCTGCGCGTGCTCGTCCGCCGTGACCCGAGCGCACCTGGCACGAGCCGACGACTCCTGTGACGAATCCTGACTGCCACGTGGCGCTCGGCATTTTGGCCGTTGCCCTCGTTGCCCTGTGTATGAGACATTGGCTGGCGAGGGCGGAGCGGCGCCATCGGTCGAGGCGCTTGAAGGGCGACCCCAAGCACATGCGGCTCGGCCAGCTAGTACCCGATCTTGATCCCGATCTCGATGGCACTTCGAACCTGACGTCCTCGAGGACGCCCTCGATGACGATGACTTCCTCGCGCAGCTGACCAAGGACCCCTCCTCGGCGAATCTTCCTCATCTCCTCGTATTCTTGCCGCCTTGCGCGACGAGCGCAGGAAGGCGCCAAGCTGCCTCGATTTGATGGCAAGTCGATCTGATCCGATCTCGATCTCGATCTGATCCGATCTCGATTTGATGCCAAGTCGCGAAAGATTGACAGTACTCCGCCCGATTTCACCCCTGCCGCCCCAAAGGCCAAGGTGGCGCCGGCGCCCGTGCCTGCGGTGGCAGCGGCAGGCGGCGTGCAGGTCGGTGGGCTGGCACTTCGCCTGATCCTGGACGACGGGCGACCCGAGATGGTGTTGCGTATCCAGGTGGGGGCGATCAGCTCGACCGACGCACTGCTGCAGGCGGCCTTCGATGCATGCGCGGAGGCAGTAGGCGCTGTGCTCGAGACGAGCTCGAAGCGCATCATCCTGCGCTACGTGTGCGCCGATGTCGAGCGCAAGCTTAATACCAAGGTCACGTGGGAGGTGGGAGGAGCTCAAGGTAAGCTCAAGGGGGCAGAAGGGATCATCATAAAGGGGGCAGCCGCGAGGTGCAACGACGGTGAGCAAGCACTCGCTGCCGCTCCTCGATTGAGACCACTTTGTGGCAGTGGGGCCATCAGCGTGGCTGCGTGGGCGTGCGAGACAGGCGATCAATGTCGGTTCGGGAGTATAACTGAGTATTGTTTCGTAATTCGAGAACGCGTCGGAGCGTCTCGCTTTGTACACGCGTCCCCGGTCCTGGACGAAAGATTTGTTTTCAGTTGCCGTTTCGTCAATACCATATTAGGCAAGGATTTGGATTTTCCGCCATGGCAATCTGAGACCGAGCCACATGCTAAGCCGGCCGGGACCCCCGCCCAAGCTTTCGCACCAAACCTGGGTTGTCCAGGCGAACGGCACTGCCACGTTGAATGCCGGCGGCATCGCGAATGATGGCGGCGGTGGCGCTCTGGTGACGGGTTACTTCTCTGATGGTGATGCATCGTTCGGCTCGACGTCGTTCACAAGCCAAGGTCCCTCATGGTCCCCCGATCCCTCCGGCCCTAGCGACGCTTTCGTGATGCACGTGACGGCGATGGGTGCCATCGACTGGGCCGTCCAGGTGAGCAGCCCGTCCATGACGCAGGCACGCGGCATCGCGAATGATGGCGGCGGCTGTGCTCTCGTGACGGGCTACTTCTACGGCGAGGCATCGTTTGGCTCGAAAGCCCTCACAAGCCGAGGCAGTGCCGACGCATTCGTGATGCACGTAACGGCATCGGGCGTCATCGACTGGGCCGTCCAGGTGGGCGGCCCGGGAGCAGACCGAGGCTTCGGCATCGTGCACGATGGCGCGGGTGGTGCCCTAATGACAGGCGACTTCAGCGGCAAGGCATCGTTCGGCTCGACGTCGCTCACAAGCCGAGGCAGTGTCGACGCGTTCGTGATGCACGTAACGGCATCGGGCGTCATCGACTGGGCCGTCCAAGTGGGTGGCACGGGCGCAGACCGAGGCTTCGGCATCGCGCACGATGGCGACTGCGGTTCTCTGGTGACGGGCGTCTTCAACGGCAACGCATCGTTCGGCTCGACGAATCTCACAAGCCGAAGCATTGCCAACACGTTCGTGATGCACGTGATGAAGGCGGGCGCCATCGACTGGGCCGTCCAGGTGAGCAGCCCGTCCATGACGCAGGCACGCGGCATCGCGAATGATGGCGGCGGCGGTGCTCTCGTGACTGGCTACTTCTATGGCGAGGCATCGTTTGGCTCGACGTCGCTCACAAGCCGAGACACGAGTGCCGACGTTTTCGTGATGCACGTGACGGCGGCGGGCGCCATCGACTGGGTCGTCCAGGCGGGCGGCACGGCCGACACTAGAGGCTCCGGCGTCGCGTACGATGGCCGCAGCGGAGGTGCTCTCGTGACGGGCGACTTCAGCGGCGAGGCATCGTTCGGCTCGACGTCGCTCACAAGCCGAGGCAGTTCCGACGCGTTCGTGATGCACGTGACGGCGGCGGGTGCCATCGACTGGGCCATCCAGGCGGGTGGCAAGCTGAGGGACTCAGGTTATGGCATCGCCCTTGTGGACGGCCGCGATGGCGTTGATGGTTTTCTCGTGTCAGGCACTTTCAGCGGCGAGGCATCATTCGGCTCGAACACACTCAATAAAAGTGGAGACGCAGGAGCCTGCTTTGCAGCTCGTCTCATGCCGCCGCCTCCATCCCCTCCATCGCGGCCTCCGGTGGTGCCGCTAGCCTTCATTGAGAGTCCGCCCGGGAGCCCGCCCTCACTGAATCCATACCCAGCCTGGGCCGTCCAGGCGGGCGGCACGGCCACGTTGAATGTCGGCGGCATCGCGAATGATGGCGGCGGTGGTGCTCTGGTGACGGGCTACCTCTCTCATGGTGATGCATCGTTCGGCTCGACGTCCCTCACAAGCCGAGGCAGTGCCAACACGTTCGTGATGCACGTGACAGCTGCGGGCGCCATCGACTGGGCCGTCCAGGTGAGCAGCCCGTCCATGACGCAGGCACGCGGCATCGCGAATGATGGCGGCGGCTGTGCTCTCGTGACGGGCTACTTCTACGGCGAGGCATCGTTTGGCTCGAAAGCCCTCACAAGCCGAGGCAGTGCCGACGCATTCGTGATGCACGTAACGGCATCGGGCGTCATCGACTGGGCCGTCCAGGTGGGCGGCACGGGCGCAGACCGAGGCTTTGGCATCGCGCACGATGGCGCAGGCGGTGCCCTTATGGTAGGCGACTTTCAAAGCGAGGCATCGTTCGGCTCGATGTCGCTCACAAGCCGAGGCAGTGTCGACGCGTTCGTGATGCACGTGACGGCGGCGGGCGCCATCGACTGGGTCGTCCAGGTGGGCGGCAGAGGGGTCGCGGCGGATGCACGCGGCATCGCGAATGATGGCGGCGGCGGTGCTCTTGTGACGGGCTACTTCAACGGCAAGGCAACGTTCGGCTCGACAGTGCTCACAAGCCGAGGCGGTGTCGACGCTTTCGTGATGCACGTGACGGCATCGGGCACCATCGATTGGGCCGTCCAGGTGGGCGGCCCGTCCAGGACGCAGGCACACGGCATCGCGAATGATGGCGGCGGCGGTGCTCTTGTAGCGGGCTACTTCTATGGCTCAACAGTGCTCACAACTGGAGATACGAGTGCCGATGCTTTTGTCATGCACGTGACGGCGGCGGGCGCCATCGACTGGGTCGTCCAGGCGGGCGGCCCGGCCGACACTAGAGGCTTCGGCGTTGCGTATGATGGCGGCAGCGGAGGTGCTCTCGTGACGGGCGACTTCAGCGGCGAGGCATCGTTCGGCTCGACGTCGCTCACAAGCCGAGGCAGTTCCGACGCGTTCGTGATGCACGTGACGGCGGCGGGTGCCATCGACTGGGCCATCCAGGCGGGTGGCAAGCTGAGGGACTCAGGTTATGGCATCGCCCTTGTGGACGGCCGCGATGGCGTTGATGGTTTTCTCGTGTCAGGCACTTTCAGCGGCGAGGCATCATTCGGCTCGAACACACTCAATAAAAGTGGAGACGCAGGAGCCTGCTTTGCAGCTCGTCTCATGCCGCCGCCTCCATCCCCTCCATCGCGGCCTTCGCACTCGCCGCGAGTGCCACCAGGGCCACTAGGGCCACCAGGGCTGCCCCCAGTCTCTCCTCTGATACCATTCCTGACGACAGCATTTCTGACGTCATTTCTGCTTCTTCTATGCGTCTGTCGTCGCTATCGCCGCCTGGTCGATAACTTAATTGTCTCGCGCGAACGCGCCCAGCTCGACCTGCGCATGCTCGAACACCGCGTTAACGCGGTTGAACTGCAGACTGATCCACAGGGTGGGGGTTTGCTTCCAGAGTCTCCGCCCAACTCAATCCCGCCCGGTCCACCATCCTCTCGTGGCATTAAGAGCAGTGGGGCTGGGAGTGGTGCTGGGAGCTCAAGTGCGAGCTCAAGCCATGCCGCGCCAGAGCCGCAGCATGCCGACCCTTCCCCCGTGCCAGCTCCCAATCTCGAGGTCACCGTGCCAACTTCAGCCCACCAGATGACGGTGCAATCGCAACAGCTCTTGTCGACTGCAGGCTCGTCCGGCTCGTTGGCTGCGCCGCCTCGCGCCCCTCCGCCGGCGCTCCCGCCGCCACCAGGCGACTCGGCCACGGCGGCAGACGGCGCTGCCTCGGATGCAGAGAAGGAAAGTGCTCGGAAGGCTCGCGCCCGCATCTACACCGAGTTTATTGCCGCCGTCCTCAAGTCGCCCTCGAAGAAGGCGAAGACAGGAGGGGGAGGCGTCGCCATGTCGTCAGCCGCCGGATCGGCCGGATCGTCGTCGGATCCGGTTTCGGCTGTGGCTGCGGCTGGAGCGGCTGCGGCTGCGACGGACGGCATGGCGGCGGGTGGCGCGGCGGCCGACGGTGCGGAGGCGCCGCCGATGCCCCTTCCCTTTTTGCATTTGAATCCCGATCAGATTCCACCAGGCTCGGTGCCGGGCGATGAGATCAACGTGTTCCACGTAAACGGCGGTCCGGGGATGTGGATCACAATTCCGCCCCACTGGATCCCCGGCAATGGGCTGCGCTTCCAAAGCACGGAGCCAGCGCCCGAGGAGAAGGATGGAAAGGGGAGCATGTGGCAACATATGTTCCCGAGGCGAAGGTGAGCTGCGATCTGTCGTGTGCACCAGACAGCTTACCAGACACGCGACGAGACAGCGATCAGCGTACCATGTCAGCGTCCCCACACGGTACGGTAACGATACGGACACGTGGCGGTATGCTACATTCCCAACCCCAGGCCAGAGGGGCTCCGCCCATTGGTCTTGCCTGCAGGCACTTCCGGAACCGGCCATGGCGAACGGCACTCGCTCTCGTCGCACGTCGGCCTGCTCCTCGATATCGATAAACTAGATTGGTAGTCGAGCCGCAGCTCATAGAACAGATGTGTTCCGGTATGTCGCTTGCGGTTGCATAATTTTCATACGTGGCACCCTGCGCCTGATAGCGCCTGAGGGTCACCCTCGATCAGATCGGATATCGGACTGTGTATCGTATTCCCGTGCGTCGCTATCGTGAGAATGCTATAATAATCGCTTCTGAGAACCAAACCCGATGGAGAATTCAGAATATGAATAACTCAAGACGAACAGGGACGCTCAGACCCATCAATGGGTGTTTTGCCCCCGCCACGGATTTTTTCGCTTCGGGAGAGGCTTGGGAATGTAGCACTACCGACGCACGCCGGACACGAAAACGCTACATATCCTCGGGGTTCCGCGCCTGGTCCGCGTAGACGTGACACAGTCGCACGAACGCTGGTTGAACGCAAACACCGAACCCCGTACATTACAGTAAGCGGTGTCGTACCTGCCGTCTCGGCTTAATCGGTGTCGTACCTGCCACCTCGGCTTTTCCCGCGGTTCGCGCGTACCCGGGACGGCCCGGCCCTCATGCGCGGACCCTGCTTGTGGGGGCGCGCCAGATCGTGCTCACTTGTACAGGTCAACCATCGGCGGTTTATCGCGATGCCGATCAGATTTGACGCTCTCTGATGACGCTATGCCCGGTAACTTACTGGGCGGTGGTGACTCGGGCGAGGAGGCAAGTACTTGCTTCTTCGCTTCGTTATACTTGCGCAGGGCCTCGACCGAGAGAGCTGGGGATTTCAAACCTTTCGCCTCGGCTGCAATGAGTGCTTTCGCCTCAGGTGATCTCGATGTCGTTGCATTCATGTTGCTACCACAGCCACTGAACTGCTTCGTGAGACTGGTGATGGATGAGTCTCGTCGCAGAGCCTCTATCTCCGCACTCGTACTGCTGTCTGCACCGGTCGCCACCGGCGACGGCCGCATGGGCGGCGATGGAGCTCCTCTTGGAGTTACTTGGTCGAGGGGCTTCCTTGTCACAGTCGAGACGTACCCTGCGAGCGTCGGTGGAATGTGCTCAGCAGACAACCTGGGGTGAATTGGCAGAGCACGCGGCACGCACTAGCAGCAATGCCCTTGGTCGCCCTGACCACGACCGGCCGCGTCCACATCACTTCGTTTGTATCAACATTCCAGAAGTACGTGCGACCTTGATCGTCTTGAACCGCCTCCCAGCCTTCGGGCAGCTCTTCGGTTGTCGAGGCTAGGCTCATAATGATTTCGTGGGAGCGACTCTCCAGGCTCTTTTCACGGGAGGGGGCCCCCTGACGCCCTCCATTTTCGCGGCGAACAAGATGATTAGGAATTCTAATCATAGGAGCGTGGGCTTCTGCTCGCTACATGTACAGTCATGATACATGTACCACACGTCACTTGCAGCGACATGACAACGCGGAAAAGTATCGAATTTCCGCAAGTTTGACGGCGACGCGCCTCTCTCTCGCCTGTAAGGTGCTTCCTCACCATGGCGCGCATGAATCGCAGGGACTGTCGCACGCGTACGCCAAAGCTTGGCAATGCCAAACTGGATCGCGTCGAGGCGCTCCAGAAAGCCATCCGCAAGGCCAAGAAGGAGGGGCGCCCGCTGCCGGCGCACGCAGAGAAGGGGCTTCCGGCTGGAGGCGCGAGCACTGCTGCAGCACCGGCGGCCGAGCTGTCGACCTCGGCGTCCGACTTTCTGAGTCAGATGCGCGCCGCCGCCGCAAAGGAGGTCTCGCAGCTGCGAGAAACAGCGGCAGCTCGCTCCAGCTCCAACAAGAAGCTTCGCGCAGCGGTACCAGGGGGCAGCAGTAGCTGACTCTCGAGTTTACCTGAGAATTGTCTTTGCGTTTGAGAAATTGCCCGTAAAAACGCACATGCACGTACACATGCCCTTCGATGCATAGCAGGTCCAGCCTGTGTAGTGCCTCTGGGCGCCGCGCCGCGATCTCAGCCAAACTCCACCTCGCCGTCAGAGTCGTCCTTGCTGGTGCGTCGCGCAGACGGCGCAGCAGCACCAGCGGCTCTGCCCGCGCTCGGATGCGGCCCATCCTCATCATCCTCATCGTCCTCGTCTTCTGAAGAGGATTCCTCGCGCTCCGCCCTCATCGAGCCAAACTCCACGCTCGCCGGTGCACCGGGCCGTGCCAGGGCAACAACCGCAGGGGCAGCAGCCGCTCGAGCAGCTGGGGGAGGAGGAGCCATAGCCCTCGACGCACCGGCAGATGTGAACGCCGCTGCTCCGGTCGCTGCCGTGTCTGCGACAGATGCCGGCGGCGCCGGCGGCGCCAGGGGCGATGTATGGGCCACTGTCGTCGAGGGAGGCGCCACGGCTGCTGTGGGCGGTGGTGGCGGCGGCGGCGGCACCGTGCTTGGTGGCGGTTCTACGAGCGCGGCCGGCGGAGGCACGACTGGATTCGGCTGGGTCATGGCAGCTCCAGGCGGTGGCGGCTGTGGCGGCGGTGGCAGCGGCGCAGCAGATGTCACTCCAACCCCTTGGACGGATGCCCACGCAGCCTCCGCCTCCTCGAGCGACAACTCGGCCAGGCCGAGAGTCGGAGGCAGTGACGGTGGGGCTGCTGCTTGCACGGGGCCACTGCGCGGATCTCGATAATAGCCTACGCCACTCTCGCCCGCACGGAATGAGAAGCCCGGACGAGCACCTCCGAAGGCGGCGGCGGCAATGAAGGCTGGCACGGCCTCGGATCCCAGATCAATCGCCGGCGGCGGAGGTGACGTCGCACTCCATGCGTCCGAGGGTGCGGCCAGCTGCGCGACGCGCGGTGCAGCGGACTCGGGCAGCACGTCCTCGTCGTCATCCTCTTCGACCGGCCTCACTGGCTTTGATGGGGCTGCGCCTCCCATCGCGGCGCCGAGCAAGGCCGAGTAGGCCGCGGAGGCCTTGTTTGCGGCAGGCTTCTTATTGGTCTTAAGCACGACATTGCGCGCATCCGCGCTGTCGCTCGCGAGCGCGGCCGACGCGCGCGCGCGGCCGACGAGGAAACTCATGCTCCGGAACTACAAAGTGTGAACGCGCGCGTTTTAGTCACACAAAGTATCGTGTAGACTTCAGCCCACTATAGATGTACAACGTCTCCCTGAGCTCTATCCTGGCTCGCCCCACGTCTCTGCCTTGCCTCTGCAAGAGCCGCCGCAACGGCTTGCTGAGCCTCCGACAGCTGCTGCAACACCCTCACTGATGAAGCCGTCTTAGTGATGGCCGATGCATCCCCAGAGGCGTCTTCCTCAGCCTGGAGATCCGCAAGCTCCTCCTCCTCAGCACCGCCCCCGAAACTCACAATTTCCGCGTCGGAGAAAGCGATGGGTCTTCTCGCCAACGCTGGGGAATCCCCATCGAGCGGCCTGAAGAAGCTGTGCGCCGTGATGGGCGTACCCGTACTATCGCCATGGCCATCCTCTGGATCCCGACCCGTACGAGGTGGGAACACCCTGAACGCGAGTTTGGAGGCCAGTACGTGCGGCTGCTTCTTCAGCCTCGAGGCCAATCCTGCGTCCTCGATCCTGCAGATTCGGCAGAGACCATCAATCTCGCCGTTGGCAAGCAGCCAATCGATCAGCCGTTGGCGGCACGCATCGAGCTGCACCACATCTTGCAGCTCACACATCTCCGCGGCGCCTTTGGAAGCGTGCTCTGTTCCAGGGGGGCAGCTGTCCTGCCTGGAAGCAGCGCCGTCCTCGAGGCGCTCGTATCGCTTTTTGTATGCACGGGCGGGCACACGCGAGATCACACGGGCGGGCAGATGGACGCCGCTAGAACTGCGTTCAAGTCGTCCACGAGCTGTTGACAATTCCGATTGTGAAGGTTCTGACACGCCTTCCTGCGAACCACACGATGCTGATCTTCTACGCCGATGGCGATGGCGGCGTGCGCACCATAGTACCACAAAGAGAGCAAATGTGCAGAGCGACCCCAGCAGCACTCCAGCGATTAGCACCGCCACTGACGATGCGTCCATCACACCCATGCTCGCACGAGGTTGGACAAAGACCCGCCATTTGTGGAAGACACTGGGAAGACAGTGTCTTCTTTGAAACAGATGCATGCCGTCTCAACCGTGGAGGAGTAGAGAGTAGAGAGTGAAAGCGTGTATACGCCGTGAAAACCGGAGCTGCCGTTCTTCTAGCACCTCCGAGTGGTGGTCGCCGACGTCCCTCCTGTCGCTCGCAGAGGCCACGCTCGGCGTGGCGCATCTGCGGTTCAGTGGCGATGACTTCACTTGGAGAGGGTCCTTTCGCGGACAGGGCTCGTGAGGTCGCCGTGTGGCTCCTTGTAACGGCGGCAATCGTCGCCGCGGCGCTTTCACGCGAGCTCAGCTGCACTGGATTGCTCAGTTGCACTCTCGACATGATACATGACTTTGAGTTCCAGGTACGGTGCGCATTGTCGCTGCCGATCGCCTGCGTCATCTACCTTAGCTTTGGCTTCTTCGCCAACTCCATGTTCCCGCGGACGGTCATCGAGCGCGGCGCACGCCCTCCAGTCCATTCGTGGCGTCGCTTCGACGGCGATGTGAATTGGAGCATCGTCGGCCTTCTTGCTGGCACGCCAATGATCCAAATCATCCACCACGCGAGCGACAAGTATGGCGTCGCGTCCGGCATGCGCCTCTACAAAGACCCTCTGGAGTACGGCTGGGTATGGGCATTCGCGCAGGTGCCAGTGTACCTCGGACTGTGGGATCTCGTCTTCTATGTGCTGCACCGCTTCGTCCTGCACCACCCCATGCTATACCGGTACATCCACGGGAGTCATCACGCGTTTCGCCCTCCGACCGCATGGGCTGGCATTGCCGTTGGACCGATTGACGTGATCTTCGAGGGGATCCTGCCCTACGCCGTACCCCTCTTTTGCGGATTGCCGTTTCACGAGTACACGGTGAACGCGGTCAATGCTCTCCTCACACTCCATGCGTGCGTGCTGCATTCGGCGTGCCACCGCCAGTACGGCGAGATCTCGGGCTGGCTCGGCTGGCTAATGATCTCGCCCATCGGGCACAACATGCACCACAACTTCGGCGAGCGCAACGCGTGCAACTTCGCGCCCATCTTCAAGATATGGGACCGCGTCGGCGGGACACTCAACGAGGGGGAGCCCTTTTGGTGGGAGAGTGATCGCAAGGCTGCAGCGACCAAGGGCCAATGAGGACAATCATAAGCGTTGTCACCGACGCGAACGACCGAGATGGGGCGATTTGGGGCGAGTCGAGAGACGGCGACGCTCCCCTACGGAACTCGACTGTGTGAGGTTCGTATGAGCACGTTCGCGAAGAGCGGACGGTACGGTTCGGTTGTAAAAAAGCTATGTTGGAACATAGATTCAACATCCCAGGACGTCATCCCAACGCGCGACGCACGTCCACGACCACCGAGAACGAAGACCCGGCCCATGCACACAGCAGAATATCGAAAACACCGCACGTAGGGACCCACACACAACATGGATTGCTTCTGTCCGCGCCAGCCTGCGCAACACGCCTGCGCTATGGCGCTCCTTCCGTCCCTCTGCGTCCCGATTCGACGCGCATTTTACCGCCGCATGGCCCTCGTCCGCATTGCTGCCCTTCCATTGCGACGGCGTCGGCGAGTGCTTCGGCCTCCTATGGCACAAGCGCTGTGTTCAGCGCACCTGTTTGCTTCCACAGCCGACTTAACCTCCGACGGCTAGGAACGAGAGCTTCCAGCATAGCTGGATCGCGCCGTAGGAGCTCCGCGGAGGAAGCAGGCGCGGGGCAGCCGCACGACAAGGCGCACGTCGCGTGCATGAACACCGGAATGCGTTGGCACTCGCCTTTTTGGGCCCACGCGGCGCAAGGCATGTCCTTCGCGTCGGTGCATGCCGTGGTCGGAGAGCTGACCGCGGTCGGGGCCGGTGAGTGCTGCGGCTCGGTCGAGGTCGGCCCTTCGACCTTCCTCGGTGAGCTGACCGCGGTCGGGGCCGGTGAGTGCTGCGGCTCGGTCGCGGCCGGGGCCGGTGAGTGCTGCGGCTCGGTCGAGGTCGGCCCTTCGACCTTCCTCGGTGAGCTGACCGCGGTCGGGGCCGGTGAGTACTGCGGCTCGGTCGCGGCCGGGGCTGGTGAGTGCTGCGGCTCGGTCGATGTCGGCGCATCAAGCGAGGCGGGCAAGGTCGGCGTGGGCTTGGCAAACTTCGTGGGCGGCAGTTTCGAACCCGGAGCGAAGAGGGACGCGCCATTCGGGTCCTTGCACGACAGGGCGCATTTCGAATTCATAAAGACGGGCATGCGCTCGCATTCGCCCCGAGCGGCCCATTGGGCGCACGGCACGTTCGGTGCGTCGGCCAGCGGGCCTGCCGGGACCGACGCGATTGGGCTGAAGATCGGGCTGCCAGAAGTCGGCGCACCGAGAGGGGCCGGGTGGGCATCGTCAGCTGCCGCCTTGTCAGCCGCCGCCTTGTCGGCGGCTGCCTTGTCAGATGCTGCCTTGTCAGCCGCGAGGTGCTCGTAGAAGTCTGGGGTCGGCTTGCTGGAGATGAGCCTCGAAAAAGGGTTCGTGGGGGCGGGGCAGCCGCACGACTCCGCGCACGACGTGTGCATAAACGATGGAATGCGATCACACTCGCCCCGTTTGGCCCAGATGGCACACGACACTGTCGGGTCATCGTGTCCCCAGTGGCACGGCGTACTCGAGTACAGCTGCGGAAGCGCGGGGATTGCAAGGACGAAGTGATGATCCTCCTCCGCTACGTACTCTGGATCCACGACCGACTGGTCGCGCGACACTTCCACTACTTCGAGGCTGTCGAAGAGCGTTGGCTTCTGAGCGCACTTGGGATCCGTAAAGGTGACGCATGGGCTCATGTCGCGCAGCCAAATGTCGGCACCGTTGGGCCCGCCGCCGTCGGTGCGGGCAAACCGTCCATCGGTGACAGCATAGGTGATCTCCCGCCAGCGTGAGGTGCCGGTTGTCTCGACGATCCAGCCCCGGGGGCCGTCCAACGCGTCGTACCCAACGTAAAACTGGCCGATAGACGTGTCGAGGAACACGACGCGCAGGATCAGGTCGCGTTCCTCGGTCAGCGGCAGCCCACCCCACAGTCCCGGGTCCAGCGTGAGCTCGATAGTCGCTTGCGGGCGCGCGAATCCGCGCGAGTAGCGACCGTACATTTGGTCCGTGGGCCCCTGCCACCAGTAGCCCTCACTCTCAGGGGTGTCCCGGCGTTGCATGAACATGCCGTAGTCGCTCCGCCAAACGTCCAGGTTGACGTCGTTGGTGCCGTTGCCATAGTCGAGCGCCACCTTTCCCTCTGGAGTGGACGGATCGATTTCGTTGCGGCAACCAGTAGCTTCGAAGGACCGGCAGATGGACGCTTGCCGATTCGCAAGCAACACTTGGCTCTCAGACGACTGCGAGTTGCGCAAGGACATGGTCTGCCAGCCTCGGGGTAGCGCGCCATACTCCGCCTCGGGGAAGCGCTCCACGTCGAGCGTGTCGAGGCCGTCCCGGAAGCCAATCCAGGCCCCGGGAGATTGCCAGGCATAGCGGATGCTCGTGTACCGATTCAGAAACCTCCAGACACCATCGAATGGAGACGGGTACGTCAGGAAATCCTTCGAGACCGTGAGCGGAATGTTCCAGTAGTCGATGCGAATCGTGAGCGCCCACATGGTCGCGGCATACAAGTGCCAGTTCTGCACCAGACAGCTTGGCGCGACCGGCCCCGCGCCCAGCTGTCCGCGATTGCCCTCCTCACCCGTCCAGCACCAGAACTTGTCCAAGTCGGCACGGGCGCGCACGGGCCCATTGTCCGTCACTCGGAAGATGTTGAGCATCGAGTGGACGACACGCGTGCGTTCACCCGACAGACCGCCGCCCTCACCCTCGCTGTTGCGCATCAGCCACGAGCCGGGCGCGTACTCGTCGAGCCAACCGTTGGAGAAGAGCTGCATCTCGTCCATCCGTTTCTCAGTCTGGCTCGCGCTATTCTTGCCGTTGGCAAGGTTCACCCATGTTTTCGGCTCGTCGCTCGTCACCATCATCCGCAGCCAGCCGTCCTCGATGTGCGACGCGTAGACGCTGTTGTAGAGGAAGGCGGTCATGTTCTTGGCGAATTGCTCAAACTCCGGCCGCCGAGATACGACAAGACCCGTCCTGGTGGCACCGCTGGGGCACCAGAACAGATCCAACGACTCATCGCGTGGTGGCGCAAACGCATCAAAACCGCAGTTGCCGCACCGATTCCACCTCGCATCCACAGCCGACGGTTTGCCTTCCTCATCTGTCCAGATGTAGTCGGCTTCGGTACGATTCGGGTTGAAGGTGACGGGCGTGTTCTCGTAGCCGGCACCGAGCGACGCTTGCATGTACAGGATCCGAAGCTCGCTGTTGACCATGCGCATATCATTCAGCTTCGCCGCGAGCGCTTCGTGTGCGCGCTTGTAGCGAGACAAGTAGTTGGGGTGGTGGAAGTTAGGCACCGCATAGTCGACTTCATCGCAGGTCGCCCACGTCGTAAACGGACGAGTGTCCGTCAGGTCGAGAGGATCGCGCCGCTTCTTGCAGACCTCAAAGTATTTGGACACCTCGAAGGGCGCCTCAAAGAGCCATTGAGGGTAGTAGTTGGGACCCGAGAGGAAGGTGATCCCTACTGCAAACGGCAGGTGGGAGTGGCGGCTCTTCGTTACATCGAGCAGCAGCGTGTCGAAGGCAGACCAGTCGAACTCGTCTGGTTTTGGCTCGAACTGCGACCACCGGAGGGCGAGGTTGACATTGCGCCACATCGAGCGGTTCCCTTGCTTCACGTTGGTGATCGGGTCCGTGCCATACACTGAGAGACCAGCGGCCAATCCATCCAAGGCCCACGTGCGCCACGCGTCCTCTGTTGTCGAGTCTCCAAAGCAAATTGAGCCGCAGCCCTGGCACTCGGGGCGCAAACTGCAGCGCGTAGTCATGACGAGGCACGACTCTGGGTCGCATCTCGAGAGGAGGGCATCATTGCCCCAGCCATCAGCGGGCGCTTTCGTGACGGTATTCGCATCCGCCGGATCAATCTCCTCGGCGAGGTCAACCTCCTGCATGCTGCCCACGCTGTCCTCGCCGCACGAGATTTCAACGTCCGGCATCGTCTCAGCCTGGTGCTGCCATGGGCGCTGCCCCGCTACGGGCGCCGCTGCGTCAGAGTCGGGATGCCAATGGTGGAAAGCAAGCCCATCCTCGGGCGCTGCTGTGTCCGGCACGGTCAAGGTCGGCTCATTGACCGTGGTCGGCGAAGTCGGCGTCGGCGAGATGAGCGTGGGCGGGGTTAGGACTACAGCAGCCGGTGGTTCGTCCGCAGCGGGCGCCGCGGGGCAGCCGCACGAAAAGGCGCACTTTGCGTGCATGAACACTGGAATGTGATCGCACTCGCCCGACTTGGCCCACGCGGCGCACGGGAAAGAGGCATCGTCCATGCACGGCAAGCTCGCCGAATCGTTCTCCGTCGGTGAGCCGACGTCTGCCGTTGCTGGCGCTATCGGTGCGGTCAAGGTCGGGGCATCGACCGTGGTCGGCCAAGTCGGCGTCGGCAAGGTCGGCGAGGACGGGGTTACGACCACAGCAGCCGGAGGTACAGCCGCAGAGGTTGCCGCGGGGCAGCCGCACGAGAAGGCGCACTTTGCGTGCATGAACACTGGCATTTTCTCGCACTCGCCCGATTTGGCCCACTTGGCGCACGTCACTAGCGGGTCGTCGGTGCACGTGCTGGCTGGGCCCAGGGCGGTTGGGATCTGCATCGTCTTCACAGTTCGGATCTGCCGAGCTTTCTCTGACCAGCTACGGTCCCAGCCAGAGGTCCATGGCGGCAGAAGCGTCGAGGGCTTCACAGTTGAAGGTTTCGGCGGCGGGCCGCAATCGTATACGGCCGCCTCTTCCATGAGCTTGGATTTGGTCATCGAGTTGAAGATGAGCTCGCGTGGCTCACGTGACAGCAGCTCGTTGGCCGACGAGCTATTGAAGCTGCTCTCGGCATCCATCGGCCGAAGCTTCTTGAAGCGCCAATTCATTCCCTGATGGGCAACGCCACTCCACGGCACGGGCACGCCGAGCATGCGGTCGATCAGGCAAAGCGTCTCGCGCATAAGGCTCATGTGCCCGATGAGAGCGAGGCCCACGTCTGCAGTGGCATTCGGACAGTGCCGGAAGAGCACCTCGTTATCTTGCGTGTTGTCCGATTGCCAGCGTTCGCACGAGTCGAGAGGCTCCTCTGCATGAAGCTGTGTGTGCATTTCCTGGATGGGGACGTTGGACCAGGCAAAGTTCAACTTGTAGATGGCCCTGAGCTGGAAGCTGTCCATCTTTGGGTTACGGCAGTTTTGGTTCTTCAAGCACTCAGCAGTTGCAACGGGCGCAAAGTCCGCCACTGTCCCACCTGAACGATTGGTCAGCCAACTCGAGTTCGCCGTCGCAGGGTCTGTGTCCTTTGAAGCCCACGTATAAAAGTCCGGATACGGCCGCGCGAGAGTCTTGCCCATATCGAGATCTGCCTGATCATGGTCGTGCGCCTCTGGTCCAATCATCTCGTGGAAGAAGGAGACGCGATGAGGAAGGACATCACGAATCATAAAGATGACCTCGATCTTCCTGTTCGCCAACTTTGACGGACGAATGATGTCCACGAACGCGCGCACTTGCATGTGACTGAACGCGATGATCACGTTTCCTCGCGCAGCCACCTCATCTTCCGCCAACCTGAATTCATCTTCATCGAATCCAGCTGAGCGTTGCGATCCGGGCACGATGTACTTGCCGGGGAGCATCCCAAGATAGTCGCTGAGCGTCGTCCCGCCCGTTTTCGGCACGTGGTGAAAGTAATAGAGCGGGTAGTCAGACGATGCAGTGACGTTGAAAAGCTTCGTCTTGTTGCCATCGCCGGCTCCGGCCCAAGTTGCGATCGGGGAGATGGCGGTGATGGCAGTGATCGAGGACACATTGCCAATCGCGTCGGAGGCGGTGACGGTGGCAGTGTTCGGTGTGAGCGGCCCCGCGCCATATTTAGGTTCTCGCAGGGCCGCCTCTGTTGGCTGCTCCAAGCACCCATACTCCTCCGCGAAGGCTTCGAAAGCATCGAGAGCGCGAGCGACGTAGTAAAACTCTCTCTGCTCCCTGGCGAGCAGGGCTACCATGACGTCCTCGTCGACATTCGCGAGGAACTTGGACGGCACGGTGGCGCTAGAGCTCTCCAAGGCGGTCTCGTACCGCATCCATGGAATCGGAAGCGAGGTCGAGTGCGCAAACACACACAAGGTCCTGCGTACGTTCTGAGGGTCTCCTACGGGACCCACGTACACGGAGGCGAGGGGGCTTACGGTGCTCCGCGCGTCGACACCGGAAGCGATGGCCGACACATTGCGAGCTCTCCAGACGTCGTCGATGGGAAGGTTGCGAAGCGTGGCATTCAAGCTGTACAGGTACTCCAGCTGGGTCTCACGTACGTACTCGTTGCTTTGCATCCACGAATGCAGCATCGCTCTCACAAATGTCGTCGAGGACCTCTCGGCCATCTGGCGCCTCTCATTGTCGCTGTAGAAGAGTTGGACGCGATGAGCGAGCACGTCGCGCATGACGCCCAGGATCACCATGGGCCGCTTCGTCTGCGTGCGCACCTTCTGCACCCAAGTGACATCCTCAATCCGACCAAAGGCGATGAGCGCATGCGTCCGGGTGTCGACTGATTCGTCGTACTTGGCTGCGAAGACTCGCTCGTCAAAAGTGGACAGCGCAGTCGAACCGGGAACAATGTACTGCTCGGGAAGCATCGCGAGGAACTGGGCGATCTCGTCGCCGTCGGCATTCGACTTCCACGCGAAGCAGTAGATCGGCTGGATGAAGGTTGAGAACCCAGCGTGGATGAGCCCCGCAGATAGTACTTCTGCGTTGGCAATGCCGTTCCAGCGAGCCGCGCGAATGGAGCGACTATGCTCAACATCGGCAACGGCCAGCTCGACCACGCTGCGGCGGCGGAGGCGTGTGGTACGGTGGGTGTATCCGTGGGGACCATAGCCGGCAGGGTGATGGTGGGGCAGGTTGTCTGGGTTATCGTCGCAGTAGGTCGCCATCGGGCAAGCAGGATCCCTACCGGTGACACCGTATCCATCTTGACCCGGGAGCAAAGTCTTGCATCCTCCAGGATGGTTGTCTCTGCACTTGTTTAGAGGATTGTCTTGGCAGTAGTCTGCACACACTCCAAGTTGGAGTGCGCGCACTTGGCGGACTTGAACTGCGAACGTGTACTCCTCACATTCGCAATTCGAGTCCATGCCGGTGATGCCGTACCCAGGCTGACCCGGTTGCCTAGGTCTGCATCCCGGGGGAAAGCAGGCCCTTTCATCGTCGTCGTCAACGCCGGTTCTCCTGCGCCTATCGTTCATGAACATCTCGTAGTCATCGCAGTATCTCGCCATCGGGCAGTTCTCGTCCATGCCGGTGACACCGTACCCAAGCTGGCCCGGTTGCCTAGATCTGCATCCTGGAGGTTTGCACTGGAAAGGATTATCGTCGCAGTAGGGCTCCACCGGACAGTTCGCATCCATGCCGGTGATCCCGTAGCCAGGGTCACCCGGTTCCCTAGGTCTGCATCCTGGCGGTTTGCATTTCTTGTTGTTTGGGTTATCGTCGCAATAGAGCGCCATCGGGCAGTTCGGATCCTCGCCGGTGACACCGTATCCAGACTCGCCCGGTAGCCTCGGTCTGCACCGACCTCCTTGGCCTGGAGGTACGCACCTGTTGTTAGGATTGTCTTGGCAATAGTCCGCCTCCGGACAATTCGAGTCCATCCCGGTGATCCCGTACCCAGCGTCACCGGGGAGCCGAGGTCTGCATCCAGGAGGTTTGCACATGTTCCTGTTGGCCGGGTTATCGTCGCAGTAGAGCATCATCGGGCAGTTCGGATCCATGCCAGTAACACCATAACCATCTTGACCCGGTAGCCTATTTCTGCATCCTGGAGGTCTGCAAATATTCCGAGGGTTATCTTGGCAGTAGTCCGCCTCCGGACAGTTCGCATCCATCCCGGTGATCCCGTACCCAGGGTCTCCCGGTGACCTAACACTGCATGCTGGGAATTTGCACCTGTTCTTGTTGTTTGGGTTATCTGGGTTATCGTCGCAGTAGGTCGCCATCGGGCAGTTCGGATCCTCGCCGGTGACACCGTATCCAGACTCGCCCGAAAGCCTAGGTTTGCACCGTGGGGGAGTGCACCTGTTTTTAGGATTGTCTTGGCAATAGTCCGCGTCCGGACAGTTTGCGTCCTCGCCTGTGATCCCGTACCCAGGATCACCTGGTTGCCTCGGTTTGCATGCTGGGAATTTGCACCTGTTCCTGTTGAACGGGTTATCGTCGCAGTAGAGCTCCATCGGGCAGTTCGGATCCTCGCCGGTGACAC
>ENA-UOXG01000446-UOXG01000446.1-mixed-culture-metagenome-genome-assembly--contig:-NODE-446-length-27973-cov-43.371409_pt1 | contig 27973 bp, 17 predicted proteins | sample MGYA00238159_ERZ761634 | MGnify/ENA primary metagenome ERZ761634 (study PRJEB28908, sample SAMN08776845) | mixed culture metagenome | isolation source: Freshwater growth medium | place: USA... | reverse complement strand
GCGGGAGTTCGAAAATTTTGTCGGATCTCGTTTCACACCGGCGTGCAACACGTCGGAAGATCTCCAGGAGGTCGCCTCGATGTCGGAGATAAGAGTCGAGTGGAGAGTCGGGCCCTGGCGCCGGATCTGGTTTCTTAGTGGCGGGGCGTGCTCCTGCATCTTTGAGACCTTTGTGCGCTTGGCCGTTACGTACGAGTTATAGAATCACTCGTTACAGTTCTCGTTACCGCAGTGCCCCGGACAGAATCGTACAGGTGCGACACGACGAACAAATTGTATGGACGTTGCACGTCGGGCAAGCAGGGGAGGCGGTGCGCAACTGATCTTCCTTCACGAGAGGTCACGTGCCAAATCTTCCTTCACGGGCGGCGGTGGGCGGTCGTTCGGGTGCCACTTTTGTCCTGGAGGGTTCTCGAGGAGGAGCGTAAGTGGCGTGGCGCGCGACTGAACGAGCTGGGCAACCTGTCCCACGAACCAGTCCTTCACCTCGGGGTTGTCGACGAGCCCCTCATTTTTTGAGAGGTCGACACGCGTGAGCGAGGTGTTCGTCGCCAGCATGGCCGCGATGTGGCGCGCGCCCTGTTCGTCCATGCCATTATCTCCCAGGTCGAGGTTGGTGAGCGTCTTGTGGTGTGCGCACGCCTTCGCGATGTACTCGGTGCCCTCCCAGCCCAGCTTGCAGTAGTGCAGCTTGATCGACTTTATGCGCGGGTGAACAGCGAGCGCGTCCGCAAGGTACCTTGCGCCTTCGGGCTCAATCTGCCACTGCTGCAGGTCGATCTGCACGAGCTTTGGCATGTGCAGCAGCGCGCGGCCGATGGCCTTGCCACCCGCGGGGCCGACCTCGTTGACGAACATGTTGACGTTGACCGCGTTCGCCGCGTGCGAGAGCAGGTCGCCTAGCGCCTCCGCGTGCTCGCCGGTAAGCTCCCGCCAGCCCCAGTCGATCGTCTTCGCAGCGCTCACTTCAGCGATCGTCGTGTTGAGCTTCTCGGCGAGCGACTCCGCAGTCCACTCGGTCACCTTCGTCTTTTGCCACGACGCACCCTTGCCTGCTTGAAGTTTGGCTGCTACGTCTCCCTGCATGGCCGCAGGAACAAGTGCGTTCTGGCCCGGCATGGTGCCACCAGAAGAGAGCAGGCCACTGCCGCGCCACAAGTTTCCCCAAGTTTACCCCCAAGTTTGGTGCAAGTTTGGGAGGCATGAGAACTTAGACTCTACACAACCTCTCCTGTACTCCCGTGCATCCTCAACTCCCCGTAGCATTCCGGCTCGACCCGCACCTACATAGCCTCCAGACGGCTCGCCGCGAATTCCACGACACTCTCGATAGAGATGCCATCACCGACAAGCGCCACATCGTCGCGGAAGAGATCGAGGGCCAATGCGCCGACAACCTCATGGACGGCATGCCGCTTCAGGTAGGCTGAGAGCTCGACGCCGCGGAGGACCGCCCCTCCCTCAACCACCTCTGGCAAAGACTCGACACGCCGCGAGGCATGCGCGCGCAGGTGGGACGCCATCTGAGCGTATGGCGGCCCGTTTGGCCGCACAGAGAGCACCGCGTTGAGTGCATGCGAGAGCCGCTGACCAAGCTCATCGACTGCAGCCTCCTTGGACACCGTGGTGGCAATGACGGTGTCAACCGCGGTCGAAGAGGAGGCTGTGTCGCTCGAGGCCGTATCGATGGACTCGGCCACCGATGCCACCTTCATAGGCGCCGTCGTTGAATTCACCTCCGCCTCCGCCTCCTCCGCCTCCTCCGCCTCGGCAGCATTTGCCTGGTCCGCCTCCGCTGCCACCACCTCTGCCCCCGAGCGTGGAGCCCCATCCGGCATCCTCCTGCGCCCGCCGCGTCGCCTCCGTCGCCTCCCCCCTCCGGTGACAGAGGAGGTGTCGCTGTATGCTGAATCCGCCTTTTCAGCCGCCGCCTTCTCGGCCGCCGCCTTCTCCGCCGCCGCCTTCGCGTCCACCACCGCCTTCGCCTCCGCCGCCGCCATCGCCTCGGCCGCCGCCTTCGCCTCGGCCGCCGCCTTCGCCTCCGCCGCCTTCGCCTCCGCCGCCGCCATCGCCTCGGCCGCCGCCTTCGCCTCGGCCGCCGCCTTCGCCTCCGCCGCCTTCGCCTCGGCCGCCGCCTTCGCCTCGGCCGCCGCCTTCGCCTCCGCCGCCTTTGCCTCGGCCGCCGCCTTCGCCTCGGCCGCCGCCTTCGCCTCCGCCGCCTTTGCCTCGGCCGCCGCCTTCGCCTCAGCCGCCGCCATCGCCTCGGCCGCCGCCTTCGCCTCGGCCGCCGCATTCGCCTCCGCCGCCTTTGCCTCGGCCGCCGCCTTTGCCTCGGCCGCCGCCTTTGCCTCGGCCGCCGCCTTCGCCTCCGCCGCCGCCTTTGCCTCGGCCGCCGCCTTCGCCTCGGCCGCCGCCTTTGCCTCGGCCGCCGCCTTCGCCTCGGCTGCCGCCTTCGCCTCGGCCGCCGCCTTCGCCTCCGCCGCCTTCGCCTCGGCCGCCGCCTTCGCCTCGGCCGCCGCCTTCGCCTCCGCCGCCTTTGCCTCGGCCGCCGCCTTCGCCTCAGCCGCCGCCATCGCCTCGGCCGCCGCCTTCGCCTCCGCCGCCGCCTTCGCCTCCGCCGCCTTTGCCTCGGCCGCCGCCTTCGCCTCGGCCGCCGCCTTCGCCTCCGCCGCCATCGCCTCTGCCGCCTTCGCCTCCGCCACAGCCTTCGCCTCGGCCGCTTCCTTCTCTGCAACAAGGGCTCTGGAGGCCTCACGAAGCCACTCGGGCGACGGGCCGTCATCTGTTGTCCGCGGTGTGGGCGGACTTGAGGTGGGAGAGCCGACCTCGTCCTCCTCCGTGTCCGCCTCCGCCTCCTCCGCCCTCTTCGCCTCCTCCACCCTCTGCGCTGCCTCCTCCTCCCCCCTCCGCAGCGACTCTTCTGCCACCTCTCGCGCCTCGTCGAGGAGACGCTGTCGCTCCTCATCTTCCATCCGCAGCCCCTCCGCCTCGGCCTCAAGCCTTAGCCGCTCCTCCTCCAAGCGCTCCTCAAACCGGTCTGCCTCCAGTCGGAGACGCTCCTTCTCATCGGCGGTCTGAAGCTCCTCCTCGGCCTCTAGCCTCAGCCGCTCCTCGACCTCGCGATGCTCCTGCTCCTCGAACCTGATCGACAAACTCAGCTCCGCCATACCGCGGACCTCAAGAGAGCAGCTTAGGAGATCTCCAACGCTCTTACGGGGTGCCGCTGCGGTGACCTCCTCGCCCTGCTCGTTGAATAGTTGCTCGCATGGTCGCTCGGGGGCCTTCCCGTCGACCACGTCGTCTGCGCCAAGTGCCGTCTGTGGGTTTTTGGGGGGCATGCTCTGTTCTGACGCAGCCATCTTGGCCTTGAAATCATCGATGAACTCAGATTGGTCTGCGTGGTCCCCGACCCTGTTATCGCAGCCGCATAGCTTCAGCAAGTTTGCGTATACAGAGCGCAACGGGTCGTTGCTGTAAGTGTCCATGGTGAAGATCGTTCGCTTGATGAAGGCCGCACCGGCCCCGCGGCTCAATCGCGTGTCGACGTGGAGTTTCGTTCCCAAAACGAACTGCCCCAAAAGGGGGAATAGGCATCTCGAAAGCAACGCACGACTACCGGGTACGATCACGTTCGATTACTTTCAAAAGCGACGGAAAATGAAAATGTTTCATTCTCATGAGTTTTTGCCGCACCCCCGTCGCAAACTCTCGATGCGGACGGCAGCAGCGGCGGCCTCAGCGGCGGCAGCGACGCTGGTGCCAGTGCTCTGAACACGTGGCTCGTTTGCTCTCCCGTCGCGACGCTCTATCGCACGCCACGATGCCCTCTGAGCGCGTCGACGGCGCACCGGCTCTCGACTACATCGAGCCGATCGACGTGCTCAACCTCTTGTCGATGCCCAAGTTCCTCATCATTGACTGCCGGCGCATCCTTCGCACCGGGCTGCTTCCCAACACGGCCGTCTTCCGGCGTCGAGGCGAGGAGACACTCGAGAAGGCCATGGGCCGCATCATCGAGGACGTCATGTTCACCAACCCACCCGAGGACCAGAGCCGCGCCCTGATCGTTGACTACAATGGTTCAGGGGCCGGCGTTGAGGCGGAGGACATGGCGGGTGTTGCCGCCTATCTGAGTGCGCGGGTGGGCTGCTCTCAGTGCATGCGCATCCAGGGCGGCGCGCACGCGCTCATGGCGTCGCATCGGTTTCTCTTCAGTCTGAGCAAGGAAGCCGCCGCCAACCTGCCCTCGAAACTCAGCAGCCGCCTCTTCATTGGCTCGACGGCGAGCGCTATCGATCCACAGATGCTCGATGGGCTCGGCATCACGCACGTGGTGAGTGTGCTGCGCCGGCAGCTGCAGCTCGAGCACGTGCCGCGCGAGCGCCATCTCGTGCTGCACGTGGGTGCCACGCAATGCGAGGGCACCAGCGGCGTGCGCCACCTGCTCAAGATGGCGCTGCCGTTCCTAGTCGAGGTGCTCAGCGGCGCGGACGATGTTCGACGGGTGCTCATTCACAGCGAAGACGGCAAGGGGGCGGGCGCGACGGCGCTTGCATGCGCCGCGCTCCTCGCCGACAGTGCCTGCCAGATGGACCTCGATGGCGTGATCGGCCACCTCGCCCAATGCCGGCCAGCAGCGCCGCTGCTGGCGCCGACGGTGCAGCAGCTGCGGGAAGTGGAGGCATGGCTCTTGGATGGTGTGAATGATGGTATGCCGATTCCGGGCGCCGATGACGTCGATGAAGACTGCATGCCGCCCAAATGCGCGCACGCGCCCTCCTGCGACAAGACTCAGGCGATGAGTATCGGCCCTCCACCGCCATTGCCCTTGCCACCCGCTCCGCTTGCGCCGCCAGCGGACAAGGACGAGGAAGACGACGACGGCGACTTTGCTGGCTGACGCCGAAGCGCGTTTTGAGCACATTTTAGGGAAGTTAAAGGAAGTGGGAATTGATCCAAGAACGCCATGCCATGTCCGATGTCGCATTTTGGCCCTCACCGGGCGTCGCGCAAATACGACCGCGCCCGCGAATTAGCCGAAACAATTCGTGTTTCGTCCCGAAACCGACCGCGCCGACGAGGCGCCTTACGAGTTCCGCCCCCCCGTCGCGTGGCGGCGTGGGGCGTGGCGCGGCGGTCTGTGGGGTGCGTGGACTTGCATGCGATGAAATTGCGAATCATGGTCCGTTCTAGGTCCGTTCATGAACCTTGAACCATGTACGATGTAGCATGTACGATTTGGCGCCGCCGCCGGGGGGCTTGTGCCCGCCATGTGACACAGTATGCGAATTATACGCTCAAGGGGATGAACTCATAATGCGCATGCGACGTCCGAGTCGCCTCCTTGCCGCCTCGCGGCTGTGGTTCAACATCCGCCTCTTACTCTTGCCACGGCCACCTCCGCCGTCGCTGCCGTTGCTACTGGGGCTGTCGGTGTCGCCCGGACACACACGCTGCGTCGGCGAGTAGATGTAGATTGCGTCCGTGAGCCGTGCCTTGAACTCGGGCACTCGCGAAACAACCCACGGGTATGAAATCTTTTCATAAGCGCTCCAGCGAGCCACCTCGTGCAGCCAGAGTCGAGACATCTTCTCCGTCACGTTGCCTGGCGCCGGCCAGATCATCCACAGCGTATCGACTACAGGCAGCCGATCAGATGTGTTGAAGCCTGTATGCGCCATACGCGCGAGGACCTCGTCAAGCTCAACAAGATCCCTGCCTGCACCAACATCCTTGCTCGAGTTGCGCCGCTCCAAGTAACCACGGGTCATCTCGATCTGGCCAGGCATGACTGCACGGCCTGACCAGCCCGGTATCTTGGACGCCAGTAGGTGGGGCTGGTCTGCAGCGCCTCTTTCAAGCTCTTTTCCGCGCACCATGTGCGGCAGTCCAAGACAACGAGCCTGTGGCAGAGCGTGGTTGACGAAGACGATTCGTTGTTGGACAAGAACAGCCGGCATGATCACCTTGAAGATGTTTTCATTGCGCTCGTATGTGCCAAAGAGGACCAAAGGGATCTTCGTCCAGGATGGTGCGACATGCTCTTCGCGGTCCATGAATGCCAGCCAACATTCAGATGAGTTGGTGTGCGGCGGCCTCAATGCTGCGAGGCTTCCTTGGTAGATGGCAGTGATCACGACCCAGTCGCAATTCTTCCGTGCGGCGTGCACTGCTGGCTGGGAGCGGCTCAGCTCGACGAGATGATGATCGCTCATCGCTTTGTTGAACTTTGGAACAACGTTGGGGATGTCACCGTACACATCCTGCTGCAGATAAGTACCTGCCATGTGACGTCTCGCGAAACACGAAGTCCGCGCCTCGGCGCGCCGCGGCGCGGGGTCCTGTGGCCCAATTGCAATCGTCATCGACACGCGGACCGACTTCGCATCTAGCCGACGCCCACTCGATGACGAGAGCAATTAGGGCTCCGCGCGAGCGGGAACGGCGGAGAGTGACGTGCAGTACCCTTGCAGTGACGGTAATAGTTGCTGACCGCGAGACAACCAGAGAGAGAGTTGTAACTTACCTTACTTACCAAGCTACCTACACATTGGCAGGACCTGCGAGACAACCAAACGTCCAAACCTTGGTCTCGAAGGGGGTCTCGAACCTTGGTCCAAACCTCACATCCCCTACATGTAGCCCCACTTGCTCAGTCCTTCAGTCAGTAAGTTATGTCGCGGTCCCCCCGCGCTCACCGCACTCCGTCTCAAAGGACGGCTCCGCTGCCCTCTCGGTCAACACAAGTACTAAGTACTCGCTCTCTCGGGCTACTCAATTGTTGCTACATGTAGTGAGGTCGTTCTGACGTGCTCTCCCAGTGCGCACAGGGTGATCCCTGCAGGGGTTCCCTGCAGCTCGCTGCCCGTAGATGCTGCTGGGCGGGATTGTGACCTACTTGCTACTAACCCTGCGCTCTAGTAGCCGCCCTCTTGTAAACACTATAAGTATAACCGGATCCAATTCCAAAATCGAGCTGAGTCGTATGGGTCGCGACACCGAGACTGGGGCACTGGGCAGTGGCACACGGCCACCCCGGCCGGACGGGACTCGGGAGGCAATCCCCGTGAGCGGTGAACGCTGAACCCGGACCCGACTCAATCGTGCGTGCGTGAGAGTCCCTAGAGAGAGTCCCGGCTCCCCCCGGGGTCTTTGAACTAACATAAACGTTTAGAATAACCTCCAAGTTTTTCGTGGGCTCCGAACACGGCTTTGATTACGTACAAAACCCCGTCTACCAATCGTCCGGACGATCATCGTCCGCGATAAGGACGCCGTCCCAACGAACGTAGGCACCCGCCTTAGCGAGGACTACCTGCAGCGCCCGCCCGTGCACCGGATGCTCCTCGTCGATGACCCAATAGCTCTCGTCTGGGACGGCACGCCCCTTGAGCTGCCCTTCCACGAGGCGGCTGTCGACCGTATCAGGCGCGCCCACGCGCACCGACAGCTTGGTCGGTCGGATGTCGCAGGTCACGTCACGTGCGCCCTCGCCCTCGTGCAGCGGCAGCCACAGCGTGACCTCCTCACCACCCTCGCTCCACGTGTACGCCTTGGCGGTGCCCGAGCTCGCCGCCTTGCCCTCGAGAGCCTTCTTGTACGTGTCCACGTCGAACGAGTCATTCTCGACTGGCGGACCTGCATGCCACTCGATGAGCTCGACGTCGTACAGCAGCGTCGCATTCGGCGGGATGTGGGAGCCGACGCCCTTGGTGCCGTACGCCCAGCGCGGCTCGCAGCGCAAGCGGGCGCGCTCGCCCGTACGCATCGAGCGTACGCCACGCTCCATGCCATCGACGACCGTGCCGGTGTTGAGCTGAAACTCGTAAGGCTTCTCGGCAAAGGCGTCGTCGAAGACGGTGCCGTTCGGGAATTTACCAACGAAGCGTACGCTCACCATGGCGCCCCAAGCGGGCGTCTCGCTGTTCTCGTCCGCCGCGGGGCGTGTCACTGTCTTAGTGAGGCCACCTTCTGATGAGAGCGCCACCGAGGGCAGCGCTGCACCATCAGCGTCTGCGGCGGTGTCGGCGAGCGGCACATCGCAGCAGCGCACACTTGCTCGGGTGATCGTGCACGGCCGAAGCGAATGTGCGGCTCGTACGGATTGAAGCAGGTACGATGGTGTCGCTACATGCAGGGCGACAAGGGCCGCCCACATACCCGCGTCTCCGTGTAAGGGTGTGAAAACATACGAAAGGTCAGCTCAGAACGTCAAGAAACGCACCGCCTCTCGGCCACTAGCATCGGTAGACAGCTAAAAAAATTACGGCGAAAAGGTCAGCCCAGTAATCCGACGGCGAACGCGCCTCGAATGGCCACCTCAGGACCCCCTCACGAAACACTGCCACGCAGCGGGCGCGTCGCAGTCGGCACGCGGTGGACAAAGACACCGGAGGACAACATTGCGAACACCAGCCCGTGGAGTGTGAATAGGCATGGTTCACATCTCACCGGCCGTGGTCGGCCGCCCTTGCTCCTTGCGCAGCCTCTGCAGCGACTCGTACGCCATCTGCACTTCGCGGAAGCGCAGCTCGTGGACCTCGCGCTCGGCTTCGTCGGGTACCTTATCAGGATGGAACGCGAGCGCCATCTGCCGGTACGCCTTCCTGATCTCGGCGAGGGAGGCGCCCCGCGCGACGCCGAGCGACTCGCACGCGCGCCCCTCGCCGGTCGGATCGAACGTGTGCCACGCGCGTACCGCCGCCCTCCACAGCCCATGATGCGGAATGCTCTCGCGGAGTATACCGAGCGCCTCGGAGATGAGACTATGGGCATGGGCACGCACCTCGGCATCGTCCATGAGGCCGTGGACGGCGTGGGCGGCGGGTACCCACCGAACCTGCTCGTACGACCAGTACGAGCCCCACATATAGTACGCGAGCACGTAGCAAAGCCAGCCAGCCGAGCCCACAAGCAGCATGCGCGGTAGCCTCCACACGAGGCTGAGAGAGACTCCGGCCAAACGGCCTCGTTGTAGGCACGGGCAGATGAGCGCCCTCCGATGCACGCCGAGAGAGGCGCCGATTACGGAGAGCGCGCAGGGTACGGCGCGCACCGCGCCACACAGCGTTCGGAGCCACCCAGGCAGACGCTCGTTCAGGTTGAGCAGCAGGTCGAGAGGCACTGCCAGGAGGAGCCCGGCGATGCTCGAGAGCACGCCCGAGAGGAAGCTGGTGTGGAGTGGCGGAGCCGAGCTGACGAGCCACGCGCCCAGCGTGGCGAATATGGGGCAGAGAACGCTTCCAACCCACGCGAGCACATCGGGAGGTACGTCGGCGATGGCGTAGCCAACATCTGGAGGTGCTGCGATCGCGCTGGGTACTGCCAATCCGAGGATGGCGCTCATGGCGATTGTGCCGACCCAGCGTGGCGCCGAAAAGAAGGGATGGGCAGGGGCTGCGCCACCGCATGCCACGTGCACGTAGTGCGGCATCGCGAACCCATCATAGAGCCATGCAAAGCCAAAGCCGCCGAAGGTAGCGGCATGCGCCATGCCCTGCGTGTCCCGCCCGAGGTAGAGATGGTGCAGTCCGAGCGGTGGCGCGAGTAGCCACAGCAGATACGCCACCGCGAGGCTCAAGTGTGGCATCGCGACGTCCACAGCCGCCGCAGCAGAGGCGGTGCTCAGCGTGGGTGCCGACATTGAAAACACCCCTCGCGTTCGCGCACTTCAACGAATCGCGTGGTTCGAAACTTCGCAGCGCAGAAAAGTGCCCTTTTTGGAAGGTTCACGTTCACGACGTTAATTTGCCATCTCGGCAAGACGCACGACCACCGGTCCCGTGGAGACACACTGTGGAGGGCGCACGCCCTTTTTGGAATGTATCTTTTGAGAGAACGCAGCCATTTTACTACGGTCCTCAACGCCCCCACGAAGCCTGTTCACGGCGTACCTTGGGGACGCTTCGTGGCGGCGGCGGCGGCGGCGGCGGCGGCGGCGGCGGCGGCGGCGGCGGCGGCGGCGGCTGCGGCGGCTCGGAGGTGCTTCCTTGTCGGCTCTCATGTAGTTTCCGTGGCGGCGGCAGCGGTGGCTTGGGGAAGCTCTCTTGTAGCTTTCGTGGCGGCGGCGGCGGTGGCTTGGAGAAGCTGGCCGCGTGCAGTTTTCGTGGCGGTGGCGGCGGTGGCTTGGGGAAGCTGGTCGCGTGGCGGCTGTGGTCATAGTGGCGCGAGTAGTTGACCGGTAGGAGCGGCGCGGCAAGGTCGGGCGCCATGCCGGGCGCATTTTCGAGCTCGAAGCGCGGCGACGTGGCGACGGTGGCGACGGCGGTGAGCACGAGGCCGAGAACAATGAGGGACGCGCCCGCGAGGCATCCACTCCGAGGGGCTTCCCCTAGCACGGCGTACGCCATCAGGCTCGTGAGAAGGGGCTGCACGATGCCGTACAGCGTGAGCAGCGTCGCAGGCAGCCGCTGGTTGGCATAGGTGAAGAGGCAGTAGGCGCCCACTCCGACGAAACTCACCTGATGAGGGACGCAATCAGACGCAATCAGTCATCAGGCAGTAGGCGCCCACTCCGACGAAACTCACTGTGAACGCGAGCGCCGCGAGCTCCTCGCGGCCGAGTGTAAAACGACCCAGCGCCATCGCGGGCGCCTGCTTGCACGCCACGTAGTACGCCGCGCACGTGCCCGCCAAACTCACAGACGCGAGCGCGTATGCAGCAGCGAGCACCTCAAGCTCCCCATGACGGCGTAACAGGGCCTTCTGCGTGAGCACGAAGGCGACGCTGCCGCACGACGAGAGGAGCAGGAAAGCGCAGCCCACCAGGTACTGCATCTCGCCCTCTGGGTGAGTGCCGTCCTGAGCGCCCGTCGGGTTGTAGATGAGGACGGCGCAGCCGGCGCAGGCGCAGAGCACACCGGCGACCTTGGTGTACGACGGGCAGAGGGCGGAGCATCGTGCACCGCAGAGCGGCAGCGGCTCCCAGCCGAGCACTCCTGTGGTTACGAGCGTGAGGATCGGGATGAGCAGGTTGGACAGGCTCGCCGTGGTGGCGTCCACCTTGCGCACTCCGAGCAAGAAGGTCAGCTGCATGGCGCCCATCGCCACGCCGCAGCAAACAAGCAGAAAGACCTCGCGGCGCGTGTATGAGGACGATGGCTCACGTGAGACCCAGCGCTGAACGGCAGTCGCCATGCACAGAACAAGCGCGCAGCCCAGCTCGCGACAGGTCGCAAATATGATCGGATCGCTTCCGGTGCCCATCAAGCGCTTGCTGAGCACAGTCCACGAGCTCCACACAAGCTGCGCGCCGATCACCGCCGCGTGCGCTGCGGGCGCGGTGCAGAAAAGGCGCGTGCCGTTCGCCACCATGAAGACTCCCGACCCCGCGAGCGAGGCGTTGTCGCCCGCCGCAGGGAAGAATGACGAAAAAGGAATAGGATTTGTTTTGTCCCTAATGCGGACAAATGCTTGAACTTCTTCCAAGCTCCTTACTCCTCACTCCATGTAAGTCAATCCATGTACTGATGTACGCCAGAGGACGCATACATTGTACCTTTGTACGCATGCAACATGTTGGGCGCGAGCTCGTAGCTCGGGCAAAGCGACGCGCGAAGAACAGCGGGAGGAAAGGCGGCACAGCCGTAACGCGTCGAGCGCTCAGATGAGCGTTCAGAACATGATCATAAACTTAATCAGCGTGCGTTGGCCCGCAGAGGCTGTTGCCGCGGTCTGAATCTGTGTCGCGAGCGACGCTTGTACCGGCATCACCCAGAGGTAGCGACATGGCGGAGAAGGACTCCGCTCCCGACGCACAACCCTTACAGCGCAGGAATAGCTTGTCGGATATGACGGCCGCAGCGTCGGCCGCAGCAGCACGCTCGACGAAGTTCGTGTCCGACCAGACAGCTATGGTGCTCGAGCAGCTCGATCAGATTGGTGACGGGGACCCGGCGCCCAAGACAGTTCAAGGCTTCCTGCTTACGTTTGCTGCCATGGCCCTGCTCATCGCGTACACAGTGATCGAGTCGCTCAAATTCAATGATGCGCCTTTTCCCAAGTCCGCCGAGCTCAAATGGACCGTCGTTGATGGGCCGATTGGCGGCGTCGGCAATGGGCCGCTCTTTCCGATGAATATTGTCTGCCAGGCGGCATCGGGCTGCCTGCTCGCACTGTCGTACTCGGGGCAGCGTGGCAGCTCGGCAAACTGTCGCGCTGCGACGGCTGCGGCGGGGGCACCGCTGCAGCATGGGCAGATCGTTTCGCTGCTAGATGGCGAGGCTATCACAACGTTCGCGTGCTACACAGACAACCCGGAGGATGGTTTGTTCGCGTACCACAACGGCACGTCGCCGTTCGGAGTGGGTGTCACCTCGATAGGGTTCGTGACGGGGGGGCCCGTCGCGCTCGACGTTCCGATCCGCGCGGGACGCACGCTCTTCAACCTCGTCAACACGACCAACCACACGACGGTGGGGTTTGGCTACGTGCGCTACGAGTGGTACCCCTCTCTTTTGGGCGTGACGCTCGTTGACACGTCGGTGGCGGAGTTGCACAACGTGACGTCCCAGTATGCCACGCAACTCTTCATCGACGCACAGTGGACCTCGGTCGAAGTGGACCAGAAAGATCTCCTCCAGTTCATCTCCACCGTCGGTGGCACCTGGACGCTGCTGCTCACCGTGGGGGCCCTCACACTGTACTTCTACCAAAAGTCCGTCGACCTCTACACCTCGCCAAGCGCGAAGCGCTTCTTGGCGACGCTCTGCTGCATCGAACTACCCGCGGATTCTCGGACGGCGCGAAAACAAGTCTCGCCTGCGACGTCGAGTTAGGGGGTATAGGGGTCAAAAGGGGATGGTGGCATGAACCCTGATACACGAGACTCAAGAGTGGTGCGTAATGTTGTTAGCGGGAACCCGGTGTGGGTAGCGTGGCGCCGCCCAAAATAGGCGTCGGGACGGGCAGGGCCAGGGCACGTCCGGATGGCGGCTGGCGCCGCGCCGGACCCGGCGCGCGCGCGGCCGCCGCGCGGCGGATCGAGTCAGCGGGGACACACGGGCGGCTTGTTTTCTGTTGTATGTTCAGCGTTTTCAGACGGTTATCAGACCATGTTTGAAGTTAATACTGCTGTATTAGATCCTGGCTGCTGGGTTTCATTTCATGGTTTCATTTTAAATTTCAATTTTAAAGAGGGACAAGAGCGGGTAAATGAGACTTGGGTAAATAAGTGCAATTAGGGTAGGGATTAGACGCGGCCGCCCCTCACGCGCTCCCCCCCCAGACGCTGCGCCACCCATGACACTTGAAAACCTCGCATGCACGGCGCGATTCACTCTGCAGGCTGACGGGGCTGACATCATCAAGAATCTGTACTCGTACAGACTTGAGCCGCGAGTCTCCGTGTCCGCAACAAACATGCTGTCTCGCCTCGCATGTCGAACCGCGATGCCTTCATCCTCACGTGCAGCTGCTGCTGGTGCCAGCTGCACGCAACGCTCGAAAAGCACGCTGCCCAAGAGTGGCACGTGGATTGACAGGGAGCTAGGCTACAATACGTGCGTGCCGACCGACCGCACACGCACACAAGCGGCAACGTCCGTTTGCCAATCTATCACGCGATCCTTTTGCTCTGAGCCGCGGCCGTGTGCGGTTCGCGTGCATTCCGCAGGAAGCTCGTGCACGCCGCGATCGATCCGGATCCCATTTCAGGCGCCATCCTCACTCCCATCTACCAGTCGACCACGTACATTCAGGAGTCGATCGAGCAGTACCTCGAGAAGGGCTACTCGTACTCGCGCACGAACAACCCGACGGTGTCGACGCTCGAGCGTAAGATTGCGATGCTCGAGGGCGGCTACGGCTCAGCGTGCTTTGGGACGGGCATGGCGGCCACCATCGCCGTCGTCAGCGGCACGATGAAGGCGGGCGATCACTGCGTCATCACAAACTGCTCGTATGGCGGCACGAACCGCGTGTGCCGAACGATGTTCACGGACATGGGGATGCAGTTCGACTTTGTCGACTTCACCGACGTTGCCACCATCGCCAAATACATCAAGCCGAACACGAAGCTCATCTTCTCCGAATCGCCTGCAAATCCGACCCTCACGTTGACCGACATCCCCGCCGTCTCGGCGCTTGCGAAGAAGCACGGCATCCCTCATGTGGTCGACTCGACGTTCGCAACGCCGATCATCCAGCGGCCAATCGAGCTCGGCGCCGACCTTGTCATCCAGTCGACGACCAAGTTCTATGACGGCCACAACATGACCGTGGGGGGCGCCGTGATCTGCGCCACCAAGGAGCTCTACGAGCGCATCAAGCACATGCAGAATGTGCATGGCAACATCATGTCGCCACAGAACGCGTTCTACACGCTGCAGACGACGAAGACGCTCGCGCTGCGCGTCAAGCAGCAGAGCGCCACAGCGATGACGATTGCCAAGTTTCTCGAGAAGCACCCGGCCGTTGAGACGGTGCGCTATCCAGGCCTCGACTCGCACCCACAGAAGGAGCTCGCCGACCGTCAGCACCTGGACGGTGTGCACGGCTCGATGCTCTGGTTTGAAGTCAAGGGCGGCACTGAGAGCGGCCGTGCGATGATGAACTCCATCCAGCGCCCGTGGTCGCTCTGCGAGAACCTCGGAGCTGCCGAATCCATCTGCACAGCGCCCGCGGTCATGACGCACGCGAACATGCTCAAGGAGGACCGTCTGAAGGTGGGCATCACCGACGGGTTCGTGCGCATCTCGTGTGGCCTCGAGGACGCCGACGACCTCATCGCCTCACTCAAGCAGTCCCTCGATGCTCTACGCCGGTAGATTCGCGCGCGCATGCAACAGCCCTTGCATGCACGCAAGGTACGGTACGCCTCGCCCCGCCAGCGTGTCGCCTCCTGTGGCAGCAACGTGCCGGCCGTCCAGGCATCGAGCTCGATGCGACCTCGAGCGACATTGATGCCGGCATGCGAGCGAGCCTCAAGGCCGCGAGGCGTGTGCGACTGCGAGTGCGCAAGTCGGAGCTGCGTCGCCCGCGCGGCCGATGGCCAAACTGTAGCTTGGAGAGAGAATATGTACATGTGTTATTTTTTACGCACTCGTCTGTGGGCGCTTACATGTACAATGCGATTTTTGGGGGTGACCATTCACACCGTTATTCTCTTATTTCACGATGGCGAAACTTGGAGACGCGAAACGAGCCACCTTTGCCTTTTGGCCGGACACCTTGCTCCCAAGGCTCGCCAACTGCGCTAAAGGCCGTTGCGCGCGCGCGCTCGCGGGACCGCTGCAGCCGCCCGGATAGCCGCCGACCGCGCCCGTAGGCGGCCGTCGCATCATGTCGGGAAAGGTGGGTGCGTCACCCCAGTACGCCGCCGTCAAGGCGGCGCTCGCTGACATCGAGAAGAGGCTCGCCGATCGGAACAGGCAGCTGTATCCGGGCCGGGAGATGAAGGCGCTCGAGCAGGCCACAGAGGAGGCCAAGAAGGCACTGGGCGCCCTCGTCGAGGTGCGCAATGAGTTGAAGGTCAAAAAGGCCGACAAGGTGGAGGAGAAGCTCGCCAAGACGCTCGAGCAGGCGACGGCGGAGCTGGAGAAGATGAAAGGAGCCGTGAAGTTAGTCGCTGAGAAGTCGCGGAGGACGCTCACGGCGGTGGTGGCAACGGCGTCGGAGCTGACGGGCGACCGGGCGGTGATGCAGGCGACGCTCGATGCCGGCGTGGATGCAGGCCTGGATGAGAAGGAGCTCGCCGACGCGCGCGAGAAGCTGAGCGCGATCATCTCGTTCCAGCTCGAGCTGACGGAGGGCATTGAGTCGCTGCGCAATTTGTCGGAGGGCGGGGCATGGGACATCAACGTGCCCAAGCTCGAGGGGGCGATTACTGCCACCAAGGCGCCTGGCGGCGCGTACAACACGCTCCAGAGGCTGGAGGTAGAGGAGTGGATGAAGGTTCTCATCAAGCCGGAGCCGATGGCGGTGGCGACCGACGAGATGGAAAAGGCGCTCAAGACGGCGTTGGCACTCGGGATGGACGAGGCCGTGCTGAAGCCGCTGCGCAAGAAGAACGACGACGCGAAGACGACACAGAATGCCTACAAGGCCGAAAGAAAGAGGGCGAAGAAGCCGGAGAGCGAGCCGCCCGCGCCGCCGGCGAGGCCCGAGCCGCACGCCGACGTCGCCAAGATGAAGGCGGATCTGGAGGCGTTGCTCGAGGCGGCGGCTGTGAAGCTGGCGGAGGCGAAGGCGACGTACGCGATGAAGGTGGCCGTCGAGGGCATCGACCCTGCCGAGCTGCTCGATCTCGGAGTGCGCCCGCTCACGGAGATGCCGCCAGTGCTGCTGATGCTCAAGGAGGCGCTCGTGACGGCTCAAGCGGCCTCCGCCGACCCGGAGAAGCTCGCCAAGGCACAGAAGGCGTACGAGGACGCGATCGTGCAGCGCAAGGAGGCGCGCCAGGACCTTGCCAAGGAGCGCCTTGCCGGCGCGTGCACCACGCCGCCCTCGGATTGCGACATGGCAGCCCTGAGCGCGGCGATCACGGTGGCGGAGGAGGAGGGCATCGAGGAGCAGCTCATCTTGGATGCAAAGGCGCACGAGTTCGTGTGCCGCAAGACGCAGAGCGAGGACAAGCTGCTGCCACTCGCGCAGCCGCAGCTGCTCACTCACGACGGCTTCGGCATCATCGAGGATCTCAAGCTGGCCCTCGAGGAGGCCAACCGGTGCGGAGGGCAGGAGGACCTGCGAATCAAAGCACAGGCGAAGCTCGACTTCTGGCTCGAGGCGCGCACGAGGCGCGACAATGCGCTCAAGGCTCTCACGACGGCGATGAAGGTGCCGACACTCATGATCGACGTGGCCAAGGTGAATGAAATCCTCATCGAGTGCATCGAGGCGCGCGTCGACCCAGCGATCATCGAGGAGAGCGAGAAGCGCATCGCGAGCCTAGGCAAGTCGGCCGGGCTCTTTGCCAAGGCGGAGAAGCCGCCGGGGCTGCTCAATATCCCCGAGCTCATGGCCGAGCTCGCGGATGTGGGCGGTGAGGAGCAAATGTTCCAGCAGCAGCGGCAGGAGGAGCTCGAGGTGCGGGTGGGTGCCCTCAAGGCGAAGATCGAATTGATTAAGGAGACGATGGACCAGCAGAAGAAGCGCGATGCGTTCCTCAAGAAGCAGGTGACGAAGCGCGCGCACCATCAGAAGCCCGAGGACCGGTCGAAGACGGGCGAGCTGCTGCCGGCGTGGGTGCGCACGGATACGATCACGGAGCGGGAGATCGAGCATGAGATCCCCAGACCGCCCGCAGCTCAGCAGGAGATTGAGCTCCGTGCACTCGAGCAGGAGTTGATAGGCGCTCAGGAGGCGCTCAAAGCGCAGGTGGCGGTGATCAAGGCGATTGCACTGGATGCGACAGTGCCGCAGGACCTGGTCGCCTTTGCGCAGAAGAAGCTCGCGATCGCGACGGTCGCCGACCGCATGCAGACCCTGTGCGAACCTGCAATCTCGCCGCTCGAGATCGATTGCGCGGCGCTCGAGGCGGCGATCCGAAAGTGCGAGGAGAAGCATGCCGCCATGACCATATTTGGCATGGGGGAGTTGGACGTGAACGTTCCCGATGAGGTGCTTGCGACGGCCAAGGCGCGTCTAGCCGCCGCCACCAAGGCGCAGTCCAAGCAGTCCAAGAGCCGCGAGGCGCTCACGGCGCGCGTCAACGCGCCCACCGGCACGGCGACGTTCGACACGCTGGTCAAGCTCGTCGCCGAAGCCAAGGAGAACTGCGTGGAGGAGGCGCTCATCTTGCGCGCCGAGCTCAAGCTGAAGAAGATGGAGGACTTGGCGGCGGCGAGCCTGCGTGCAGGGCCGCTCGCTTTCATCTCGTTCCACTTCCCATGCCTGCGCCCCCTTCTCGTCCCGTGCGCGATCTCGATGATCGAGCAGGCCGAGGTGAAGCGCCTCGAGATGGCCTCGAGGCAGGAGGCGGCGCGCAAGGAGCTGATCGAGCTCGTGGGCAGCTGGCACTACGGCATCTTCGACAGCTCGCTCGAGAGCACGGACGAGGTCGCGCTGAAGACGGCGCTCAAGGTCGGCTTCGAGGTGGGCTTGCCGCAGGAGGACCTCGAGTTAGCGCGCATCAAGGTGCAGGTGATGGACAAGTACAAGCGCGACAAGACGATCGGTCTGATCCAGGACGCGAGCGCGGAAGGCAGCGCGGCCATGGCCAGCAAGGATGGACAGAAGATCTCGAAAAGGGTATGAGGTACCCCCGCCGGCGCCGGCTGCAGTGTGTGATCGGGGCGGTATGCACGGGCGGCGGTGTCTGCTGCATGGCGGTGTCTGCGGCATGGCAGTGACGGCGCAAGCCAGCGCATGCAGCGGGTCGATCTCGGGCGATCTCTCGGATGTGATGTCTCGCATGGACTCAAACGTAGTAATGTGTGCATTGTGCGCAGAGTGGCGTGCGTCACTGCATCGTCCAAGGAACACTTCACCATTTCCTTTTTTGGACGGCGGCCGGACTGTGAAATCGCCTTTTTGATGGCGTCGCCGGACGTGGCGCAGCTCATCGCGAGCGCCGCGCTCGCCCTCCGCCGCACAGACGCCGCGGATGTGCGCACGCGTGTTGCGCTTGCGCTCCGGCTAGGTGCTGCCTTTGAGCACGGCGGGCAAGAAATTCGTGCCGCGCGCTCGTTTGGGCTCGCTGTGAAATTGGGAGGTGGCACCGAGGCGTACATGGCCCTCGGCATGGTTCTGGGTCGTTTGCAGCGCGCTGAGCAAGCACGTGAGGCCTTTCTCGCTGCACGGGCCCTCAGCCCTGGCCACGCTCCGACGCACCGCGCGCTTGCACTCGCCGAGTCCTTCCTCGGTCGGCCTGAGCACGCGGCCGAGGCGTTGGGCCGAGCGGTGCGCCTGATGCCCACGTACGAGGACGCGCACTTCGAGCTCGGCCTCGTGCACCAACGGCTGGAACGGCCGCACGCCGCGCTCGCGGCGTACGACGCGCTGCTCGCGCACAATGGCCGCCATGCGGGCGCGCTCACCAACAGAGGCACCGTGCTCAAGGAGCTTTCGCGGGCGCACGAGGCGCACGCAGCCTACCTTCGGGCGCTGCTGGTGGCGCCAACCATGGGCGAGATCTACAACAATCTGGCGGTGCTCGCCACAGGCGAGCTCCGCTTACCCGAGCTCGCGCTTCGCCACATCCAAGACGGTCGACGCCTCTCGCCTTCGATTGATTGGGATACGCCCCAGGGGCTCGCCCTCTCTCAACTTCGACGGTACTCGGAGGCAGCGGCCGCGCTCGCGGCGGCGGCGCGTGCGGCGCCGTCGAGCGAGGGCGCCGCGTGCCAGCTCGCGATTGCGCGCATGCGGATCGCGGACTGGAGAGACGTCGAAGGGCTCATGCACAGAGCGAGAGCCGCCATCGAGCGTGGTGCGTGAGCTCATCGAGCTCTGATGACCTCTGATTAGCTCTGATTAGCTCTGATTACCTCAGCCATCGAGCGTGGCGCGTGAGCTCACGAGTGTGATGGCCTCCGATGGCCTCCGATGGCTACTGATGGCCTCCGATGGCTACTGATGGCCTACGATGGCCTCCATCATCAGGTGCGTGTGCTCGTGATTGGGATCCATTGTATGGGCTCGCCTCACCTCTCCCCGCACGCTCGAGCCGACTGTATGCCGAGGCACGCGCGCAGCGTGACCTTACGACGGCACGCCTCGTGAGGGTTGCCCAATACGGCGCGCACAGCGAGGGCACGAGCGCACGCCGACAGTTCGTCAGTTTAGTCAACGGCTCCGGCAGTTTAGTCAACGGCTCCGGCAGGCGTGCGGGTGTGCACGTGCCAACACGGCGCTCCTTACGGGTCGGCTTGCTGTCTGCGGATTTGCGGCTACACGTGATGGCCTTCCTCACGCTCGGGCTCTTCGAAGAGCTCTGCAGGCGGGCGGAGGCTCCCCACGCCACCGGCCGGGAGATCGGGGGGGATCGGGGCAGGTGGCGCTCGGCACGGCGCGGCGCTCTTCACGACTCTGGCGGGGCCCCATTACGCGTGAATGCCGAGCGCGGCGGCGCAGGCTCGGGTGTAGGCTCGGTTGTCGGCGCGGGCGGCAGCTCGGGTCTGGAGGTTTGGACCCTCTCCCTGAGCGCCGACGACGATTCCGGCTGGCAGCCCCGTTTTGTGCACGCCGCCGCGGCCGGTCGCCGTTTCGTCAACCTCTCCGAGATCATCGATCTCGCTGGTACCTCGGCCGCCGCGGATCGCATCGCATCTCTCGGGCTGGATGTGCTCATCGACCTCAACGGGTACACCACCGATGAGCGCGCGGAGCTCTTGGCAATGGGCCTCGCGCCGATCGTGATGCATGCTGTGGGATACCCAGGCTCGATGGGAGCCTCCTTTGTCCCCTATATGCTCCTCGACCGTTACGCCGCGCCCCCGCTCGCCACGGCGCGTGCCCGCGAAGCGCTGAGCGAACGCCTTGTGCTACAGCCGCACTGTTATCAGGTCAACGACCACGGGCGCCACCCGCTGCCGCCATCGCACGCGCAGCAGCAGCAGCCGCAGCAGCCGCAGCAACAGCAGCCGCAGCAGCCGCAGCAGCAGCCGCCGCCGCAGCAGCCGCCCTCGTCGCAACGGCCGATCCTCATCAACTTCAACCAAGCGTATAAGCTCTCGCGCGTGGCTGGAGAGCTCTGGTGCGCGGCGCTGCTGCGCTCGGGGCCCGACTCCCGCCTGTGGCTGCTGCGTCAGCCGGACGATGCCGAGCCCTTTCTGCGTGCCGAGCTCGCCGCGTGTGGCGTGCACGAGCGGCGGCGCGTCATGTTTGCGCCCATGGTGGCGGACATCCCGGGGCACCTGGCGCGGGTGGCGACGGCAAGCCTGGGCGTCGACACGCCCGAGTACAACACGCACACGACCGGCTCGGACGCCCTGTGGGGCGGCGTGCCCATGGTCTCCGCGCCCGGCGAGCCGATGGCGGCCCGCGTCGCCTCCTCCCTCCTCAAGGCGACCGCGATGTCCAGCGGCGTCGTGGGCGGACTCAAGGAGTATGTAGACGCGGTGGCGGCGCTGGTCGCCGCGTCGTGACGCGGTGCGCCGCGCCGGTGAGGTGTGCGAAAGTATCGCCTACATGTCACGTACTGTATGAACTTGAACTTACTCCGCGGTTCCCAAACTTTCTTTCCAAAATAGTTCTCCTATAGTCGCTCGCTCCGTCGATTTACTCGCTTTGCTTTTGCGCTTGCAGCAACCCAGACCGCGATGGAGAGCTTGAGTGCCTCCCTCGGGCCCAATCGAACATCACGTCCATCATCGCGTCCATCATCATCGCCTCCATCTTCATCATCTCGTCCATCCTCGTCGCCTCCATCATCGAAGGCCTTGCCTCCGCCAACCGGCTCCAATCCGGCAGCCGCAAAGGCAAAGGCAGAGCGGACAAAGATGGAGATGGAGACCGAGCGGGTGGCGGCGATGGGTATTCGAGACTGGCAAGTTCATGAGGCGGCCGATGCGGAGCTCGCCGCGCTCCGGGCCAAATTGGATGCAGAGCTCCGCGCTAGGGAGGAAGCCAAGCGCAAATGGATGGATGCGGAGCCGCTGCAGATGAATCCGCGCCAAGAAACCCGCACCAAGGAATTAGCCAGACTGAACGCCATTTTCAAGCACGATGAGGATGCTGGGAATGCAATTGAAGCCATGAAAATACTGCGGCAAAGCCCTCCGAATAGCACCACTGGAGGCAGCAAGATCCTAGCGGCAGTCGAAGGCCTTCGCAAACTAGAGAAGAAGCCAGAGGAGAAGCTGGCTGCTATGAACCTGGCTGCGACCGACCAGACGTTGGACCTATCGGACGATCACATACACCTCCTCCGATCATCCACTGCTGGTGGAGGTTCGCCTGCACTTCGCGACGTGGAGTCGCTCCGCTCTGAAGCACTTGAAGCACGCCGTCGCTCCGTTGAAGTCAGACGCAATTCCTTTGGCGAGGACTTCGGAGAGTACAAGAAGACGCCATCGTCAAACATCCTGTGCTGCAAGACAGCCGGAGCTTTTTCGGTGCTGGTGCTACTTCTCTTGGTCTTCGCTCGACGGCCGATAAAGGAAGAGGCAGAGGTTTTCAAGGCAGGGGTTCTTCAAATCGAGGCAGAGGTTCTCGGAGAAGTGCTTCTCGTGGAACATGCCATTCAATCGGAACTCGTGGAATTCGGCTTTTTTGGCCTTCCGCCCCCGGCAATGCCCCCCCTCCCGCCCTTCCCTCCAGGCTTTGTGCCGTTTCCGCCTCGGCCGCCGTTTCCACCGCCGTTGCCACCACCGCCGCCACCGCCGTCGCCGTCGCCACCACCGCCGCCGTCGCCGCCACCGCCGTCTCCGTCTCCGTCACCGCCACCGCCGCCGCCATCGCCATTGCCGCCACCGCCACCGCCACCGCCACCGCCATCGCCATTGCCGCCACCGCCACCGCCACCGCCACCGCCGCCACCGCCACCGCCGCCATCGCCATCGCCGCCACCGCCGTCGCCGCCGTCGCCACCGCCACCGGCAATGCCACCATTGTCACCACCATCGCCGCCGCCGCCGCCGCCGCCACCGCGGTCGCCGCCGCCACCGCCGCCCTCGCCGCCACCGCATCCGCCGCAGTCGCCGCCACCGCCACCGCCGCCGTCGCCATCGCCGCCCTCGCCGCCAGCGCCACCACCGCCGAAAGCCATCCCCGTCCATACTGGGGTTCTCTCATTCGTCGGCACCGCCGTCGCTTCCACCGCCGCCGCCACCGCCTTCGCTCTCGTCTTCTTCGTAGTGCAATTGTACCGGCTGACATGCGGCGGCGGTGTAGGCATGGGGGGCGCCCTCAAAAGAGGGGCTCCGGGCCGGCAGTGTATGTGAGACAAATGCCAGTTGCCCCTTTTATGAAGAATCGGTGTCTTACCCGGTACCTCACAAGCAAGACATTTGTTTTCTCATCACGGTTCGCTGTTCACATCGATATCGTCATCAAGATTGTCGAGTTCTTCAATGATGGCGCTTCTGGCTTGGCTATTGGGAGGGCAGTGCTGCTAGCCACGGCACGCTTTCCTCTCCTCCCGTGATTGCATGTCGATCGACCTCGTCGTAACGCGCTACCGCGAGCCGCTCGGCTGGCTCGAGCCCTACTTGGCGCGCCCGGGTTGGCGGCTGTTTGTGTACAACACGGGCAAGAAGCCGCCGCCGGCGCGGATATGCGCACTCGCCACATTGTGCCGGCAGGTGCCAAATGCCGGCTTCGAGTGGCATGGCTACTTGCGTCACATCGTCGACCGATACGACCAGCTCGCGGACACGACCATCTTCGTGCAGGGCGATCCGTACACCGTGTCTCCCGACATGGACTGCCTGCTCAATCAGACGAGCTCATACGCGCCTGTGCAGGTGCTCTCCTGGGTGCAGCAGGCGAAGCGCAAGATGGAGCTTTTCTCGCGCTGCCATGCGTCGTACCTCGGCGGTTGTCGCGTGTGGGTCGAGCCCGTCACGGCAGCCCTGCGCCCGATGCTACACGGCGACCGTTGGCTGCACCGCGCCTGTCGCATGGCGAAACGGTTCAAGGGCGCTCTCTTTCAGTTTCTGTACTCGCAGCTGGCGGGAGAGCCGGTGGAGAGCACGACGGGCCCTGCCGCCGTGCACCGCGCGCTCATCACGAGTACGCGCGTGCCAGCGCGCCTCTACCGGGCGTACGGAGCCCAGTTTGGGGCCAGTCGTGGAGAGCTCCGAGGGCGCAGCGCTGCCTTTTACGCGAGGCTGCTGCTTTGGCTGACGACGCCGCACGACGACATGGGGCGCGCGGGCTTCTTGCCGATTTGGCGCGCGTACACGACCAAGGAGAAGGCGATCCTCATCGAGCTCATGTGGATGAGCCTCTTCCGAGCTGAGCGTTTCATCCCGACCGACGTGTGCCGAGAGTGTCTGGGGATCGCCGCTAGCCTCCCCCGACCTCCCGATGCGAAGGCCGGCGCCTCGTGCGATCGGGACTACTTTAGTGCGGCACCGCGCCTTGAGCCATGCAACGTCACCGGCGATGGCTGGGGCGGCCCTCCCTCGAAACGCCTCAAGGCGAAATGTCCCATCACCAAGAATGACGATGAGGCCTGATCGCGGGCCGGCGACGTGTCAAGACGGTTGCGAAGACGGTAGGCTCCTTGGGCTCCGCTGGATTTTCAGATTATTGACGCTAACCCCACTTTCTCTCCGACAGCGTGATGCTGCGAGCGTATTCCGTATACAGCTGCCGGCTCCACCCCCGACGCCGGCGCGCAACCGCCCGGGCCCGCCCGGCGGGCACGGGCGGCAGGGCGACCGCTGGGCGACCGCCGACGACGCGACGCCGACGGCTTGGTACTCGCTAGGAAGCCCTGCGGGGGTTATAACATCTAATGCAAGATGGTGTGATCTAAAATTGCGCCGGGCGTAGCAGCGGGCAGGGGCGCCACCAGACCACACTCCATAGTAGACGCTGGACGTCTCGATGGAGTTCGTCTCGCCTGTACCGTGTGGCGCACGTCATGTACGGACCGCGGTGCGAAGGCGATACGGACGCGCCTGGTCCTCACCTCAGTTCGGGCTTACTTGGGGCCCGCGGTACGGTCGATTGACCACGCGCAGGCTCGGCGGCCATCCAATCTCTCGTAGCTGGACACTGTCCAACGGCTGAGCGTCCAGGACGGCGCCCGGGGCCTCCACCTCGTAGTAGTGGCAAGATCGTCCGGATCGGTCGTCGTACGGCGGCGTGAGGACGTCGAAGATGGCGGTGTGCTCGACGGCGACGAACTCGTGTATGTTGCCGCGCACGGGATCGAGGCGCAGCGTCGGACATGGCGCGACGACTGTGTGCCGCACTGGCGCTGCGCACTGAAGCTGCTGGGAAGCTCCTCTGCCACCAAAGAGCGTAAACGGTCCGCCGAACTTGGGCGGTGGTGGCGAGGGCGATGCAGAGGGGAGCGGCCGGTCGAAGGAGGTGACCTCGAGCTTGCCGAAGAGCACCTTGGAGAGCACGGACATGCCCGGATGGTCGTGCAGCGGGATTGCGCTACCGGCAGGCAAGACAAAGATGCCGACCGAGATGTCCTGGTCTGCGTAGACGTGGTGGTAGCCGACGGGTCCGCCAGGCGTCAGCCCGGCGGTGGTGACGCCCAAGTCCTCGGCGGTGAGCTCGTCCATGGCGACAGCCGTGCCGTCGAGGTCACCTCTCGCTGCCAGGTCTAGCACGCGCTGGAGCAGAAGCGGTGCGGTACTGGCACCCGCCGCCGCAGACGCTCGGAGCCAGCGCGCCGCCGCGGGTCGCACTGCTGGCCGCAGCAGGCGGCCTGAGAGGTTGTGCGGCGTATGCGCTGCTGCGAGTAAAGTCGCGGAGATTAGCATCGCGAGGCTGCCAGCGGCGGCTTCGTCGGCCGAACATGACAAGGAAGGATAATCTTGTAAACCCCCTCAAACATGTTTCATGTAGACCTGTAAATTGTACCTGTTTTGACATGCGTTCCGTTTCCTACGGAATAAGTTTGGCTTCCAGTTGCGGATCTATACGCCGCGAGACGTATCACCCCCGCGAAGTCAGCAAGAGCGGCGTGGGCGGCGGCGTAGGCGGCGTAGGCGGTACTGCGCTACTGTACATGTAACTGGATGCCAGGGTGGAGAGGAGACACCCCTGACACGCAACGCGCATGAACACGCCATGACATTCTGGGGGCGGCCACTCCTGTCCGTTCGTTTCGAGTGATGGGGATGCGGCGCGTGAGTGTCAGAGTCAATCAGTTACACTGGGGGAGGTTCGAGGAGTGATTCACTTGGGCAGGCACTGTGGAATCTCATTTCCCCACAGCATGCAAGCCAGCCCGTCCAAGTGCTCACTTATAGATTCCCCAGGATCCGTTGAGGCTTTCGCAATGTCGAACACGCTCTCAATCGATTGACGCTCGGCTCGCTCGGACGCGACCAACCTTCGGTCTTCCTTCACTGAGTGTTGGATATTCGCAACGAGATGGCCTCTACGTTCCTCGCCCACGGCACTATCGCCCAGCTCTCCAAGTCCAACGCCCACGCCAAGACGACCGTCGACCAATGGGCCGTCTGCATTCTTGACAAGGACGGGGCGCAGCCCACCCTCGAGGGCACCTTCGCCGTCTTCAACGAGAAGCTGGAAGCCGAAGCCTTCCTCGCCGCGCACGACGCGTGGGCCGACAACCCCACCGTCCCGCCGTCCGCTGCCCCATCCGCCCACACTTTCAATGGCTTCGTCGTCACTTTGGCTCGCAAGAAAGCGGATCTTCACCATCTTTCCGCCAACTGGACAGACTGGTGCACCCCGGGCGCGGCGCCAGCGCCCGCGCTCGACCCCTTCCTCGGCCGCCTCGTCAAGATCCTCGTCAAAGACCCGGCCGGCGCCTTCGTTCACGTCGTCGCCACAGTCGCATCCAAGGACATCGCCTCCGACGTCTACACGCTGTCGTACAACCTGAACGGAGTGAACTCCGACTGCGAGTACACCGCAGCGCAACTCAAGGATTGGTGCAAGCGTTTTCCCGACGCGCTGCAGAGCGGCAAGGCCCCTGCCGCATCGCCGCCCGCACCAGGCGCATCCGGAGCCGGCTACTCGATCGTGTTGAACCCCACCTTCGACCCCCTTCTTGGCCTCATCAAGAAGCTCACCGTCTCGACTAAGTTCGGTGACCCTCACACGATCGACGCCAGAGAGGCTCTGACGACGCTCATCGGCCGGCACGGGGACAGCTCCACCTTCGCGAAGCTCACCCTCACCGTCCAGGGCGCCGCCGCCGACGATGCTCCCGGCGGCCCCATCCACTCCATCGTCCACGGCATCCACGCTCTGAATGCAGAGCTCTCCTCGTTCGTGCCACTCCACCCCAACCGATTTCTCTGGCCTTCCGACTCGGCCAAGAAACTTGGAGAGGCGCTCGCATCTGCGTTCAACCGTGGCAACCCCTCTTCGCCCCAGCACCCCCTCGCGGAGGCACTTAAGACCAAGGCGATCGATTCTGGCGAATGGGACAAGCTCCTCGCCGATCACTGGATGATCACCGTCGATCCCGCTCGTCACGTCTTTGCCCAGTCCAAACGGCAAGACTCCTACATCATGACCGGCATGCTCGAGCACTTCCTCCGGCGCACCACCTCCGCCGCCGCTCTCGCCGCCCTTGATGCCAATCAGGACAGTGGCTCGCTCCTCCTCCTCGTCAGCGAGCTGGCAGCACCCAAGCCCCAACCAATTCCGGCCCTTCAGAACCCTGTCAACATTCAGAACCCGTTTCAGATTCAACCCGCTCAGAACCAAGCTCAGCTCTCGGCCTTCCAACTTCAGTTGCTCCAAGGGCATCAGGCTGGAGTCCAAGTAGTCCTCAACGACAAGAAAGCAGCTGACACGTCGAGGGACGTGCTCCAGCTGCGCTCGGATGCACAAGCGTTGGCTCACGACCCCCTCGCCTCGGCCGAGCTCGAGACCCTCATCAAGATCAGGGCGGGCGGCGACGGCAAGCTGCTCGAGGACGCCGTCAAGGCGGTCACGAGCCCGAAGCTCAAGCGCCTTCTGGCCTCTGAGGGCGACGACCTCACGAAACACTTGCAAGGTGCGCTCCCCCAACTCGCCATGCACATCGATTCAATCCGCTGCAAGCTCGAAGAGCGAATGCAGGCCGCGATCACGGGCGGGGCGACGGCCTCGCTCACATCGCGGCAAAAGCTGGCCATCAGGGCCGCTCGCTGCGGGCACCTTCGGCGCCTGCACCTTTTCCATCTCATCGACGAAGACGACTGCGGCACCAAGGAGGCGCCGCTTGCACAACTCGGCAAGTGGAACAAGGACAAGCAGAAGGCAAGCCTGGCTCTGGCCTTTCGCCAGCTAGAAATGATCCTCCAGTTTAGCAACCCCAACCTCCATGGTCGGCGAAATTATGTCCTTCTTCAGCCGTCTGCAAACCCGCCTCGCGGCCCTCGTGGACTCCGGAGGCCGCTGCCGTCTTCGCCTGGGCTATCTTGACCTCGAGGGGGCTGATCGC
>ENA-UOXG01000419-UOXG01000419.1-mixed-culture-metagenome-genome-assembly--contig:-NODE-419-length-28757-cov-51.298028_pt1 | contig 28757 bp, 13 predicted proteins | sample MGYA00238159_ERZ761634 | MGnify/ENA primary metagenome ERZ761634 (study PRJEB28908, sample SAMN08776845) | mixed culture metagenome | isolation source: Freshwater growth medium | place: USA... | reverse complement strand
ACTCTTGTGAGGAGATGGGGGGCTCAGAGGGTTGCATCATAATGTCCAGGAGCGCGGAGCGCAGTGCGTTTCGCGCGCGGATACACAACTTTTTTGTTGAGGATCAGCGCGCATCCAAGCGCGCCCGCAAGTAGGGATCGAGATACGTATCCTCGAATGTATCCCTATGTATCCGACATGTATCGTGAATGTATCTTGTGTGTCATGTATCTGAGGGGTAAGATACATTGTATCCTAAATGTATCTCGAATGTATCCTAAATGTATCTTAAAGAAGGATACATATCCCTACATGTAGGTAAGATACATTTCATATGATAGCCAAAGTGACAGATACAAATGTATCTGGTTGTATCTCGATGTATCTCGATGTATCTTGATGTATATGAACGGGACACATCAAGATACATGCAAGATACATTCATGATACATGCACGATACATAGGATACGTATCCTGATAACAAACACACCCAAATTCGATTATGATTTATATGATATAATTATATGATATAAATATTTAGAATACCATTTTTTGAATACCATTTAATATAATAGTAAATATATCATAAAATGAATAAGGCTCTGGGGACACCGAAACCCGTGGTCCTTATATCACACAACAAATGCACCGTCACCCCGGGAAGGAGACCAGGAAGAGACACGCCACAGGGTGCTAGCCTGCGTGCCCCGTGCCCTCAGAGTACAGCTAGGGATCGAAGAGAATAGATAGAGAGGGGGGGATTGGGGAGAGAAAGCGCTAAGCGGGGGACATAGACGCCTCGACCGAGGAGCTCGTGGTCAGAGAAGCCCGCGCGCAATCAGCCCTGACTCACGCTCCCCGAAGGGCAGTGCCGGACTCTCATGCCTCGCGGGCCAAGCCCGGTCGTGCCGCAAGATGCCGCTGCGTGTGAGAATTCTAGATATGACTTGACTTGTATAGACTTGCTCCCAAATCTAAAATGTCGAAAATGAACCAAAATCAAGTGGCTGACGAGCAAACATCTCGTCTTCCCACAGCCCGCGGAAGCAGAAGTGCGTCCACAGCCATGGTATCCATACTATTGTAAAAGTGTCCTGTGGGGTGCTTCCGCTTCCGGGGGGTAATCCGTGTGTGGTTACAAAATGTGTGGAAGGGGGTCCACTTAGGCCACGTGTTTAGGCGCCGAATCACGTGGCCTGCTCGCATGGGCAGCAGCTACTGCGAGCCCTCAAGCGCCAATGACAAACTTCCACAGAGTCAGAAGCTCACTGTTGACACGCTCAAACGGTCCACGCCGGCGAATGCGCTCACGCACCTTGGCTGCGCCACGTTCAAGATTTCGAGATCGTGGCAAGCACCGAACGCTGTGCATGTCTCGCTGAGGGCTAAGGCAATTGCATTCTTGTCATTGATGACTGGAAGCGCGTTTGAAATTCGCGGGAGCGATGAAGATGCGAGGGCAGATGCTGAATCCACGAGCACAAGTGTTGGATTGATAGCTGCCTTGGTGCTGACGCTTGTCGTGCCTCTTGCATTCGATTCGATCTACGGCGTCCAAACAAATGCTTACATGGTCACAGATCCGGCGTGGGTCGGGATCATATATTTCTTTTTTCTTACTATGGCAGCGATTCTCTTCGCGATTTCTGTTGGGTTCGCGATTCTCACAATCCTAGTCACGCGCCAGCTTTCCACGCCGTCCGAGGGTCGCTATCTCTTCACTATTGCACGGGCCGAGTTCATTAGGCCCGTACAATACTTATTCTTTGGTTTACTTACTCTGTTGATTGCATTGACTTTGTTTTTGATAATTGCTTTCTTCAATCTGAGTGCGGTAGACGAGTGCGAGCCATCACTACCGAGTACCTCTGCCCTACTTTCGCTGAATGTGTCTAGCGATACCGCGCATTCGCAAGGGAAGTGCAGATGGTATCCTGAGCTATTCATCGCGATTTGCTGTGGCATTGGTGGCATTGGAATGATGGCGCTTAACAGTGCAACGAAAGTATGCTGAAAACCTTGACTGTCATGCCTTTCTTGGTATGATCCTTACGCGCATGTTGTGTTCACAGTTGATCGCTAAGCTCCACATTTCACGAAAACGGGCAAGGCCGAACTTGTCAGGGGGAATCAACGATAAAGATTCCGTAAACAATGCAGATAAAAGTGCTTCACAGGGCAAGGACTCCGAATGGATATATGGATACGACCCAAATGCCCACAAAATCAGGGAGCACCTCGACAAATACATGGAGAGCGCAGGCAACGATTGCGACCCGAAAGATTTCCAAGAATACATGCTCGAGAAGTCAAATGCAACTAGTCTATCGTACATTGCAAAGAAGCTCGCGGAGATCCTCTTTGATGAGGAGGCTAAAAAGAAGGTCGATGAGCTCATAGCTACGCTTGATGAGAAGGTCGATAAGCTCAGCCAGGCGTCTCTCGACGTGGACAAACTCAAGGACCTCAAAACTCCACCCCCGCCCCCTATGAGTCGGGTGGGGGGGAATCGGGGGGGGAGGACAAAGGCTCCTCGGTCTTCAGCTTTTGGTTTCGCTGGGTGGCGCAAGAACAGGGAACGGGTGGCCCCTGCGGCCCCTTTGAGCTCTGACGCTCGAGCTACGCTTTCAGCTGAAGGTGGGGAATAATTGAGTTCTTGATTCGCGCTCGGTGTGCTGTGCAGCGTCGCCGTGAATTGGTAAGATTGGAAGGAAAGTGCAACCGCACTGGTGTGAACACGGGGGCACTTCGATGCCGCGGGCGGCTTTAGCGGTCCATACCGCGCTATGTCAACACTATCCCCTTATTGCGTTGGGAAGCGAGAACTCGTTGATATTCATATTGTGTCTGCCGAGTGCCGTGCTGTTGACACACGTGAGAGCACCGTCCCTGTGGCGGCTCCGGCTGCGCGAGCCCGGTCGCCCGCGTGATCGAGCGCAATAAGCGCTTCGAGGCACGTGTACGAGGGTGTAGCCCCCTCGCCGCGTAGAAGGAGCCGATTCCGTCGTGACGACTAAGCACAAAACGTATCCAAAGTTACCGCTTTACGGACTACGCTCGCGTCGTGGAGTTCGGATAGAAGCATCGACGCGGCTACCCGGGCCTCGATCGCGTGTGACGTCAGACGCGTGTCCATGGACGTGTCCCGCCGTGTGGCGTCGGGTCCCTGCGGCGTCCCTGGCCAGCGAGGGCCGTACGGACGGCGGGGGGCGCAGCGGCTGCGGGCTGGGCGCCTGCGGCCTGGCCGCGCTGGCGCTCCACTGTCCCACATGCGCGTCGGTAGATACGAGTCTTCAGTCTACTGTACCGAGCTGCACCGCGAGCTGTCCGCTCAGACACAACTGGCGTAGTCCGCCACCGCGCGCGCGCGTTCCGACTTCCGTCGACGTCTGCGCGACCACCCGTGTCGCGAGCTCCACCCCTGACCAGCGCAGCAGCAGGCAGCAGGAATCACAAATAGGCGCGTCGCCATCCACTCGAATACGTATAACGTGTACAGAAATGTCCCAGAGCCTAATGGTGGATGCTCTTGACATTGGAGAAGCCCTGCGTCTTCGGGAAGCGGCTGCGCACCTTGGGATTCGGCTTCGCACGCCTCCTGTCACGCTTGTCGCGCTTGTCCCGCCCCTCGTCCTCCGGCGGGCCCAGCGCGTCCGCCGCTACCAGGGCGCTAAAGCGCCAGGCTAGTACGGCACCGGTCGCGGTGCCGACATAGACTTGTTCGCCGACGCGGTGGAAGCAGCTGACCTCGCCGGGTACGGGCTGTTCCCACAGCACGCAGCGAGGCGCGATGGCGGGCGACTCGGCGGCGACGCTCTCCTCTGCCTCCTCCGCCACCGCCTCCTCCTCCGCCTCGGAATCGTCGTCGTCGTCCGCGCCCGCGCCGGCGATCGTGTGCGCTGCGCAGGCGGCGCTGGCGCCGCCCACCGCTCGAACATCAAAGAGAGCACAGGAGTGGCCGCCGCGTGCAAAGAGGGGCGCGGCCGGGTCGCGATCGATGGCCGCGAGCAATCTCGCGCCGTCCAGATGCAGCTGCCGAGCACACGCGCTGCCCTCGGGCAGACGAATGGTCGCAATCAGACAGCGGCGCGAGGCGGTGGGAAGGACGTCCCAACTTACCCATTGGCCGCCGACGCCACCGACGCCGCCGCCCGCGCCTGGGGGAGCGGGCAGCCGGCGCGCATCCCAAAGATGGATACACGCGCTGTGGTGGCAGCACGTGGCGATCAGATAAGGGGCCGCTGGGCCACCGCCGCTCAGACCTCCGAAGCCGCCGCCGCGGCCGTCGGCGCCGCCGCCCTTGGCTTCGGTGGAGCAGGCAATGTGCAGAGGCACGGCCGGGGCGGTGCCATGGGCCGAGGGCAGCGGCAGCCGACTCACCACTTGCTCCGTCACCAGATCGAATCCACAGAGCTCGCCCCGCCGGCCGCAGTAGAGGGTCGGTGCGGTGGTGGCCGAGCCGCCACCGAGGATCGCGAGCGGCACGGGCGATGGAGGGCCCTGGAGCGCGCCAAGGATCTCGCGGATGCATGCCCAGGCGCCGTCCCATAAGCGGACGACGCCGTCGGTGGAGGAGGAGGCGACGCGAGCCCTGATCGGCTGCGCGGTGTGCGGCAGCAGCAGCGCATCGGCGATGGGGGCGCTGTGGCCGCGCAGGGAGGCGCGTGGCGTCGCGTGCCGACCCGACCCGAGCTCTTCAAGATCAAAGACATGCAGGGCGCCGTCGCCACCGCCGCAGAGCAGATGCACGCCGTCGATGGCCATGCACGACACGCCACCCGCATGCAACTCCTCCCGACCTTGCGTCGTCTTGAGCGTGCAGATGCGTCTCCGACGCTCCACGCTCCACAGACGCACCGACCCCCCGTCGGCGGTCGCGAGCAGGCCGCCATCGAGATAGAGGGCTCTCGTCCCGTGACTGGCGACCCGTTCCTGGCCGGTCACGTCGGATGTGAAGACGGTCCACCGGTAAGAATGGCCAGCTAGGTGGCCAGGCGGAGTGGCCCCAGGGGGCGAAGCGGCTACGGGCAGCGCGAAGGCGGTGGCCGGACTCGTGCCGAGGATGGCGGCATGCGCACCGCCCCGAGCAGGTGGGCTGCATGCCGGTAGCGTCGTCGGCGATGCGTGTAGGCTCCGCCCGCCGCTGCCGCCGCCGCCACTGCCGCCGCCGCGCCCGCTGCCGAGGGTGGCGGCGGCCACGTCAGCCTCGGCGGCGGCGTCGGCGGCGCGCAGCTCGCCAGGCGCACGTCTCCAGGGCTGCATGGTCGCCTCCGAGCGGCGCACCCGTCGCATCGTGAGCACCCAGTCGTCATCGGGCGCCTCGACACCAAACAGGCGGCGGTGGTGCGCCTCCCAGAGTGACGGCTCGTACGAGAGCTCGCGCAGCTCGGTGCACACCGAGGACATCACACAGAGCTCGCGCACGGAGCCGATATGGTCGAGGACCAATGCCCAGATCTCCGATGGTAACGCCGTGTTGGGCACCTCGCTCACGAGGCCGGGTGAGCCCTCAGCCCCCTCCTCCTCCGCCTCGTCCTCGGCCTCACTCTGCGCGATCGAGCCGCCACCCATGCCGCCGCCGCCACCCGTGCCGCCGCCGCCACCGCCTGCGCCGCCACCGCCTGCGCCGCCCTCGGCGCCGCCGAGCAGCCCCGCCGCCCTCGCCGCCTCGTAGTCGAGACGACCCGAGACCCAGGACGAGGCCCATAGGGTCACGCCGACCGACGAGCCGACGGCCGCGCCGGTGGCCGCGGGCGTGCGCAGTAATCGGATCTCCCGCACGAGATGAAAGGCGGGTTCATGGTCCCTATGGTCGAGGTACGAGCCCGACGCACGTACGAACTGCGTGAGGCGCGTCTCGCATGGGACGTACTGGACGCGCGTCGACCATGCAGCCGCCCCTGACTTGCGGCTTTGAGCCTCCTCCTCCTTGGCCCAGAGCACGAGCACACGCTCGTGGCAGCCGCCGAAGCGAGGGTCCCACAGGAGGCGAGAGATGGCCCTCTCCGCGCGCGCGCCCGGCGAGTCGATGGCGCGCTTCTTGTCCTTGTCCCGGCTGCCTTGTCGTTGGGGCTTCATTTCAAGAGGGCTCTCGTCGGTCGGCGAGCGCGAAAGGGAGCCCGCTAGAAGGGATGCATGCATGCATGGGCCGACGGAGGCCGAGGGGCGCGGCGGCGGCACGAGGTTCGCAAAGGAGCTCAGGCCGCAGGACGCTCCCATCGCCGCCTCGGCCGAACGAGCGAGCGGAGGCGAGTGGGGGGAGGAGGGCGCTGCAAAGCCACGCACTGGCAGCGGCGGCAGGGCGGCGGAAGAGGCAGAGGAGGCGGCGGAGGCGGGGGCGTTGAAGCCACGGACGGACGTTGGAGCACTCGCACCCCCACTCGCACCCCCACTCGCACCCCCACTCGCACCCCCACTCGCAGGGCTGCCGCTGCTCGGTGCCTCGAAGCCAACGACCGAGGCGACGGCATTGAGGCCGAGCGCTGTGGGGTTGTACGAGGAAGGCATGCCACTCGACGAGCCACCCTGGCGCTTGCCTCGACGCCTGTGCGACTGCTCGCGTCCAAGTGAGCCGGTCGCTCCGGCCGAGCCGGAGGCGCCATACGAGCCGGAGGTCGGGGAAGGCGATATGGCTTGGTCAGAGGCGGAGCCGTCGTCGGCGGGCGCGGTGGGCTGGCGCGGCACGCGGATTGGCGCCGAGCGGGCCGCCTTCTTCGCCTTGCGCCCGTGAGGCATCATCTCGGGAACTCCGCCGCCACTGCCGTGGGCCAATGCCTCGTCGTCCGCGGCGGTGAGAGCGAGCATGTCGTAGACGTCGCCTCCGCCGCCGGACAAAGCCGCGGCCTCGTCGTCGAAGGCGCCGCGCGCCTTGCCGCGCGCCTTGCGCCCCTTTTGGCGACCGGAGGCCGAGGGCGCTGGTCGGCTGATGTGCGCGAAGATGTCGTCGTCCGAGGATGAGGCGCCCGCGTCGGCGAGGACGGAGAAGCCGGCGCGCGCGCGCGCGCGCTGCGTCAGCTCGTCATCATCTTCGTCGCGATCGTCGTCATCGTCTTCAGACGCTGCCAGAACCACCGGCGTCCTCGCTGGACCTTGAGCCAGTGCGCCCGGCTCCGCCTCAAAGTGCAGCGAGGCAGCCAGCGAGATATCGCCGCCCGCCGCCTCGAGTAGGACGGTCGCCGCGTCCAGCGAGAGACCTGTCAGGCCCGTGAGCATCAAGGCGTCGTCGGCAGCGTTCATGCCGCTAGAACGCCGTCGGCTGGTGTGCAAAAGACTGAAGCGCTCCGTTTCCCGCGGGGGCAGGAAAGTTGGCAGGAAACCGAACTTTTCGTTGTGGTCAGACCAGGCTAGGTAAGCCTCGTCTAATCAAATTGGGGATGGTCCCCTACTCATGCGGCGATGCTGTTCGAAGCGAGCGCGCCGTGTTGAGAAAGTTTGTCTCTGAAGAGGCTGTTGCAATGTGAGGAGGCGACAGTGCTGCCGACGCCTCGCCCGGCCGCGCGCGCGCGCGCGACAGCCCCCGCGACCTTCAGTTCACGGATCTCGCTCCCTGCTCCGTCCCACGCGTAGATGGACTCCGACTACCTCAAGTCGTCCGTCGGCGGCGTGCTCGCCAAGGGCATCGCCGAGACGTGCCACGTCAAGCCCGAGGACCCGGTTGAGTACCTTGCGCAGTTCCTGCTCAAGTCTGTGGCGGACGAGAAGGCGAGCAAGGTGATCAAGGCGGACAAGGCGGCGGCCGCGGCCGCGGCCGCTGCGGCGGCTGCCGCCGAGGCCGAGGCGGCTGCCAAGGCCGCAGAGCGGGCGGACACGGTCAGCTTGCTGCACACCAAGGAGGACAAGCGGCTGACAAACCTCCTGCGCGACGCCAAGAAGAAGGAGGACGTCTTCTCGGCGGTGCTCTCGTACGCGCGCGCGCGCATGGGCTGCAACAGCAGCGTCATGCTCTCCGACCTGCCCGAGAAGCTCATCCCCGAGCCACTCCCGCCGCCCGAGCCGCTGCCCGAGGGCGCTGAGCCTCCGCCGCCGCCGGAGGAGCCGCCAGAGCCGCCGCCTAAGTTTAAGCCGCAGCTCCTCAAATACGTCTTCGCCACCTCCACCGACGAGCAGCTGCTCGTCGGCAAGACGATGAAGCGACCGCCGGAGCCCGAGGAGGGCTCGGACGTGGTGGTGCCGACGGGCGTGGGCGAAGGCGTGACGTTCAAGGCGATCGATGACTACTACCTTGGGAAGAAAGTGTTCCACGAACCCAAGGCCATCGAAAACCGCTCGATCAAATTCTGGCACCTGCCGCGTATCGGCGCGTACGCGTGCGCTCCCTTTGAGGACTTTGAGGGGAATGTGCAGGGCGTGCTCGGCTTTGACACCCTCGGTCTCGAGCGCCCATTCAGTGCGGAGGAGCTCGTGCTCATCGAGGGGCTCGCGGCGAAGACGTCTGAGACGCTCAAGCGCATCCTGGCGGACCTCTCGATGGCCTTCCACGCGCAGACCAAGGATCTCGTTGCCAAGGGCGTCGTGCCTGAGCCCTTCAAGCCACCCGAGGGCGGCTACGGCGAGGGGGTGGACCCCCTCGAGGGAGCCAAGGCGGCTATCGAGCCTCCGAGGGCAATCCTCGCGGCGCTGCCCGCTGAGTACCTCGACTACATCCTCTCACGCTACCGGCTCGCGCGCGGCCTCAAGCTCGTGTTCAAGGGCGTGTACGCGCTCGTGTGCCCCGAGTATGCGGCCGAGATAGTAGGCGAGGACGTGAGATGGGCGGACATGAAGCTGTCGATCGACGCGGGAGCATTGCCCTGGGGCACGGAGCTCTTGTCCAAGATCGCCGCCTTCGACCCGCTCAACGCGCCCGAGGCGGGCTGGGAGTATGCCCAGAAGATGGCGGATGGGTTGACTACCCCTCCCGAGGACGGAGAGGCTCTGCTACCTACGCTCGCTCCGAGCGCCCTCGTGGGCAAGGTGATGGGCGACTGGCTGCTGGCCATCATGCAGCTTCGGAAGGTGAAGGCCGAGGCCGAGGCCGCTGCTGCCGCCGCCGCCGCCGCCGCCGCCGAGGCTGCCGCCGCCGCCGCCGCCGCCGCTGCCGAGGCCCCCCCTGAGTAGGGACTCGGAGGCGACTGATCGCTCTGGTGAGCTGAGCTGAGCACCGCGCTGCTGGGCGCGTGGGCGTGGCGGCGCGGGACGGAGCGCGGGACGCAGCGCATGGCAGCGGCGAGAGGACGTGCTGTGTGTGTGCGTTGCGTCGACGCGACGAGCAGTCGCGTCACAGTGAGTGTCCATGTGCCCCAGCCTCCGCGGGAATGGAACAGGTCGTGCGGGGGAAACATGTGGGTAGAGACGGAGCCACATGTGCGCAGAGTTTGTGCCGTGCCGCATGGCTCCTTCGTGGTGTGGGCAGTTTACATGAGTGAACTCACGGCTCCCTTAATAAGTACAAAAGCCGAGTGTTCGACCGAGAGTCAGAGAGTCAGAGTGACTCTCCGAATAGCCTCAGATTGCGAGTCCCCGTGAGCGGTATTCATATGCGGCGCGCGCGGAGGCCGGAGCGGGCTTAAGGCGCGGCGCGCCGCGGTCACAATCCGGACAATATGGGGCGCTCAACGGGGTACCGTCTGCCGGCTTGGGCTTCGATCCTTCACTTCGTCACGGGGAAGGTTCAGGGGAAGGAGCCCACGAGACGGCGGGCGTCATGCTGCTGCGGCCGATGGCGGGGGTGGAGGGGACGGCGGGGGTGGCAGGGTCCGAGGAGCCGCGGTCGCGCCCATCTCGACGTCCGGACGTTTCGTGCCGAGTTCGCCCTTGGCGCTCGCGCACGGTACCAAACGAGGCCGAGCGGCCGTCGGAACGCAGGGGAGGTTGGCGGTTGGGCGTGTTGGCGAAACCGACCCTGTACTCATTTGGTGTAGCGGCGCTCACCCTCGCGGCGATGGCGGAGGCATGGCCCTGCCGCGGCACGCCAGTGCACTGCTTCGTGCTCGCGAGAGGGTTGACCCACGCGATCTCTCCATGAGATTGGTCGTGGCTGCCGTACGAGGTACCTACTCCGGCGGCGCTCGTGGCTGCCGTCGCTGCCACCTCCCGTGCCAACTCGCGCAACGGTCGTCCACGGCCCTGCACGCCGCCTCCATCGCTTCGGCTACCCGTCCCGCCGCCCAGTACAGCGCTTCGGCTGCCCGTCCCGCCCGCAGCTACGCCGCCTCCGCCGCCGCCATCCGAAGCTCCCATCTGTGTTCGGGGCACTGGGACGCCTTCTCGAACAAGCCTCTCACTGCACGTCGAGAGGAGGGCAACGAGCTTCGCAGCGCGCACGCCAACATCGGGGGAGGGGGAGGCGGAGAGGTCGCGTAGTGTGCGCGGAAGTGCGTCCGGTTTGAGGAGGGAGGGAGGGAGCAGGTTGGTAGATCCGATGCGGCGGAGAAGGAAGGCTTGCTCCAACCACGGCAACATCGTCGACGCCGCATCGCCTTCCAAGTCGCCGCCGCCGTCGCCGCCATCGCCATGGCCAACGCCAGCGCTGGCATCGACGAGCGCTGGGCGCTGGTGCTGCTGCAGTGCGATCGCCCGAAGCTGCTGCACGACGAAGACGATCACCTCGGCAGCGAGGGGCGGCGGCAAATCGAGAAGAGACATCGGGTCTGTGCGCGAGAGCATTCCAGATGCGACGTCACTGACGAGGCGCGGCACCGCACCGGGCGCTGACGCGTCGATACGCGAGATGCGCTCGGCGTCGAGGAAGCACCAAGCGCGTGCGAAGGCGGCGCGCGGGTCGCCACGGCTGTAAATCGAGAGGCAAACGGAGAGCTCCTCAGCGGCATCGGCGGCGGTCATGGGATACAAGGGCGTTGGCGGCAGCGGCGGCGGATGGGATGGAGCGGCGGCAGCAGCGGTGGCTGAGGGGGCGAGGTCCGGCGAAGGGACGAAGGGCGAGGCGAAGGGCACAACGGGCGTCGGGCCCTGGAATGCCGTTCGTGGGAGCGTGCCGCCCCTTGGCACGCGGCTCGTGGACGACTGGGGCGAGTGCGTCGACGCTGGCGAGTCGGGCGAGTGCGACTGGGGAGAAGGCAGATCCACCGAGGGCAACGGCTGTAGGGAAAGTGGCTCCTCGGAGGTGAGTTGCTGGCTGGCAGCGCGTTGGGCGACACGGGAGGACGCTGTGGCGGCCGCGGCAGCCGCGGCGGGCCCGGTGAGAGCGGCGGCTGAGGAGGGGGCGGAGGCGACGGGGAGGGGGGCGGGGCGGGGGGCGGGACCATCCCACATCGGATCATTCCATTCGGATCGCTGCTGGCGGCGGCTCGTCCGTGGCTGTGAGGCGGCGGCGATGGAGGCAGCTGGTGAGCCGCTCAGCCTCGGGCGCGACGGCGAGGCGACGATCGGGATCATTGTGCTGATGGGGGCTCCGCGCAAGGCGGTGGCGACGGCGAGGGTTGCAGGCGCCTGAAGGCGGATGTAACCGCTGCCGCCGTCGTCGCCACTCCTCCCCATCGATGGCCGAGGGATGCGTGTCGCCCGGGAGGACAGCGGCGAGATTGACGCCGAGACTGACGAGCCATGGGGTGAAAGTGGCGACGCGAGGCGGGGAGCGGCGGAGGCAGAGGCGAGGGAGGGGGAGACTGGGGAAGGGGAGACGGGGAAAGGGGAGACGGGATTGGGTACGGCCGGACGCCGAGACCACGGATACTCTGCTGCCGCATCCCCCACTGCTGCCGCTGCTGCCGCTGCTGCCGCTGCTGCCACTGCTGCTGCTGCTGCCGCTGCAGCCGCTCCCGCCGTGGCTAGCGCAGGCGGATGCGGCGTTGGCGTCGGCACCGACGCGGGCGCCTTCACCGCCGCAGACGCTCGACGCTCCGCCACTTGCTTCCGAGAAGCTTCCTGGTAGCTTCCTGGTAGCTTCTCGGCCACTTGCTTCCTGGGGCGTGAGCGAAGCGCCTGGTAGACAGCGAGAGCGGCGTTGGCGTCGCACAGACGGGCGTCGAGGCGCGCCAGGCCAGCGGAGGCCACCGAGAAGCTCGCAGTCAGCGTACGCTCGTGTTTATCGAGCAGCGAGGAAATGGTCAGCTTTGTGAGTGCCTCGCGCGCGGACGCAAGCTCTGCGCCAAAAGGGGAGGCGTCCATCACAACGCGCACCGACGCAAGCTCTGCGCCAAAAGAGGAGGCGTCCATCACAACGCGCACCGACGCAAGCTCTGAGCCTGATGGGGAAGCGACCGCGGCGACGACGGCGGAGGATGCGGCGGCGGATGCGGCGGCGGCTGGCGAGGTGGGAGGAGCAGCGGCAGCAGCGGCTGACACCACGTGAGCCGCGGCCGACGAGCTCGGTGGCGGCGGCGGCGGCGGCGGCGGCGGCGGCGGCGGCGGCGGCGGCGGCAGCATCTCGAGGCTGCGACGGACGTAGCGAGGGGGCTGACGACTGGCCGCAGCGGCGGCGGAGGCGGAGGGTGCACCGGCGGCGACAGGCGGATCGGCAGCAGGGGCGGCGAAGGAGGCAGCGGGCAGTGGGATACGTGAGGCACGTGGCGGCAGAGGCTGATCCATTCGCGGAGCCGTGTGCCCCCGAGGGGCGTAGAGGGCCTCCTGCTGCGAAGACTGTGGAGGCGGCGACTGCCGCCGCTGCTGTTGTTGCCGCTGCTGCGACTGCTGCTGCGACTGCTGCGACTGCTGCTGCGACTGCTGCTGCGACCGCGACTGCGACAGCTGCTGCGACTGCGGCTGCGGCTGCGACTGCTGCGGCTGCGGCTGCTGCGGCTGCGGCTGCGGCTGCTGCGACTGTGAATGCCCAGGGCCATCGCCGCCCGGGGGACTGACGCCGACGGCGCCGCTGTCATCGCCGGCGCCGCGATCGGCATCTGCGGCGGGAGGCGAGGCAAAGCGGCCACTGCGTTGGTAGATAGTGCCTGCGATCGCCACTCCCTCGCTCACCCGCTCCAGGGCCGCCATCGTGGGCGACGCCACCGCCGGCGCCGACGCTGCCCTTCCCGGGGCGGGGGCGGGGGCAACGGGAGCGGGGGCGGGAGCGGGGGCGGGGGCGGGGGCGGTAGACGAAGGAGGGATGAGTGCGAACTGAGGTTCGTCATTGAGGGCCTCGAGAAAGGCCGCATTCGCCCGGTAGGCCGCCTGGAGCCGATCAGACCCAAGGCCTCTGCGCGCCTCGGGCGAAGAGGCGAGCGCCCCTGCGCTCAGCCAGGCGAAGGCCAACTCCGAGGCGGCCGAGTGGGAGCCCGGCGGGCTGTTAGGGGTCGACTGGGGGCGGCTGGTACTCTGTCGACTGGGAAGGGCAGACGAAGCGGCGGATGGAGCGGCGGCGCCGGCTCGAGCGGCGGCGGCGGCAGCGGCGGAGGAGGCGGCGGCGGCGGACGGAGCGGCGGCGGCGGAGGAGGCGCCGGCAGCGGTGGAGGCGGCGACGGCGGCGGCAGCGGTGGAGTCGGCGATGGCGGCGGCAATCGGTTGCTGCTCTCGAATGGATGCCCTGCGCGCCGCAGCGCGCGCTTCAGCATCGGCGCGCACCTTGGCCTGGGCGCGAGACGACTCAACGTCGTCGTCGTCGATGTCGTCGAGTGCGCTGTCGGCAGTGACAGCTGTGGCCGCGGAGGTCGATGGCACGGCGACGGCGGCGCCCCCGCCGCCCGAGTCACCGCAGCGTCCATGCGCCGCCGTCGCCGCCGCCGCGATCGGCTGCCTGGGAGATGGGAGGGGCGGCCCTTCGATCGATGGCAGTGTCGCCGCCGCCGCCTCGCGCACCTGCGTCATCTTATCGACACGGAGCATGCGGAGGGAGGTAGCAAGCTGCTGACGCTGCACGACGCTCAGCCCGTGCCCGAACGAAGCCGGCCGCCACGAGAGTGCCGCGAGCGCCGCGAGCAGGGAGCACGACGCGAGGCGTTCGCGCCAATCGGAGGCTTGCGCAGATTGCATCGAGATGCTGACGAGCTCGAGTAGTGTGTCGATACCCGCGTGGATGCAGCTCTCGGGGACGGCGTCGAGGAGCTGGCCGACCGTCTCGAGCAGCGCCGGGCGCGCGCCCGCTGGCCCGGCACCCGAGCCCGCGCGGAGGTGGCGACGTAGCGTCGTCACCAAGTGCGCCGCCGACGGCCGGAGCTGTGACGGACGGAGAGCACGCACAACCTCGCAGAGGGCCTGTGCACCGCCGAGCTGGAGCGGCGCGGTGCGCCCGTCGAGCAGCTTGAGAAGCGGCCGGAGAAGCATCGTGTGAAGATCGCGTCCGCTCGCGTCGCTCCCGACCGAGCGCGCCGCCGAGCCGAGCGCTGCGACGAACGAGTCGCGCACGGTCTGGGAGCCGTCACCAAGGGCCTGCCCCGAGAGCATCACAAGGCGCGGCAGCGCCGGAAGGCCGTCCTTGCCGGCCACCTTCATCGCCTCCTCGAGCAAGCGCGCGACCGCGCAACGTGCGCCCGTGCCGCGCACGCCATCCGAGGACAGCAGCCGATCGATGACGAGGTTGAGAACTGTGGCGGCGCCACCGCCGTGGATCAACTCGTGCAGCTGCTTCTGTGCCCGGGCGGTCCTGGCAGTGTCGGACAGCGCCGCCACGAGTATGGACAGCTCGTCGTGAACGGTCGATGTCCTCATGAACGAGCTGTCCGCGGCATCCATGGCCTATTGATGGCCGGTATCCGGAAAATCGGAGCCGCGAAAGTGGATTTCGCGGCGTCAGACGAAACTTCGATCTCCTCGGACCGCCGTTTGCGTCGTGCAGAGAGAAGGGGCGAAAACGGGTTTTGAACTGCTTCGAGATTCTTTCGGCGGCGTGATTCCAAACTCTGGCGTTCGTTTCAATGCCCTCCGCGACAACGCGACGCGCCCGCTCGCATGTGCTTGGACGGAGGCTGAACAGCCACAGTGCGGGATCATGTCAGCGACCGTCGCGGAAGACGGGGCGGCTCCCGAGCAGCCCGTCGAGAGCAGACCGGTTGTGCCACTCACCCCCCGAGCCCAGGATCCTGCTCGAGCCCTCATGGAGAAACACATTCGGTCCGCAATCATCAAGCGGCAGCGTGAAGAGGAGAAGTGCGAAGTGATCTTGCGCTCAACGCTCAACGTGTTCAACGTCTCGACGCACCCTCTGAGCGTCCAAATCGGCGGCTTGCGCAAACCGCCACCTTACGTTCAGCAGACGGCCAAAGCGAGGCTCTTCGATGCACTGAGCACTGCCGAAGCTGCCAACGCTGCTGGGGGCAGTGAGCTCGTCAACAAGATCCACCAGGCCGAAGCCCGGCATGACGAGTACATGATGTGGGCGTCCGTGCTGAGTGCCATGCCACTGCCGCCGACAGATTCGGAGCAGCGCCGCTTGCAGGCTGAGGGACTGGAGGTCGCAAGGATGCACTGTGAGCTTGCCTCGGAGCCTGCCCTCGACGCTATGCCCAGGATCCGTCGCGTGTGCCTGCAGCGCGCGCTCGCCGCCGTACCGCCGCCGCCGCTCGGATCCAAGGTGCTCGCGGACGTACTCTATCTGACCGGCTGCTTCCACTTGCGTCAGCCGACGATTCAGGCACGGAAAAAGGCCGTGCGCTACTTGCGACGCTGCGTCGAGATTGCCGAGCATTTGCCGGGTGCGGCGTCGCTCAGCGTCTCGGCGCGGCTCAACCTGACCGTGAGCTTCAACCGATTGGACGAGCGCGAAGAGGCTCTGCGTGAGGCGCAGCAGGCCTTGATTGCACTGCAGCGCTTACCTCCGGACTCGATTGACGCGAGCGAACGCGCAGTATTCGAAGGCATCGCGCGCTACAATTTGATGTGCAGCCTCGAGGCGACTGGCCAGCATGAGGGTGCCCTCGAGCAAGCGCGAGAGGCCACGAGGGCTCGGGTTTCACTCCCTGATGGACACACGTTCGCGTCGCAGCTGGGCTCGGCCGAGGAGGACTTGAAGAAGGCGCACCAGCCTACGAATGTGCACCAGAAGCTGCACACGGCGCGTACCATCACCTCCGAGGCGTCGACGTGGTCACGGAATCTGCCAGACATTGGCAGCCCGCGCCACAGCCCGAGGTTCCAGCAGCAGAAGCGTTTTACGATCAATGGCGCTGGGGATTGCAAGGCCAAGGACCTTGCCCTGCGCGGCGGGCGAGCGCTGGGCGCACTGCCAACCGTTGAGATGCGATCAGAGCTTGAGAAGCTGGGCGCCCCGCTACCAGATGATAAAGGTGTCACGGAGCTCGCCAAGAAGTTTGTCAATTGGATTGAAGACTACAAGTACAAGTACATGCTCCCCCCGTCGCACACGTGGGCCAACCTATTCGCCATCCTCGACGAGGACCACTCTGGCTTCGTTTCGTATGATGAGATGTATAAGTGCGTGCGCTCGACGCTCAAGGTCAAGGAGAAGGCGCTCCCAGCCAACATGCTCAAGGCCCTGTGGGTGGTGCTCGACGCGGACCACTCGAACAGCATTACCGTCGACGAGATGTCCAAGTTCTTCCGGCGCGCCGACGACGTGCTTCAAGAGCGCACGAAAGCGCTTCGGCGCCGGCTCACCGGGTTCACGACCAAGGGCGCCGGCGAGGACAAGGACAAGGAGCTCGCCCTCCTTAATCGAGCGTTAGAAGCACAGCCCACCGCCGAGATGCGGGCCGAGCTTGCGAAGCAAGGCGTCCCGCTGCCCGATGAACAAGGGCTGACAGAGCTTTCCAAGAAGATCTTTCACTGGATCGAAGACTGGAAGTACCGCGAGTACAAGGATCCGAGCCACAATTGGGTCAACCTATTCGCCGTCCTTGATGAGGACAAATCGGGCTACGTGAGCTACGACGAACTGGCCAAGTGCATGCGCTCGACGCTCAAGGTCAAGGAGAAGGCGCTCCCGACAACTGCACTCAAAGCCCTGTGGGTGGTGCTCGACGCGGACAACTCGAACAGCATTACCGTCGACGAGATGTCCAAGTTCTTCCGGCGTGCCGACGACGTGCTTCAAGAGCGCACGAAAGCGCTTCGGCGCCAACAAAGCGGCTTCACGACCAAGGGCGCCGGCGAGGATAACGATAAGGAGCTTGCTCGGCTCGGTCGCCGAGCCTTGTTGGGCGATGCGTCGCTTGCCATGGAGGCTGGCTCACCTCGCTTCTCCTCACGAAGCCCGCGTGTGCCTCCGTCACCGCCCAAGATCCCGAAGCCTCCCGTGAAATCGCCGCGTGCTGCCAAGGCGCCGCGCGCGAGCGATCCGTCGTCGATGCTTCCGGAACTCTCGAGCCACCGTGGCAGGGCCACTGCCGGGGGTACACCTCGTGAAGATGCAACACGGGCGAAGCAGGTCGCTCATTCCGCTATTGTGAACCAGACGCCAGCGCCTACGGAGCCGCCCAAGACGCAGGCCGCGCCGGACCTCGCGACTACGGAGACGGCAGGCGAGCAATCGGCAGGCGAGCCATCGGCCGCATCGGAGACCCAAGGCTGACTCGTAGTGGCGGGCCGTACCCGGTATTCTAGGTTTCCGTACCAGTGCGTAGCGCTCGAAAACGTACGACTGATTTCTGAACGAAGTTCGAGTACAGAAAGAGGAGGCCCAGACTCTTCACAGAGCTATTTCAGAGCTTTTACCTCGATATTCAGAGGCCTGTGAATGAAAATAACAGCCAATTCAAACGCACGATGGGCATGTCGCCCTTCTACACCGCCCCCGCGCGGTACCCGCCATTGTGTGAATGTGAGACACTGTGAATGTGAGAACACTTCTGTTTCTCAGCTCTCCGTCTGCATGTGTTCTACCTTGGGGGTTCGGTATTCCTGTTCACTGCCTCGCTGTTTACGTGTGTGTGTATTCATAATAGCATCAACCTATGCTTGAACTAATGCTTGAACTAACGATGCCGAAGAGGTGGCGGACGCGGAGGGCGGCATCGCCGCGTTCCCCGCCGACCCATCTGCCCCCATCGAGCCGTACGTGACGCTGCGCCCTGGAGCGCTCGCACTCCTCGCACTGTGCGTCCAACTCTTCCCCCTGACCGACTTTCGGCACGTCATCCTGACCCCGACGGTGCTCCTCGTCGCCGATGTGCTCTCACAGCCCAGCGTGCCGTCGAGTGAGAGAGGGACGCGCTGGACGCTCTTCCTCTGCGCCCTTGCCCTGCATCTCAGGCTTACTTTGAGTATTAGACATATATAAATCCGATATAAAGAGGGAACACAGTCAACTTGCAACTTGCTTTCCAACCGTCAACCCCCCATGCAACCCCCTAACCCAAAATCAACGAGCCTCGAGCGGGCCGGTGCCGGTGCCAAGAAACTTGGCACTCGAGCTCCCTGACCCCCTAACCCCAAATCAACGACGGCCGGTGCCGGTGCCGAGCAAGAACTTGGCACTCGAGCTCCCTGGCCGAGCTCACTCCATCCCCATTTCCAGCGGCCGGTTGCCGGTGGGGCCTCACACAATAACGTCCGATCCCGCCGGACGCGCGCGGCAACGTGCGCGGCGCGCGCGCGCGCTCCCCTCGATCCCAGCTCAACGCTCCATCAGTGCCCCCTAGCCCTTCGCGTGGCGCCTCTCGCTCGTGCGCGTTCAGCTGCAAAGCTCAACATCCCCCGTAGCCCTTCGCGTGGGCCGTCGTTCCCAAAGCCCCCCAAATCTTCCCCCGATAAACGGAACAGCCCGATGAAAGCCCGATGCGACATACGTAGTACGCCTCTTCGACGTCGATCGGGCCACCGTCGCCGCCTCCGTCACCCACCTCCCACCCGCGATTGCACAGCACCCAATCAAGCATCAACCTACAGTCCTACACTCTCGTTCGAAACAAAGCGCGGTGTGCCGTAACGGCTCTCATAATGAATTCCGTGTGCTCCGTAGAAACAATAGCGGTTTCAAGCTTGGGATACTGCGTTTCTGCCACCTAAACAACATGCGGTCGATCAACCACCTGTTGAAGCTTGTCATGCCGGATGATCCCTTGACTGAGGTCGATGACGCCATTCTGATCCTCGATCAGAGCACACATCTTGAACACGAAGACCAGCACCATGGTAATGATGATCTCAATATATGCGGCATACGCCAAAGCACTTGAAAAAGCGGCGGAGAATTTGGGGCACACTGTTCTTTTGGTCGTCACGGTCAGACTCCAGTGTGTGGTGAATGAGGTCATCGTGCCTTTAAGATTCTCAGGGTCACCCGGAGCCGGCGAGAGGTTGTACAGGACGCCTCCTGGTGCGACAGGAATACCAAACATCCTGTTCGAGCCACACACGATTGCAAAGTTGACGCTTGACCTATCCATCGAGGTACCTACTGTAAGGTTGCGATATCTGTTGTATTTTCGACGGGCTTCATTATGTTCCCTCTCTGAGCACCATGGAAAGCGGTCAGCATTCAGCCCCATCTTTTCCTGGTAGCTTAGCCCCCCCACAACTTCAGCTTCCGGTGACCGGTACCAACCACAGGGTGCTTCAACGGAGGAATTCTGTCCTGCAGCATTCGGCTCTTCGTAAGAGTAAGAGTAAGAGTAGGAGTAGGAGTAAGAGCTGGGAACGCCATTTGTGGAGGGCGGGGACGGTGAGGGTGGCGGGCGCGGCCCGCAATCGGTGCAGTCATGGCCTAGCACACAACTCGTGTACTCGGCTCCTGGCCCGCCATCGTCGCAATCACCGTCATTGTTATATGCGCACGCGTTGGTCCCCCCGCCTGGGCAGCTGGGGGGGGGCGGGGATGATGGCGGGGATGGTGGCGATAGGGGCGGCGGTAAGGGGGGCGGGGGGGTGCTGGGGGGGGGCGGGGATGATGGCGGGGATGGTGGCGATAGCGATGGGGGGGGCGGGGATGACGAGGTTGATTTAAAGGGGGGAACGCAAGGCAGGTACGCATTCCAGCACGGCACATCTGCTGTGATTCCAGTGCCCGAATATGACGGGGGCGGAACTCGAACGCCGCAGTCGGTGCAGTCGGATCCGCGGGGGCACTTGCTTGAACTTGTCAGTTGCGACTCGGATTCATCGTCCTGGTCGTACTCGGAACCTGGTCCGCCATCGTCGCACCACCCGTCATTGGTCCAGTCGTCGTCGTCCTTCTTACAGGAGTCTGTGCATAGTGTGGCCTGATACGGTGCCACAAGCACGGCGGTGTTCCTGTTGACGCATCCATCGACTGTGGTGGTGGTCATGGTCGTGTCTTCCTTGACGACACCCTCACGGCTTAACGTCTTATTGATGAACATTTCGTACGTGAGGAAGTCGCCGAACGTCACAGGCGAGGAGCGATCAACAATAGTCGAGCTGGTGCAGTCTTGCTGCAACACGAGAGCGAGACCGGCAACGATGGCAAAGTTGATCGCCAGAATGATTGCTGCAAGGAAGCCAGCGCGGGTATACAATGCAAGGCGTGGATTCACGAGACTGACGAGCTGCCGTGACACTTGCGTTGACCGTGACACCTTTGCCCCGGAATCTTGCTGTGACATTCTTCCGCCAGGTAAAGTAGAACTCGACCGTTCGTCTGGAACGGCGGCCAAGCGCCAACGAAAACGATAGCTCTCGGAGGCGGCGGGATTCGCTGCGCAGCCGATCGCGTCCGGCTTTGGGGTGGCTGCCTGGCGCAGTGTAGTTGCGTCGCCATTGCGGACCACAGCAGCGATATGCGCTCGTTGGCTGAAAGCAGCATCGCGCGAGGTTGAGCGCGGGGATGCTGTCTGCTGCGCGGCCGCGCGCTCGCCCGCGCGCGCGAGCCACCGTAGCATCTTCGGCTTGTACCCTTGCGCTGACCATGACACCTTTGCCCCGGAATCTTGCTGTGACATTCTTCCGCCAGGTAAAGTAGAACTCGACCGTTCGTCTGGAACGGCGGCCAAGCGCCAACGAAAACGATAGCTCTCGGAGGCGGCGGGATTCGCTGCGCAGCCGATCGCGTCCGGCTTTGGGGTGGCTGCCTGGCGCAGTGTAGTTGCGTCGCCATTGCGGACCACAGCAGCGATATGCGCTCGTTGGCTGAAAGCAGCATCGCGCGAGGTTGAGCGCGGGGATGCTGTGTGTTGAACAGCAGCAGCAGCTGTCTGCTGCGCGGCCGCCCGCTCGCCCGCGCGCTCGCCCGCGCGCGCGAGCCACCGTAGCATCTTCGGCTTGGAACTGCAATCCATTGTGGCCGCCAATTGCTCCAAATGATCTTTTTTCTCCCCAGATTTTTGGGCGGGAGTTTTTGGTGTGCATCGGATTGGTGGATCATGAACCTTTTCTATGCTCTCACAACCTACGGAATAATACATGTGTCTCCTACGTTCTTCTCCAGTACATTTTTATACGTTTGTGAATCTGTACTGTGGACACGATGGCCTCCACGCTCGAGGAAGCGGGCTCGGTGCGGCACGCGCTCGACGAGATGCGGCTTGCTGAGTACCTGCGCACGTACGTGCGCCCCTTTGCGGGTGTGCTCGTCTTGCGCCAGTTCTCGCACGGGCAATCGAACCCAACCTATTTGTGCGAGTGCGGCCTTGGCGTCGCGGGTGGCTTCCGAGTCGTGCTACGCAAGCAGCCGCACGGCAAGCTGCTCCAGAGCGCGCATGCCGTCGACCGCGAGTACCGCGTGATGTGCGCACTCGGAGACACCACCGACGTGCCCGTGCCGCGCATGCTGAGCTACTGCGCCGACGCGGCGGTGGTGGGTACACCATTCTATGTGATGGAGTTTGTGCAGGGGCGCATCTTCAAGGACCCGACGCTGAGCGAGCTCAAGCCGATCGAGCGCTACGGCATCTATGCCGCCATGTGCGACGTGCTCGCGCGCATCCATCGCGTGCGCTGGTCAGACGTGGGCCTAAAAGGCTTTGGCGTACCCGACCAATACGCGGCACGGCAGGTGCGCCGGTGGCGAAAGCAGTACGAGGGCGGGCGCGCGACGCTCGAGAAGGCCGGGGTGGAGGAGAGCGCCGACGTGACGGCTCTCGTCGGATGGCTCGATGAGCACTGCGCCGAGGTCGAGGCGGCCACGGGCCACGTGCCCGCGTGCCTAGTGCACGGAGACTACAAGCTCGACAACCTCATCTTCCATCCGACGGAGCCGCGGGTACTCGCTGTGCTCGATTGGGAGCTCTCGACGATCGGCTCGCCCCTCGCGGACCTCGCCCACTGCTGCCAGGCGTACCGATGGCCCTCGGACCACTGGTACATGCCGGGGCTCGCGGGCGCCTCCCTCGTGCGTCGTGGGCTACCACATGAGGCGGAGTTTGTGCGTGGGTACGTGGAGAGGGCGAAGCTGCCAACGATCCCCCCGCTCGTGTGGCGCTTCTACTGTGCACTGGCGCTCTTCCGCGTGTGCGCGATCGTGCAGGGCGTGTACGCGCGCGCGCTCCAAGGCAACGCCTCCGCCGCGGCCGAGCGTGCGGCGATGGCAGGAAAGCTCTTCGCGGAGGTTGCGGCGATTGGCTTGTCGGTGGCCACAGGGGGCGAGCAGGGTGTGCCCACAGCACCTCCGTACCCTCACCCATATGATCTGATGCCGTTTGGCTTCTCGGCGCGGGGGCGCGAGCTCTACGACAAGGTGAGCGCCTTCATCGGAGCGCATATCATACCGAACGAGTTCGCGTGGGAGGCCGCCCTCGCGGCCAACACCGCCGCCGGTCAGCGCTGGACGCCCATCCCGATGATCGAGGAGCTCAAGGCGAAGGCCAGGGCACAAGGGCTGTGGAACCTCTTCAGTCCCGACCCCGAGCACGGACCCGGCCTCTCCAACCTCGACTACGCCCCAATCGCCGAGCTGACCGGTCGGAATCCGTGGGCAGCGGAGGTGTTCAACTGCTCGGCGCCGGACAGCGGCAACATGGAGATCCTCGCGCGCTTCGGCACCGCCGATCAGAAAGCGCGCTGGCTGGCGCCGCTGCTCGCGGGCGACATTCGGAGCTGCTTCGCGATGACCGAGCCCGACTCGGGTTGCTCCGACGCGACCAACGTGCAGACGCGATTCGTACGCGAGGGCGATGAGTACGTGGTCAGCGGGCGCAAGTGGTGGAGCACGGGGGCGGGCGATCCGAGGTGTGAGTTGGCGATCGTGATGGGGCGCGCGCTGTGGCCGGATGGGCGTCCGGTGCTCGAGGACGAAGAGGACGACGATGGCGGGGCCAGCGCTTCGCCTTACCTTCAGCAGACGATGTTGCTTGTACCCTTGCGTGCACCAGGCGTGCGCATTGAGCGCATGCTAACCGTCTTTGGGTACGACGACGCGCCGCACGGGCACGCGGAGATCTCCTTCCGCGAGGTGCGTGTGCCGTGTGCCAGCGTGCTTCTCGGGCCGGGTCGCGGCTTCGAGATCGCGCAGGCGCGCCTCGGCCCCGGGCGCATTCACCATTGCATGCGGACCATCGGCGCCGCTGAGCGAGCCCTCGCCGCGCTCTGCCACCGCGCCAAGTGCCGTCGCGTCTTCGGCCAGCTCCTCGCCCAAAAAGGGACCGTGGAGAGCGCCATCGCCGAGAGCCGCATCGAGCTCGAGCAGGCGAGATTGCTCGTCCTCAAGGCGGCTCATATGATCGATGTCGTCGGCCCCAAGCAGGCGCAGCAGGAGATCGCGATGATCAAGGTCGCCGCGCCGCGCATGGCGTTGCGCGTGGTCGACCGCGCCATCCAGGCGCACGGCGGCGGCGGCGTGAGCCAAGACCACGTGCTTGCGCACGCGTACGCGGGGCTGCGCTCGCTCCGACTCGCGGACGGCCCCGACGAGGTGCACTGCCGCACGGTCGCACGCATCGAGCTCATGAAGTCAAGGCTTTGAGAGATGCGGCAAAGAACTGCGCCCTGTGTGTGGCCGTGAGAGAGCGGGAAGACGTTTTCGCGAGGGTGTGCTACGGTCTCGGGTCTGTGGCAATTTGTCACCTTAAAAATAGCCTTAATTTATAACTCACCTCTGCGCCGTGCTGTGGAGGAGGATCGGTCGGGCCGCTAGACCGAGCCGGGAGCGCTGCCTTTCAGGCCCTGTGGGGAAGCGCTGTGGAACCGACAGCATTCCGGAACGCGGAAGCGAGCAGGCCGGACGCTCTCTGAATGGCCGAAGACATGGAGCAGCAAATGAGGGCCACGGAGCGCCCGCCCTCACCGGGCAAGGATGCACTTTTCAACACGCCGGGCAAGAACACGAACGTCAAGCGGGAGTCGCAGGGCACTGCGTCACCGTTTCAGAAATCGACCCCCATGGCCCCGGTCGTGTTGCCGAAGGACAACCAGGGCGTCACCACCGTCCTGTTCGCCGAGGGTGGCCATATCGACAAGTGCACGGTCCCGAATGGGTTGTGCTTCCTTATTGGGTTGTGCTCCGGCGAATTCTTCCTTTGCACGAACCAAAACATCAAGGCCGACCGCTGCAAGAACAAGAACAACGAGGTCTGCAACCGTGCCAAGTTCTTGCTGGAGAACGACGATGGCAAAATGATCCTGTCGGAGATGACGGGCGTCCACAAGATCGTGCTCCGGTCCGCCGCAACGTTGACGCTCCGCGAGTGCCTCGTCATCGACCTCACCGTCTCCTTCAAACTGGTGAAGCGCTTCATGTCCCTGTACCTGACGAACGGGGGCAAGAAGGTCAAGGACCAGGTGATGGCGAGCATCACCGCGATCCTCACGCAGCGCGCTGCCGGCAAGCGGGCCGAGAACGAGACCGGCAAGATTAACAACCTCTTCACGCTCATGTGGATCGGCAACTTCGCCGACGTTTTCAACTTCGGCGCGACGACCAAGGCCAAGCTCGTCCTGGCCACGGCCAACGGAACCATCTTCGAGTTTCCCTCGGAGTTCCCGTGCCTCGACAAGAACGGCTACCTCGCGCCCGAGCTCAAGACCCTGCTCATCCACATGAACAACGAGGTGCTCACGCTCGACCACGACCGCAGAGTGACCAGGAACATGGCGCTCGCGGAACAAGAGAAGAACGCGGCCCAGAACGCGGCCCAGGTCGAAAAGGTCGAAGCGGAGCTGAAGGTGGTGAAAGACCAGAATGCGATGCTCGTCGACAAGGTGGATAAGGTGGAGGCCCACCTTCACCTCAAAGCCGATAAGGGCGAGCTTGCCCGCCTTAACGCCGTGGTCGACGACATGACCGCAGCCATCGACGACATGACCGAAGCCAACGGCGACCGCGACGACAAGGTGCGTCGCATCGAGAAAGTTACGGGCATAATCCAAGGCGTGCTCACTCGAATTTGGCAGCGCGCGGTCGAATACAAGACCAACGACCGCGAGGACAAGGGTGGTGTTCAGCCGCGGGTCCAAGAGTGAAGTGTCTTTGAACTTTGACTGTGAGGTCTGACGCGGGCATGGACGCGGGCCCGGCCCCCAGCTCCGCCGTCTCGTCTCCTGAGCTTCGCCTAGCTTCGCTTTAAAAGAGCAAGATTACAGGTGAAGAACTTCGAGAAGAACTAATACCCCTCCAGAGATACAGTGAGTGTGGTATCGTGAGCCGGGTACGACCCTGCTCCATCCATGCACCATCAACCGACAGTATCGTATGGGCTCCAGGGAGCGCCTTTTTCCATGCGGTATCCATGCGGAACCGAAGTTGTACACGTTTGCAGCCGTTTGCATTCGTTTGCAGCCATGCCCGTAATGTGCCACACGGTCCTCCGCGCAACGGATGTCATTAGGATATCACGGCGAACCGAAGCTGCTGTACGAGAGCGCCGAGCCGATCCAAATTAGGACAGTGCAAGCGCGCCCATGAGCCGATCCTCGCGCAGCGAGTAGTGCGGATACGGATACGCCGGGGCAACCTCCGTCGCCATGACCATCCGCGCGCGCCTCGGCGTCGTCTCGAGCACACCGTCGAGGCTGCTCGCGGCTGGCTTCATCAGCGCGGGAGGGTACGGCATCTGAGACGCGAGATGGTCCGGCACGGTGCCAGGGTCCTGCAGAACGATATGACCGCCCGGCATTGCCAGCAGCAGCGGCACGTACGGCAGCTTGCGCTCCTTTGCAGCCGCTGGCAATCGCACGCCTCGAGGTAGCGACGCCTTGTCGTACTCTGCCACGGCGGCACCACTCGACACCGCCATCGCCGGCTCATGAGCTCCTCTCCTCCGCGGCGTCGTCGAGGCCACCTCCTTGTGAACAGACGACCTGTGAACAGTCGAGGCGACCTCCTTGGCGGGGCGGGGCAGCGCGTCGTCGGGCTCCACGGCGATCGTACGTCGGCGCGCGTGCACCCTGGCGCTTGAGGGCGCCGCCTCAAGCGCCGGGTCGTGCGTGCTCAGCGAATCTGCTGCGATCCTCTGCTGGACTCCGCTTTTCAGTGGCGAGATGCGCCCAGAGAATGGAGCGTCGTCAATCAAGAGACTCGGCGGGCGGCGCCGGCCGGCGATCTGTTGAGGCCGGTGCAAAGGCAGCCCGCGTTCTTCTGCATCGTTGAGGAGCAGTGCAACATTCAAACTGGCAAGGTTTTTTTGCAGCAGCCGCAAGTGGCTCGGATCCTGAGAGATGTGCTCGGGAAGCTCGTCGAATCGAAGGCGTACAATCGTCGTGCCAGGAGCTGGAACCTCCCAGGGGAAGGCGGCGGCAAGGGCGGAAGTGGCAGAGGCGGCGACGGTGTTGGCGGCGGCGAGGGCGGTGGCGGCAGCAGAGGCACAGGAGGTGACGGCTGCGGCCGCCTTCATACTTACTCCGCAAAACTCGAATTGCGCGTCTGTGTGAATTCACACAACACGTGAACGGCTGAGCCGTCCCTCTTCACAGTCTACCGGTTCAGACCTTCCCGGTTACCATTTTCGGACATTCATGGCGAAAGGCAGCTTCGTAGCGGCCAACGCGATGGTCGGCGCGCTCCGTCGCGGCGACGAAGCCAAGGCCGTGGGCCTCATCGACAGGGTGATAAGAGCGGCCGACCTCGGCCATTGCCTGCTTCGTGCATGTGAGAATGGTCACCCAAAGATCACGAAGCTGCTGCTCGCCGCCCACGCCGCCGTCGACCATGCAGACAGCGACGGCGGCACGCCTCTGTATGCCGCCTGCTGCAAAGGCGACGGTGGCTGCGTGCAGCTGCTGCTCGCCGCCCACGCCGCTGTCGACCAGGCAGCCAGCGACGGCACCACGCCTCTGTTCGCCGCCTGCATCAAAGGCAACGGCGATTGCGCGCAGCTGCTGCTCGCCGCCCACGCCGCCGTCGACCTGGCAGCCAGCGACGGCACCACGCCTCTGATCGTCACCTGCGGCAAAGGCAACGGCGACTCCGTGCAGCTGCTGCTCGCCGCCCACGCCGCCGTCGACCAGGCAGACAGCGACGGCACCACGCCTCTGATCGTCACCTGCAAAAAAGGCCACGGCGACTCCGTGCAGCTGCTGCTCGCCGCCCACGCCGCCGTCGACCAGGCAGACAGCAACGGCGCCACGCCTCTGATCGCCGCCTGCGACAAAGGCCACGGCGACTGCGTACAGCTGCTGCTCGCAGCCCACGCCGCCGTCGACCTGGCAGCGAGCAACGGTATCACGCCTCTGATCGCCGCTTGCTGCAAAGGCCACGGCGGCTGCGTGCGGCTGCTGCTCGCCGCCCACGCCGCCGTCGACCAGGCAGACAGCAACGGCGTCACGCCTCTGTACGTCGCCTGCGGCAAAGGCAACGGCGATTGCGCGCAGCTGCTGCTCGCCGCCCACGCCGCCGTCGACCAGGCAGACAGCCAGGGCATCACGCCTCTGTACGTCGCCTGCGGCAAAGGCAACTGCGATTGCGCGCAGCTGCTGCTCGCCGCCCACGCCGCCGTCGACCAGGCAGATAGCCAGGGCATCACGCCTCTGTACGTCGCCTGCGGCAAAGGCCACGGCGACTTCGTGCGGCTGCTGCTCGCCGCCCACGCCGCCGTCGACCTGGCAGCGAGCAACGGTATCACGCCTCTGATCGCCGCTTGCTGCAAAGGCCACGGCGGCTGCGTGCGGCTGCTGCTCGCCGCCCACGCCGCCGTCGACCAGGCAGACAGCGACGGCGCCACGCCTCTGATCAATGCTTGCACCGCGGGCTCGATGGACATAGTCAAACTGCTCGTGCATGCTGGCGCACGCACCGACTTGCGATGCGCTGTGGGCACAGCCCTCGATGTCGCAGAGGCCCGAGGCCACACCGTCATTGCACGATTCCTGCGCAGCAGGGGCCGCGCACCTGCGACGATCGCTGCGGTCGCTCCGGTGTCGAGTGCGGAGCGTGCGGCAGCCGAGCGGGCAGCCGAGCTTGCCGCTGCGGCTCTGCTGGCTGAGGAGGAGGCGGAGGCTGCGCACAAGCAGCAGGCGCACACGAAGAAAGCGAGCAAGAAAGCCAAAGCCAAGCAGGCAGGGGCGAGCGAGGCGAGAGCGCCGGTAGCGATTGCGTCAGCGGCCGCGAGTGGCAGCGCCGAGGCGGACAGCGAGGTGTCGGCGGCGGCTGGCGACGAGGACGTCGTTGGTCCTGCTCCTTCTGCCGCCGCCGACGAGGCGCTGCGTGTGGCCATGGCGGCCGCGCAGTACGAGGGCCTGGTCGGTGCGATCGAGGAGCACCACGCACTCGCGAGCGAGGGTGTGTTGGCGGAGGCGAGGGCGATGCGCGAGCGCTTGCACAAGAAGCGCAAGCAGGAGAGCCAGAAGCTGCGTCGCAAGCACGCTGCGGAGATGGAGATGCAAGCCAGCCTGTCGAAGCTGTCACTGCTCGAGGTCACACAGTCGCCGCCTGCCGCAGGCCCAGCATCCGTAGAAGCGGCGTCTGCATCAGAGGCCCCTGAGGCTGAGAATGACGCGGAGGCGACAGCGGCGACAGAGGCGGCCGTAGCGGAGGCCGAGATGGACGCGGCGGCCGCTGTCGCGGCGGCTGAGCAAGCGGCAAAGGAGGCCGAGAAGGCGGCGGTACGGGTAGCAGCGCTCAAGGCCG